>Ga0265780_10011928_pt1 | contig 10236 bp, 11 predicted proteins | sample P1T30metagenome_FD_192432 | JGI IMG/M metagenome (GOLD analysis project Ga0265780, IMG submission 192432) | Plant litter microbial communities from East Loma Ridge, Irvine, California - P1 T30 | ecosystem: Environmental > Terrestrial > Plant litter > Unclassified | place: USA: California... | reverse complement strand
CGTATTACAGTCGTGATAAGGCCGCAATTCTGCAAGAAAGCTGCGGTTCTGCAGATAACGCGCGCCTGAGGGGGCTGTCGCTCAAGAACCTTGCGTGGCCGGCTGACCCCGAAACAGGGTTGCCGCGAGCTGTCTATCGCCCGTTGGAGGGGGGACAGCCGTTCTGCCGTGCAGAGGTCATCCCCCGTTCACCTGACTCTCGTACGGTGCCCGAATGAGGGATTACGCCGAGGCCCACACCGTGACGAGACTGCTCGAAGCGCGACGCCTGCTCAACGGGCTCGCTCGCAAGCATCCGAAGCGCTCGGCGCAGCTACGGCTCAATCTCCTCGAAGCGCAGACCGACTACAACGCGGGCATCATCGACGAGCCCGACCTGCAGACGCGCATCGACGAGGTCATCGAGTTGGGCACCCGCAACTAGCACTCGACGACGTTGACAGCGAGGCCGCCCTCGCTCGTCTCCTTGTACTTCGTCGACATGTCGATGCCGGTCTGGCGCATCGTCTCGACGACCGTGTCGAGCGAGACGTAGTGCGAGCCGTCCCCGCGCATCGCGAGCCGCGCGGCCGTCACCGCGGTCGAGGCCGCGATCGCGTTGCGCTCGATGCACGGGATCTGCACGAGCCCGCCCACCGGGTCGCACGTCAATCCGAGGTGGTGCTCCATCGCGATCTCCGCGGCATTCTCGACCTGGGCGGGGGTGCCACCCATGACCGCTGTCAGGCCACCCGCGGCCATCGCGCACGCCGAGCCGACCTCGGCCTGGCAGCCGCCCTCGGCGCCGGAGATCGACGCATTGGCCTTGAACAGTGACCCGAGTGCAGTCGCCGTGAGCAGGAAGTCGCGCATGCCGGGGCGGGGGTCATCCGCGTCGCAGACGAACTCCGCCCAGTAGTGCGCGACGGCCGGAAGGATGCCCGCAGCGCCGTTCGTCGGTGCCGTCACGACCCGTCCACCCGACGCGTTCTCCTCGTTGACCGCGAGCGCATAGGTGCCGAGCCAGTCGCCCGGGAGCACCTTCGCCGGCTCGGATTCGAGTTGCTCCCGGATCGCCCCGGCACGGCGCTTGACCCGCAGGATGCCGGGGAGCATTCCGGTCGCGTGCAGACCCGCGGTGATGCATCCGTGCATCGCTGTCCAGATGGCGTCGAGCCCGGAGTCGACCTCGAAGCTCTCGCGACGTGACTCCTCGTTGATGCGCGCGACCTCGGCGATCGACAGCCCCTGCTCCGCGCACAGGGCGAGCAGCCCGTCGGCGTTCGCGAAGTGGAGCGGGTAGTCGTGGCGCTGGATGCCGGACTCATCCCCCTCTCGGCGGATGAACCCCCCACCGACCGAGTAGTACGTGTCGGTCATGATCTCTGCGCCGCCCTCGTCGAACGCCGCGAGCGTCATGGCGTTCGGATGCCCGGGCAGCCGCGTGAGTGGCGCGAACCTGATGTCTTCGCGCGCGAAGGTCACGGGGCGGATGCCCGCGAGTGCGAGAGAGTCGCCGTCGTTCCACGTGGTCCAGCGATCCCGAACCTCTGCGGGGTCGACGGTCTCGGGCTCGAGTCCGGCGAGTCCCGCGACGACGGCGTCTGGTGTGCCGTGCCCGATGCCTGTCGCTCCGAGCGAGCCGTAGAGCACGCACGTGACGCGAGCGACCCGGGCGAGCAAGCCCGCCCGCTCGATGCGGTCGGCGAAGTCGCGCGCGGCCCGCATGGGGCCGACTGTGTGCGAGCTCGAGGGTCCTACACCGATGGAGAACAACTCGAACGCCGAAACGTATGCGGTCACAGCCCCCACGGTACGCGCTTTATTGTTCGGGCGCGTTGAGCAGTTCGCCCGACTCGTCGGTGAGCTGGAGACCGAAGCTCGTCGCAGCGGACGCCGCCATCGTCTGCACCCATTCACGATTGACGCTGGGCGCCCGACTGCCGTCGAACTCGATCGCGATGTGCACTCCGTTGTCGACCCAGATGGAGTGTCGGCCGCCACCTGTCTCGGGCGCGGCTCGCCAGCTGACGAAGAAGTTCTCGCCGCGCCTCAACTTGATGCTCATGACGTGCTGGAGGTGGGCGAGGAGCCGATCATCTAGTGAGTAGGACTTCGACCCGTAGATCAGCTTGCCCACGCTGCCTCCTGCAGAATGTGTCTCGTGTGGCGCGTGGATTTGGCGCTACGTCATGATTGTGAGGTTTTTCAGGGCCTCCTGCAAGTCGCTTGACAGGGCGCCACGATGGGCTCGGCGCTTACGCCGGATGCGCGGGACGACGCGTGCTGAGATCGAAGGTATCGACGCGTGACAGAACGTGCAGTCGCACGTCGTGAAGAGACAGTGCGTCGCCCGAATCCCCGGATGTCACGTTCGTATGGGCCGATTCCCGACCGTCGACGACGTAGACGGAGCCGTCACCGATAACGGCGAGGTGGTCCTGCTCGAGCCGGACGGCGGTGTTCTCATCGATCCCGATGCCGAGCGTCACGGGCGACTCGGCGACGGCCCCGAGCAGTCGCCCGATCCTGCCCCGCTCGGCGAAGTGCTGGTCGATGATCACGCCGGTCACGAGCCCGAGACCCTGCCCTAGGGTGATCTCGCCCAGCCGGTAGGTCTCGTCGCCTGACCCTCGCTCGATCATGCTCTCGCCTACCGCGGAGGCACCCGCCGACGTACCCGCAATCACACCGCCGTCGCTCCACAACTGGCGAACGCGGTCCTCGAGCTCGGTGCCCGCCATCTTCTCGATGATGAGGCGTTGGTCGCCCCCGGAGAGGAAGATCCCTCCCGCTCCCTCGAGAGCACTGAGATCGGCGTCCTCGGCCTCGACGTCGACCTCGAGCTCCACGAGCTCGACGTCGCCGAGCCCGGAGAAGGCATCGCGATACGCCTCGAGGTAGCCCTCGGGGTGGCGCGAGGCGATGGTGGCCAGCACGAGCTTCGGGCGCGGCAGAGCCTGCGCGATCGAGGACAGGATCTCCCGCCTGCCGTCCTTGTCCTCGTGACCTCCGATGATGAACATGGGACCACTCATGAGTCATCCCCCTTTCTGATGAACGTTCGGATCTCCGTTTCGCTGTCGGCGGTCGCCACAGCGAATTCAGCGCTCGAGTGCCCCCAGTGGGCATGGCCGGAGGGATCGAGCAGGATGATCCCGCCCTCGCCGCCGATGCGCCCGAGGCGGGTCAGTGCGTCGTCGATCGCGTGTGGGGAATCGCGTTCGTCGAGGATGCGCGCGGCCAGCACCAGTCGGATGATGTGCTCGCCCGTTCCCGATAGCGAGATCGCTCCGAGCTCGTTGTCGGCATACAGCCCGGATCCGATGACCGCACTGTCACCGACCCTGCCGCGGTGTTTGCCGTCGAGGCCTCCGGTCGACGTCGCTGCCGCAAGGTCGCCCCGGGAGTCGAGGGCCACACAACCGACCGTGTCGCCACCGCTCGCAGCCTGGTCTGGGCTGATGAGCTCTCTCGGCTCGCAGGTGGCTCCCCCGTTGAGGCGCGCGAATCGATCCGCACCGTCGCCTACGAGCAGAACGGTCGGCTCGCGAAGCAGCCGGGATGCGACGTCGATCGGATGGCGCAGGGTGCGAGCACCGGCGACCGCACCCGCATCGAGGGTCGCGCCATCCATGATCGCGGCGTCGCACTCGACCTCGCCGTCCTCGTTGAGCACCGAGCCGTAGCCGGCGTTGAAGGTCGGGTCGGATTCGAGCACGGACACGGCTGCGGTCACGGCGTCGACTGCCGTTCCTCCCGCCTCGAGCACGGCGCGCCCGGCGTCGGCCGCCGCGGCCGTTCCCCGCTGAAAGTCCGGTTGGCTCTCGCGAGGTATCGGCTTGGCCCCTCCGTGCACCACGAGCGCCCACTCAGGCATCGCCACGGCTCCCACTTGCGAACCGCTGCACCTGCTGCCAGACGGCGTCGACATCGCTCGGAAGGAGCACGACGAGATCGTCCGGCGTCGCCATAGCGAGTGCGGCCGCCATGGCCTCCTGCTCGTCCATGATCCGCTGGATGCGAGCGCTCGCGTCGCGTCGCGAGCCGGCACCCTCGGAGAGCAGGCTCACCACGCCTCCCGTGGCCCGACCGCGTCCGTCGGGCAGCTCGCGAAAGATGATGTCGTCGAACATGTCGGCCGCGATCGCCCCGACCTCGAGGATGTCCTCGTCACGGCGGTCGCCCGGAACACTGACGACGCCGATCACCCGCCCGTGCGCCGGCCGCATCACGGTGATGAGTTCGTCGAGACTGCGCAGCGCGGCCGGATTGTGGGCGTAGTCGACGATCGTCGTGAAGCCGGGTTCACGAGTGATGTTGAGTCGACCCGGATTCTGGTCGTACGTGCTCTCGAAGGTGGCGAGAGCAGCAGCGATCTGGGAAGGCGAGACGCCCTGCGCGTAGGTCGCGAGGATGGCCGCGAGAGCATTCTGAACGTTGAACCGGGCGGTCCCGTTGACGGTTGCGGGAATCTCCGCGGAGCGCATGATCGGCACACGGCGGCCGTCGTCGAGGACGACGAGGGTGCCATCCGACTCGATCGTCGCGATGAGGTCCGATGCGAGGCCCGCCGGATCGGCCAGGGTGAAGTACGCCACGCGGCCGCCGGCGTGCCGGGCCATCCGTCGAACGTAGGGATCGTCGGCGTTCAGGATGCTCGTGCCGTGCCGTCGTACCTGGCGCACCACCACCCCCTTGACCCGGGCAAGGTCGGCGAGGGTGTCGACGCCCTTGAGCCCCAGGTGATCCGCCGCGATGTTCAGCACGATGCCGACGTCCGCACGATCGTAGGCAAGCCCCTCGCGAAGGATGCCGCCGCGAGCGGTCTCCAGAACGGCGGCGTCGACCATGGGGTCGGAGAGGATGCGCCGAGCACTCTTCGGGCCGCTTGCATCGACCTTGTCGAGCAGATGGTCACCGACGTAGATCCCGGTCGTCGCGGTTATGCCGACCGTGAGCCCGGTGTGCCCCAGGATGTGGCCGATCATGCGCACCGTCGTGGACTTGCCATTGGTTCCGGTCACCGCGGTGATCGGGATGCGACTGCGCGTTCCGCGCGGGTAGAGGTGCTCGACGAAGGCGATGCCGACGTCGCGCGACCGGCCCTCCGACGGCTCGAGATGCATCCGGAAGCCGGGGGCTGCGTTCACTTCGACGATGCCTCCGCCGGTCGATCGGAGCGGCTTCGAGATGTCGGGCGCAACGACGTCGAGGCCCGCCACGTCGAGACCGATCGCTCGGGCGGCACGCACCGCGAGAGCGCGATTCTCGGGATGGATGTCGTCGGTGCGGTCGATGGCCTCCCCTCCCGCGGAGAGGTTCGCCGTCACACCCACCTCGACGGTCGCACCTGCGGCCGGGATGGACTCGAGTTCGTAACCCTGTGCCGCGAGCTTCGAGACGAGCCGTGCGTCGACCCGCACCCGGGTCATGACCTTCTCATGGCCGATCCCGCGACGCGGATCGGCGTTGAGGCGTGTCACCAACTCGCGAACGGTCAGCGAACCGTCGCCGATGACCGACGCGGTCACGCGCTCGGCTACGGCGACGACCCGCTCTCCGATCACGAGTATCCGATAGTCGGCGCCGGAGTACTGCTCCTCGACGATGACCCTCGGCCCGTGCGCGGCCGCCGCGTCGAATGCCGCGAAGACCGCTTGCTCACCTCGCACGTCGAGTGACACTCCCCGGCCATGATTGCCCGAGAGCGGCTTGAGCACGACCGGTCCGGCGATCACCCTCGCCGCCTCCCACGCCTGGTCCGCGGACGTCGCCAGAGCGCCGCGTGGCACCGGCAGTCCCGCTGCCCGGAGGCGGGCCTTCGTCTGCGACTTGTTCCCCGCGATCTCGACCGCGAGATGCGAGGTCTCACTCGTGATGCTGGCGCGGAATGACTTCTGTCGCGACCCGTATCCCAAGCGGATGAGGTTGAGGTCATCGAGTCGTTCCCGCGGGATCCGCCTGGCCGCGGCCGCATCGTCGATACTCCGGGTGGTCGGGCCGAGTCGCGGGAGGCGCATCACGCTCTCGGTGGTCACACGATCGAGGCCGGCGACGCCTCTCACGTGCTCCGGCAGGAGGTCGTTCACCAGCTCGATCGCCAACCGACCCGCGACGAGACCCGATGTCGCCTCGTCGTAGCCATACATCACGTTGTAGACGCCGGGTCGACCTTTCACCGACCTGGTCTTGCCGCGTGTGGCGCTGCCGCCGGCGCGATTCTGCATCTCGAGAGCGACGTGCTCGATCACGTGCCCGATGAGAATGCCGTCTCGCAGCCGACGTACGAGCCCGCCGGGACGCACGCCGTTGCAGCCGTGGCGAGCAAGGCCGGGCGCGGCCGAGAGAAGAGCGTCGGTGAACCCCGGAAGTGTGTCAGTCGGCAGTTCCGCAAGCTCTTCGAGGTCGAGTTGGAGCCGGATCATCGGCGTGCTGCTGTAGACGTGGGGGCCCCGGTAGATGGACCGCTCGAGAATGCGGATCATGCCGCTTCGCTCAAGTACATCCCATCAGGCTAAAGTCGTGCGATTCGTTCCGGTCAGGGGTTGCCCGAACGCCGCGTCTGTCCTAAGGCGTGCTGTCGCCGCCCGCCGTTCGGCCCTCGACATTCGCACCCTGGGCGTACGCGAGGTGGCCACCGAGGTAGCCCGACAGGGAAATCACCGTCAATCCGGCGAGCCCGAGCGCCCGCCCGCTGAGGTGCTTGCCGCGTCGTCGTTGGATGTACGAGGCGGAGTACAGCGCGACCGCCGTGAGATTCGCCGCCCAGTGGACTATGCCGACCCGCTGCTGTTCCCGGTCGAGATTCGACCAGTCCGCGATTCCCGAGGCAGCAGCCGGGGCCGCGCCCAGAAGCCCCATGCCGACCAGGAGGCGCGAGGCCCTCTGCTGCCCCGGGATGAAGTCGAGCACGGCCGATGAGATCCACGCGCCCGCGGGAATGAGAACGGCGACGGGATGCGCCGGGTGCCCGAGCGGGACGCCGTTGAGCACCTCTTTGACCGGCCCGTCGGGAAGCACGGTGTCGAGCGCGCGGTTGGCCTGGGCGATGGGTGCGTCGAGACTGTCGGCGTGCTCGATGGCTTCCATGCCTCTGCGGGCGGCGTCGCCTGATCGTTCGATGATGCTCATGGTCTCGCCTCGTTCTCACACTGGGAATTGCCGGTTGGGAGACACTGTAGAAAGTTCAGTCGCAGGTCTCAAACGATCTGAGGCAAGCTGAGTCTCGGCTGGCAAAACGAAGGGGGCGACCGCTCGGTCGCCCCCTTCGTTCGCCACTTCTCAGGCCGAGATCGACTCCTGCTCACGCCCTCCGCCCGCGAGTACGGCAACTTTGCGGGGCCGCGCTTTCTCGCTGACGGGGATGATCACATTGAGCACACCGTTGTCGTAGACGGCACTGATCTTGTCGGTGTCGACACCCTCGCCGAGGCTGAACTGGCGGAGGTACGAGCCGTGCGGACGCTCGTGCGTGAGCCACTTCGAGCCTTCTCGACTGTCTGGCGTGCGCTGAGCTCGGATGGTCAGGAGCTGGCCATCGACGTCGATATCCACTGATCCCGGGTCGACGCCCGGAAGGTCGGCCGACAGCACGTACTGGTCCTTCTCCCGGAACAGGTCGACGGGCATGAACCGCGGGGATGCGCTCTGGGTGCCCGAGAGCGCCTGCGCGATGCGGTCGAGATCGCTGAAAGGATCGAAAGACATTGCCATGATGAAGAGTCCCCTTTCTTGAAAGTTGAGTCGATGTGACTCATGTATTTTTTTATAGAACACGGCGACCCGGCCCGTCAACTTCTCCGGCTCAAAAATCGCTGAGAGCTCTGCAGCAGCCCGGTGACAGCGGGACACTCAAAGGGCAGCGAGAAATCGATCGACCGCGGCCACCCACGAAGCCCTCATCTCGGAACTCGCTTCGGGACTCGCCAGCCCTCCGTGTTGCACCACGAGAGACGCCGTACCCGACGACTTGGGCTCGCTGATGACCGTGATGGCCGTCTCCTGCACTCCCTTGACCCGCCACGTGATGCGTCGGTCCGTGCCGCTCACCCGAGGGGCCGCGGCGAGCAACGAGAGCACGATGGCGTCGCGCGCCGCGAACTCTGACCACCTGGTCATGAGCTCCGGCATCCCAAGCCGCGTGCTCTTGCTCACGCTGAGGCGGAACGTGCCGTCGGGCTGCTGCCCCGGGATGCGACGGCCGATGTGGTGCTCGAACGCGACTGCCGTCGCCTGCGCCCACCAGCCGAGGTTGTCGACCATTCCGTCGAGCTCGCCGAGCAGGTGAGTTGCGATCGTATGGTGGTCGAGGTCGCTGGCGCCGATCGTGTCGAAGTACGCGAGCCACTCGTTCCACGACCTGCCGGTGGCCCGTTCGATGGCCGCGATCTTCGACTCCGCCGTCATGCGACCGATACTACCGATCGACCCCACGAAGACGAATGGCCCACCGCATCGAGCGGTGGGCCATTGTCAGAGTGTTATTTCGCGAGTTGCTCTTCGCGATGCGGGAGCTGCCAACCCGGACGCACGTAGTGGCACGTGTAGCCGGCGGGGTACTTCTCGAGATAGTCCTGGTGCTCCTCCTCGGCCTCCCAGAAGTCGCCCGCGGGCTCTACCTCGGTGACGACCTTTCCCGGCCAGAGCCCCGACGCGTCGACATCGGCGATGGTGTCGAGCGCTACGGCCTTCTGCTCCTCCGTCGTGTAGTACACGGCAGAGCGATAGCTGCGGCCCACGTCGTTGCCCTGGCGGTCACGCGTCGACGGGTCGTGGATCTGGAAGAAGAACTCGAGCAGGTCGCGGTAGGAGATGAGCGAGGGGTCGAACTCGATCTCCACGGCCTCGGCGTGGTCGCCGTGGTTGCGGTAGGTCGCGTTCGGGGTGTCGCCACCCGAATAGCCGACACGGGTTTCGAGCACTCCCGGTCGACGGCGCAGCAACTGCTGCGCTCCCCAGAAACAGCCGCCTGCGAGGATCGCGGTCTCAGTCATTAGGACTCCTTCGTGGTTGAGAACAGGCTCAGGTAGTCACCGTAGCCCTGGCTCTCGAGCTCGCCCACGGGGACGAAGCGCAGAGCCGCGGAATTGATGCAGTACCGCATTCCACCGTCGGCGACGGGGCCGTCGTCGAAGAGGTGACCGAGGTGGCTGTCGCCGTTCGACGAGCGAACCTCGGTGCGGGTCATCCAGAACGTCTTGTCCTGCTTCTCGACGATGTGCGCCTTCTCGATCGGGCGCGTGAAACTCGGCCAGCCGGATCCGCTGTCGAACTTGTCGGTCGACGAGAAGAGGGGCTCGCCCGAGACGATGTCGACATAGATGCCGTCATCGTGGTTGTTCCAGAACTCGTTGCGGAAGGCGGGCTCCGTCGCATCCTTCTGCGTCACCGCGAACTGCTGCGGCGTGAGCTGCTCGATCGCGGTCTGGTTCTTCGTGTACTGAGTGGTCGTCATGTGGATGTCGCTCCTTGAGTCGGGTCGCTGGCTGCGGCCCTCGAGTACTAGAACAGCCGTTACCGCTGAAAAGTTCCCGATCCTCGGCTCGGGCTCAGCGGGAGAAACGCCCGCGCCCGTTGATCTTCGCGCGGTACATGGCTTCGTCGGCCTCACGAAGCAGTTCGGCCGCGTTGTAACTCGGATTGGCTTGCACGAGCCCGATCGACGCACCCACCCGCACCGGCTCGTCGCCGACGATGAACGGTGACGAGAGGAGGTCGGCGATGCGCGCCGCGACGTGGTCGGCGTCGTCGGGTGTCGTGTTCTCGCAGAGGATGACGAACTCGTCGCCTCCCAGTCGCGCGACCGTGTCGCCGTCGCGAACCGCTCTCTGGAGCTGCTGCGCCGTGTGCACGAGAACGCGGTCGCCCGCCTCGTGCCCGTAGGTGTCGTTGATCGCCTTGAAGCCGTCGAGGTCGAGGAACAGCAGCGAGACACCGCCGCGTCGACCGATGACCGACAGCGCGCCCTCGAGCCTCTCCATGAGCAGCCGTCGGTTGGGCAGCTGGGTCAGTGGGTCGTAGAGCGCGAACACCGCGAGGGTCGCGTCGACCCTGCGCTGCATGGCCCGCTCGATCTCGAGTCCGAGCTGGGCGGCCTCGGCTTCGAGGCCTCCCCAGGCTAATGATTGGCCCGTGACGCTCTGACTCCATGATGAGAACGAGGTGCGCGGCGAGAGCGTCGTCTCGCGATTCGACGTCGACAGATCGCCCAGCCAGGTGACCGTCTGCGCCACCTCTCCCCGGAACCACGCGAGA
>Ga0265780_10011926_pt1 | contig 10237 bp, 7 predicted proteins | sample P1T30metagenome_FD_192432 | JGI IMG/M metagenome (GOLD analysis project Ga0265780, IMG submission 192432) | Plant litter microbial communities from East Loma Ridge, Irvine, California - P1 T30 | ecosystem: Environmental > Terrestrial > Plant litter > Unclassified | place: USA: California... | reverse complement strand
TATATCCAAGTCATGAGACCTCACTCCAGCCCGCGTCCGAGTGCGCAAGGTGAATGATTTACACACATACGAGGCTCAAAATAATCAAAATTTCTATCTATATTCGCAGTCTCATTGCGCATCTGCTTATCCCCAATTTCGCCATCTCGCTCCCACAAAGGCCAGAATCCAAGGTGTGGACGGCACGCACTGTCCTTGGTGAAGGTGAAGGCCACCACGACGCACCCTCCGCACACCGTCAAAGCTATTGTCCGCTCTTCGCCACCGCTGCTCTTCAAAAATCGCGCAAGTGAACGAGCCCCAGCCTCCTCTTTTGCTGTTCGACAATAGCAAAAGCAGAGCTCACTGCAGAAGGGCTATTGAACCGCTCACTCTCATCGCCGCCACAACTGTTCACCGCAGAGGGGGCTGGAAGGCCGACTAGATAAAGTTTCTGCCTGGCTCCTACCTTCTCCTCTATTCAAACTCTTTTCTACACGCTCAACTCAACTCTCTATTCTCCGACTCTTACGTTCTGTGAACTTCTCATTGACGCCGGTCGTCTCTACTATTTCCAACACCTCTTTACACTCACACTCCTGACGCCAGTCGTCACGAAATTTCCAAGATGTCTTACAACCATCAACTCCCCTCGGATACCCAGCCTGAGACTAGCTCTTCAGGTTTTGGTGCCATGCCCTTTGACAGCATGCTGTCGATGGACGACAACTTCAACTTCAACTTCGACCCCACCATGCCGCCTGGCTTCGACTGGAACACCGTGAATCCTGACTACAGTCTCGAAGAGCTGGAGTACGGTCTCCTGGAGGCTCCCGCCAAACTCGAACAAGACTCTTTCTCCCAGGAGCCCTTTTCCTTCTTCGCCACCGACCATGCGTACCTTGCAGCGCTTGGCCCAGATACATGGCTTCCGGTCGTCGCTGAGCAGAACAACCAAGCCTTGGATGAGTCTGAGCAAGATCTCGCGCCCTTGGTTTCGGCTCCGGTCAGCGCCGCTCCAACTCCAGTCGAGGAGCACTTCACCTCAGACGCCGACCTCCCAGTGGAGGAGGACGAGGAGCTTGAGGACGATTCCAACTCCTTGTTCTCGGACACGCCCAGTGCTGCTGCATCCCCAGTCCAAGACCACTTCAACTCGGACGCCGACCTCACCATTCAGAATGAGCACTCGCACCAGAGCGCATCTGACATTGAAGTCCCTGCCTCCGCTGGCGCACACCAACCCCAGAACGACTTCGAAGACATGCCCTTGTTGCATCAGCAGTACCTCCGGGCCTTCAACAATGGCACCGACCAGCAATCCTTCACGCCTTCTGCCCTGCCCTCCACTGGCGCGTTCCAGAATGAATTTCACTTCGGCTCCGACGCGGAGACTCTGGTCGACCAGCAGCAGCAGCAGATCTTCGACACCTACGAGAACTTTCAACAGTCTATGTGTGAGCCCAACATTGCTTCTAGCAATGGCGCAACCCAGCTCCATTCGCAGGTCAACTCGTCACCAGACGCTCCGGCACCCATGTCAGAGCAGCAGCTAGTGAGCTTTCGCAGGCACATGGCCGTCCAGTTGAACAGGCCGGGCCTTACTCAGCAGGAAAAGTACGAATACCTTTACAGCATCCCAGCTCACGTCATGGACCAATTGAGGATCGCCCATCCCATGCCCTCACCTCAAGTTCCTGCACAGACATCTCAGCAGAGCAGTTCGATGTACCAGGAGTCTTCTGTGTCAGACCAACCCCAAGCTCAACCTGCTTGCGATCTACCCAAGTATGATCTTTCCAAGTTCCGGGAGTCTGCTGGAACATCTCAACTACAAGCCCCTCTTGCCCAGGCACCTCAGCACATTGGCTTCATGTTCCAGGACGCCATGGCACCGTTCCCATCGCAGAATCCCCTTGCTGGCGGCTGGCCTCTGCAGAGCAGTGCGACGTCCCTTCAGTCCGCTGGACCGTCCCACTCGCAAGCTTCTCCTGCTCGCGGTTCACCTGTGCAGTCTATTGAGCCAGTCCAGCAGCCAGTACGAAAGTCGCGCGCTCGTCGTCCAGCCCCCATAGCCAAGCCCGCACCTTTCATCCAGCTCTCGGCTGATGAGTGCATCAACATGATCTCACCTACGCCATCGGCCTCATCTGATGAAGGCATGAACAGTGAGGTATACGAACCCGCGATCCCCTATGTGGCGCCTGAGATGGACCCCGACAATCTTCCCATGTACCCCGAGTACAGCCACACGTTCAAGACTGGTGGCCAAGCTCGTCGCTTTCGCAAGCGCATCACGCTTCCCCCCAAGCCAGCTGCAGACCTTGTGCGCGTTAAGAAATACGGTCGTAAGTGTCACCCACCTCCCCTCCATGTCACGCATGCAACTAACACATCAACAGGTCACTACTGGGTCCACAAGATTTACGACGCCATGATTGATATCTCCGACATGATCGACGGCCCGACGTCAACGAACCGTAGGCGCTTCGAAGATGAGCCCTTCTGGGACTCTCAGGATCTCGAAGCTGTCGCCCACAACGTCTTTGACGCCACCATTGCAGTCCACGAGCGCGGATGGAACCGCCTTGAGACGTACCACAAGAAGACTGTGCGTGGCAAGCTTCAAGACAAGGCCATTACGAGCGTCGAGAAGCGCCTGGCGATGATCTGCGACTTGTTGAGGACCAGCAAGGCTGTCGTCGACGACTGTCTGAGGGGCGGTGTCACGCTGGCACTCGTCGCCGACAACCCGGCTTGTAGGCAGGCCACTAAGGAGTCCAACAACATTGGTAACAACAAGCGCGGAATTCGGCTGTCGTTTGTCAAGAAGGTCCTCGAGAAGAAGCAAGGACGCCCTGTCACTGAGGAGCAGATGGAAGAGCTGAAGAAGCAGGTTCTACAGGAAGAAGAGGATGAGAAGGTGCGCAACAGGGAGCGTGTGAAGAGGTGCCAGAAGGTGCACAGAGATGCGGCAAAGGCTAAGGCTGAGGCCAAGGCTGCGGCCGAGGCGGCACGCAAGTGAGCGTTGCATCGTGGTGGCATGTGGTGGTCGTCTCGTTTGAGATTTTATGGTTGATTTTTGCATCTCGCGCGAGCTTCGCTTTTTGACTCATGGATGGGTGGTTTGCGATGCGTCGCGTCAATCGTCCTTAAGACGGGTCGAGCATACCTTTTGCTAGGTAACCCTCCTGTCTGAGCATTGGTAGCTCCAATTACAACATACACAACATTCAACGCTTTCGACCTTGACCTTGCTTCCTAGTGATGATGCTACTCTTCTCTCTGAACCAACTCGCACAGCTTCTTCAGGCATTGGTATCTTAGTAGAACCTCACCCCATTGACACTCTCTACCTTGACCCTCCCTTCCTCCGTTATGCTAGCGAACCTCTCCTCTTCCCCATCCCTCTCTTCCCGCGCCTCTGCCTCGGCCTTCCTCCTCAGCGCCGCCCTCTTCTTCTTACTCTGATACAGCACCTCTTCGTTCTCCATATCCTTCAACACTGTCTCAAATTAGCCACAATACCACATCCCTCCCTCTCACAAATACTTACTCTCCGCCCACTCCCCCTCCTTACCCTCATCCCCCGTCCCCAACAGCCCCTCAACATCCACCTCCTCACCCTTCTGCACCCTCCCAACCACCTCCTTGAGCAGCCCAATCTTCGCCTCGGCTTTCCTCAAACTATGTCCCTGATCCTGCTTCAGCCACAGGATTTGGATCGCTTGGCTGCCGACCAGCAGTCCGAGGATTATGTATGGCGTCGCAGGGTTCCATTCTTTGGATTGCGTGGATGATGATGATGTTGCGGAGGATTTGAAGGGTTTCGGGATCATGGACGCCCAGAAACTTGGTTGAAGGACGCGCGGGAGGGAGATGTAGCGGGGGTGTTGGGCGAGGAGGGTGTATGTTCGGGCGTGGGATTGAGGGAGGAGGAGCGCGGTGCGTGTGGATGCTGGGAAGCAGAGGAGTTGGCGGATCTGCGTAGTTGTCGCCATTGTGTTTGTTCGATTTGATTATCTGGTATGGTGGTGGTTTGGTCGACATATGTCGGAGATCTTCAAATGTTGATGGAAGGCCCGATAAAATGTTTAGCGCGCTTGTGGATTCGGCGTTGGGACCCTGGCGGACATGAGACGTAGCCGCGTGCAGATGCAGCCGAGGTAGGATACGCCATGGGTTACTAAGTGTGTGATGATGAGCGCATTGTTTCTCTCTGAGCATCACACGCTCATTGTGTTTGGCCATGTCTTTCAAGGGTACTCTGAGTAATCGCCATAAAAAATTCGCAGCCATGGTCAAGGACGAGGATTTACCGGTGTATGACAAGGTCAAGGCGTGGGTACGTAACTCTGTTGACATGTGCATGCATGAAGCATCATCGCTAAGAAAGTAGTAGTTTGACATTGCCAACGAGGAGGGCTATGATGTACGTTTGGATCAAGGAGATGTGAACGCAGTCCCTCTAAAGTTCGTTTAGGGTCACGATGCCAAAATAGCAAAGACGCTCAAGCTCGAATCAGTCACTTATGAGCCCACCAAGTAAGCTGGATGCACTACCCTACCGCGGTACTGTGCTCACACAGACAGGAGCAATCCTCACAACTCTCGCACGGTCTATAGCTTCACCGTTCCGAGGCAGTTGTGCAGTAAGTATCGTCTGTTGCTGAACGATGAGATTACACTGACATGTCCAGACATGGGCGGAAACCTACACGGAGGAGCAGTAGCTCTCATCTTCGACATCACCACATCGACCGCTATTACCGCTTGCTCCAAGGATGGATTCTGGGATACCGGACATGTATCTAGAAATCGGTAAGTTTGCCTTCTCCCCTTTTGAGCCATCCAAGTCTAACATCTGTGCAGTAAGTTTGTCATCCCGGAGGAACCATTGAGATAGACATTCGATTCTGATGTTTGCTGATAACCTCTCCAGTTAACTGTGTATATCTACGCCCTGCCCCTGAAGGCGCGAAAGTGTTTGTCGAAAGCTGGGTGGTGCATCTGGGCAAGCGTATGGGACTTACCATGGGCGTCATGCGGCTGGACTCGGAGGATGGCAAGGTTTGTTATACGTGCGAACATGGGAAAGCTTCGGTGGGAAGTTCCAGCTTGTAGATTCAATGAAGTGATGGGAGTGCGATGCATGTTCCATGGGTCTCTTACACGTGCAAGTTTGATTCCACTGGATAGCAGCTAGAAGAGAAGACCATTGACGGAGACCCAAAGCTTGTGAATATTGGCAATACATGCATGTCCAGCGCCTGCAATTGCAGGCGCTGAGATTCTTGGTGTAATGTGGTTGTGGTGCTGAGCATTGATGTTGAGGAAGGATGGGATGACGGAGAGCTCCAGGCGGCTCGCCAAGAGGTCGTATGCCATAGGATGCCGCTTCCACTTGCCAACCACCAACAACTATCTCCCGCTACTGTAAACCGTGCCAATGGATCTGGGAGATGAAGGGAGCTCTCCTTGGGGAGGTAATATCTATGCGATCGCGATTAGAGTCTTCACAGATTGCTAACATGCTTGCAGACGTGCCCTCGCAGTCGAGCCCAGCTCAGAAGGCTGCCACATTAGCACCGACGGACAACCAAGACACGGAGACGAACACTTCCTCGACGGCAAACGACACTGCTTCGGCGCCCAGTGCTTCCGCCGCCCCTCGCTCTCCCGCCGGCCGTGGGCCCCGACGACGGCAATATGGCGTCCAATCCACCAAACTCGAGGCCGTCGACGACCCATTAGGCCCTCTGGGGGCTGCTACGCCGCCCATAGCAGCCGAAAACACTCCTCCTGCGCCGCCCCAGAAAGAGTCTGCCGCGTCGCGTAACACCCGTCCGGCGCCCGATGCCTCCGCATCCTCCTTGCGCGGTCTCATGGACTCGGTGAACCTCGACGACGACGACGCCGAACAGTCGCGTGCCCAGGGTGCTCGAGTACCGCCGCCCGTCCAGGCGCCTTCGGGCAATGCACCGCAGCGCCAGACACAGCCCAGCGTGAGCGTCGAGCACGCCGCGAAGCCGTCCTTCTCCATCTACGTGGGCGACCCGCACAAGGTGGGCGACCTCACGAGCTCGCACACGGAGTACTCGGTCACGACCAAGACGACCTCCAAAGGCTACCGCAATCCCGAGTTCACCGTCTCGCGCCGCTATCGCGACTTCCTCTGGCTATACACGCAGCTGCACAACAACAACCCCGGTGTCATCATCCCCCCTCCACCAGAGAAGCAGGCTGTAGGCCGCTTCGAAGCCGACTTCGTCGAGTCCAGGCGGGCAGCTTTGGAGCGCATGCTCAACAAGTCGGCGGCGCACCCCATATTGCAGCATGACAGCGATCTGAAGCTTTTCTTGGAGAGCGATGCGTTCAATGTTGATGTCAAGAACAAGGAGCGCAAGGACGTTGGCCTGGGCGAGAGCAAGGGTATGTTTGGCTCCATGCTCTCTGGCAGCAGCGGTAAATTTGTCGAACACGATGATGTGCGCTTTCCCCTGCTCTACAGCAAACAACAACTGACGCAACACAGTGGTTCCATGATCGTCGCATATACCTAGATGCTCTTGAGACGCAGCTGAAGGCCCTGCTCAAAGCAACCGATACCGTTGTGGGACAGCGCAAAGGGCTTGCTGAGGCTTGCGGTGACTTTTCCGCCTCCTTGCACTCGCTCTCTGCGGTCGAATTGTCGCCTTCCCTCTCTGGCCCCCTCGACAGCCTGTCTGACATTCAGATCCGCATCCGCGAACTTTACGAACGGCAGGCGCAGCAAGACGTGCTCACAATGGGTATCGTCATTGACGAATACATTCGCCTGATAGGATCGGTCAAAACGGCATTCCAGCAACGGCAAAAGTCATACCATTCATGGCACACTGCGGAGCAGGAGCTCCAAAAACGCAAGGCAACACAAGATAAACTGCTCAGACAAGGAAGGTCTCAACAAGATCGCCTTAACCAGCTAAGCGCCGACGTGGCAGACGCCGAGCGACGGGTCCATCAAGCTAGACTGCTGTTTGACGACATGGGGCGGCTGATGCGCAGTGAATTGGAGCGCTTCGAGAAAGAGAAGGTGGAGGACTTCAAGTCAGGTGTGGAGACCTATTTGGAAAGCGCAGTGGAAGCGCAGAAAGAGGTACGTTTTACGGCTCGATGTACAATGGACATGCTAACTCTACCTCCAGCTGATCGAGATCTGGGAAACCTTTCTCATGCAACTAGATACTGAAGATGGCGAGACTTTTGTACCACCAGCAGGCGTCGTTGCGTCGCCGAGCGAACACACCGAAGAGCGCAACGATTCTCAGGCACAACACGATGCAGAAGAGCAGCACGAAAATGAGGCTGAAAACGAAGAGTGAAAGCGCATCGATATGATGTAGATGACACGAATAACTCACATAATTCACCTGACTCTCGTTACTTGTGATCGATCCATCACTTTAAAATGTTCTGCTAACAGCACTCAGGCCTGCTAACGCATGTCTGCACGGTTTGCAATTATACACGCAGCATTTGCATAGCTAATTCAGCAGGCTCATGTACATTATGCAGTAGAACCACTGTTGTGTCCTTTGTGCTGGTGGTTGGTGGTACATTGTTCCCGCAAGCAGCCAACACTTCATCTTTAGGCCTAGCTCAACCCCATACCATCGGACGCAAAGGTAAACGAGCAATCGCAACAATATCTCTACTTACTATTGTTCTTCATGTATACATATATCTTTTCTACAATGTCGCCGGAGGCATGGCGTGGTCGACGTGTGCACGTTGTGTCTCGCCGCAAATACCAATTAAAAGCTCCAGGTCACACTATCTCTAGCAATGCCGAACAGCACTACCGCCGCAAAATCTCATGCGGATAGAGTGGCAACAGTTTCGCGGTCTGTCAAGACTTTCTATGAGAAAAAGGTACCATTCCGCATCTTCCATGGATCCTCCAATTCTACTAGAGCAGCGGCTCGACAAGAGGTTGTTGACATCTCTGGACTCAAGCACATCATCTTCGTGGACAAGACGAAGAAGACCGCTCTCGTGGAACCGGGTATTGCCATGGACGAGCTGGTCAAACACTTGCTTCCCTACAATCTTATGCCAGCCGTGGTTCCCGAGTTCCCCGGCATAACAGCTGGAGGCGCATTCGCGGGTACTGCTGCCGAGAGCTCGTCCTTCCGCTACGGATACTTTGACAAGACCGTCAAAAGCGTGGAGATGGTGCTCGGTAATGGAGACATTGTCCGGGCATCGCCCAAGGAGAATGCAGACCTCTTCTTCGGCAGCGCTGGATCATTAGGGACACTGGGCATCACAACCCAGCTCGAAGTCCAGCTTGTTGATTGCGGCCAATACGTCCAAGTCACCTACATCCCCGTCTCATCCCATACGGAAGCCCTCGCGCTCTTCGCAAACGTAGGCCCAGACGTCGACTTCATCGACGGCCTCATGTTCTCCAGCCGCCACGGCATCGTCGTAGAAGGCCGCCTCGTCACCGAAGACACACCCAAGCCTCTCCCAGTTGTGCGCTTCACCCGCGCCCGCGACCCTTGGTTCTTCACCCACGCACACTCCAAAATCCGCTGCCAACCCGCGTCAGGCACCTACCAATGCCTCACCTGCCACTGGACCAGCAAATCGCGCACCTACCGTCAAACCAACAGCACCACCACCGAACTCGTCCCCATCGCCGACTTCATCTTCCGCTACGAGCGCGGCGTCTTCTGGATGGCGTGCTACGGCTGGGCGCCCAAACTCTGGAACCGCTTCACCCGCACCCTCTTCAATCCGCTGTGGCACACGCGCTTCCAATACCGCGTGCTCCACCTCGTCGGCGGCACGCCGCACATTATCCAGGACCTGGCGATCCCGGCGCAGCGCGCGGACGCGTTTGTCCAGTATCTCGAAGACGAGATGAAGATTTACCCCCTGTGGTTGTGTCCGATTAAACAGGACCCGCGCGCGCTGATGCATACGGCATCCACGTGTACGGATTTCACGACGGCCTTGGTTAATGTAGGCGTCTGGGGCAGTCCAAACTACGGCGCGGATTTTCTGCGCGCAGAGACATATGACGCGTTCGTAAAGAACAATCGCGACATTGAGGCCAAGGTTGCGGAAGTTGGGGGGTTGAAGTGGTTGTACGCATGCAATTACTACAGCGAAGAGGAGTTTTGGCGGATTTATGATAAGAGGGCGTACGAGGGGTTGAGGAGCAAGTGGAGGGCGGAGAGGCTGCCGAATTTGTGGGAGAAGGTGAGGAGGAGTAGGCAGGAGGTGCGGGAGGTGGGGATGGGGCAGGTGGTGAAGGCGTTGGTGTATGCGGGATTGGGTGTGGATCGGTTAGTAACTTGAGGGTTAGATGTTTCTATTATGAATGAAGTGGTGTTTGACTTTGTGTGTTTTGGCTAGTGATGTGGTGATAGCTTTTGAGCCTGGATCAGACGGAATGTTCAATACTGCTTGAAAACACTTTTCACGGGGAGGAAGTATCATGATGATGTGATTTGATGCAACTCGCTATGAATGCAAGTGAAGGAGTAAGATCACCTGAAGGATGTTACTGTGAGGCAATTGCCTTGGGCAGTGGGTTTATTACATCTTTTGTTGATAACTGCATTCTCCGGATTACCTCACCAACGGCTGCACGTCGGGAATACAATGCACCCGCGGCCTGCATACCAAGCTAACGACTCAACGTCTCGACCACGATACAGTGGAGAGAGTCATTGTTGCCAAGTAAGGCCGCCCGGTAGAATCAGCCCTTAGTCTTGCATCGTGACGCGGGATGGGAAAAGAGGGCCGAATCCAGAAAGCCTCGTGAGTACTGAGATGCACATTCTGGAGATAGAAGTTCAGCTCGATCTTTCGAGGCGTTGGACATGTAACAATGAGGGGATTTGCTTGTCGAGCTACATATGCAGAAGGTCAGAATTGAACCCCGCGTGCCCCGCATCTGTCTCCAGCATAAACTATCGTCACTCGAACACGCTGCTTTGAACAATTGGCGCGCGGCATAGGGATCCCGCCAACGGCTAAATTGAGCATTCTCGCTCGTACTTTAACCGAGTGTTTGTAGCTATAATGTCTTTCCTTCGTGACCTTTTGCTTTCATTTTCAACAGACTGTTACTATCTTTCTTCTTGATCATGCCGCAAGTACGCAATCCAATCTTGCCCGGGTTCAACGCGGACCCGGCCATTGTCCGTGTTGGTGAAGATGGTGAGTGTCACTGAAGTGTGATTGCTGTCTGTATTATGCT
>Ga0265780_10011925_pt1 | contig 10237 bp, 10 predicted proteins | sample P1T30metagenome_FD_192432 | JGI IMG/M metagenome (GOLD analysis project Ga0265780, IMG submission 192432) | Plant litter microbial communities from East Loma Ridge, Irvine, California - P1 T30 | ecosystem: Environmental > Terrestrial > Plant litter > Unclassified | place: USA: California... | reverse complement strand
GGCTTCCACGCGATCCCCACCAAGACCTACACCCGCTGGAGCTAGGTCCGCCGCCGTCGCCACTCGCGACGGCCACCGCCCGAGGGGCGTCTCGCATCGCGAGGCGCCCCTCTCGCATGCCCGGGGTCGCCCGGGGCGAGGGCGGCTCAGCCGACGCTGAGGCCGAGCTTCCGCCCGGCGAGTCCGCGTTCGCGCACCGCGAGCCGGTCGGCGAGGGCCTCGATGGCCCGTGCCGCGGGGTCGGAGGGGGCGGCGAGCACGACGGGCGTGCCCGCGTCGCCGCCCTCGCGCAGTGCCAGACTCAGCGGCACGCTCGCGAGGACGGTCACCGGCTCGTCCTGCCCGGTCGACAGCCGGCGGGCCGTCTCGGCGCCGCCGCCCGAGCCGAACAGCTCGAGCACGGAACCGTCGGCCTGGGGGAGACCGGCCATGTTCTCGACGACGCCGAGGAGGCGCTGGCCGGTCTGGCGCGCGACCACACCGCTGCGCTCGGCCACGTCGGCCGCCGCGGGCTGCGGTGTCGTCACCACGAGCACCTCGGCGTGGGGCAGCAGCTGCCCGACCGAGATCGCGACGTCGCCGGTGCCCGGGGGCAGGTCGAGCAGCAGCACGTCGAGATCCCCGAAGTAGACGTCGGTGAGGAACTGCTGGATCGTCCGGTGCAGCATGGGCCCGCGCCACGCCACGGCGGTCGACGCGTCGTCGACGAACATGCCGATCGAGATCACCTTCACCCCATGGGCGACGGGCGGCAGGATCATGTCGTCGACCTGCGTCGGCTTGACCGATGCTCCGTCGTCGCCGACGAGACCCAGGAGGCCGGGGATGCTGAAGCCGTAGACGTCGGCGTCGACGATGCCGACGGCGAGCCCCCGGGCCGCCAGCGACACCGCGAGGTTCGCGGTGACCGTCGACTTGCCGACCCCGCCCTTGCCGCTGGTCACGGCGTAGACGCGGGTGAGCGTCTCGGGCCCGAACTGCATGCCCCTCGCGGCCCGGCCGGCGCGCAGCTTCTCGGTGAGGGCGCGCCGCTCGTCGCGGGTCATGACCGTCACATCGACGTCGACCGCCGTGACGCCGGCCACGGACGCGGTGGCGGCGCGCACGTCGCGTTCGATGGTGTCGGCGGCGGGGCAGCCGACGATGGTGAGCTTCACGGTCACCCTCGCCGCGCCTCCTCGGTCGACGGAGACGTCTCCGATCATGTCGAGCTCGGTGACGGGCTTGCGGATCTCGGGGTCGAGCACGCGACCCAGCGCGCGTCGGACGCCCTCGACCAGCGGACCGGACCTCGTGTCGTCGTCAGCCACGGTGCCCGTCGTGTCTCGTGTCGTGCCGCTGCTCGCGACGAGCCGGGGCCGAGGAGGCGCGGGTCGTGTCGGACTCGTCCGCGTCGCGTCGGTCGAGCTCGTCGAGCATCGAACGGAGCTCGGCGCGGATGAAGTCCTTGCTCGCCATGTCGCGCATGGCGATGCGGAGCGCGACGACCTCGCGGGCCAGGTACTCGGTGTCGGCGAGGTTGCGCTCGGCGCGCTGGCGGTCCTGTTCGAACTGCACCCGGTCGCGGTCGTCTTGACGGTTCTGTGCCAGCAGGATGAGCGGCGCCGCGTACGAGGCCTGCAGCGAGAGGATGAGCGTCAGGGCCGTGAAGCCGATGGCGGCGCTGTCGAAGCGCCAGGCCTCGGGGGCGATGGTGTTGAAGATCATCCACGCGACGCAGAACAGCGTCAGCGCGATCAGGAAGTACGGCGTGCCCATGCCGCGCGCGACGGACTCGGTCGCGCGCCCGAACCGGTCGCGACCCGGGCCGCGACGACCCGGGAGCACCCGGGTGCGGAGCCCCTTCGGCGCGTCGAGGCGGACCGTGCTGCGGTTATCGCGTGCCACCGGGGGTCCTCCTCGCGGGCGTGTTGACGGGTGCGCGCCGCGGGCGCGGCCGGTTGCGGTTCAGGGGCTGACCCGGATCCTGGCTGCGCCAGTCGTCGGGGAGCACATGGTCGAGGACGTCGTCGATGGTCACCACCCCGACCAGGCGGTGGGCGGCGTCGACGACCGGCACCGAGACGAGGTTGTAGGTCGCCATGACCCGCGTGACCTCGAGGGCCGTGGCATCGACGCGCACGGGTTCGAGCTGCTGGTCGAGCAGCGTGCCGAGTCGTTCGTTCGGCGGGTAGCGCAGCATCCGCTGGAAGTGAACCATGCCGAGGAACCTGCCGGTGGGCGGCTCGTAGGGCGGCAGCGTGACGCACACCGCGGCGCCGAGGGCCGGCGCGAGCTCGTGCCGACGGATCAGGGCGAGCCCCTCGGCGACGGTGGCGTCGGCGGAGACGATCACCGGCTCGGTGGTCATCAGACCGCCCGCCGTGTCGGCGTCGTAGCTCAGCAGCATCCGGACGTCGTCGGCCTCGTCGGGCTCCATGAGGCCCAGCAGCTGCTCTTTGCGCTCTTCGCTGAGCTGAGCGATGAGGTCGGCCGCGTCGTCGGGCTGCATCTGGTCGAGCACGCCCGCCGCGCGGTGGTCGTCGAGCTGACCGAAGATGTCGATCTGCTCGGTCTCGGGCAGCTCTTCGAGCACGTCGGCGAGGCGGTCGTCGGAGAGCTCGGCCGCGACCTCGTGCCGGCGCTCGGGGGTGAGCTCGAGCAGGGTGTTCGCGAGGTCGGCGGGCACCAGGTCGGAGTACGCGGCGATCAGGTGCTCGGCGCTCTGCGCCTCGCCGTCGGCGTTCTCCTCTCGGACGTCCTGCCAGGAGGCGAAGGTCGTGGGCCCCTTGCCGAACGGCGACGGCGTCGACTTCGGCTTGCGGAGGAACAGCTGGCCGATCTCCCAGTCGCCCTCGGATACCTCGTCCATCGCGACGTCCTCGATGGTGGCCCGGCCGCCGTCGCGACGCAGGGTCACCTTGCGACCGAGCATCTCGGCGATGACCCGGGTCTCGCCGCCGCGCTGCTCGAAGCGGCGCAGGGTGATGAGTCCGTTGGTGATGATCTGACCCGAGCCGATGCTCGTGACCCGGCCGATGCCGACGAAGACGCGGCGTTTGCCGGGCACCTCGACGATCAGTCCGACCACCCGAGGGGGCTCGTCGCGACGGTAGACGACCAGGACGTCGCGGACCTTGCCGACCTTGTCGCCGGCGGGGTCGAAGACGGAGCACCCGGCGAGACGGGCGATGAAGACTCTGTTGGCGCTCACACGACCAATTTAGTCCGTCGAGACAGGCGCCCCGTGTTTAATGGGGCCATGACGAATCAGAGCCCCCTGGGCCGACGCACCCGTCCGGTGCCCACGGTCCCGCGGGGCGACGTCCTCGGCACGTACGCCAGCTACCCCGAGGCGCAGGCCGTCGTCGAGCGCCTGTCGCACGCCGACTTCCCGATCAAGCAGCTCGCCATCATCGGCAACGACCTCACCACGGTCGAGCGGGTCACCGGCCGGCTGACCTACGGCCGGGCGGCCCTGGCCGGCGCGGTGACCGGTCTGTGGCTGGGGGTCTTCTTCGGTCTCGTGATGCTCGTCTTCTCGCCGACGACCGTGACGATCACCACCGTCGTCGCCGCCGCCCTGATCGGCGCGGGCTTCGGCATGCTCTACGGCATCGCGAGCTTCGCCATCAGCCGTCGTCGCCGCGACTTCACCTCGACCCACCAGGTGCTCGCCACGAGCTACCAGATCGTCGTCGACCCCGAGGTGTCGTCGCGCGCCCACGAGGTCCTCGCACGCCCCGACCAGAAGCGCTGATGGACGCACGACGGATGCGGTTCCACCGCGGCTGGCTGACCGCCGGTCTCTCCGTCGTCGTCGCCGCCTTCTCGCACGTGGCCGGCGGCGGTGCCGAGCCGGGCCTCCTCGGGGTCGGCCTCGCTCTCGCCTTCGCGCTGCCGGTCTGCGTGGCGCTCGCCGGTCGGCGGGTCTCCACGCCCCGCCTCGCCGCATCCGTGGTGCTCAGCCAGTTCGCGTTCCACATCCTCTTCTCCCTCGGCTCGACCGCGACCACGGGGCTCGGCGCGTCGGGCGGGCACCACTCGCCCCTGATCCTGACCGTCCGCGCGGCAGCGGGTGCGACGGCGGCGCCCGAGGCCGCGATGAGCACGTCGGCGATGTGGCTCGCGCATGCGCTGGCCGCCGTCGTCACGGTGGCGGCCATGGTCCGCGGTCACCGGGCGATGCGGACGGCGCTGCGGGCGGCCTCGCGTCGGGCCGTCGCCGCCGGGCGGGTCCTCGGAGACGGGGTCGTCCCCGTTCCGGAGGCGCGCCTCCTGAACGCCGTCGTCCCGCCTCTCCGACGGGGCCGGCTCCCGCGCTTCCTCACCGCGAGTCCGCACCGGGGTCCGCCTCGTCCCGTCTGACTCCGACCGTCGCCGAACCCGGCGACGGGACGGCGCCGTGCCCTCGGCCGACGCCGATCATCAGACACCGGCCGTGCTCCGCGCAGCCGAGAACAAGGGACCACCACTCGTGAAGAAGACCACTCTCGCCCTCCGGGCCGGCGGCGTGCTGGGCGCCGCCGCGCTCCTCTCCCTCGCGGCGCCGCTCGCCGCCTCCGCCCACGTCCACGTCGAGCCCGGACAGGCCGAAGCCGGTTCGTACTCGACGCTCACCTTCAAGGTGCCGAACGAGTCCGCCGACGCGGGCACCGTCCGGTTCGTCGTCGACCTGCCCACCGACACCCCCTTCACCTCCGTCTCGTACGAGCCCGTCCCCGGGTGGTCGACCGAGGTCGCCACGGGTGCTCTGCCCGAGCCGGTCGACATCGACGGGGCGACCGTCACGACGGCTCCGGTGACGGTGACGTGGACGGCCGACGAGGGTGCTCAGATCGCCCCCGGGCAGTTCCAGCAGTTCGTGATCTCCGCCGGGGCCGTGCCCGACACCGGCTCGATCCTGCTCCCGTCGCACCAGGAGTACAGCGACGGCAGCGTCGTCGACTGGGACGAGCCCACGCCCGCCTCCGGTGAGGAGCCCGAGCACCCGGCACCGACCCTGTATGTGAACGACACGCCGCCCGACGAGGGGCACTCCGACAGCCACGCGGTCGGCGAGGGGGCCGACGCCTCGTCCGACGACGCGGCCGTCAGCGCGTCCGGCGACTCCGACGCGTCGTCGACCGCGGGCGTCGCCTTCGGCATCGGCGGGCTCGCGTTCGGGGCCGTCGCCCTCGTCGTCAGCGTCGTCGCGCTGACGCGTCGCCCCGCAGCGGGCGGCCGGGGCGGGCGCAGCTCGGGCGGGTCGACCTCGTGACGGGCCGCTCGCGCAGCGTCGTCGCCACAGGGCGCTCCCGTCTCGCCGGCGGCGCCGGCGCATCCGGCGGCCTCGTCGGCCTCGTCGGCCTCGTCGGTCTCGTCGGACTGGCCGTGCTCGTGCCGGCGACGGGGGCCTCGGCGCACGACTACGTGCTCTCGAGCAGCCCGGAGCAGGGGGCCGTGGTCACCACGGAGCTCGGGGAGGCGTCGGTCACCTTCAGCGACGTCGTGCTCGATCTCTCGGGGACGGGCTCGTCCAACGTGCTCGAGGTGACCGACGCCTCCGGACGGCACTTCGAGGACGGCTGCTCGACGACCGCCGGGCCCGTCCTCAGCACCGGCGTCGCACTCGGCGCCGCAGGCGAGTACACGATGACCTACCAGGCGGTCTCGGCCGACGGGCACACGGTGTCGGACTCGCGGTCGTTCAGCTACCAGCCGCCGGCGGGGGTCGAAGCCTCCGCGGGCGCCGCCGAGCGGCCCGTCTGCGACCCGTCGACGAGCGACCCGACCGACGACCCGGCCGTCAGCGGGCCCGACGGCGACGAACCGGATGCGGCGGCCACGACCGACCCGGCGGCGGGCGCCGATGCGACCGTCGCTCCTGAGACGGGCTCCGCCGCCGAGGCGACCGACCAGTCGTCCGACGCGGCCGACGACGGCGACGGGCTCGGCCTGGCGATCGGACTCGGCGTCGGGATCGTCGTCCTCGCCCTGGTCGCGGTCGTCGTCGTCATCGCGACGAGTCGACGTCGATCCGGTTCGGACGAGGGAGGCGACGAGGGCCCCGACGGCGACGGCGAGGCCGACGGCCCGGCGGACGGGCGCTCGACGCCGCGGTCGTAGTCCCGGTCGGACGACCGGCCGGCCGTAGGGCGAGCCGCTCACGCGACGAGCCGCTCACACGACGAAGGGCCCGGGCGACCGCTGATGCGGATCGCGCGGGCCCCTCGTCGGACGGGTCAGCCTCGGGCGACCCAGGCCTCGACGTCGGCAACGGTGCGGGGGATGCCCACCGAGAGGTTCTCGGCGCCGTCGGCCGTGACGACGATGTCGTCCTCGATGCGGACTCCGATGCCGCGGAACTCCTCGGGCACGCTCAGGTCGTCGGGCTGGAAGTAGAGCCCGGGTTCGATGGTGAACACCATGCCCGGCTCGAGCACCCCCTCGAGGTACAGGTCGCGGCGCGCGGCCGCGCAGTCGTGCACGTCGATGCCCAGGTGGTGGCTGGTGCCGTGCACCATGTACCGGCGGTGGTACTGGTGGTCGGGCTCGAGCGACTCGGCCGCGCTGACGGGCAGGAACCCCCACTCGGCGGTGCGCTCGGCGATGACCCGCATGGCCTCGGCGTGGATCTCGCGGAACCGGATGCCGGGGCGAACGATCGCGAAGGCCGCGTCGGCCGCCTCGAGCACGGCCTCGTAGACCAGGCGCTGCACGTCGGTGAAGCGACCCGACACCGGCAGGGTGCGTGTGATGTCGGCCGTGTAGAGGCTGTCGAGCTCGATGCCGGCGTCGATGAGGATGAGGTCGCCGTCACGGACGGCCCCGTCGTTGCGGGTCCAGTGCAGGACGCAGGCGTGATCGCCCGATGCCGCGATGGTGTCGTAGCCGACCGTGTTGCCGTCGGCGCGTGCCCTGCGGTTGAAGGTGCCCTCGACCAGACGCTCGCCCCGAGGATGCGCGAGGATCTCGTCGAAGTCGCTCACGACGTCCGTGAACCCGCGACCCGTGACCTCGACGGCTTCGCGCATCTGGGCGATCTCGTAGGCGTCCTTGACCAGTCGCAGCTCGCTGAGGTCGCGTGCGAGGTCGCGGATGTCGTCGGCTGCCGAGGGCTCGGCCTCGGCGGCGGCGGGGGAGTCGGAGCGGCGGGCGGCGTCGATCTCGTCGACACGGCCCGTCAGCTCGGGGTCGGCCTCGCGCAGCAGCAGCGTGTCGCCGTCGACGACGCTGAGCACGGCGTCGAACTCGGCCAGGTCGCGGGTCGCGAGTCCGAGGTCGGCACCGACCTGCGAGAGCGACGGGCGAGGCCCGATCCAGAACTCGCCGATCTCGGGGTTCGCGTAGAACTCGTCGGAGTCGCGGCCCGCGCTCGCCCGGAAGTACAGCGTCGCATCGTGCCCGCCGTCGACGGGTTCGAGCACGAGCACCGACCCCGGCACCGTGTCGGAACCCCACCCGGTCAGGTGAGAGAAGCCCGAGTGCGCACGGAACGGGTAGTCGCAGTCGTTGGAGCGGACCTTGGCGCGCCCTGCGGGCACGACGAGCCGCTTGCCGGGGTGCTTCGCCGACAGGGCCTCGCGGCGAGCGGCCGCGAACGGCGCCTGCTCACGCGGCTCGGGGAGATCGCTCGGCCTCTCGGCCCAGTTCGACGAGATGTAGTCCTTGAAGGTGTCGGAGCCGGGGGTCGTGGAGCGGTTCGTGGTCGCGCGGGGTGCCTTCTGTTCAGCCATGGCACCCATTCTCTCGCGATCCGGATCGGCCTGCGCGACGTCCCGCCGGGTGCTCAGGCCCCGGTGCGGCTGAGCTGCGCGACGACCGGGCGGTGGTCGCTGCCGGCCTCATCGAGGTCGGTCACCACCCGGAACCCGGTGGCGAGCCAGTGTCGGGTGGCCATCACGTGGTCGATCGGGGTGCCGAGCAGCGGGCTGAGATCGGTAGGCCAGGTGCCGACGCCACCGTTCGCCGTGCCCACCGCAGCGTCGCGGCACGTGCCGAGCGCGCCTCCTTCACGGCCCAGCCCGCTCATGTGGTCGACGGTCGCGTTGAAGTCGCCGGCCATGATCACGTTGCCCGAGGCGCACGCGTCGGCGAGCACGTCGAGCCCGTCGCGCCACGTGTCCATCGTGTCGCGGAGCGGGGCGACGGGGTGGGCCGCGACGATGACGGGCGAGGCCTCGTCGACCGGGGTCGCGACGATGCTGGGCATGCCGGGCGTCGTGGTGATCGACGTGCCGTCGTCGGCCGTGGCGACGGTGTACTCGCCCAGTGCGGTCGACACGAGCAGAGACGTCGGCTTCGCGGTCGCCACGTCGTCGTAGCTGGAGGTGAAGCCGGCCATCGGGAGACCCGCCGCGTTCATGGCGTCGGCGACGGCCTTCGCGGTCTCGGCGTCGGTCTCGGGCAGGGTGACCACGTCGGCGCCGACCTCGACGGCCAGAGCCGCGATCGCCTCGGCGCCGGGCGCACCGCCGAGGGTGTTCCACGACAGGACGGTCACGTCGGATTCGAGCGCGTCGGTGAAGTCGTCGCGACCGATGCCGCGCGAGGCGAGCACACCGGTCGAGACGGCGCCGGCGACGAGCGCGAGCACCGCGATGGAGGCGGTCACCGAGCGGATGCGACGGGCGAAGAGCCCGACCACGAGCAGGACGACGGCCGCGACGAGGGCGACGCCCGCCGCCACGATGCGGAACGACACGACCTGCGTCGCCGGCCAGCTCCTCTGCAGGTCGAGGGCCTGAGGCCAGATGGCGAGCAGCAGCGCTGCAGCGGCGGCGAGCACGAGGACGAGGGCGACGAGACGACGGATCATGGCCCGACCGAGCATAGGCGACGACGCCTACGATGAGGGGATGCCGTCACGACCGATCGACCTGCACACGCACAGCAGCGTCTCCGACGGGACGGAGACCCCCGCGGAGCTCGTGCGGGCTGCATCGGCGGCGGGGCTCGGCACCATCGCCCTCACCGACCACGACTCGACGGCCGGCTGGGCCGAGGCGACGCGGGCGGTCGCCGGCACGGGCGTCACGCTCGTCCCCGGCATGGAGCTGAGCACGCGGTTCGGGCTGAACAGCGTGCACATGCTGGGCTACCTCTTCGACCCGACCGACCCGGCCCTCGTCGCCGAGACCGCTCGACTCCGCGACAGCCGCCTGCACCGGGCCGAGCGGATCGTCGAGAGGATCTCGGCCGACTACGACATCAGCTGGCAGGACGTCCTCGACCAGTCGACGAACGGTGCCACGCTCGGCCGTCCGCACATCGCCGACGCCCTCGTCGCCCGGGGCTTCGCCCCCGATCGCAGCGCTGCGTTCGCCGGCATCCTGCACTGGCGCTCCGGCTACTACGAGCCGCACGAGGCCCCCAGCCCGCTCGTCGGAGTGCGGTTGATCCGCGATGCGGGCGGCGTCCCCGTGATCGCGCACCCGGCGACGCACGGTCGCGAGCCCAACGTCTCGGAGAAGGGCTTCGCGGCGCTCGTCGACGCGGGCCTGATGGGCGTCGAGATCGACCATCGCGAGAACACCCCCGCCGGCGCCGCTCGTCTCCGCGAGCTGGCCGCGCAGCACGACCTGATCGTCACCGGCTCGAGCGACTACCACGGCGAGGGCAAGCCGAACCGGCTGGGCGAGAACAGCACCGACCCCCGGCAGTTCGAACGGATCGTCGCGGCGGCCACGGGCTGGACGCCGATCGTCGGCTGAGGAGGCGCGGGTCGGGTCTGGTCTGGTGACGTGCCGAACCCGACCGGGCTGCGGGAGTCCGGTGTGCCGGACCCGACCGGGCTGCGGGAGCTGGGCGTGCAGAACCCGACCGGGCTGCGGGAGCTGGGCGTGCCGAACCCGACCGATCGGCCGCGACACGCCGTTCGCCGGGTCGCTGCAACCGCCCCGAGCGGCCCTCTGGTCGCGATCTGCACAGCGGTGGGGCTGGGGGCGTCACGTGAGACGACCCCCTGGCCCTGGTGGGCGAGGGGGTCGTGTCGGGTGCGGCGTCGGCCGAGGGGGTCAGCCCTGGGCGGGTGCGTCGCCGCTGGGGCGACGTCGGCGGCTGCGACGGCGGGGCTCGCCGCCCTCGCCGGAGTTCTCGGACGAGGCGGATCCGACCGACGCGCTCGTGGGCGGAGTGGTGGCCCCGCGACCCGAACCCTGACGCCCCGACGAGCGACCGGCGTCGTCGTCACGACCACGCGAACGGCCTCGCGACCCGGGGTTGCGTTCGCGGGGGGCGGAGGCCCCGCCCTCTACGGCGGCCTTGGGTGCGCTGC
>Ga0265780_10011924_pt1 | contig 10238 bp, 4 predicted proteins | sample P1T30metagenome_FD_192432 | JGI IMG/M metagenome (GOLD analysis project Ga0265780, IMG submission 192432) | Plant litter microbial communities from East Loma Ridge, Irvine, California - P1 T30 | ecosystem: Environmental > Terrestrial > Plant litter > Unclassified | place: USA: California... | reverse complement strand
TCGCCTGCTCCTTGACAACCTTCTTCAACACGTTCTCCAAGTCATCCATGTCATTATGCTCGTACCACCGGATAGTACTTCTACTAATCTGCATACCCTTCCTGACCGCATAGTTGACCGCTTTGTCCGCAACGATGATGTCCCCACGCTTGGAGAACGAAGGAATGACGCTGGAAATCGTAGAGAATGACTGCGCGTAAATGATACAAGCGGGGACACCAAGATGTGCTGCTACGTCTGCCTCCGTCTTCATGTGCACATCCTGTGTGCCATAAAAACCAGGAGGACCACATGGCCCAACACCGTATGTACGGAGAGTCTGAATAGCCTTCTCCTTGAGCGTCTCGTTTGCGACAAAGTTGTAGAAGTTGTACGAGGCGAGGTTCGTGACGGTGCGACCGTTCGACAGTTTCGATTTGGGTCCAGTTGGGCTATACAAGCGTCAGCATTTCCCTCCTGACATTCACTAAAGATCCCTGGAGTCGCATACCCAACAATAACAGGCCTCTTCTCATTATCCAGCTCTTCATGCGCAGTCGGCGGCGCAACAAGCGGTTCAGGCGTCCAATCTTCGACCAATTCATCAATCTCCTATTCCAGCGTCAGCGAGCGCTTTCTCTGCCACGCCTGCAAAACATACCGCGTCCGTAAGCTGCACCTTCTTCTGTGTACTATACTTGGGCGCGAGCAAGTACCTGACTGCGAAGAGGAACAAGAACAGCTCGATTGCGCTTCGCACGGGGTCGTTCTGGTAGCTGGACTTGATGTAGCGCACGGCGATGGCGGAACCGGGGATGCGCTGGAACTGCGCATTCACGTCGTTGAAGAAGCGTGCAGTCGCATCTTGCAATTCGTGCAGATCCATGGCGACAAAGGAGTGGCAGAGTCGTGAGAGAAAGGTGGTGCACAACAATTCTCAGATCGAGTTTCGGGGGTCTGCGGCGAAGCGCGGGAGTCCAGCGCGAGACGTCAGCACCCTGCAATCAAGTGCTCATTTCACACTCACGTGTCTGACTACAGCCCAGCCACTTCGAGTCATCCATTACAGTTTGTCATGACCGAGACATCAAGCACATAGAATATGAATAGTTGTGTAGAACAATAGTTGGCATTAAGACATCCATATATTTATCTGTATGCAATTCGCTCTCTTCTAACATATTCGCCGTGTCAGCACAAACAAAACCCAGCGTAGTATATGTGCAATCAACCCGCCCCTTTTGGCAGGTGTAGGTGTTCAAAAAGAGAGAATGTCGAGGTAGGCATCGTTCCGCCCCGACGCCATAAGGAAAGGAAAAATGCTATGCTGGATATTACAATCATAATGGGACTTCGAAGTCACCATGCTCGTGATTCCCCCATCTGTTGTACAACGCAAGACAGGGACAATTGTCCACCGACAAATCATCGCACTTTTAGTAGGCCATGTAACGGCGGAAACGAGCTGCCGCATCCGTCGTCTCTGCTGCCTGCGTATCATCGCCACCACCACCGGTAGCACCACCGCCTTGATATTCTGGGCACTTGCCTTGGATACATGAGCCGGTAGGCGTGGACTTGGTGTCATTGTTGCTGAAACCAGTAGGCTGCATGATTTCCATGGGCAGATCCTTGAGGAATGACAATGTAAGGAACCTGCCAGCAACGATGGGACCAACGATGAGGACGAGGAAGATGACGAGCATGAAGAAGTAGAGAATCGCGTAGCGGATCACTCTGCGCTTTCGCAACTTGGTCTGCTTCATCGAGTAGATGGGAGGACGGATTTGTCGGCTGCTTCGTGTTAGTGATGGATCAACAAAGACTGAGGGGTTGAGCATACCTGGGTCGTAGCCAGAAGAGCATGACAGAGTGGAACTTGTCGGCGTATGGCAAGAGCAAGATTGGCAGCATGAAGAAGAGCAAAACGTGGCCGAGGATGAAATCCGCAGCAAACATGCCGAGCTCGGTGATCTTGCAAAGAAGCTCACGGCCGGGCTGAGAGATTGTGTGCCATCCCATGGTGTACCACTTTCCGGTCCACCAAGCGATGTTGGATGTGTCGCTCTTGAACTCTCGAGTAAGTGCAAGGGAGATAATAAGCTTGAAGACAAATCGCTGAATGGCAACCACTGCAATCATACCAGCAAGAGCACGAGGGAAGCTGAAGCCCTCCAAGAGCATCAGAGCCACGAAGAAGACCATGAGGATGATGACTGCAATGGCGTGAGCGATGGCAGCAAGGACAGCACCGAACTTCTTGCAGCACATGCTGAGCAGAGGACCAGCGCAACAGGCGAGGGCAAAGAAGCCAAGCAAGACACCAGCGTTGATGGCAACAGGTCCGAGGGCAATCAATCCAATACGGACAAGGGCACCAGATTTCCTGGGGTTGCCAATACCCGCCTTTTCGTTTGACGTATCGCGCTCGTCGTTGACACCAGTCTGAGCGTTGATGAAAAGGTATGGGACGATGGTGATGGCGACGAGGACAAGCGGGCCAACGATCTCGCTGAGGAAGATGTTGGTGAAGGCCGCACGAGGAACATCTCCGGAGAGCTTGGCGGTTGGGTCTCCAAGAGCCTTGCGCTTGTAACCTGTAAGACGCGTACGCGACAGGCGGCAGTATCCAATCCATGAAGCACTGTGCGAGCGAGTGTTGCCGCGAGACAGCCAGCGAAGGTACTCCCTGTAGTCGATGAAGAAGTCGTCCCATGAGAACTGGTGGGGGTTGAAGAGGAAGGGAGCCAAGCACAGAGACAACAGGGACGCCCAGAAGTAGATCAGCCATGGTCCCCAAACAGTGATGGTGGCGAAAATCAGCATCATGAGAGATCGAGCTCCGAGGTAGATTGACGGTCCAGCAAATCGAGAGTACAGGATACCGAAGGGGATGCGGGCAGTGGCGAAACCACGACCGGTACCAATGTATCGAGCACCACCGAATGACAAGTTAGTCTGGAGGGCGTTTGCGTAGATCTGGGTGACGAAGACCTCGAAGAAGGGCGATCCAGAAGAGAAGTGCTTGGCGAGACGGGTTGCAGCGCGCCAGAAACCGCGCTCAGTCAACTCTTGCACCGTGAGCGGGATGAAAGAGATGAAGAAGACAATGAAGATGGACACGATACAACGAGTGACCCAGTCGAAGACAGGGACCAAGTTTGCACAACCGTTGGGCCATTGGGGATCGGTAACAGGGATGTCCTTGTCGAACTGGCAGAGAATGGTCTCGTGGTTGAGGGCACCAAGGTTGAGAAGGACGAACATGAAGCATTGCACCGACAACATAATGAATATGTTGTTGATGTGGAAACCGGGATGGGCGTAGTAAAAGGACAGGAAGCGGTCGAGAGGCAGCTGAGTACCCATGTAGTAGTACTCGCGAGACAACATCTGCTCACCCATGCCAGTACCAATCTTTGTGGTGAAGTTGAGGACAGAGCCGAAACCAAGATCACGACCCTTACCACACTGGTAGTACTCGCAGTGCTTTATCCGGCCACCGCGGAGGAGAGCGTTCATACCAGCGTAGATATCTTCGTTCAAGTGCAGTCCCTTCTGAGCCTTGGAAACACCACCACGAGTGGTCATGAAGATACCGTTGAGGAAATCAGGATGACCGTAATGGAGTTTACCACCGATTTGAGCCAGAGTACGAGCGAACATGGTACCGAATGTCTGTTCCTTACCAGCAGCGATGTCACCGAGGATACCAATGTTCTCAGAGAAAATGTATTCACGAGCTCCGAGAATGGCGACAGGGTTGAAGTTGGGGTTCGGGATACCAGGAGTGTAAGGGGACACGTTGTCGGTGGTCATTTCTTCGAACTCGGCCAGGACGCTACGGATCTTCAGACACTCCTCGAGGTAGTTGTCCTGGTTGGCGTCGATAAGCTGGATGTACTCGCCGCGGTAGAAGATGATGCAGTGGTTCTGGTTGTCAGACTTGCCGTCACCGAGAATAGGGTTGCCAGAAAGCTGGATGCGGAACTTGGGGCGACGCATGCCGTTGTCCATAATCTCAGAGTGTCCGTCGATGAGAGCAGAGTAGATGCGGGGCTCTTCGCCCTCGTTGGCAGGCGGCTCCTCGTCAAGGTATGCAATTTGGAGATCGGGGTAGGCACGGAGGAGGAATTCAGTGTTCTCGCGCTCCTCCTTGGTGAACTTGGCGTAGCGCTGCATGGAGACACAGATCTTGTACTTGCGCCTGGCCATTCTTTCAAGCTCACGCTCGAGCTTGTCGGAGTTTCCGCCAAACATTTGGACGACCTCGGGGTTCTCAACACGGTAGAGTAGTTTGATGGCACGGCTGTAGTTCATGAAACCAGAAATGGTGCGGTACAGAGTCTGAGATCGAAGCGAAGCCCAGATCCGTGTTCGGAGGGTGTATTCAGGAGCCGCAGACTTGAAACCAATGCAGTAGAAGGGGAGGTCGTCGATCTTGCTCTTAGCGGTGTCCTTTTCACCCTTCTCGTCATCACCGTTGAATTGCGAAGTCTCATCAGCAAGGATCTTGGTGTCCTTGACGAAGCAGTCCCACTCGTGGGGGTGGAGCTGCTTCAGGTACTCTAAGAGGGTGACACGAGAGTAAGGCTCATCCTCGCGAATGATTTCACGCAGCGAGAGAAGGATCTTCTCTGCGTAGTGAGGAATCATGACAGTAAAGGTGGGCATGTTGTCGACGGGCAAAGGCTCGGGGATAGGCGTAGAGAGCGACTGGGCGAAGAAAGAGATACGACGCTCAGCCTCGCTCTGGGCAGGGAAGAACTCGGTCTTGAAGGAATGATCCTCCTGAGACACGAAAAACGTGGGTGCGCGGAGAGTGCGCTTGCCCTCCTGCTCGGATGGCACCTGGTGATAAAGGAGCTTTTGGACGTGGTCAATGGCAAGGAGATGCTCGCGGTACATGGAGATGACAACAGCATTCCAGATCTGGGAGATGAGGACTTTGGGCTTGTACTTGATCTCCATGTCGGTAGTGGCCAAGACCTTTGAGTAGATACGCTTTGGCAGACGGGAGAAGATGTTCCTCCAGGGCGTCCAGATGGAGACACCGAGGTAGAAGGACCGAGATACAGAGAACAACATGTTGGCGATGATGTACCATAGGTAGGAATCCAAGAAGAACAGAATCAAGTCCATGAAGTACATGAGACCGAGCAGGATTCGGGGCTGGTACTTGCAAAGAAGATCACCAATAATGACATCGCCCAGACAGACCGGCTTCTTCATGTGCGACAAAATCCTAATAGGATCTTTGATCGACAGAGTTAAGAAGAAGTAGGACTCAGCCAGCTTGGCGGCGAAGACAAGTACCCAAAGACCGTAAGACATCCACATGTCGTTGCCCTTGAGACGTGGGTAGCTTGCAGTGAATGTTTGACTGGCGACGTACTTGCGAGAGTTGCGCGTCAAGTAGCTGCCAAACAGACCGCCCAGTGGCATGATCGAGAAGAAGATGAAGGTGACCAAAGCAATAGCGAATTGAACACCTCCCAAGATGTTCGGGATGGTGCCAATTTGTTTGTCCAGAGCAAAGATGTATACACTGGGTGCAACATTGACCGCGAAAACAGCGAGAAGGAAGAAAAGCTTCTTGGTCAAATGCTGAGCACCAGCCCATTTACGGGGAACGTAGCACCATTCGATACAGGTGGCGGCGATCTGGATTATGCAAGCAATGGTACCACCAAGAGCGACGGCAGAGAGAACAGCGGCCTTTGGAGGACTTTGATTCTGCTGTTGTTCGTAGCCTTTTGTGTATACCGGCTGAGAGTTGTAGGCAGTGTACATCCAGAAAGTCGTCAAATGAATCACCCAGATACGGTTGAAGTTGACAATCATGTGGAACCACGAACGGCGCTCGTAGTATGTCTTGAAGAAAACCTTCTTCCATAGTACGTCCTTCAGCTTCGCGTATCGCTCAGCTGGAGGCAAGTCGACAATGCGGGACTTGTCCTCGAACACGATGCGCTCGAGACCTTCAGGGTACCAGAAAAGCTGGTTGATGTCGTCGTAGCCAATGATAGAGGCGTGGTCGCGCTCGCGACGCACGTATTTGCCATCCTGGATCTCGTAACCTTGATCACGGCAGTACTGGTAAAGCGGCGTAATAATGGTGTTGAGGTAGGTGAACTCCTCAATGGGCTCGGTTTGGGCTTGACCAGCGGGCGAGTTAAGGTAATCGTCGGCACACTTGAAGATGAAGCAAAGCAACTCTGGCATGAAGCGGACCTGGTTGGCCTCACCCCAGCACAAAAGGTACAAAGCGATCTGGCGCACACGGTCGTGCTGCGACATGCGGTTCATGCGCGTCTTCCAGCGGTACTCGGCGGCTTCAAGACTGTTGTCGCCCTCATAGGCATCGAGAGTTTCCTGCTCATTGCCTGGGTTCTCGCCAGCCTTCTTCTTTGCGGCCTTGCGAGCCTTGCGTGTCCTACGGTTCGCTTTGCCAAGGTTCATGTTGGCGAAGCCCACGGCATCGTCCAAGTCGAGATGAGCGGCAAAGTACCAGCGGCGGAAGTTGGCGTTCTCGCCACCGATGTAGTCGGCGTGGAGCGACAGAAGCGCCTGATTTGGTGACATGCGGGACGCTCGGGAGTCGAGAAGCGTCATGAAGTGGTCGTACATGTTGCGCATGCTGTCACGCTGGAAACCGAATTTGGCAGTAAGGTCGAGGAAGATATCCTCAATCTCCTCCTTGGTGCAAGGAATCTGGGCTTCAGCAGTCCACGCGGGGTAGGGCTCTCGCGATCGCTGTCCGGCGGGGAGGGCATTTTGGTAGTCCATGCCGTAGATGGGTGTGGAGGCGCCTGATGATCGGTTGCCACCGTATGAGACCTGGGACGAGGGAGGACGGTAGCCGCGGTTCATGCCTTCGCCGTAGCTGTTGTAACGAGACTCGTCGCCACGGCCATAGTAGTCCATGTCAGCTCCGCGAGCGACGTCGGAACGCATTGTGAAGTCGCTGAACGTTTCGGAGTCTTCCTCGGAGTCGTGAGGACGGCGGCGAGGTTGCTGGCCGTAGCCCTCCTGGGCACCTCCTTGGTCGTAGTACTGGTTGTCATAATACTCGTCTTGGTAACCCTGTTGGCCGCCGCGATCATCGTAATAGCCGTTCTGCTGTCCATGCTGGCCGTCGTAATAACCGCTGCTGTGGCTTGTTAGCAATGGTGCGGATGAGGTGCAGATGGAGAATCACTTACTTTTCATCATAGTAAGCATCTTGCTGATAATGGGCCTGGCCACGAGCATCGTCGTGGTATTGGCCGTACGCCTGGTCATCGTGGTAGTAGCCGTCCTGGCCTTGCTGGGCGTGCTGGCCTTGAGGCTGAGTCTGGCCGTAGCCGTCGTCGTATTGGCCTCCCTGCGGATGTCCGGACATCTTTGGGAGTGATTAGATTTGGGTGTAGAAGCTGTGAGACAAGCTGTCAACAGTCTGAAGGGACGTGCGGGAGCCGCGAGCTGAAACACGGGCCGTCGGAAGTGCGTACCTCAAACAATGGGCATTAGGCGCGGCAAAGTTGAATTATTCGTATTGGGGCAGGCGCAGATGGATGTAGAGGTAATTGCTGCGGTGGCGGGCGGGCGGTGTGGTGGTGAACGAGTGTTGACGCGGGAGCGAGGGAGGCAATTGGCGGGCAGTGTGAAACGGGCGTGTTTACCCCGGGAGCGACCGTGTCGAGGTAGGACAAGAGTCACCCTGATGGTGCCTGCGGCAGAATTGGCGTACGAGTGGTTGTTTTGATGCAAAAGAGCGGATGGCGCAGATGCAGCCCGAGTTGGAGTGGTTGCCAGAGGAGACGCGCGGCGAATCGGCGCTTGCTGCAGCTGGGTGAAGTGTAAAAAACAGGGCAGCACAGCTCTCCCCTCGGACTGGATTGGTGGGCTTCCGCAACGAGGCCTCACGAGGAAACGAGAGGCAGGGTAGGGGAAAGGAAACTGGCGGGTTAGTCGGAGAGGTTGGGGGAGAAGGAGCGAGGGTTGGAATGCAAAGGGCAGGCAAAGACCTTTTGAGGAGTTTCCCCTGAAAACCAGAGGCGCACCACTCGCCAAGCCCTGGCGCTAGGTCAATCATGGGTTATCAAGGCTGCCCAGGTGTGCAATGTGCATGGGGGTGCCCTCGCCAGCATTCACGTCTGGCTAATTGCTAGTCGCCACTTTAAAAACAGCACGGCGGGATGGACATTGCGATGGGATTCACTGTGCTGTTTGAGTCTGCATCTTCTATCATGTCCCGTCGACTGCCCTCACATGCGTGCTTTGTCGGCGGTGGCGACAGCAGCTTCTAAAAAAACCATGGCCCTGGGATCCGATCGTCCACATATCGATAATCGACGCTCCCGAACAGGACGACACGGTCCGCTTTGAGGTTGGAGAACAGCTGCGACTCGCCTTGATGACCTCTTCTCTGCCCTTCGGCTGCGCTGTGTATGCATCCGTTGGCCGCCGCCCATGACTGCCTCTGCCTGCCATCCACGTCACGACCCACGACAAGCGACGGCGCATGGCGAAAAAGGCGGCGGATCCTCAAACAGAAACCAACGGGCCAGGATAGGGATTGGCCTGCCACGGCCGCCCGGCTAGCAGACGGGGCGATAGCGATAGCGATAACACCAAAGCCCTACCGCTGCCGCCCACGAGCCAATGACAACGTGGCCCTGTTCCCGCTCCATCCTGGTCAACGGCTCTTGGTGTCGCAAAGCAAAGGGGGCTGATGGCCAACAGCGAACTGTTGAGACTGGCGAGTCGCGCCGGACCAACAGCGGTGACCGGATCCCAGGTACGTACTCCTACCCGTCCTCGACGACACTCGCGGCACATTCTGCCCCCTGGAGCACGCCTGTGGATTGATTGAGCGACTCTCCAGAGGCGCTGCATGACGAGTTTACTTGCTGCAACCTTTCGCACTGGCATCGATTGTGCTCAATGCGAGCTATATTAGACTGCCCTGTTTCCACTCTTTGATTTCAAGGCCTACGCCCTGTTACAAAGAGACGGATTTAGCGTGTAAGCCGGCTAGGCTAGTTCGTGATTGCGACTGCATGCAAATTGCAATCCTTGGTCTCACACAGGTCGGCTATGGCTCGTCTACCGCTGGTGTGTGTGCTTCCATAGCGCGCCTACAAGTATCGCTCGAATCCTGCTCGCTGCGCCTGTACGTCGAGAGGTCGCGCGTGCCGTCGGCAGATCACTTGTAGCGAATAGCCCTGTCCTCAGCTTCTTTTTTGAGCGCTTACGCCATGTCCTGATGCAGCGACTGAAGTTTCTGCACCCAACCAACGGGCAGGGCGAAAGTCTACGCCGCACAGCTCCCCTCTAGTGGTGTGGTAGATCGCTGGCGCGTTGCAGCTTGCGACTTCGCCACAATGGTTCCAGCTGAGTTCCCGTCACATCAGGTAACTAGGCCTCCGCCGTGGCTGTTGTGGAACTTTGCGATACCAACAGCCTCGTGTGTTGACTCGAGCTGGCTCGTGGAAGGCTTGCATGTTCCGGGCACCGTGTTCTGGGGTGCTTGACATGGCCCAGAGGCTGCGAAACGTGACTTCTGGAACATGAGACAGATCATATTTAGAACTGCGGATCCACGGCACCTCGCGGCAGACCGGCTCTCGGTGGGTCACGAGATTTGACTTACGCGTCCACTGTTCCTGCATCTGCTCCTGCTCCTGCGGCCAGTCCGCATCGAGCTGGAATTCTGCTGCACCAGTATGCAGGCACCCCGTAAGCATACCAGCTCTGTAGCTATTTATCGAAACCGAAAGTTGTGAATTGTTCCAAGCCTCTAGAATCATAGGCTGGCATCCCTCAGCAGCCTAAAATGCACACTGCAAGCGCTGGATAGAAGGCCAAGGCGGACCCGAGCCACATTTGTGAAACTGGGTTAGTGTCAGGGGTTGGATGGCAACCTTCGCCGATCCTTCTTGGGCGAATGCTTGGACGACCTCACGCTCTTTCACCTCTGCTGCCTCAGAGTTGTTTCTACAGTGCTTTTTCACGTTTTATCAGTCCGTCTTTACTTTTCCGTTAATATCCTTTTTGCTTACAGCCTCGCCTGCTGTTGCATCACGCTCCTTCCCAAAAAACCCGCCTTCCAAACACTCCCTAAGACCTGACATCTCGGCGCCTCAACACCAAGCACTCGCCAACACCAACGAACATCTTGGAACAGTCTTACTCAACAGCCATCACTATGCGCGGACTCATTGCTGCTGCCGCGCTTCTTGTCGGTGCCCAGGCCGCCATTGACCCGATCGTCA
>Ga0265780_10011921_pt1 | contig 10240 bp, 9 predicted proteins | sample P1T30metagenome_FD_192432 | JGI IMG/M metagenome (GOLD analysis project Ga0265780, IMG submission 192432) | Plant litter microbial communities from East Loma Ridge, Irvine, California - P1 T30 | ecosystem: Environmental > Terrestrial > Plant litter > Unclassified | place: USA: California... | reverse complement strand
GCCTTCAATCTTGTCATCCTCAAACTCTGGACTGTTGCCAACGCCGTCGAAGATCCAGTGTTCAAGTCGCAAGTCATTGCCACTTACTTCGCAGAAGCTCGCGCGCGTTTCTGGAAAGAGAGCGTGAAGTGGGCTTTCGTGGAGCGTAAGTGCGATGACGAAATTCGAGCTTTCGTCATCGACATATCGCTTGCCTATATCGAGCCCGGTTGGTTCAAGAGCGAGGGCAAGAGCTGGCCAGAGGCCTTCGTGAGTGAGCTAGCAGATGCAGCCATGGTCCGGTGGGGAGACAGGAAAGATGGCAGAACGACAAGGAAGATGTGGATGGAGAAGCTGAGCGTAGAAGTGGATCTGACGAGCGATGACGAAGATACTGCGCCTGTAGGCGGCAGCACGAGTTTGGCGTCAGCAGCATCGCGAAGTCTGCAAGGCAAGAATCCAGCTGTTGGTCTGAATAGTCCCAAAGCTGGAGCTATAGAAGTACCAGCAACCAGGAAGCGTCCAAGTCAAAAGGTCGAAGTGAGGAAGCATACACATAGTGCGAAGCGTCGGCTGAAGCAAGATGTCCGCTCCATGCCTCTTTCCGATGACTCGGACGACGGCGGACTGGTTGTATACAGGTCGAAAGGATGAGCGTTCGTGACGGCACTGGGAGTCTCCTGTCTTCTTGTTTTTCATTCTGATGACTTGCACCTGGCATTCGGGACTTACACTACCCAAACACGATAGACGAGGTTTGATGCTTGTTTACGCCCAATCGAACTGCATTAGCTCGAAACGAAGACAATCGAACGACTGTGTACATCACATCTTTACCCCGACCCATCATTCGCTATCGTGAATCACAACAGGTTTCACTTTGAGAACACTCGGGGCCTCAGCTCTTCAAGTTCTTAGGGCCCCAGGCACTCCTACCGGTTGCGTGTTGCGCACGGATCTGCATTTAACGAAGCAACATAGTGTAACTGAACGATAGAATACCACTCACCCATAGGTACTAGCCTCATCGGCTTGCCGACCAATGCTCACAACTCGACCAGAGAACCGACCAAGAACGACCTTATCAAGCCATCGCGCCTTCCAAGTAGCGGGAGATGCCAGGACCAGGAAAGATGCCCAAGCAGGAGAAACGCATCAGCGTTAGGAAGAAGCGAGCTATCCGGCACGTGTTCTGTGATGATTATAACACCAACCCCTGACGCGCTTCTAGGTTCGGCCACAAAATCGTCCGCGTCCAAGTTTCACGCGGCGAGGAGTTCACTGTCCCCGAAGACATCATATGCAGCAGATCCACATTCTTCACGAAAAAGCTACAACCGAAGCGCAAACCTCTCAAGAAAGACAGTGAATGCGCGATCTGTACGGAACCGCTCGAACACGGCATACAAGAGCTTACTTATTGCGCTACTCATTGTGGTAACAATTTTCACCACAGATGCATTGAGAAGTGGAAGGCGGAGAAGCAGACAGCTCATCAACCAGTCAACTGTCCTTTCTGTCGTCACAGCTGGTCGAATGACACCGACGTCATCACAGTACATAAGTTTTCCGCCATCGACGCTGATGCCTTCGCAATCTTTGTTGAGTGGCTTTACTATGATCATATCGCGGTTGAAGATCGGGCGGACGAAGATGGCAAATTCTCCCTTGACACACATGAACTTGTTAAGGCATACGTTTTAGGACTCAAACTAAAGAGCAAGAAGTTCTGTCGAGACATTATACAGGGATTGGTCGAAGTTAGTAAAGAGATTGATGAATATCCGGGTCCGGACAGCATCCGCCTCGCTTACGATAAGACAGCCAAAGGATCATCACTAAGGCTGGTCTTGGTACAACTATGGGCAGACACAGCGGATGCTGCTTGGATCGAAGACGATGAGACAGACGAGTATCCCGCAGAATTCTTCAAGGATTTGACAACGGCTCTTTTGAGGAAGTATCGTGGCAAACAGAAGTGGGATCTAGAAATGATCATAAAAGGCCAAACGATGGAGGATTCTATCTTAGTTGACGACTCAGATGAGGACAAGTCGCGTGAAGACGAGGACCAAGAAATGGGGGAAGGAAAATAGGACAATGATGGAAAGCTACATTGTTGAGTACAGGACACTTACAGCATTTCACACTACCCGATATTTGGTACTGTGGCTGGTAGATAACATCAATGGAAGCAATGCAGTAGTACACATGACTTTCGACTGCTAGGTATATGGCGTTGACGGTAACTTATGGAATAACGACGTAGTGAACCACTTCTTCTTGTCATGCAAGTCGCAATACGATGACTTCAGGACCCCTGAACTACTTGAGCATCCTCGGCAATCGTAGCGTGTACTTCATCAACGTTAGCCCCACTTGCAGCCGCAGCTTCCTCCTCTTCGCCTACTTCGACAAGAGAGTCATCCTATGTCTTTCTGTCGATGTCCACCGCCTCAGTATGGGTTGGGGACTCCTCCTTAGCAAGTACACCACCATCCGTGTGCTGCATTTGGCGCTCGGGATCATTTGCATGCGCATTCTCAATGCCAATCTCAGCAGTGGAGAACTTATCTGCCACATTACGGTAGGCTGGCACAAAGTTGACGCAGAAAGCATAGCTCCACGCGGCAATGAAGAACGCCATCGGAACGGTCATGGCGATAGCGGTGGGCGCATATCCATCCAGAGGCCTAGCCTTCCCTAGCGTATCACTCGCTCCGAACAGTAGTGGAGGAACGACAGCACCACCAGATACACCAGCCACGATAAAGCCTGAGCCTCTCTTTGAGTACTTGCCCAGTCCGCGCATGCCGAGCGCAACAATCGTTGGGAAGATGATACTCTCAAAGAAGAGCACAATGTAAAGCATGCTCATGCCGGTATTCCCTCGCTCGGTAATGGACGGGATGACGAAGATGATACATAACGTCATGAACGCGAGGAACACCCATCGTGGTTTGACGAACTTCATGAAGGCACTGCCAATGAAGCGACCCATGGTGAAACAGCCCTGCGCACCAGCAAGGAACCGAGCTGCTGTCGAGTTGTCGGTTTCGCGTCCATTTATGACCCGTGTCTCGACGACATAGTTGATGAAGGCTCCAGCTATAGCCACCTGCGCGCCAGTGTAGCAGAATTGAGCAAATGTTGCATGGAATAGGCGGTATTGTTTGCGGAAAGGCTTTACGTCGGTGCCAGCGTGAGTGCTTTCAGCCTGGAAAGCCATATCGGCATCTAGTGGATGTTAGTACCTGGTCATTTCCCATTCAAGAGCAAGCTTACCAGTGATCTCGGGTATCTCCGTGAAGTAATATACGATCGCAAGGAGAAAAACGAAGCATGCGATGCCGAGGTAAGTCCATTGCACGTTCTCAAGGGATGCTTGATCGGTGCCAACGTTGTTGAAGAAGACATATGACCCTAAAACTGGCGCTACCACAGTGCCGATGCCGTTGAAAGCCTGCGCGATGTTGATCCTGATCTCCGAATACTTGGGTGGTCCGCAAACTACTTTCGTTAGTACTGGCCCCATCATTCAATCGATTCATACATACCAGCCAGGTAAGGGTTGGCTGCTGTCTCAAGCGAGCCTAGTCCATTACCGATGACGAAGATGGCTACACAAAAGCCTCCGAAAGAACGATATACAAGACATGGCCAGGCAAGAAGAGAGCCCACGCCGTAAAGTGTCAGACCCCAGATGAAGGTTGCTTTGTAGCCCCAGTGGCGCAGAAGCCAATTGGCATGACCGAGGGAAGCAAGTGGATACGCGCCGAAGTATGCTGCCTGTAAGCCTGAAGAGCGAGCGCGCGTTATGCCAAGAACGTCTTGGAAATGCTTGTTGAGGGTATCGATAAGACCGTACGAGAATCCCTATGATCATCAGCCAAATACACTAGGTTTAAGGCATCGTCGTGACTCACCCAGAGAAAAAATAGAATGGTGACGAGGCAGAGCGGGTAGATGGACTCGCGCAGCGTGAGTTCAGCGGCACGCGTCCTCTGGTCATCGCGACTGCGCAGTTTGGGTCTCTTAAGGAACCCCATGTTCGCTTTGTGATACGATAGAGATGCCGATTAGCGATTGGTATGTGGATAATGCCGATCAGGTCGTAGACTGGACGAAAGATTCGAGCATTGAGGTTGAGTTGAGTGGAGTCAACAGTAGGCAGTCGCGATGAGGTAAATCCGCAGGGTCTTCACGCCCTCAAGTACCTGCTGTCACCCACGTGAGCTGGCGGCAAGATTTCCGGGCCATGTGCACGGCGACCAGGTTTCGCAAGAACAGACTCGATCTCAGAGGGTGATTCCACGAACCCGCCGTTGCAGCCAAGGTGAGGCTTGACCTCATCAAGCAGTGGGGAGGGGAGAAGCTGGGGTAAAACCTGGGGATTTTAACGCTGAGGAGTCTAGCGTGATGTGACGTTGGGGAGGATGTTCTGACAGATGATGCATCCTCGGCAGAGTTAGACCGAATGCCTGCATCGATGGTGGTTGGATCGGGTAGTGATCAGCACATGTCGCGTCATGTCTGAACCGCGTTGAAGAGCCGCGGTACATTGCGTGTGCATCGGGCTTTCTGTGGAAAGTAAGTCGAGCAGAAGTTGCGATAGCCATGCTTGTAATAACGGCAGTCGCAATTAGCGTAGTCAGTACCGCTCGGGCAACTATCACCATACACGGCGTCCAAGAGCACCCTAGCATGGTGACAACCACAGATTATTCCAGAACTGCAATGGAAGATTTGCCCATCTAATCTTTGTTCTTGAAATCCAAGCCGCTCTCTTTCCTCACAACCCCGTAAACACTCGGAATATCTCCTCTGTCCCCGATTTCACTCTTCACCTTATCTAGTCTCCCTTGTGCTAAGCCTAGCATCTTCATACTTTCCTTCGCACCACTACTCTCTGCCAACGACATCGCATGTCTTGCGTCCTTTCGTGCCAAGTCGATATGGAAGAGAGGTTCCTCGCGCTGATAGTAGTCGCCGGCTAGCATGCGCTGCGAGTACGCGGTGTAGGGACCGGGAAACATGGTAGAGATGAATGTGTGGAGGTTGTCTACCCCTAGACCAGACTTTTCGGCAAGGACGTGGCCTTCAGATAGCTGCGAGACCATGTTCAAAATGAAGGTGTTGCCGATGACTTTCATGAGGGTAGCGTTTCCTGCTGGCTGGCCTGAGTAATCGATGTTCGTACGACCCATCACGCCTGTCGTATACGGGACTACCTTGTCGCAGGACGCTTTTGAGCCTGCTGTCACACAAACAAGCTGGCCGTTGTCTGCCATGGCTGGGGCACCGAATACTGGGATGTTGTCAGGCCCGTTCTGAGGGAGCACTTCTATCTTCACATGCGTAACTTACCTGGCATGCCCACGAACTCACCCCCCTTCTCGGTGATCTTTTTCTCCAAAGCATTCGTCGTTTCTGGGTGTACCGTGGAGCAATCTACAATAAGTTTGCCCTTGACATCTTCTTCGAGCATCTTGTCAACAGCAGCGTTCACGGCTGCATCGTCGCCCAGGCACATGAAGACAATGTCGGAAGGTTTGACAGCATCGTTGATGGTATCGACAACCTTGGTCTTGGAGCTGCCGAGTTTGGATGCGAGGTCTTCGGAGCGGGCTTTGGTGCGGTTGAACAGGATTAGGGGCTTATCGAGGTTACCCTTTTCCACCAAGTTCTGTGGAGTCAGTACGAAAATCAATTTAGAATCTTAGATGCTTCATACTTTGCACATGCCCTGTGACAGTTAGTGACATGGTCGAGCTGATGACTTTCCTCACTGACCCTGCCCATGTTGCCGAGGCCAATCCAAGCGAGTTGTGGCGCCATGATTTCTTCTGGGATCTGACTGTATCCTTTCGCTCTCTACGAAGAGGCAATGCCAAGTGCGACAACTTATACAAATCTATGCTTGTACCTTGCGCACCGTTTGTCAGCGCTTCGTCATGGTGTTCATCATCGTCATCTGCCAGTAGCCCGGGGATAAGGCCACACCGGGCCGATGTCGGTTACCAGCAAATGACGTTCGCACGCCATTATCGATGTTGAGTCCTCGAAAATGCGGATGCGGGCACATTTCCCCACACATTTGCAGAGTCATACCTCTGCTCCGAGCTCCAGTCACACAATTTTGACCTTTCGCATGTTCGGCAGCTGAGCGGTAGCATGAAGCATGTTCATCTGGAGCAAAGCCCCCGCGAGGGGCTTGGGGAAGGCTACGAAGAAGGTGGGCGCGGCGTCTTCAAGCGCAGTTGTAGCAGTGCTGACGATTAACAGCTTCCCAGGCGCGATGACAACAGAAACATCTTCACCAAGCTCCAATTCGCGCCTCTCTCCACGTCCACCATATACGTCCGAAAATCGTCGAGCTCAGCGAAAGAGCGCCAGCGTGCCGAACGTCAGCAGTTGACGCGTCTACTGAAGGAATCGCCCGGTAAACGCGACGCGCGCAACTTCCTTAAGCAGTTCGATGCGCCTAAGAAGGGAAAGGCGGCTATCGCAGCCAAAGCCAGGGAGGTGGTGAGCGAGAATATACACAATGACTCGGGTTCGCTGCGAACCGGTGTGAACCTGGGCGATCTCTACAAGCCCACCGTCTTCACCCGCGAACCGCTTCCCGAGGAGGAGTACCAGGCCGAAGAGAAGGATGAGCAGGTGCACATGGCGCTTGTCAAGCTTCGGCAGCCTCAAACCCTCGACGACCGCACCTTGGGCGACATCGCATTGACTCTGAGTCAGATGGCGCAGCTGGGGCTTAGCACTGCTGTAGTGCTCGACTGCGATCACGATGCCGATGCACACACTTCGGAATTGACGTTGGAATACGGAAACATGGTCAGGGAGCAGGCATTGCGCTTGGTCGCAGCGTTGGAAGACTACAACGAGCCAGGAGCTCTGTTGGTCGAAGATGCTTTGGGCTACTCCCCACTGGCCAACGACATACCCAGTACCGTCCAGGTACGGGGAGGTGTAGAGGTACAGCACAATTACCTGCTACTTCCGCCCATCGACGATGGCGTTATTCCAGTCATAACACCCTTCGCCTACGACACAAATCTGAAGAAAGTCAGGGTCCAGGCAGACGACGTGCTTCTGGCGCTTGTTCGCGAGTTTGCCGGTCTCGCCGGCCAGACAGGCAGCAATGGCTCAGTTGGTGGCGCATTGTACAAAACAAAGGATGTCGTCGAAAGACCTATTCTGGACCGCATCATTATACTTGACCCTCTTGGTGGCATACCATCCGAGAAGCGAGCAGATGGCGCTCATGTTTTCGTCAATCTAGAAGCCGAGTACCGTGACATCAAGAAAGAGCTGCAGCAGCTATCGTCAGCCACCCCGGATGATAAGACTCAGCGTCCAACTTCATTGAGTTCGAGCAACCCGTTCTCGAAATTCGTCGAGGAAGAAATAGCATCGTTACCAGGTGCACCGGTACGACAGATTGGCAACTCAGCCCCGATACGCCATCTGAAGAACCTCGAAGTGGTCGAGCGCGGCTTGAAGCTGTTACCCCCATCGTCGTCTGGCCTCGTCCTGACACCCTTAGAAGCAGCAAGGAAAGCTATACCTGACGATGCGCGCACTTCGCCTGCGAAGAATCCTCTACTACATAACGTGTTAACAGACAAGCCGATGACATCGTCGTCGCTGCCGACAACGCCGACTTCTCGTTTCCTTGGCTCCACCGCACCCAACCCTGCTACTTTCTTCAAGAAAGGCATACCGCTCACCATGATTCCGGATCCGCGGATTCACGGACCATGGCAGCCACCTTCTGCAACGAACCCGAGCATAGAGCTAGCAGACGACCCACGCATCAACTTCCCAAAACTCGTCGATCTCATCGATGACTCTTTCCGACGTAAACTGCATCCTCAGAACTACCTCGACCGTGTTCGTGGCCGTGTGGCCGGCATAATTATAGCGGGTGATTACGAAGGTGGCGCCATCTGCACATGGGAAACGCCTGCATCCCTTCATGAGCTAAGTCCTCCTAGCAGGCCTTCTCCAGACTCGCCATACTACATTCCTTATCTCGACAAATTCGCCGTTCTCACATCGTCGCAAGGTTCCGGTGGGGTCTCCGACATTGTCTGGGCTGCTTTGACTCGAACATGCTTTCCCGATGGCGTAGTCTGGAGAAGTCGGACGAGCAACCCGGTCAACAAATGGTACCAAGAGAGGAGCAAGGGCATGTGGAACTTGCCTGGTGATCAATGGACCATGTTTTGGACTACGCAGGGTGTCGAGAAAAGATGGAGTGCTGAGGAGTGGGGTGGGACAGAAAAGGAGAAGGATTTAAGGAGGTGGGATGCCTATGTAGATGTCTGTGGTGGCATTGAACCGAGCTGGGCAGATGGCATACAAAGAGCGGATTAGATTTAGTGTTTGAGCAAACCACGAACTCTCAAGTCCTTCTATCAGACACAGCGAAGTCATATCGTGTTGCTATTCTTTCAATCCAGAAAAACAGTCTCATGATGAGCGTGTGCCCCTATGAACCGACATGCCAGTATCTACAGCTTTCCAACTGCGACCACCCACAATTTCTATCTCGAAATGATTCTCAATGCCTACCGCATGCGACGTATCCATGAAGTTGATTCCCGATCTTGTCCAAAGTGGTAAGAGCGATCTTCCATCATGGCAACGGCAGCCCGTGGCGGACAACATCGCGAAGGCGAAAACCCCACCAGCGCAGTACCAGAACACTCACCGACTTGACGGTAGCGATGCAGAAAACACCCAAAGCACACCGACATGAAAGCTTCAAACTTTGTTAGCCTGCGCGGAGGCTTCCAGGGCTCACGTGGTGTAATCGGGATCGCCAAACCGGCGCGCTTGGAGGGACGCGACTGCCGTGGGGAACCGAACTACGGCTGCCAGGAACACCGCTATCGCACCACAATGCAGGGCGGAGTGACCCAACACGGGATTTTAGGGTGTCGGAACGGGGTTGCATGGCTGCTAGCTTGCGAATTGTGTCTTGGTCTTTGTTGATGGAAAATGTTTATTGGAGGTGGTTGTCGCTGATGTGGACGCGTTCATTCATCCCTCTTTCCATACTCCAAAGCAATTCAGCCCCAATTTCACACCTATATCACAACACATTCTCAAGATGTCGGACAACACCATCGTAAAGGGCGTTGCAGGAACTTGCATCACATTCTCTTTCATTCTTGCCGGTAAGTCCAGGCTCCCGTAGCTCCCAATTTCACTTCTGACGATCCCAGGAAATGCCATCACACAGTCGTACATGACGGTGCCTGCCCTCCTCGTCAACTTCCCCCGCCCAGGCAGCCCCGACCACAAAGAGCGTGCGCAACTCCTAGGCCGCCAGTGGCCTCTGTGCTGGACAGTCGGCAACCAATTCTTCCGCCCCATTTCGACCCTTGGCTTCCTGGGTTATGCCTACGCCGGCTACTCAGTCTATCGCGAGGGCATGCTCGCTCGCAGTGATTGGAAGTTGTTTGGTGTTGCGGCCGTTATGCACTTGACGACTATCCTGCACTCGGCTCTCAACATGCAGCCGTTGAACGACAAGCTCGAGGCGTTGGCGGAGAGGAGCAACGAGAAGGAGTTGGGCGAGGCGGAGAACATCGCTATGAAGTGGGCGAGCTGGAACAGGCTGAGGTTGGTTACACCGGTTATTGCCGGTGGACTGGCGCTGTGGAACCTGGTCTCCTTGTGAAGGGTTACGCAGCCCTAGTTTCTGTGATGGTAGTAGTCTGGCTACTGCGCAACTTACCATCTTGCCTCTCTTGGTTGGAGGCCTTTGCAGTGTAGCATTTTAGCAATGAAGCATAAAACTATAGACTCTCTTTAACCTCGCGATTTGTGATGTCGATGCAATCCGAATATATCAGCTAGAGACCCAACACTGCCCATGCGGTGCTGAATTGCACATCGACCTATCAGCCCATGATGACTATGCTGGCAGCGCCATATGGAAAGTAGTCTGTGCTTAAGCCACCGCTGATATAACCAGCAAGGCTGGTAATGAAGTCAAACACTCATGCAAGCACATGCATCAAGATAACAGTATAGCGATATTATGGATAATCATGTATTCGTAGAAAACTCCCAGAATCCCTTACAGGGGTCAAAGTCCCGAAAAGTCCAAAAGTCCGACGCTAGATGCTTAACCCCGCCAGCAGATGAAAGCATCATCTATCGCTTGATGGCCTGACCTTTCCACCCACTCCTCTCCGCCAGCCAAGTCTCGAAATCGCACAGCTTGGGCTCTTCCTTC
>Ga0265780_10011920_pt1 | contig 10241 bp, 3 predicted proteins | sample P1T30metagenome_FD_192432 | JGI IMG/M metagenome (GOLD analysis project Ga0265780, IMG submission 192432) | Plant litter microbial communities from East Loma Ridge, Irvine, California - P1 T30 | ecosystem: Environmental > Terrestrial > Plant litter > Unclassified | place: USA: California... | reverse complement strand
CCGAGTAGCGGGCGATGGGGGCGTCGTACCAGCCGGTGCGGCGCGGTCGACCGGTGGTGGTGCCGAACTCGAAGCCCTTGGAGCGCAGGAACTCGCCCGACTCGTCGTGGAGCTCGGTCGGGAAGGGGCCGGCCCCGACGCGCGTCGTGTACGCCTTGACGATGCCGATGACGCGGTCGATCTTGTTGGGCGCGATGCCGGAGCCGGTCGCGGCGCCCCCCGAGGTGGAGTTCGACGACGTGACGAAGGGGTAGGTGCCGTGGTCGACGTCGAGCATCGTCGCCTGTCCGCCCTCGAAGAGGATGGTCTTTCCCGCCTCGAGCGCACGGTACAACTCGAGCGAGGTGTCGGCGACCATGGGGCGCAGTCTGTCGGCGTACGAGAGCAGGTCATCCACGATCTCGTCGACAGCGATCGCGCGACGGTTGTAGATCTTGACGAGCAGGTGGTTCTTCTGGTGCAGCGCGCCCTCGACTTTCTGGCGCAGGATGTTCTCGTCGAAGAGGTCCTGGATGCGGATGCCGACGCGGTTGATCTTGTCGGCGTACGCGGGGCCGATGCCGCGACCGGTCGTGCCGATCTGGCGCTTGCCGAGGAAGCGCTCGGTGACCTTGTCGAGCGTGCGGTGGTACTGCGTGATGACGTGCGCGTTCGAGGAGATCTGGAGGCGCGAGACGTCGACGCCGCGACTCTTGAGCGCGGTGAGCTCGTTGAACAGCACCTCGATGTCGATGACGACGCCGTTGGCGATGACGGGCACGACACCGGGCGTGAGGATGCCGGAGGGCAGCAGGTGCAGGGCGTACTTCTCGTCGCCGACGACGACCGTGTGGCCGGCGTTGTTGCCGCCGTTGAACTTGACTACGTAGTCAATGCGACTGCCCAGGAGGTCGGTCGCCTTGCCCTTGCCTTCATCGCCCCATTGGGCGCCGATGATCACAATCGCTGGCATGGCGAACCTCTCGTAGAAACCGGGATTACAACCGATTCTATCGTGAAGCCCGGTTCCGTCTGTCCGCGCCCTCTAGTAATCTGCAAAACAGCCGGTAGTCAAGCCACGGAAGGGGCACTGTGGCCTCTCCCCGTGTGATCGAGCGGGATGCTGCTGTCGACTTCGTCAAGGCCGCATGTCTGCTCGTCGTGGTCGGCCTCCACGCGTTGATGGCCGGGGTCACCGTCGGCTCGAGCGGTCTCGCGATCACCAACGCGCTCGAGTACCACCCGATCTTCGCGTGGGCGACGTGGGCCGTGCAGGTCATGCCGCTGTTCTTCTTGCTCGGCGGCTTCGCGAGTGTCACGCAATGGCGTCGCATGAAGAGCGAGGGAGCGACGGCAGGGGACTACATCCGCCAGCGGGTGCAGCGGCTCGCGCATCCCGCCCTCCTCCCGGTCGGGATCGTCGGCGGGGGTCTCGCGGCCGTCGCGCTCGCCGGGGTGCCCGACGAGGTCGTGCGCGAGGTCGGTTTCCGCATCGGACAGCCGCTGTGGTTTCTTGCGGTGTACCTCGGATGCGCGGGGTTCGTGCCATTCCTCAGCAAGCTGCACGACGCGCGTCCGCTCGCCACCCTCGTGGGGCTGCTCGTGCTCGCGATCACGTTCGACACCGCGTCGCAGGTCATCCATCCGGGCATCGGCTACATCAACATGCTCGTCGTGTGGCTGTTCGTGCAGCAATTGGGCTTCTGGTACGCGGACGGCTGGTTTCTGCGCCGAAACCGCTGGCTGCTGCTGGGGCTGGCCGTGGCATCCTTCGGCCTGCTCGTCTTTCTCACCCAGGTCGTCGGCTACTCGGTCGACATGTACATCAACCTCAATCCGCCGACGGTGTGCATCCTCGTGCTGGGCATCGGGCAGCTCATGCTCTTCAGCTGGGCGCACCCGTGGCTGCTCGCAGTCGCGCAGCGGCCCGCGGTCAAGCGCGCCTCGAAGGCGGTCAACCTGCACTCGATGACGATCTACCTCTGGCACGTGCCGGTCGTGGTGCTCGTCGCTCTCACGATGATGACGGCGCGCGTGCCGTTCCCCGAACCGCTGAGCCCTGCGTGGTGGGAGACGCGTCCGCTCTTCCTCGGGGCGATCGCGGTCGGGCTCATCCCCGTCGTGCTGCTCGTGGCGTACTACGACCGCTCGCAGCGGCGCCAGGAGCCCACGACGACGTCCCCGTGGCTCGCAGCGCTCAAGGTCGTCATGAGCGTGACGGGCGTGAGTCTCATCCTCATCGCAGGCTTCTCGTCGGCTCCCGCCGTCGCGATCGCGCTCGCCCTGCTCATCCTCGCGGTCTACCTGCGTTCTGCGCGCAAGAAGGCGCCGCCGCCGCTGCCGAGCGAGTCACTCGAAGGCGACGTGCTGCGTGACCCAGGCGTGCATCGTGACGGCGGCCGCGGCTGAGGCGTTGAGGCTGCGGGTACTGCCGAACTGGGTGATCTCGACGATCGCCTCCGATGCGTCGATCGCCTCGGGTGAGAGCCCCGGCCCTTCCTGCCCGAAGAGCAGCACGCAGCGCTCCGGAAGGTCGTAGGTCTCGATCGCAACGCTGCCCTCGACGTTGTCGACCGCGATGACCGGGATGCCCGCCTCCGCGGCCCACGTCGCGAAGGCTGCGACATCCGGATGGTACGAGACGTGCTGGTAGCGGTCGGTGACCATCGCGCCGCGCTTGTTCCACCGCTTGCGGCCGATGATGTGCACCGTGTCGGCGGCGAACGCGTTCGCGCTGCGCACGATCGACCCGATGTTCATATCGTGCTGCCAGTTCTCGATGGCGACGTGGAAGGGGTGGCGGTGCTCGTCGAGGTCGGCGACGATGGCATTCATGCGCCAGTAGCGGTAGCGGTCGATGACGTTGCGCGTGTCACCCGTGGTGAGCAATTCCGAGTCCCAGTGGTCGCCTTCGGGCAGTTCGCCCACCCATGGTCCGAGACCGTGCGTCGTGAGTTCGACGCTCGGGTCGGGGGTTGTGTCGTCTGCCATGTTAACGAGGCTAGCGCCGCACCGATGGGGGTGCGGCGCCAGCGGTCGTATGACTAGTGCTTGCGTCGGCGCTTGGGTGCGAACACCATGAGCGCCATTCCGCCGAGGAGGAGTGCGAACGCGGCCCACAGGGCGACCATGGGGTCGACTCCGGTGATCGCGAGGCTCGCGGCACGGGCGGTGAAGGGATCCCCACCGTCGACGGTGCGCACGACGCCGGCGTTGTCGCGCAGCAGTACGGGGTTGCCGTCGATGTCGAGCATCGGGTCTCCGGTCGGAACACCGTCAGCATCTACCTCCGGCACGACGATGTCGGCGATCACCTTGACGTCGTCGGCGTGGCCGGCGAACGGAGCGAGCGTGTACGTGCCCTCTGAGAAGAACGACTCACCGGGCAGGAACACGCCGTCCCAGGGTCCGTCGTTCACGAAGCTGTAGTCGGCCGGTCCACCGAGCGGCGACAGGTCCGCCGTCCAGTCGGACTCGATGGGCGTGCCCGAGAGGGTGATGTCCTCGACGTCCAGGTGGGTGAGGGCCGTGGTCCCCGTGTTGGTGATGACCCAGCGGATGGTGCGCTTCGTGTTCGGCTTGACGACGACCGCGTTCGCGTCGGTGTCGGCGTCGACGTCTGCGGCCACATCATCCTTCGACGGGATGACCCAGTTGCCCGAGTCGTCCTTCACGATCGGGTCGGGGGTCTCGCCGTCGTACTTGATCACCTGCACGGCACCCGTGACGGCGTTGTAGTCGTCGCGGTCGGCGACACGGATACCCGAGTCGACACCGTAGGCCTCGACCGATGCACGGTCGACGTGCGGCTGGTCGGTGGCGCGCACGACGATCGTCGCGGTTCCGGTGATGACGTCGTCGGGGGCCCAGACGGAATCGCCCGAGAAGGTGTTGGCCCACTCTGCCGACCAGATGCCGGCCGTCTCGGTCGCCGTTGCGGTCGTGCCATCCGGGAAGGCCCAGGCGAGTGCTGTGACGCGAGCGCCCGACAGGGTCTCGTCGCCGACGGTCACGCGCTCGAGGTCTTCGTCACCCGTGTTGGTGACGGTGAAGACCACGGTGCGGGTCTCGCCGGGCGTGTACGCCTCGCCGTCGAGCATGGTGTCGGCATCGTTCGCGATGGTCGTCGCGGTGCCGTCACCCTTCTCGATGTCGACTCGTGGGCCGACGCCCGTGAAGGCGTTGAACGGGTCGCCGTCGCTCACGCGGAACGGGTCGCCGTCGGCGTTCACTGCGCCGACCGGTGCCGCCTCGGTGCCGGGCACGACCACGGTGGCACGAACCTCGACGAGGTCGCTGAGCGTCTCGGTGGCTGCGAGCTGCACGGTCGCCGTTGCGAAGAACGAGGCGCCGGGGGGCAGGATGCCCTGCCACGGGCCATCCGTCACGAAGCTGTAGTCGGCGGGGCCACCGAACTCCGACAGGTCGGCCGTCCAGTCGTCGCCGAGCTCCTCGCTCGTGAGGTCGAGGTTCGTGAGCGAGGTGGTACCCGTGTTGGTCACGACGAAGCGCACGGTGCGGTCGGTGTCGACCGGGTACTCGACGGCGTGGTCGTTGTCGTTGGCGTCCTGGTTCACGTCGTCGAGCGGCTTGGTCGGGATGACCCACTCGCCGTCGCCGTCGGTGACCGCGGGGTCGGTCTTCTCTCCGTCGTACTCGATGACCTGGATGCCGCCCGAGAAGGCGTTGTAGTCGTTGGCACGCGTGAGAGTCGTGCCACTGAAGCGGCCGGTCGCCTGAACGGCGGCGCGGTCCGTGTGGGGCGCGTCGCTCAGGGCGACGGCGAGGGTCGCCGTTCCCACGACGACTGCTCCACGCTCCCAGTAGTCGACTCCCGTAAAGGTGTCGTCCCAGGTTGCGGTCCATACTCCGCCGACCAGCGCGGCCGGGAGGATCGTGCCATCCGGGAGCGCGTAGGAGAGCGCGGTGACCCGCGCGCCGGCGAGCGTCGTGTCGGTGAAGGTCACGTCACGGAGGTCTTCGGTTCCGGAGTTGGTGAGCGTGATCTCGATCTCGCGGCTCTCGGACGGGGTGTAGGCCTGGCCCGCACCCATGGTGTCGGCCGCGTTGCCGAGCGAGTCGCTCTTGTCGATCGTGATCGAAGGCGTCACCGTCGTCGGGTTCTCGAGTGTGACCGCGAGCACCGACTGCGAGCCGATGGTGATCGTCGAGCCGTTGGCCTGCGGCGTTCCGTCGACGACGAGTCGCGGGGTGCCCCAGGAGGCGCCCGCGGGGAGGCCGCCGGTGGGCGTCGACTCGGTGACCGTAACGACGGTGCCGAGCGGGATGTTCGGCGAGGTGTAGATCTCGCCGTTCTCGAGCGTCACGGTCGTCGGAGTCGCGAGACCCGGGTAGGTGTAGTCGAGCGTGAACTCGGTGCCCGCGGTGAGCAGATCGGTCGCACCTCCCGTGACGTTCTTGGTGACCGAGAACTGGCCGTACAGGCGCGTCGTCGGGTTGGTGAGCGTCACAGCGCGGGTCGCCCCGGCTGCGATGTCGAAGCTGCCGCCGGTGGGCGTGACGGTCACGCCGGTTCCGCTGAAGACCGGGGTTCCCCACTGCACGTCGGGAGCCGCCGTTCCAGGCGCGACCTCACGCACGAGCACGGTCGTCCCGGCCGGGAGGCCGGTGACGGTGGTCGTGGGGCTGGCCTTCGTGACCGTGCGGTCGATCCAGGTGGTACCGCCATCGACGGAGTACTGGATGGTGAACGCGAAGTTCGCGGGAACGGAGGCCGCGGCATCCGCCCCGATGACCTTGGTCACGCTGAAGTCGCCGAAGAGGCGCGTCGTGGGGTTGGTGAGCGCAACGTTGAGCGTCGCGTTGTCGTTGATGGTGATGCTCGCGGTTCCGTCACCGTTGTCGACGACCGTGCCGTTGCTCTGCGCGGCGACCTGCGCCCAGGTCGGAGTGTTCCACTGAACGTCGGCCGGAGCGCCAGTGGGCGCGATCTCGGAGAGCGTCACGGTGGTGCCGTACGGGATCGGAGCCGAGAGCGCCGACGTGCCGTTCTTGGTGACGGTGAGGGTGCCCGGCGTCGCGAGGCCCGGGTAGGTGTACTGAACGGTGAACGACTGGCTGTTGGCGACGGATGCCGCTGCCGAGCCGGTCACGAGCTTGGTGATGCGGAAGCGGCCATCCTGGAACAGCTCGTTGGTCACCGTGAAGACGAAGGGCGACGAGGTGCCCGTGACGAGTGTCGAGCCGGCCGGCGAGACGACGGCGCTGCGGTAGGCGCTCGTGCCGCTCTCGGTGACGGTGACGTGCGTTCCGACCGGCACCGGAATGGCGCTGCTCGTGGAGCCCGCGGTGAGCGACACGGAGGCGGATGCGCCGAGGCCGAGTGCATTGCCTCGGAAGTCAGTCGCCGCCGCATTGAGCGTGAAGGTCTGGCCCGCGCTGGGGGATGCGCCGTTCGTCGAGATGATCTTGCTCATGGTGAACGACGTCGACGCCTTGTAGCCCGCGTCGATGTCGTGGTTGACGTCCCCCGCGTTGCCTGCCGTGTAGACGTACTCGCCGGTGGTCGGGGATGGGTCGGAGCCCGAGAGGGTCGACGGGTTCGTGTTGTCGGTGAGCGAGACGCTCGACCAGGGCACGTTGCCGAAGGTGCTGACGTCGAGCGGAGCGTTGCCCGACGTCGGCTTGATGAACTTGACGGTGTAGTCGCCCCCGTTGGCCGCGAAGGCTGCGCCGGCGTAGTACGTCGATGACGAGTCGGACGAGAAGTAGTAGCTGCCGTCGGCACCGGTCACGCGGGTGGCGATGACGGTCGTGCCCTGAAGGAGCTGCACGGTGACACCCGAGAGCGCGGGCTCGTCGGCATCCTGCAGGCCGTCCTGGTCGGCGTCGAACCATACGCGGTTGCCGATCTCGATGGGCGCGGCCTGCGCGAGGAGCTGCACAGCGCCGAGGCCGCCACCCTTCTGGAAGGTGCCGCTGCCGGTCGACGTGCCGCTTCCGCCGGGGTCGGCGGTGTGCTCGTAGCCGGCGAGGTTGGCACCGTTGACCGTGTTGTACCACGACGTTCCGGAGAGACGGATGCCCTGGTTGGGGTCGTACGCGGTCGAGATGACCTCACGCGTACCGTGGATGCCCGCGAGTGCGCCGAGCGTGACCTCCTGGTGGGTTCCGCCAGCGCCGACGTTCATGCGGTCGTTGTAGAACTCGAAGCCTCCCGGGCCCTGAGCGGCGTTGTTGGTCGCCGTCGTGCGAGCTCCGGCGGTTCCGTTGTTCTCGAGCGTCCAGCTCGACTGGGCGGCGTTGGGTGACGCGATGAGGATGTCACCGCTCGCGCCGGTCTCGTAGTGCGCCGTGGTGCCGGCCACCGACGAGAAGTTGCGGTTTCCGCCCTGGATCGACGTGCGGTCGGAGAAGCCGAGCGTGAGGAAGCCGCTCTCGTCGAAGTACAGGCCCGAGAGGATGGGCTGCGGGTAGATGTGCCATCCACCGGTGGTGTTCTCGCCGACGGATCCTCCGCCGTTGACCGTCCAGTTCCAGGTGTCGGTCCAGGAGTTCCACTGGTGCGACTGGCCGTTGGCCGCGGCGCCCGAGAGCACGTTGCCGTACACGTCGCCCTTGGCATAGGCGAGCGATGCCTGGTCGAGCACCGGCGTGAAGGTCGACGCGGCCACGAGCGGGAGGGTGGTGCGACGCACGGTCGCGGTCATGTTCGACTGCGCGGCCGACCGACCGGGGTTGGCGACGGCGACTCCGGCCGACAGCGTCTCGCCAGTGGTGACCGAGCCGACGTAGACCTGGTTCTTGTAGATGGAGAGCGCCCAGGGGCGTTCGTTGGCTGCGAGTCCGAGCGGCGTCACCGAGATCAGCGTGGGGCTGGCGATGGTGGAGATGTTGATCGCGTAGAGGCTCTTGTCGAAGAGGTTGACGAAGTAGAGCGTCGATCCGTCGGCGCTGAGCGCCATGCCGCCGATGCCGATCTTGCCCGCCTTGGCGAAGCCGTCGGCGTCATACGCGGAGGCGTTGGATGCCGTGAGCCCGCGGGTCGCGTTGCTCTGCGCGGTACCGACGTTGATGTTGAGGGGTGCAGTGGTGACGTCGAGCCACGGCGTGACGTTGGCGGCCGAGGGGGTGGCGATCGTTCCGTCGGCGGCGAGCACGTTGCTGATGCGGTAGATGCCGCCGAGGCCGAGGGAGCCGAGGCCGGAGTGACGCTTGTACGTCGCCGAGGTGAAGATGTCGTTGCCGCTCGGACGGTAGGCGGTGCCCCATACGGCGCCGACCTGTCCGAAGGTCGCGAGGGTCGTGCGATCGGCGAACGGGGCGACCGCGGTCGTGCCCGTGGACGGCGTTGCCGAGTTGGCGCTGTTCGACGTGTTGACGGGGTAGTTGGCGTTGTAGGGGGCCGCGACGATGGCGGGGTTGTTGGCGGAAGTGGAGTTGCCGCCCGCCGCGACGAAGCTGGGTGAGCCGGAGTACTGGATGGCCGTGACGAGGGGGGCGTTAGACTGCGAGTACTCCGACGAGATCGCGGCCGCGAAGTCGACTCCGGTCGCACCGATGTTCGCGAACTGTACGGCGGTGCCGGTTCGCGTGCCGGCCGCGGTGCCGTAGGCGGCGGTCTCGGTGAAGCCGGAGGGGAGGCCGGTGAACTCGATGCGGAGGGCGGTGGTGGCGGCTCCCGTGGCCGTCAGGGTGTAGGTGCCGTTTGCTGCGGAGGTCGTCGTGCCGACGGCGGCGTTGAGGTTGTCGTACGCCGTCACGGTGACGCCGGCGAGGCCGGTGTCGTTGGCAACGCCGGTGCGCGATCCGGCGCCGGTGTCCATGCGACCGTTGGCGTTGAAGTCGCGGAAGACCGTGCCGCTGACAGCGCCGGTGGCAGCCTGCGCGCCGGTGGCGGGCACGAGCGACAGGCCCGTGACGACGAGGACGGCGGCCACGAGGGCAGCGGCGAAACGAGCAGGGCGCAGTGCAGTGAATCCAGCCAGCATGACTGAGAGCTCCATTGGGTAAGCGCGCTCGACGAGTGCTCCCTCAGGGTGTGAGGGGAGTGCGTCGAACGAAACGGGTAGCCCACGGCGACTGGTAACGGGTGTTTGGCAGAGTCGTGGTTATTCGAGACTAATCGAAACGCATGGATCCCTCGTCTCCCCACTCCGGGGGTGTTTCGATGGCGCGTTTATACTCGGAATCATGAGGGCACGGGGCACGATTCGGGGTCACGTCGCCGTAGCGGTCGCGACCGTCGTCGTCGCGCTCACCGGATGCACGCCCACAACTCCCCCGTCGCAGACGGTCGTCGAGGTACCGGCTGACGCCGCGACGATCTCCGAGGCCGTCGAACTGGTCGCCGAGGGCGGGCTCATCCTCGTCTCGCCCGGCGACTACAAGGAGTCGGTGACGATCGACAAGCCCGACGTGACGCTGCGCGGCACCGACCGCAATGCCGTGGTGATCGACGGCGAGGGTCTGCGCGCGAACGGCGTTCAGGTGATCGCCGACGGCGTGCGGGTGCAGAACCTCACGGTGCGCAACCACACGTTCAACGGTGTGCTCGTGACGGGGCTCCATGACGCGAACGGCGCGCAGGCGCACAACCTCGACGGGTACGAGAAGCTCGATCCGGAGGAGTTCCCGCCGCTGCAGCGCTTCGAGGTCGCTTCGGTGACGGCGAGCAACAACGGGCTCTACGGCATCTACGCCTTCAACTCGCAGCATGGGGTCATCCGTGACAACTACACGTCGGGTTCGGCCGACTCCGGGTTCTACGTCGGCCAGTGCGCGCAGTGCGACATCCTCGTCGAAGGCAACGTCGCGGAGAACAACGCGATCGGCTACGAGAACGCGAACGCGTCGGACTCGGTCGTGATCGTCGGCAACCGTTTCACCGACAACCGGGTCGGGCTCACCCTGCTCTCCTGGTACCAGGAGGCCTACCTCCCGCAGAAGGCGGCGACGGTGGTCGGCAACCTGATCGCCGACAACAACTCCGACGCGTCTCCGGCACAGGCGAACGGCGCCTTCGGCATCGGGGTCGGCCTGTCGGGCGCGAACGCCAACGAGCTCGCACGCAACTACATCGGCGGCAACCTCTCGACGGGTGTGCAGATCACCAACACCGAAGACCTCGGGTCGGTGGGCAACAGGCTCGTCGACAACCTCTTCGACGACAACGGTGTCGACCTTGCCGACCTGTCGGCGGCCCGAGCGGCATCGGAGGACACCTGCCTCGAGGGCGATGTGTCGTCGGTGCTGCCGAAGGGGTTCGCCTCGACCTGCCCGGCTCCGACGGCGGGAGGGGT
>Ga0265780_10011919_pt1 | contig 10241 bp, 9 predicted proteins | sample P1T30metagenome_FD_192432 | JGI IMG/M metagenome (GOLD analysis project Ga0265780, IMG submission 192432) | Plant litter microbial communities from East Loma Ridge, Irvine, California - P1 T30 | ecosystem: Environmental > Terrestrial > Plant litter > Unclassified | place: USA: California... | reverse complement strand
CTGCTCGTCGTCGTCGCCCTGGGCGTCGCCCTCGGCGTCGCCGGGCGCGGCGAGCACGGGCTCGAGCACGAGCACCTGGATCTCGCGGTCCGGGTTCGAGGCCATCGTGTCGAGCGCGGAGTCCCGGGCGAGGGCGACGAGGTCGACGGGGCCGAGCTCGAGCGGCTTGGACTCGTCGAGGCGGGCGAGGGCCAGGAGGTCCTGCACGAGCAGGCCCATCCGGATCGCCTCCTTCTCGATGCGGTCCATGGCCTGGGCGACGTCCTCGTCCTTCGTGAGGGCGCCCATCCGGTAGAGCTCGGCGTAGCCGCGCAGGGAGACGAGCGGGGTGCGCAGCTCGTGGCTGGCATCGCCCACGAAGCGGCGCATCTGGTCGATGGTGCGCGCGCGGTCGTCGAAGGCGCTGTCGATGCGGCTCAGCATGCTGTTGAGCGACCGGTTGAGGCGGCCGACCTCGGTGTCGGGGTTGGTCGAGTCGAGGCGCTGGCTGAAGTCGCCGTCGGCGAAGCGGGCGGCGGTGGCCTCGACGTCGCGGAGCGGGGCGAACGTCGAGGTGACCAGGAGGCGCGTGAGGGCGGCCCCGAGCACGACGACCGACAGGCCGAAGCCGAGGAAGATGCCGCTGAACCGCCCGATGGTCGCGTTCGTGGGGGCCAGGTTCGTGCCCGTGACGATCGTCGCCGGGAAGGAGTCCTGCGTCGACTTCACGGTGAGCTGGGTGTCGAGCGCGTAGAGGCGCCACTGCTGCGTGTGCTCCTCGTTCCACCGGTCGAACGAGGGCGACTCGGCGGTCCCGGGGTCGAAGTCGCGCAGGTCGGGGGTCGAGCCGGGCGTCAGCGAGGCGCTGTTGTCGCAGAGCTGCTCGCCCTCCTCGTCGAGCACGGCCACGTAGCTGCTCGTCCCGAGCCGGCCGAAGGTGGCCGTGCAGACGGTGTCCGACTGCTGGACGGTCGAGATGTTCTGCGCCGCGTTCTTGAGGTCGGTGTCGACCTGCAGGAGGAGGTACGTGCTGAGCACGGTCATGGTCCCGAGGCCCGCGACGAAGAGGCCGAGGGTGACGAGGGTGACGGTGATCGCCGTGACCTTGGTGCGGATGGAGATCTCGTTCCACCACCGGGAGAGGCTGGCGTGCATTCCCCGTACGCTACTTCACCCGGCTGGGTGCAGCGAGGCTCCGGCCGGGTGCGACGAGGCCCCGGGACGCTGCTCGTCCCGGGGCCTCGTGCACGCTGGTCAGGCCTTGGCGGCCTTGAGCATGTAGCCGAAACCGCGCTTGGTCTGGATGATCGGCTCGGTGGAGAACTGGTCGAGCTTGCGGCGGAGGTACGAGATGTAGCTCTCGACGATGCCGGCGTCGCCGTTGAAGTCGTACTCCCAGACGTGGTCGAGGATCTGCGCCTTCGACAGCACCCGGTTCGGGTTGAGCATGAGGTAGCGGAGCAGCTTGAACTCGGTCGGGCTGAGCTCGATGGCCGTGTCGCCGATCGTCACTTCGTGGGTGTCCTGGTCCATGGTGAGCTCGCCGGCGCGGATGACCGCGTCCTCGTCCTCGTTCATGGTGCGGCGGAGGATCGCCTTGATGCGCGCGACGATCTCGTCGAGGCTGAACGGCTTGGTGACGTAGTCGTCGCCGCCGACCGTGAGGCCCGTGATCTTGTCCTCGGTGTCGTCCTTCGCGGTGAGGAAGAGGATCGGCGAGGTGTAGCCCGACGAGCGGAGGCGCTTGGTCACGCCGAACCCGTTCATGTCGGGCAGCATGACGTCGAGGATGATGAGGTCGGGCTCCTCCTCGAGGACCGCCGAGATGGCCTGCGCCCCGTTGCCGACGGCGCGCACGGCGAAGCCGGCGAAGCGGAGGCTCGTGGTGAGCAGGTCGCGGATGTTGGGCTCGTCGTCGACGATCAGGATCTTGGGGCCGTCACTCATGCCCCTAGTGTCTGCGCGCCGCCTCGGTGTTCCCTGGGAGCCGGGCGGGCGTCAGCCGACGGCCACCGGGGAGTCGAGGATCGTGTACGAGTAGCCCTGCTCCGCCAGGAACCGCTGGCGGTTCTGCGCGAAGTCCTGGTCGACCGTGTCGCGGCTGACGAGCGTGTAGAACGAGGCCGGGAGCCCGCTCTTCTTGGGGCGCAGGAGGCGGCCCAGGCGCTGCGCCTCCTCCTGCCGCGAACCGTACGACCCGCTCACCTGGATCGCCACCGTCGCCTCGGGCAGGTCGACCGAGAAGTTGGCGACCTTCGAGACGACGAGCACCTTCACCTCGCCCTCCCGGAACGCCTGGTAGAGGCGTTCGCGCTCGTCGACCGAGGTGGCGCCCGTGAGCTGGGGGGCGTCGAGCGCGGCGGAGAGCTCCTCGAGCTGGTCGAGGTACTGCCCGATGACGAGGATCTGCTCGCCCTCGTGCCGCGCGACGAGGTGCTTCACCACGTCGAGCTTGACGGGCGCGGTCGCGGCGAGGCGGTAGCGCTCGTCGTCGGGGGCGGCTGCGTACTCGAGGCGGTCGTCCTGCGGCAGGTCGACGCGGACCTCGTAGCAGGTGGCGGGGGAGATGTAGCCCTGGGCCTCGATCTCCTTCCAGGGGGCGTCGAACCGCTTGGGGCCGATGAGGCTGAAGACGTCGCCCTCGCGGCCGTCCTCGCGCACGAGCGTCGCGGTGAGGCCGAGGCGGCGCCGGGCCTGCAGCTCGGCGGTGAGCTTGAAGACGGGGGCGGGCAGGAGGTGCACCTCGTCGTAGACGACGAGGCCCCAGTCGAGCGCGTCGAGCAGCGACAGGTGCGCGTACTTGCCCCCGCGGCGCGAGGTGAGGATCTGGTAGGTCGCGATGGTGACCGGCTTGACCTCCTTGACGGAGCCCGAGTACTCGCCGATCTCGTCCTCGGTGAGGCTCGTGCGGCGCAGCAGCTCGTCGCGCCACTGACGGGCCGAGACGGTGTTCGTCACGAGGATCAGCGTGGTCGTGCCAGCCCTCGCCATGGCGCCGGCGCCGACGAGCGTCTTGCCGGCGCCACAGGGGAGCACGACGACGCCCGAGCCGGCCGCGAAGAACTCGTCGACGGCGCGCTGCTGGTAGTCGCGCAGCGACCAGTCGGCCTCGTCGAGGTCGATGGCGTGCGGGGTGCCGGGGGTGTAGCCGGCGTGGTCCTCGGCGGGCCAGCCCAGCTTGACGAGCTGCTGCTTGACCTCTCCGCGCGCCCAGGGCTGGAGCTCCCACAGGTCGTCGGCGAGCTTCACGCCGAGCAGCTCGCCCACCTTCTTCGCACGCGTCACCTCGCGCAGCACGCTCGTGTCGGTGCCGCGCAGCAGCAGCTGGTCGCCGTCGCGCTCGATGACGATGCGGCCGTAGCGGCCCACCGTCTCGGCGATGTCGACGCTCACGCTCTGCGGCACCGGGAACTTGCCGAAGCGCTCGAGGGTGTCGAGCATCTCGTCGGCGGTGTGGCCGGCGGCTCGGGCGTTCCAGAGCCCGAGGCGGGTGATGCGGTACGTGTGCACGTGCTCGGGGGCACGCTCGAGCTCGGCGAAGACCGAGAGCGCGTGCCGGGCGTCCTCCGCCTGCGGGTGCGAGACCTCGAGCAGGACGGTGCGATCGCTCTGCACGATGAGGGGTCCGGTCATGAGGGGAGAGCCTAGCCGCGGCGGCCGGGGACGGGCCGTGCCGGGCCGCCCCGGACCTGCCGAGCCGGCCCGCGCCTCCTGCCCCGGGCCGGGCAGAGACGGGTCGACCCGCGCCTCCTGCCCCGGGCCGGGCGGAGACGGGCCGACCCGCGCCTCCTGCGCTCAGCCTCCCGTGACGGAGGTGATGCTCGCGAGGGGCAGGGTGCGCTCGACGTCCTGCTTGGCGTCGCGGCCGCGCACTCGCCCGCCGCCGATGCCGGTGGGGTCGAGCGACAGCGTGCGCGTCGCACCGTCGGGCATCGCGACCGTCACCGTGACGGTGAGCCGGCCACGGACCGCGGCCTCGAGCTGCCGGGCGATCCAGGCGCGGTCGGTGCTCTCGTCGGCGTCGCCCGTGCCCTGCCGGAGGCGCGCGACCAGCTCGACCTCGGGGTCGCGTCGCTCGGGCGCCGGCTGGCGGACGGGACCGCGTCGCACGGGCGGAGGCAGCTCGGCGTCGTCGGCGTCGACGAGGACCACGGGGTACCTCTCGTCGTGCAGGGCCCGGAAGACCGTCGCGGGCTCGGCGCGGCTGCCGAGCGCGAGCGCGTCGCGGCGCTCGAGCGAGAGCGCGGCCAACGCCTGGTCGACCTCGAGGGCGTCGGCGCTCGGCACGTCGCGTGCGGTGACCCGGGCGATGTCGCCGTCGGCGTCGTCACCGGGGGCGGCGGACACCCGGAAGCGGCCGTGCCGCTCGGAGGACTGCTGCAGCAGGTAGCTGAGCGGCTGGGGCACGCCCGTCGACGAGAGGCCCTCGAGGAAGGCCAGCAGCCCCTCGGCGGTCTCGCCCTGCGACAGCGCCCGCTGCACCTTCTCTTCGGTGATGCGGAACGTCGCGGCCAGGCCCGTGCTCTCGGCCTCGGCCACGGTGCGCAGGCGCGCCTCGAGGTCGGGGCGCAGCGGCCCGGGTGCCACGACCGTGAGGTCGTGCTGCAGGTACACGGACTCGATCGGCTCGGGCAGGAGGCGCGCCACGCGCTCGCGGGCCGCGCCCGGCCCGTCGCGCAGCAGGGCCACGGCCGCCGAGGTGGGCACGTCGTCGTCGCTGAGGCCGAGCACGTGGGCCGCCTCGGCGAACGCGGCGAGGCGCTCGTCGATCCAGGGGCCGCCAGCGGGGTAGGCCCAGTGCGCGAACTCGCGCAGGGGCTCGCCCCACGAGGTCTCGACGCGCTGGTGCAGCACCGCGAGCACCTCGGTCGGCAGCGACGACAGCCAGGCGGAGGCGAGCACCTGCCAGCGATCGGGCCACGCGGCCTCGAGCCAGTCGGCCGCGGCGGGCGTCGGTGCCCAACCGGCCGGGGTGAGGCCGACCAGCCCGGCCCGCACGACGATGCGCAGCAGGGCGGGGACGTCGTCGACGTCGAGGCGCGCGGCCTCGGCCAGCCGGCGCCGCTCGGGCAGCGAGAGGCCGCCCTTGGCGAGCTCCCGGGCGGGGGAGGCCTCGACCGCGCGCAGCAGCTCGGCGCCCTGGACGACGATCTCGGCGAGGCGCTCGGCGGCACGGGCGTCGACGGCCTCGCGGTCGTGGTCGGTCACCGTCTCGAGCACGAGCGGCGGACGGCCGGAGGCCAGGGCGTCGGCGGAGAGGCCCGGCTCGTCGTCGAGGCGGTCGCCCACGGCGTCGAGCGTGCTGACGGTCCCGCCGGGGACCGCCACGACGAGCAGGCGGAGCTCGAGCTCGCGCACGGCGCCCGTGACGGCGGTCTCGTCGGGGGCAGGAGGCGCGCCCGCGTCGTCACCGGTCGGCGCGTCGGCGAGGCGGCCGACGAGGGCCGGCACGTCGCCGGGCGTGCGAGCCGCGTGCAGGACGCGGAGCGCCGTGCGGTCGAGGCGGGTGAGGGCGTCGCGGACGCTGGGGCCCTCGAGCAGGGCGTCGGCCAGGTCGAAGGCGTCGCGCACGGTGGTCGAGCGCAGCTGGCGGAGGCGGAGGCGCGCGACGAGCTCGTCGTCGGGCAGGGCGCGGAGCACGCCCGCGAGGTCGAGGGAGGAGGAGGACATCAGCGTCGACCCGTCGCGATCAGCGTGAGGTGCCGCCCGGGGCGGTCTCACCGGGCAGCGAGCTGCCGCGGGTCGTGCGCGAGCGGCGCACGGCGCTGGCGACGACGTAGCCGATGATCATCAGCATCGCGAGGGGGAGGCCGAGCAGCGGCAGGACCGAGACGACCGGCCAGGCGCCCGCCGTCCAGTCGTCGACGCCGCTCACCTGCCCGACCATGCGGGCCACGAAGGCGGCGATCGAGAGGAGCACGATCGCGGCGATCATGGAGACGAGCACGCGTTCAGTACGATGGGGTCTCGTCTGCGCGCTCTGGTCGCTGTCCTGTGCCATGGGTCCAGGGTAGTCGTGAGCGACCAGACGCGCTGATCCGTCCCAGGATCGCCCCAGTCCCCGAGGAGTCCCCATGCCCACCGGCAAGGTCAAGTTCTACGACGACGAGAAGGGCTTCGGCTTCATCAGCAGTGATGACGGCACCGAGGTCTTCCTGCACGCGTCCGCCGTGCCCGCCGGCGCGGTCGTCAAGGCCGGCACGCGACTCGAGTACGGCATCGCCGACGGCAAGCGCGGAGCCCAGGCGCTCTCGGTGCGCGTGCTCGAGCAGGCACCCAGCCTCGCGAAGATGCACCGCCGCAACGCGGAGGACATGGCGGTCATCGTCGAGGACCTCGTGAAGGTGCTCGACCAGGCCGGCGGCGACCTGCGTCGTGGCCGCTATCCCCAGAACGGCGCGCGCATCGCCGTGCTGCTGCGCACCGTCGCGGAGCAGTTCGATGCCTGAGTCGAGCCCCTACGCCGAGCTGGCCCGCCGCGCGCTCGCCGAGGTCACGCCCGCCGAGACGATCGGGGCCGAGGTCGACCAGGTCGACGAGGTCGACGGCGTCGTCTCCGTGCGCTTCGCCACCACCATGCCCGGGTACCCCGGATGGCTGTGGACCGTCAGCATCGCCCACGTCGAGGGCGGCGAGCCGACCGTGCTCGAGGCCGAGCTGCTGCCCGGTGACGGCGCGCTGCTCGCGACCGAGTGGGTCCCGTGGGCGGACCGCCTGGCCGACCTGCAGGCGCAGGAGGGCGAGGCGGACGACGACGACTCGGACGACGACGAGTCGGACGACGACGACGACGAGTCGGATGACGACGACGAGGACGACGACGACGAGTCGGACGACGACGAGGACGACTCGGACGAGGACGGCGAGCCGGACGACGACGCCTTCGACGGCGTCGACGTCGAGCAGGCCGTCGCCGTGGACGACGAGGACGACGACGACGAGTCGGACGACGACTCGGACGTCGCCGACGGGCGCGGCGCCGACGCGCAGCAGCCGCCCCAGCGCCGGCGCCGCCGTCGCCGCTGACCGCGACCCGCACGACGAGGGCCCCCGACCTGCAGCAGGTCGGGGGCCCTCGTCGTCGCCCCGGGCGAGGCCCTGGCTCAGGAGGCCAGCGCGCCCACCACGTGGTCGATCGCGCGGATGAGCTGCCGCACGTCGTCGGGCTCGATGGCCGTGAAGGTCGCGACCCTCAGCTGGTTGCGGCCGAGCTTGCGGTAGGGCTCGGTGTCGACGATGCCGTTCGCCCGCAGGACCTTCGCGACCGCCGCGGCGTCGACCTCGTCCGCGAAGTCGATCGTCGCCACGACCTGCGAGCGGTGCTCGGGGTCGACGACGAAGGGCGTCGCGTACGTGCTGGCGGTGGCCCAGTCGTACAGCAGGGCCGAGGACTCCTTCGTGCGGGCGTCGGCCCAGGCGAGGCCGCCCTGCTCGCGGATCCAGCTGGTCTGGTCCTCGAGCAGCAGGAGGGTCGTGAGGGCCGGGGTGTTCAGCGTCTGGTCGAGGCGCGAGTTGTCGATCGCGTTCTTGAGGCTGAGGAACTCGGGCTGGTACCGGCCGGAGGCCGCGATCCGCTCGACGCGCTCGATCGCGGCGGGCGAGAAGAACGCGAGCCAGAGGCCGCCGTCCGAGGCGAAGTTCTTCTGGGGCGCGAAGTAGTAGACGTCCGCCTGCGAGGCGTCGACGGCGACGCCGCCCGCGGCGCTCGTCGCGTCGACGACCGTGAGCGCGCCCGGGTCGCCCTGGACGCGGCGGACCGGTGCCATGACGCCGGTCGAGGTCTCGTTGTGCGGCCAGGCGTAGACGTCGACGCCCTCGACGACCTCGACGGCGCTGCGCGAGCCGGCGGGCGCCGTGAGGACGTGCGGGGCCTCGAGCCAGGGCGTGGCCACGGCCGACGCGAACTTCGAGCCGAACTCGCCGAAGGAGAGGTTCTCGGCGCGTCGCTCGACGAGCCCGAACGCGGCGGCGTCCCAGAAGGCGGTCGAGCCGCCGTTGCCGAGCACGATCTCGTAGCCCTCGGGGAGGTCGAAGAGGTCGGCCAGGCCCTCGCGGACGCGGCGCACGAGCTGCTTGACGGGAGCCTGCCGGTGGGAGGTGCCGAGGACGCTCGCACCGGCGGTCACGAGGTGCTCGAGCTGGGCGCCGCGGATCTTCGACGGCCCGCAGCCGAAGCGTCCGTCGACGGGCAGCAGGTCAGTGGGGATCGTGATGTCCGACATGCCTCGATCCTAGTGACGCCGCCCCGGCGGGCCGGAGCGGGCCGGTAGGCTGAGGACCGCACCTGAGTCCACCCGGGAGGCCCTCGTTGACCGATCTCGTCGACACCACTGAGATGTACCTGCGCACGATCCTCGACCTCGAGGAGGAGGCGATCGTGCCGCTGCGCGCCCGCATCTCCGAGCGCCTCGGGCACTCCGGGCCCACGGTCTCGCAGACCATCGCCCGCATGGAGCGCGACGGCCTCGTCGTCGTCTCGGGCGACCGCCACCTCGAGCTCACCGAGGAGGGGCGCAGCAAGGCCACGCACGTCATGCGCAAGCACCGCCTCGCCGAGCGGCTGCTCGCCGACGTCATCGGGCTCGAGTGGGCCTACGTGCACGACGAGGCCTGTCGGTGGGAGCACGTCATGAGCGAGCAGGTCGAGCGCCGCCTGCTCGAGATGCTCGACCACCCGACCGAGTCCCCCTACGGCAACCCGATCCCGGGGCTGGACGAGCTCGGCGACTCGCCGGCCGGCCGGTTCCTCGACGGCGTCGTGTCCCTGACGGCCGCGCTCGCCGCCTCGCCCGACGGCGTGACGAGCGTCGTGCGCCGCCTCGCCGAGCCCGTCCAGTTCGAGCCCGAGCTGCTCCAGCAGCTCTTCGACGCCGGGGTCACCCCGGGCGGCAGCGTCCGGCTCAGCGCCGCGGGGTCGTACGTCTTCGTGCAGGTCGAGGGCCGCGAGGAGGGCCTGGAGCTGCCGGTGGAGGTCGCGGCGCACATCTACGTCGCAGCCTGAGCCCGGCGGCGAGCGAGCCGCTCGCGCCTCCTGCTCGTCACGCCTCCTGCGCTTCGTGAGCCCCAGGTTCGGAGACGTCTCGAAGGATCTTCACAGGCGTTACACAATTGTGACGAAAGTCCTCCTGCAGGCTGATTTCCTGGAGGGTCTCGGGTACAGTTCCAGAGTCCCGCGGCCGAGAAGCCGGGCGTGGGATCCGTGGCAGGACGTCTCGTGCACCCGTCTCCTGCCGCTCATCACGCAACTGACGACACGGATGGGGCAGCTTCCCTAGGGCTGGCGAGGCGCAGGAGACCTCTCTTGACCCGTACCCCTGACGAGGGCGCCCTCGTGCGCTCCGCCACCCCCATCGTTCCCGTGCCGACCGAGACCGGAGCCCCGAAGCCCGCCCTCGACCGTGCCCTGCCGACCCGGTCCTCGTTGCGCCTCGCGGCCGAGCTCGAGGCCGCCCAGCGGTCGAAGGCCACGAAGCGCCCCCTGCGCGGCGTCGCGACCGCCGCCGTCATGACCGTCACGGCCGGTCTCTTCGGCACGTTGGCGCTCCCGGCCTTCGCGTCGACGCCCGGCGAGGGCGACGCGGCCGCGACCACGGCGCTCACGCAGATCCGCACGAGCGAGGCCCAGGACCTCGCGGTCGGCGACGTCACCAGTGCCGACGTCTCGCGCGACGGCTACGGCGCGACCTCGCAGGCCACGCTCGACGCGGCCGCCGCCGCCGAGGCGAAGCGCGTCGCCGACGAGGAGGCCGCCCGGGCGACCGCCGCCGCCGAGGCGCAGCGCGCCGCGAACGCCGAGCAGTTCTCGAGCTACACCGGCCCCACCGCGAAGGACTACGCCGCCTCCACGACCGCGGCGGCACCCGCACCCGCACCCGCCGCCGGTGCCCAGTCGTCGGTCTTCGCCACGGCGCAGCAGTACATCGGCACCCCCTACGTCTTCGGCGGCGCGACGCCCGCGGGCTTCGACTGCTCCGGCTTCGTCATGTTCGTCATGGCGCAGCACGGCGTCTCGCTGCCCCACTCGGTCACCGGCCAGGACCGCCTCGGCACGCCGATCAGCGCCGCCGAGGCGCGTCCCGGCGACGTCGTCATCTTCAACGACGGCTCGCACAACGGCTTCTACGCCGGCAACGGCCAGATCCTCGACGCGCCGAAGCCCGGCGACTCGGTCCGCCAGCGCGCGATCTGGTCGAGCGCCGTGCACTACGTGCGCTTCTAGGGAGCACGCCGCACCCGAGGTCCTGCCCACGAGGCCCCCGCTC
>Ga0265780_10011918_pt1 | contig 10241 bp, 7 predicted proteins | sample P1T30metagenome_FD_192432 | JGI IMG/M metagenome (GOLD analysis project Ga0265780, IMG submission 192432) | Plant litter microbial communities from East Loma Ridge, Irvine, California - P1 T30 | ecosystem: Environmental > Terrestrial > Plant litter > Unclassified | place: USA: California... | reverse complement strand
GACGGAATCAGCGGCGTCCAGATCGGCCCCGGCGCCACCGAATTCGCGCGAATGCCCTTGTCCGCCAGCAGCTGCGCCAGGCCGGCCGTGAAGTTGGCGATCGCGCCCTTGGTGGTGGCATACGCCAGCAGGGTCGGCTTCGGTTTATCGGAGTTGATCGAGCTGGTGTTGATGATCGACGAACCCGGCTGCATATGCTTCACCGCCGCTTTGCAGATGTGGAACATGGCCGTGATGTTGACCTGGAAGGTGTAGTCCCACTCTTCGTCGGGAATGTCTTCGATCGATTCGCGCGTCATCTGGAAGGCGGCGTTGTTGACCAGCACGTCGATGCGGCCGAATGCCTGCACCGCCTGGTCGACGATGGCGCGGCAGTGGGCCGGGTCGGCGATGTCGCCCGGCACCAGCACCGCCTTGCGGCCGGCCTCCTCGACCAGGCGCGCGGTTTCCTTCGCGTCGTCATGCTCGTTCAGGTAGGCGATCAGCACGTCGGCGCCTTCGCGCGCAAAGGCAAGGGCGACGGCGCGGCCGATGCCGCTGTCGCCGCCGGTGATCACGGTGGCCTTGCCATCGAGTTTGCCGGATCCCTTGTAGCTGGTTTCGCCGTGGTCGGCCTTTGGCGTCAATTCTGCTTCCGTGCCGGGTGGCTGCTGTTGTTGCGTGGGCTGGTTCATCGAACAATCCTCCTTGCGTTAATCGGTCAATAAAACGGCATCCTGCGCAGTTCAGATGCCCTCAGGTACCCTTGGGCAGGCTGCGCAGGGCTGCCGGTGGTCGGACCCGGCCCTCGGCCGGGAGTTCGGGTGCGGCGTCCGCCAGCGCTTCCTGCAGCAACAGCTGCTGGGCGCGCGGCGCGGTCGAGATCTTCAGGTCGGCAAACATCTGCATCGACGCCAGCAGGATCGCCTGCTGGGTGTTCATGAACAGATCGTAGTCCGCGGTCTGCATGGTGTAGACGACTTCGTACTCGATGAAATTCTGGTCGTACTTGCTCAGGTGGGCGCGGCCGAAGCTGACCTGGTCCATGCCCTCGATGATGCCCTTGACGGCATCCGGCACCCTGGCCGCCAGGGCCGCCGGCGTGTCTGGATGGGCGCGCAGGTTGAACACCACGCGGCGCGTTTGCATGCGCTTGAAGTTCGACACCGTGTCCTTCAGCAGCGAGGCGTTCGAGATCACGATCTGCTCGCCGCTCGAGGCGCGGATGCGGGTGGTCTTCAGGCCGACCTTTTCCACCGTGCCCGAGATGCTGCCGGTGGAAATGAAGTCGCCCACTTCGAAGGGCTTGTCGAGCGCGATCGACAGCGACGCGAACAGGTCGCCCAGCACGTTCTGCACCGCCAGCGCGATGGCGATACCGCCGATGCCGAGGCTGGCCACGAAAGTACTGACGTCGATCCCCATGTTCGACAGCAGGGCCAGGGCGAAGATGACCCACACTGCCGTCTGCAGCACCCAGATGATGAGGGTGTGGGCGATGGTTACCTGGCCGTCATTGCCGTGCTGCGAATGGGTCTGGAAGTAGCGGCGCGCGGTGACTTTCACCGCGTTGTGCAGGTAGATCGCCAGCTGCAGGCCGAGGGTCAGGAACCACAGGTGGCCGACGCGCGCGTTCCAGGGCGGCGGCAGGTCGAGGGCCGAGAGGCCGATCAGGATGGCGGTGGCCAGCACCACCAGGTTGCTGGTGCGCGCCAGGGTGCGGCGCAGCACGTCGGCCACCGGGCGGTGGGCGGCTTCGTCGCTCAGCTGGTCGAGGCGGCGCCGGAACAGCACCAGCGCGGTATGGATGGCAAGGAAGGCGGCCACTGCCAGGCCGGTGGCGAACAGGGCGTTCGTCAGCGAGATGTCGAGGGATGCGATAAAGGCGCGGATATCCACATTGGGCTCCTTTCAGGGAAGAGGTGGCGCAAGGGCGCGCGGATGGACAACGACGTGCGCAGCGCAAGAGCAGCTGCAAGGCATCGGCGGCGCAGGGCCGCCTGGTGCGCTGCCGCGGCTGGCGGATGTGGCGCCCGCCGCGGCATGGGGTGGACGCGCGCGGCGTCCGAAGGGAACGCGGGGCTTATTGCTTACCGAGGTGTTCGCGCACGGCGCTGACCGAGGGACCGACGGCCTTGACGGCCTTTTCGAGCTCTTCCTTGGATACGCCCAGGGCCTCGGTCCAGTGACGGACTTCGTAATCCTCGTGCACGTTGATACGGGAACGGTCTTGTTGGCCGCGGTTTTGCAGATTGTCGGACATGATGGCCTCCTATTGACGAGTTTGTAACGAATATGCCAGCGAGCCCAGGCGTGGTCGGTTAAGCACTTCACCTTGTGCTTGCATTTCTTTTAAGCAGCTCTACCGCAGAAGTTCCCGCAGATCAGGTACGAAGTTTGAGCAAGCGCATCGTCCATGCGATCTGCCTGCGATCCATTTCCAGCCAGACTCAGCAGTAAGTTTGGTGTAAGAAGCCGGCACGAGCATCGTTGAGTCGCCCGCGCACTAATTTGGTGCAATTGGGCAACTCATCCGGAGGCTTACATGAAGAACCGAAACGGCTTGCCGCAGTCACGCGTTCGTACCGCCCTGGCCGCCGCTGTCGGCGCCGCCTTGCTGTCGGCCTGCCAGTGGCCCGGCGGCGCGGGCGTCGACCAGCTGAACGACCTGCGCGGGCCGACCCGCGACCTGACCGTGGAACTGCGCGAAGGCACCAACATGGCCGCCGCGCCTTCGCCCGACGGCAAGCGCATCGTCTTCTCGGCCCAGGGCGCGCTGTGGGTCATGCCGGGCAGCGGCGGGCGCGCCGTGCGCATTACCGATTACCATCTGGAGCCGACCGCGCCGGTGTGGTCGCCGGACGGCAAGCGCATCGCCTTCCAGAACTATGCGCCGGAAGGGAATTTCCACGTCTGGACCATCGCGCCCGACGGCCAGGACCCGCGCGAGATCACGGCCGGCCCCTACGACGACCGCGAACCTGCCTGGCTGCCCGACGGCAGCGGCCTGGTGTTCTCTTCGGACCGCAGCGGCGACGGCCAGTACAAGATCTGGAGCGTGGCGCTTGCCGGCGCGGCTCCGGTGCAGCTGATCACCGGGCCCGGCGCCGAAAGCAATCCGGCCGTGTCGCCCGACGGCAGGCGCCTGGCCTACGTCGATGGCGCCAACGTACTCACCGCGCCGATCACCGGCGGTGCCCCGACCGTGGTCGCACCCGGCACGGCGCCGGCCTGGACGCCGGACGGCAGCGCCCTGGTCTACCAGAACGCGGCGCGCCAGCTGGTGGTCGGCGCAAATCAGGTCACGCTGGATGAAGACATCTTCCCCTTCCCGGCGCGCTTCCTGCCCGACGGCCGCTTCCTGTACACGAGCGACGGCAAGATCCGCACCCGCGACGCGGCCGGCGGCAACCGCGCCGACATCGACTTCCGCGCCGAGCTGAAGCTGCGCCGTCCTGTGTTCAGGAAGCCAAAAGACCGTGGCTTCGACAACCTCGCTGCACGCCAGGTGGCCGGCATCAGCGCGCCGGTGCTCTCGCCGGATGGCCAGAGCATCGCCTTTATCGCCCTCAACGATGTCTGGACCATGCGCATCGGCGCCGATCCGGTGCGCATCACGAACGATCTCGATCGCGACGCGAATCCGCAGTGGACGGCCGACGGCCGCACGGTCTACTTCTCGTCCGAGCGCGGCAATGCCGGCCAGCTGGCGGTGGACCAGGTCGACCTGGCCAGCGGCACGCGCACCCGCCTGGCCGCGATTCCCGGCCGTTCGATGGTCACGCCCAAGCTGTCGCCGGATGGCGGCCGCATCGCCTACACTACGCTCTCGGGCCAGCTGGAGATCTGGGACCGCGCGACCAACACGCCGGACACCATCATTGCCTCGAACAGCACGCAGGTCAGCACGCCGCAGTGGACGCCGGACGGCCGCCGCATCCTGCTCGTCGATAACGAACGCATCAACAACCGCTTCCGCGAGGGCTACAACAAGCTGCGCGTGATCGACCTGGCCAGCCGCACCGGACAGTTTTATCCGGTGGCGCCGGCGCCGCAGCAGATTGCGGAACGCGACGAAGGCGCGGCCAGCCTGGCGCCTGACGGCAGCAAGGTCTCCTTCATCATGGATTCGCGCCTGCACGTGATGCCGCTCGATGCCAACGGCGCGCCTACCGGGCCGGCGCGCCAGGTGACGGACGACATTGCCGACCTGCCGGTGTGGGGTGGGGATTCGCAGACCATCTTGTACAAGTCGGCCGAACGCGTGCGCACGGTGCGCGCCGACGGCACGGACGTGCGCGACATCCCGATACGGCTCGAATGGCGCCAGCAGGTGCCGCAGGGCCGCACGCTGATTCACGCCGGCGCGCTGTGGGATGGCGTCGGCGCCGGGCTGCGCCACGATGTCGACATCGTGTTAGAGGGCAATCGCATCGTCTCGGTGGCGCCGCACACGGACCACGAACCGGGCGCGCGCGTGGTCGACGCCAGCGGGCTGACCGTGATGCCGGGCCTGATCGAGACCCACCTGCACCCGCTCACCCTGTACCAGGGCGGCCAGTTCGGGCAGATTGCGCAATTGATGCTGTCGTATGGCGTGACCACGGCGCAGTCGGTGGCCGGGCCGCTGCACCAGAGCGTGGAGATGCGCGAGGCGCTGGAAGCGGGCAACCTGATCGGGCCGCGCCTGTTCATCTCACCGCCGCTGTGGGAGGGCAACCGCCTGTTCTACAGCTTCGCGCGCACCCTGCGCACGCCGCAGATCGCCCAGCTCGAGATCGACAAGGCCAAGCGCATGGACGCCGACTTCCTGAAGAGCTACGTGCGCGCACCGATCCCCATCATGGAACGCATCGCACAGGGCGCCCTCGACCTGGGTGTGCCAAGCGGGACCCACATGGTGCAGCCGGGCGCGGCCACCGGCCTGCTCGGCACCACCCATCTGTCGGCGACCCAGCGCATGGGCTATGGCTGGTCGAAGTCGCTGGCGCGCCTGATTACCTATCAGGACGCGGCCGATGTGTATGGCAAGGGCGGCTTCAATTTGATCGACACGCTGTTCTCGAGCAGCGCGCTGGCCGGGCTGGACCCGGGCATCGCCCTCGACCCGCGCTTCATCCTGGTGCCGCCGAATTTTGTCGCCGGACTGCAGAACGCCACGCCACCGACCGCCGCCCAGATCGCCACCATCGTCAACGACGCTACCCAGCAGGCGAAGGTCAAGGCGGCCGGCGCACTGGTGGCCAACGGCACCGACTCGCCGCTGGTGGTGCCGGGCATCTCGCTGCACCTGAATCTGCGTGGCGCGGCCCTGGTGCAGGGCAACCTGGCGGCGCTGCAGTCGGCCACGCGCGACGCAGCGAAGATCGCGCTGGTCGGCGACGATCTCGGCACGGTGGAGCAGGGCAAGCTGGCCGACCTGATCGTCGTGAACGGCAATCCGCTGCAGGACCTGAAGGCTGCGGCCGACGTGCGTCTGGTAGTCAAGAACGGACGTGTGTTGACGCAGGACGAGATCCTGGCGCCGGCGCGGACGAAGGAACAGGTCGAAGCGCGGCGCCTGGCCTTGCAGGCCCAGGAAAAGCTGTGCCGCGAGCTGCCGCATCACTGCGAAGAGGAGGAGGGTGGTCATGCACACTGAATGAAGCATTGCATCCCCAACTCTTCCTTGGTGTTTTGAGGTACGCTTGTCATATCAACACCACGGAGGAGACAACGCATGACCTATGAAACGACCCAGCCGGAGCGCAGCGCGATCGACGCCGCCTCCGGCGTCACCGCCCTCGACTTCGGCACCAACTGGTGCGGCTATTGTCGCGCCGGCGAGCCGCTGATCGACGCGGCATTGAAGGACTATCCGCAGGCGAAACACATCAAGGTCGAGGATGGCCCTGGCCGTGCGCTGGGCCGCTCGTTCCGCATCAAGCTGTGGCCAACCGTGGTGGTGTTGAAGGACGGCGTGGAAGTGGCGCGTGTGACCCGTCCGGCCGATGCCGATGAAGTCAAGGATGCACTGGCCAAGGCGGCCAATCCATGAGCGCCGCCCCGAAAAACCGCGCGCGCACGGTATTGTTCGCCAGCCTGATCGGCACCACCATCGAGTTCTTCGACTTCTACATCTACGCTACGGCGGCGGTGCTGGTCTTCCCGAAGCTGTTCTTCCCGGGTTCGGACCCAACCGCGGCCATGCTGCAGTCCTTCGCCACCTTCGCGATTGCCTTCTTCGCGCGGCCGATCGGCTCGGCCGTGTTCGGCCACTACGGCGACCGCATCGGCCGTAAAGCCACGCTGGTGGCGGCCCTGCTCACCATGGGTATTTCGACCATCGTGATCGGCCTGCTGCCGACCTATGCCGCCATCGGCACCATGGCGCCGCTGCTGCTGGCCTTGTGCCGTTTCGGCCAGGGCCTGGGCCTGGGCGGCGAGTGGGGCGGGGCGGTGCTGCTGGCCACCGAGAATGCGCCGCCGGGCAAGCGCGCCTGGTACGGCATGTTCCCGCAGCTGGGCGCGCCGATCGGCTTCTTCCTCTCGGGCGGCACCTTCCTGCTGCTGACGCAAACCCTGAGCGAAGACCAGTTCTTCGCCTGGGGCTGGCGCGTTCCCTTCCTGGCCAGCGCGATCCTGGTGGCCGTCGGCCTGTACGTGCGCCTGAAGATCACCGAGACCCCGGACTTCCAGAAGGTGCTGGACCGCGGCGAGCGCGTGAAGGTGCCGGTCGTGGCCGTGCTGCGCGACCATGGCGGCCCGCTGGTGCTGGGCACGCTGATGGCGCTGTCGACCTTCGTGCTGTTCTACCTGATGACGGTGTTCGCGCTGAGCTGGGGCACGACCAGCCTGGGCTTCTCGCGCACCGAGTTCCTGTTCATGCAGCTGGGCGCGGTGGTGTTCTTCGGCCTGACGATCCCGCCGTCGGCGCTGATCGCCGACCGCTACGGCCGGCGCGCGGCGATGATCGCGGTGACGCTGGGGATCATCGTCTTCGGGTTGACCTTCGGCCAGCTGTTCGTGTCCGGCCACATGGGCACCGTGATGCTGTTCATGATCATCGGCCTGGGCCTGATGGGGCTGACCTACGGCCCGCTCGGCACGCTGCTGGCCGAGCTGTTCCCGCCGGCGGTGCGCTACACCGGCGCCTCGCTCACCTTCAACCTGGCGGGTATTTTGGGCGCTTCGCTGGCGCCCTACATCGCGACCAAGCTGGCGACCGAGTACGGGATCGCGTCGGTGGGCTGGTACCTGTCGGGTGCGGCGTTGCTGAGCCTGGTGGCGCTGATTCTCACCACCGGCAAGGCGCGCGAGCACGTGCGCGAGAAGGCGGTGGCGGAGTAAAAGACGCGGCGCCGCCATGCTGTGAAGCTGGCGGCGCCAGGTTGACCTGTAGGGTGGGCCGGGCCGCGCTAGGCACTTGTGCCCACGCGGTCGTACTGCGGTATGCCGCGACGTTTGCGAACACCTGCGTACGGTTGCCTACCGGGCCATGAACCGCTTTTCGATATGCCCGGGTGCTACCGCGTGGACTCGGGAGTCCACCCTACGAAACCCAAGCCGCACCGGCGCGGCCATTGACCAATCAGAACGAATACACCAGCGTCAGCGACGTCTGCGTATCGGTATTCTTCTTGTCCTCTGGGACGTTGGTGTCGTTGCGCGCGCTGAAGGCGGCCTTCATCTGCATGGTGTCGTTGATCTTGGTGCTGAGCGCCGATTCCGCGATCGAGTGCACGTTCGAGGTGCCGCGCTCCACGCTCACGGTCTGGACGAATGCCGCCGAGGGGCTGACCTGCCAGCGGAAGCGCGCCGCGCCGCGCACGGTGAAGCCGTTCTCGGTGTCGCCGCTCTCGCGCTGGCCGGTGAAGTAACCCGGACCGATTTCCACGTCGAGCGCCTTGGTGTCGGTGTTGAACAGCTGCGAGCCGTGACCGACCGCGAACGAGGTATAGCGCGTGTAGGCGCCGAACTTGTCGTTCACGTGCGAACCGAGCACAAAGGCGCGCGAGCCTTCCTTCATCAGCTTGTAGGCGGCCTTGGCCGACAAGGCCCAGCGCTCGGCCGAACGCTGGCGATAGCGTTCGCCGTCGTCGTCGGTGATCTCGTCTTCCTTGAAGAAGCCGCTCAGGATGTATTCGTTGCTCCAGTCGGCGGTCTCGTGGCGCGCATCGATCTTGCCGGTCACCGAGGTGCCGGTGGTGTTGCCGGTGGTGGTGATCGCGCCCAGCTCGGCCGAGGTGAACCAGCCGCCTTCGGGGATGGTGTCGGGTCGGGCGACGGTCAGGCCGTTGTGGATGTTGCCGATGGTCGGGAGCTCGTCGGCAGCGCCGCCGGCGGCAGTGGCGACGCCGTGTGCGGATGCCAGCAAGGCCAGCGCGTACAGGGGAAATGATTTCATAAGCATCGTTGCATCAAGGCTGTGCGGCCCGTGGGCCAGCACCTGCCGGTCGTTCATTCGTTCGAGGGAAGGAGCGCCGGTGCACGCCGTGCGGCAGTGGGGCTCGGCGAACATTGTATCCCAGAAGCAGCGGGCGCACGCGCATCCGGGCCGAGGAAAGCCGTCTTGCGACGCATAAACGACTCAGCTGTCGCGCGGCAGGCAGCAGGCCCGCCGGCATTGACAGGCCGCCATCAGGTGCCGATATAGACGATCTTGAAGATGAACAGCGCGGCGATGATCCAGACCACAGGCTTGACTTCGCGGGCGCGCCCGGTGGTCAGCTTCAGGGCTGCATACGTGATGAAGCCGAAGGCGATGCCTTCCGCAATCGAGTACGTGAACGGGATCACCAGCGCCGTGATCGCCGCCGGGATACTCTCGGTGGTGTCGCCCCATTCGATGTCGCCGAGGTCGCGCAGCATCAGGCAGGCGACGAACAGCAGGGCCGGGGCGGTGGCGTAGGCCGGGACCACGCCGGCCAGCGGCGCGATGAACAGGCAGGCCAGGAACAGCACCGCCACGGCCAGGGCCGTAAGACCGGTGCGCCCGCCGGCCTGCACGCCGGCCGCGCTTTCGACGTAGGCGGTGGTGCTGGAGGTGCCGAGCACGGAGCCGGCCACGATCGCGCCGCTGTCGGCCAGCAGGGCCTTGTTCAGGCGCTCCATCTTGCCCTCGACCAGCAGGCCGGCGCGGCTGGCCACGCCCATCAGGGTGCCGGTGGCGTCGAACAGTTCGACCAGGAAGAACACCAGGACCACGTTCAGGATGCCGGCCGAGAGGGCGCCCGGGATGTCGAGCTTGAACAGGGTCGGGTCGATCGAGGGCGGGGCCGAGAACACGCCCTTGAAGGTGTTCCCGCCGAAGAAGAAGCTGAGCACCGTGACCACGATGATGCCGATCAGGATCGCGCCGCGCACCTTCAGGCGGTCGAGCGTGACGACCAGGATGAAGCCGATGATGGCCATCACCGCCGGCGGGGCGTGCAGGTCGCCGGCCTTTACCAGCGTCGGCTCGCTGCCGACGACGATGCCGGCGTTCTTCAGCGCGATCAGGGCCAGGAACATGCCCAGGCCGACCGTGATCGCCACCCGCAGCGAATGCGGGATGCCGTTCACGATCATGCCGCGCAGGCCGAACACCGACACCAGGATGAACAGGCAGCCCGAGATGAAGACGGCGCCGAGCGCCGCCGGCCACGACACGCCCATGCCCAGCACCACGGCGTAGGCGAAATAGGCGTTCAGGCCCATGCCCGGCGCCATGGCGATCGGATAGTTGGCGTACAGGCCCATCACCGCCGTGCCGAGCGCAGCGACGATGCAGGTGGCGACAAACACCGACTCCTTCGGCATGCCGGCGTCGCCCAGGATCGAGGGGTTGACGAAGATGATGTAGGCCATCGTCAGGAAGGTGGTCAGGCCGGCGAGCAGCTCGGTGCGGACGTCGGTGCCGCTTTCCTTGAGTTTGAAGTAATTGTCGAGCATGGGCAGCGCTGCTCCGATGTAGAAATGGTTGGTGGATTGGATGAGCGAAGCATACACTGCGGCGCCCAGGGCCGTCAGCAAGCTTGTCCGAACGGCCACAAGGCATGCCAGTTCGGCTCTCCGTTGCCGCATGGCCCGATGTAAATATTCTTTGGCGCTGTCACCGTTAGCTGTGGACGGGTCTGATTGCAAGGCGAAACAATTGATCGGCAGAAGTGATGTACCCGCCATCGAGCATGCGGCGCCAGCCCAGGTAGTTCGGCAGGTAGCGCGACGCGACGCCGTGAAACGGCAACAACCATTCGCGCAGGCGCTGGTGATAGGCGTTCACGTTCTGCACATGGATGAGT
>Ga0265780_10011917_pt1 | contig 10242 bp, 18 predicted proteins | sample P1T30metagenome_FD_192432 | JGI IMG/M metagenome (GOLD analysis project Ga0265780, IMG submission 192432) | Plant litter microbial communities from East Loma Ridge, Irvine, California - P1 T30 | ecosystem: Environmental > Terrestrial > Plant litter > Unclassified | place: USA: California... | reverse complement strand
CGCCGCAAGCCAAGCTATAGTTTCAGCTCACCGTCTCTTTTTGACGCACAAACTGCGCCTGTACCATATTGTGTAGCGATCTGGGATGCTCCAAGCAGTCCCCGCATAGACCTAGCAAACAATCGTTGCCCTGCATTGCACCACCTTCCGCTCGAGCTAACATCACGTCATTCATGCTTGTTCTTACCCCGCTGGCGATTTACGAATCCTTTTTACACGACAGCAACACTGCCACTTTGGTCTACTGACTGGGGGCCAAGTGCATGGGGCATGGCCAATCATCAACTCAGAAACGCACAGACCACATAGATGCAGCTAACGCATGACAGACGACGCGCATACCCGCCCCTTGAACATCGACCTGTTCAAACCTCCGAGCGGGCCTACGGGTTGTCTTGTGTCTCTTGAGACATCGGTCTGTAGACGAATGGCGTTCCCTAACGAGGGCACGGATTGCCCCGCGCGCGGCATGGCGTCTGCCGCCGCAACTCTTTACGACGTAGCTGAACCAGTTGGTGGAGGCTGTGGGATCGGTTGGCCCCCGTGTGCCGTGTCTCTGGACATGTTTTGATGTAGCAGTCTGCGTACGGACCTTGGCTGCATATCTTAAGGAAACCTCCGAACCGTCTTGACTGCTGCTTGTGTGTAGACTTGCTATTGCTAACCTCATAGCCCCGTTGCACAACGCCAATTGCAAGTCTCTCAGACTTCTCGCATTCTATTCTGGGACGTCAATCAAGGGCACCACCTACTGGGACCAAGTGCCTGTAAATTTACGTGGTCATTGCGTCGGTCGTTTTCCGCATGGTGGTGATCAGGCGGCCGCCCGGCATTACCCTCGCATTTCCCTTGCGCTTCGTTTCAGAAATCTGAACAACAGATTTGACGTCGCCGACATTGTCATGCACCCCATAACTCATCTTAGCGGCGCCAGAGATACTTCAAGGCGAGATGCTCCTGTTATTAGCGCGCGTTCGTCTGGTGTGTGCAAAAACTCCAAGAAAATGCAGAACCAACACACCGACATGGAGAGCATTTCCAGTGGTAATACCACTCCCACATCGGATCGGTACTCTCTCAGCAATGTTTCCAGCGTCTCTTCTTTGTCATCTTCAAGCTTGCCAAAACGATCGTCTATGAAATCGAGCTTAAGATCAAGGCATTCTACAACCAGCATTAGATCATCACCACCAACCGTTCGATTTGCAGAGCCAGAATTGCCATCAAGACCTAAACCAACACCACTGCAATACCAGCGCCAACAAAACCCTGTACAACGACACAGCGTTCAATGTGCACCAACGCGGTATCGCTCACGACCTCCATCAGTAGCCTCAAACCCAGCCTCGTCAAGATACTCAATCGGTCCCCAGCCTTCCTCGACATTACCACCACATAACGTACCAACCCGGCGACCAAGCCAGCTCAACTTCAGCAACCCACGAGCCAGCCAGCGTTTCTCCACCGCAGTACAGCCTCCACCTCTAAACCACCGGCTCTCCCTCGCAAAAGCGCCAGAAGACTTCACACCCCCCTCTCTCGCCCTCGAGCGCCGCGTATCCTCTTTCCAATCCACCACCTCTTCTTTCTCCGTGCAATCCGCGCCCGCAGCACTTCCCTCTACCACCCCACCAGGCCCGTATGATCCGCTAGACAACTACATCCCCTGCATCTCCCCATCCTGCACCACACTCTACTCCCCCACGCACCTCGGGCTCACATTCTACCTCCCCCAAGGCCCCTACTCCCTCTCCAAACTCCGCGGCCACTGTCCCGCACACGCCGCACAGGGCCTCAAAGACGCCAACGCATGGTGCAAAAGCAACTACGAGCGCCTGCGGCAGAACGCAGGACGCAAGACGCTCGGCGAGATTTCCGCCGAGTTTGAGGGTTTCCTCGAGGAATTCCGGGCGCGGAGAAAAGGCGAGGAGAAGGAGCTTCGTGAGGAACTGAAGAAGCGCGTCGTTGCGCCTGCAGGGAAAGGTGTAGGCGATGATTCGTGGCGCTGGGAATTCACGTCTCGGCATTGCACGCGTGCTTCTTGTCCTGCGCCACGCTACTCCCCCTTCGCTAATAACTTGTATGCATTCTACCATCCTCATATGCAAACTCGATCTGAACCGTCGTCGTTCGCGCCCCTGCCGACGCTCTGTCCTGAGTGCGCGACCAACGAAGTCGCGGCGTTTGAGCGCTTGATTACGGAGAAGTGGGGGTCGAGATGTGGGTGGCATGAGCGGGAGTGGGATGAGTGGATTGAGAAGGTTGTGGGGGAGAGATTTGCGGAGAAGGGGTTTTGGGAGGGCGCGCAGGAGAGGGAGGTGAGGGAGTGGGTTGCAAAGAGGGACAAGGGGAAAGAGATGAGGGTGCTCGAGGACGAGGGTAAATTGAAGGAGGGTGAGAAGGCAGAGGTTTTGAGGAAGAAGAACAATGTGTTTAAGAGGTTGTTTAGGATAGGCAGCGAGTAGATGGGGAAGTTTGGTAATTCTTATTCTTAGTGATAATGTTTCGAATTAGGGTTGGTGGTAGTTTGAGAAGCTTGAATGATGGGTAATGAGTATTTGCTCTATCAGCAGAAATCACAATGGAAAGCACATGCGAGCCCTTCCTTGTGTGAGATTTGAAGCGGTCATTCAAGGACTGATCTTGAGTTGTTGACATTGACCCATCATGGCATGTTGGATCGACGAGGTAGTCCATTTCTTAAGAGATGTAAGAAAGACAAGGGTATAAGAGAAGAGGCGCATTGTAATGAAGAAGAAGGTTCAAATTCATGTAGTACAGAATTTAGGACGTGGCATCTTGATGTACGCTAACCCTGGCTCGGTCTCCGGGTGAAGGAAGTGGGACCGACAGTCTTTGTGCCCTAAGATATCCTTGCTTTGCATGCTCATTGGAAAGTGGCGATGGCATGTTCCTGGTCGTAGCGCATGTGCAGTGCTCCACATTCTTTCTTCTCCTCATCTGACGCATGTTCCAGGTAGCAGCATTTCTTGAGCACCTCCGCCATAGTCATCGTTTTGGACTCGTGAAGTCTCCCCATAACGCGCCTGAGAAATTCGTCGGGAAGGCTGGCGAGAGTCGTTGCATCGAAGTGATCAGAGGTGGCCCTCCAGCATTCACAGTACCAGTCGACTAAGCGCTGTAGTATGACACGGTCCAGGGGGATAGTCTCAAAGGCATATTCAATTGAGATTCGACCGAGAGGATCAAAGTAGTACCTTGTTGGATTCTGTTGGGCGATGAGGTTGTTGGATGCCCGAGAGAATGCGGGTATAACAAAGCGATCGCCAAAGCCATATGCCCTGATACAGATGTGTATGCAAGCGTCTGCCCAGTAAGAGCTATCATAGACTAACGATAGGCGAACCCAGTCTTGTCTGCTTGTAGGTATCTCTTGGTAGTATAACCAATGCACGAAGAGAGTGACTGTTACATGTAACTTAGTAAAGGGGTTTCCAAGTGCCGAAAATATGTTTTGCACTGATCGCGTCGTGACTTACAAGTTGAGGGTTCGACGTCATTCAAATTTATCACCTGCTCTTGCGCCTCTGTCCATGGCCCCGTCAAGGAGTTGCGAAAGTACTCGGAATGATGAACGAGCAGAGCCTTGTGGACGTGGTGATGTACGCTCTTGGGCCCGACTTTGACAAGTACCATGCCTTGCATGCTGGCAATCCTAACGCAATAGATTAGATGATTGATCGGTGAGTGAGTTGACCTACATACCCGACAGACGGCGGCGGAGCCTTCACGCATTTCGCGGTCTTTGCCTTCGTCTCCTTTGCAGGCGTTGCGGCCGGCATGTTGAATGTTTGCAGGTGCTGGGGATTAGAAGTTGGAACTTGGAAGCGCAAAATATTTGAGGGGACCTCGGGAGAGGTGAGAGGTGAGTCCTTCGCGCCTCCCAGGTTTGGAAAGAGCGTGGGAGAGATACGCGCTAACGCTTGGCATGCACCTCAGTGTTGACTTTCAGGAACTGCCACCCTGAAGAAGTCACATGCATCACAAAGGCGGCACGCAAATGGTGCATTTGAGAAATGGAGTCGGCAGCTGTTCTGCAGGCTGCGGGCGTTGTGGGTGAGAGTGAGGGTGCAGTGAAGGAGAGAACTTCAGGTATGGAGCTGGAGTATGATTGCATTGATAGTTGTATTGTACATTTGGATATCGGAGTATATGTGGCCTCATTAGAGATCGTGAGTTTCTAAACCGCGAGCTTTTGTGCCATCGACTTTGAAGATAGGTGAGGCCCGTTGTAATTGGGTCTCGGATCCTGGCTTCCACGCTTACTCGAAGAAAGCGATCTCGTCATCTTCGTCGTATTCTATGTGCAATGCTAAGCACTTCTTCTTCTCTTGTTCAGAAGCGTGCTCAAGGTAGCAGCGCTTCTCCTCAGTATGTCGGCAATAGCATTTGAGCCTCTGGATGACACGTCGAATGAAGCTGTTAGGCAAGTCGTCAAAGGTTTGCGGGTTGAATTCGTCTATGTCTTCGTTCCAGGCAGTGCAATACATGTCTACTAAGTGCTGTAGCAATACACTTGAAGGCTGAATATTTTCGAAGGCGTAGGCTACCGAAAAGCAACCATCTTCGTAGAAGAAGGAGGCACCTCTTGGCGTGTGTTTGACAGAGGCGTTGTTGACTGCACGACGGAATTCTGGAGCCAGGAAGCGGTCTCCGAAGACGTACGCTCTGACCAGCGCACACATCAGGTAGTCCATCCAGTAATCGCTACGCATTACAACGGACAGATTGGCCCAGCCGTCTTGATCTTGAGGCAGGTCTTGTGTGTAGAGCCAATGCACGAAAATGCGGACTAGATGGCGTTTACTTAGCGGTGTTCATGGGTGTACACGTATCGTAGAGCGTAGCCCTGGTAAAAACTCACATGTCGAAGATTCCACATCCTCTAATGTCACCACTTGCTCTGTAGCTTCCTTCCACGACCCCACTAGCGCCTTGCGAAAGTATTCCGAATGATGCATGAGCAAAGCCTTATGGACATGATGTTTCTCACGATAGGGACCGATCTGGACGACGACGATGCCTTGAGTTGTGGTAGATCTGGTTTGTTGAGCGTAAGCAGAGACTCACGTACAAGCAGGACGATAACGTACCCGACCAACGGGGCCTTCGCTTTCACAGCGACGGTAGGGCTCGACATTTGGAATTCGAGATCTTGAAGAGCGAGATGATGATACCGTGCAGTCGTATGGAGCGAGATTATATGTCAATGGGCGGCCTCGAAGGGACGCTAAGTGAGAAGCAAAGGTGAGAGCCATAGTCGCAAAGACGCAGTAAAAAGCTCCCCAAAGGTGAAGTGAGAGTGCCCCGAATAGATGTTCAAGACGGCAACTTATTACGCGACAATGGGAGCACAATCTGCGGACTGGGGTGTAGTGAGAGTGGGAATGCTTGGTGTGTGTCTGTGGTGAGGTTTGAAGTGACACGTGCGCACTTCCTACGATGGGAAAGAGCGTGGGACGTGGTAGATCTTCAGGAAATGACCCACTCCAAGAGCCTTGCATCGCAAAAGGGTTATGCTTTGAAGGGTTGTGAGAGCCGGATTGCGGTGGTTCTCCGGTTGGCTACACGTGTTGCGGGTGAGATGAGTGAAACTGCTCTCTTCCTTCTGAAGTAAACAAATGAGGACATGCAAGAGACCAATAAAGAGAAAGCGAATATGACAAATACCAAAATCGACCCATATGTGGATGTAAATGCTAGTGCGCCGATCCGTCCCTACATATCATCACATCTCCCATAAAGATCACATTCGCACTGCGCCTTCTCCGGGCACAATATCGCCTCTTTCCCAAACACCGTCGGCCAAAGATACTCCATCAACAGCCCCGACGAATCATCGTCCATGATGGTCTTGTTCAACCACGTCCAGTAATTCAAATACTCCTCCACGCTCCTCTTCCGCACCTGCGCCCTGCTAACCGCAAACGCGTTCCCCAACACCGTGGCGATCTGCTGCGGCACCTCCTTGTCGTCGCCGAACAAGTTGTGCCAGCTTTGGGGCACTTTTTCTTCCAGCGTCCGGAGCTCGTATGGCGGCTGCATGGGCTTGAGGACTTTGTCGTTGCACGTAGTCTGCGACTTCTGCGTCGGACAGCGCAAGTTTGCAAAGCCTGATTCCTGGATAAAGGGGATTTTGAGATTGAGCAAGGGGTTGTGGAAGCCGAAATGGTGTTTTTCAAGAGTATCTCTTGGGGGGATGAAAACCAGGGTTTCTGGCAGGTTGTTGTAGTTCTCGATGATCCACATTAGATACGCATTAGCCACGCGACCTTTATCCGGACGATGGGCTTTTGGATGGGCGTGTGAGTACATGGCCTCGACGGTGATGATGTTGTGTTGCCATGATGGTTCGAGTTTCTGGGTCCAGGATGCGTCTTCGGTGTCAAGCTTCACCTTGACGATTAAGCGTGCTGCAGGGTCTCCGGATGCATCCTTTGGTTTTGGCGGAGTCACTGCAACGGATCCATTCGAGCCTTTGTACGGCTTGACGTCTGCCACGGGCTGGGCTGGTCGTCGGAATATAGATGCAGGGGATGATGGGACAGATACGAAGAGGAAGAAGGTGATTAGCCCCACTAGCGTGACTGTGGCAGCTGCGATGATCGCGATCCTGCTTCGCATGGCGCTTATGGCGGCGGGTAGAAGCGATTAGACCAGCGGATAATTAGTCCTTGCCTGCTCCAGAGATGTTGAGAGAACTGAGTGTGCGACATGCAAAGCTCGAAGCTTGCGAGCGGTTGCTGTTACGCGGCCTCTTGCGATGTTCGTTGTCAGGAGTAAGGGGACGCTGAGACGCTAGTGCGACCGTGCTTACGACTCCGCATGTGAGAACCGGAGGGATGGTCTGGACCTACGTTTTTCCTTTTTGATGGTTCCTGCAAACTTTGGAGGTTTTCTATGACTGTGTAGCGTGAGAAGTACTTTAAATGCAGCTTGGGTTGCCTCGTTGCCTTGACCAACATCTGTGAGAGCTATTCTGGACAGCCGCTGGGGCGTAACTAGACGGGCCTTAACCAGAAGACCGGACTCCATGTTCAAATAGATTACGATCTTCTGGGCGTATGCGATGCGATGATTAGGAAGATGTACTGCTGGACACTGTCTGCACAAGATGAAGGGTCTATCCAGGTACGATTGAAATGTGCAATGTTCAGCGTCGTGGCATGGTAACCATTCAAAAGTATGCGTCGAGCAACGACGCACAATGACAGGCAGAATGCCCAACAGGACCCCTGTCACATGCCGACAAAACAGGATAGGAATCTCAGCACGTGGGGGAAGAAGGGAACGGGACTCTGGCGCAGGGAGCAGTAAGTGGCTTCGACGTCATTGCCGATCTGGATCAGGATCAGGGAAGACCAAAATTGTCGACTGCCGCCAAACTACGCGTGTCAACATCTCAACTCCTAATAACCATCCCTCAGCGCGAGGTTTTTCAGCTCCCATAGGTTTACCTGCTACCTGCTGTACTCAACATACTTGCGCTGTGCAAGTTCCAGGTCACAGCTCCTTCCTAGCCTCATTGGCTCCCGCGCGTCACCGCTTCCAGCGCCATAATAATCCCGCGCTCCCCAGACGGTCATCTTCGCCCTTTGGTCCCCGAAAATCCTTGAGATAAGGCCACCTGCACATGCCGCCGAAACGAAAGCGCTCCACCACCGTCTCCTCAGTAAAAAAGGCCGCCATGGATGTCGCACAACCCTCGTCCCGCGATGCCTCGGATGAAGGCGTCGAGGACCCTGTTCTCCAGGCAGTTGCGTCCAAGAAGGAGCGACAGGCCGATGCAAATGGCACAACGAAGCGAACGCGCTCGCTGAAGACAGGACATGTCGCCGACGACAGCGACGCAGAAGGCAGCGAAGGACGCGCCAGCAAGAAGAGCCGCCGCACATCTTCAATTGCTGGAGGCGAACACGGCGAGGGCGGCGAGGCGGGCACTATGCGCATGGAGGCACCACCCAAGGCTGGCATGGTCGATCCAGTAGGCTTCAAGACGAACCCTCCCCCCGAGCGACGGGCCGTTCGCATTTACGCAGACGGCGTCTTTGACCTTTTCCACATTGGTCACATGCGACAGCTCCAGCAGGCCAAGACCGCGTTCCCAGAAGTTCACCTCATCGTTGGCGTTACGGGAAACGCCGAGACGCACAAGCGCAAGGGACTGACCGTTCTCTCAGCGACCGAGCGCGCCGAGAGTGTGCGGCATTGCAAGTGGGTAGACGAGGTCATCGAAGACTGTCCCTGGATCGTCACTGCCGAGTTTCTCGAGAAGCACAACATCGACTACGTCGCTCACGACGACCTGCCCTATGGCGCGGACGAAGGCGATGACATTTACGGACCCATCAAGGAGAAGGGCATGTTCCTGGTCACTCAAAGAACAGAGGGCCTGAGCACGACCGGCATCATTACCAAGTGAGCTGAATACCACATTAGGACTGATCTCAATGCTAACAACCGCAGAATTGTCCGCGACTACGACCAGTACATCGATCGCCAGCTCAAGCGTGGAACTTCTCGCCGCGAGCTCAACGTTTCCTGGCTGAAGAAGAACGAACTTGACTTTAAGCGCAACATGGCCGAATTCCGTGACAGCATCAAAGCCAACTGGGCCACGACCGGGCAAGAGCTCAGCAAGGACATACGCCAGTTCTGGCAGTCAAGTCGCCCTGCCAGCCCGGCAAGGACCCCCACGCGCGAGGTGGCGGACCAGCTCGACGCACATGGTGCGAGTGCACGATCGCCCTCTGCGTTGTCGCGACTCAGCCATCTCGATATTCCTGCAAGGGGATCTGGTGCACGCGAGTCTTCGGATTTCGCTGCTGGATACAACTTAGGTCTGATCGGTGGTGTGCGCTCCTGGGTACGTTTGAAAGTGGAGTAGACGAATACATGGCCATTGCTAACGCTGTAATAGATGGCCCGCAGTCGTCGCAACCTGAACGACAGCAGACCGGAGAGTCCCCACGACGACAGCAGCTCAGACGAGCACGATACGCGCAGCCCGCAAGAAGCTCCGCGTGGCCGTACCGGCAAGCAAACCAAGTCGGAGCCAATGGATACCGCTACTTAGGGAGGCAGCACCATTTTCTCCTTGTCTCCTTAAGATCAGAAGGCGAATCTTCGGGCACCATGACCCCTTACGACTTTAGCGTGCTGCAGTGCGCGAACAGCTGCTCTAATATTCATATCTCGCCAGTGAACAACTTCACCTTAGTGCGACTCTTTCCCTACGTGGCAACTAGTTCAAAATATCATAACCCTGAGCAGCCCCGTAAGCTTCGCGGTCCGCCCTGCCGAACATGGTCTTTCTCTTGCACAACCTGTTTCTTTTCATCCCAAAATGTCATTCTGCAGAATAGTTCCCTTAGAAGCGAGGTGCAGCTTGCTCCTTTCCTACAGCATCATAGTAATTGGCAGCTTGATTTGCTGTCGTCAAACGAAGTCGCCCAAACGACGTTGGTTGTCCCACCACAATCGCCTCCTAATTGCCATTTTAGTCGTCTTTGACCACCTTTATTCACAGAGTTGATGGTGAATTGCTAACACACAAAATAATCTCGGATGAAGGAATCGAATGGCACATATGTGCTGAGATAGATCCGCGCGACATTGTGTCTCACTAACAACGGGAACGTCCAGCATCGTCTCATCATCGTTGGAACAGTGCAGTCATCAAGCCGTCGACTCATGGTGCCACTCGACCAAAGCCTCACGCACCAGCAATTGGCTTTGCCATTCACACCCAACTGCCGTCCACTCCCGCCCGAAGCAAGCAAACTCTGTCAAATGTGTATCGCCGTCTTCGGTGTCGCAGCTGGTTGTACCTGTCCCCCAGCTCCAGCGTCTCCATACATACGCCTTTGCCATGTCGCGCGGAGTCAGAACCCCATGAGAGCGTGCCCACGAGGAAGGAGACACAGCGACACATTCATATACCAAGGCCCGTGTCTCTGGTGTAGACAAAGCTCAGGGGAGGCAGGGAGACAGGACAGGAGAGATGTCATGAAGAGCAGGCTCAGCGTACAGGGACGTGCGAGTGTGAGAGGAGAGGAAGTGCGAGAGGAAGTGCGAGAGGAAGTGCGAGAGGGAATTGCGAGGCTGGAGGGGGCAAGGGACGAACAAGGTGGACGCGGTGGATCCACGGCGCAAGACGGTTATGGATGTGGAGGATCGACCAGGGCAACGTATCACAGGTAGGGTGACGGAAGTGGTAGG
>Ga0265780_10011916_pt1 | contig 10242 bp, 8 predicted proteins | sample P1T30metagenome_FD_192432 | JGI IMG/M metagenome (GOLD analysis project Ga0265780, IMG submission 192432) | Plant litter microbial communities from East Loma Ridge, Irvine, California - P1 T30 | ecosystem: Environmental > Terrestrial > Plant litter > Unclassified | place: USA: California... | reverse complement strand
AGGGCAGCGGCGCGCCACCGGTGATGACGGCGATCCTGGTGGCGGCCATCTCCGCGGCGCCTGAAATCCTGACCGCATTGCGCGCCGCACTGGCCAACCGCATGCAGTCGGTGGTCAATATCGCCCTCGGTGCCTCGCTGTCGACGGTGATCCTGACGGTTCCAGTCATGGAGGCGATGGCGCTCTACAGTGGTCAGGCGTTTCAGATGGCGATGACACCGGTGCAAACGGTGATGATCTTCGTCACCCTGCTGGTCTGCGCCATTAACCTCAACGACGGCGAAACCAACGCTATCGAAGGCATGACGCATTTTGTGCTGTTCGCGACATTCATCATGCTGTCGTTGATGGGGCTTTAGGCGTCAGTTTTGCTGATAATAATAGAAGGGGTGATGCGATTCACCCTTTCACCTGATCCTGCGGGAGGCTGGACGCTGCCACACATTGAGTACGGTCAGCCCTTGATCAACTCCGCGGCGGCCTGCCGGTGGTTCGCTACCAAGCTTTTCAAGTCCAATCCGTCGACTTGCCCGTCCACCACCCGCCACTTCCCGCCAATCATCACCCGGTCCGCACGATCAGCGCCGCACAGCAGCAACGCGGATAGCGGATCGTGACTGCCGGAGAAGCGCAACTCATCCAGCCTGAACAGCGCCAGGTCTGCTTGTTTACCCACGGCCAGTTCACCGATGTCTGCGCGGCCCAGCAGCTGAGCCGAGCCCTTGGTCGCCCAGCCCAGGGTCAGTTCCGGCGTGATCTTTTGCGCCCCGTAGCGCAGCCGCTGCAGATACAACGCCTGTTTCGCTTCGAGCATCATGTTCGAGGCATCGTTTGACGCGGAGCCATCGACGCCCAGCCCTATGGGTGCGCCCGCCGCAAGCAGGTCCAGCGTGGGGCAGATACCAGAGGCCAGGCGCATGTTCGAACTCGGGCAGTGACAAATTCCGGTCCCGGCCTGGCCGAGGCGAGCGATCTCCTCGCTGTTGAAGTGGATTCCATGAGCCAGCCAGGTGCGAGGTCCCAGCCATCCGACGCTGTCCAGATAATCCACCGTCCGCAGGCCAAAACGTTGCAGGCAGAAGTCTTCTTCGTCGAGGGTTTCGGCCAGATGTGTGTGCAGACGCACGTCATGCTGCTCGGCCAGGGCAGCGCTTTCGGCCATTATTTCGGTGGTTACGGAAAACGGCGAGCAGGGCGCCAGCGCGATCTGGATCTGCGCCCCGTCGCCACGTTCGTGATAGGCCTGAATCAACCGTACGCTGTCGTCGAGAATTACCTGCCCCTGCTGAACGGTCTGCTGGGGTGGCAGCCCGCCGTCGGCTTCGCCCAGCGTCATCGAACCCCGAGTCAGCATGGCACGCATGCCCAGTTCGCGAACGCTCTGCACCTGGATGTCGATGGCATCTTCCAGGCCCTGCGGGAACAAATAATGATGATCAGCCGCAGTGGTGCAGCCGGACAACAGCAGTTCTGTCAGCGCAACCTTGCTGGCCAGTGCGAGCTTTTCCGGCGTCAACCGTGCCCATACCGGGTAAAGGGTCTTGAGCCATGGGAACAACGGCTGATTGACTACGGGCGCCCATGCACGGGTCAGGGTTTGGTAAAAATGGTGGTGGGTATTGATCAAGCCGGGAAGCAGCACATGCTCACGTGCATCGAACACGGTCTCGCACGGCTGCGAAGGCAGATGCCCCAGCGGCAGTACTTCGACAATAACGCCGCCTTCAATGACCAGGCCGCCGCGCGCGTCCAGATCGTTGGCCGTAAAGACGGCAAGGGGATTTTTTAACCAGGTACGGATCGCAGGCATTGGCCGGCTCCTCTGAAAAGTGAGTTCAGGTCGCCAGCTCAGTGTTGCCCTGTCTGCTGATCCAGGGTCGTTGCAGCGTCAAGGGCGCTGCAACGAGGGCGGAATTCTAATGGGTGGTCGTGGAAGCGGACAGGTCGCAACAGACAAGCTGACGCGACTGGCTTCGCATCACCAGGGAATCGTCTCACCCTTGTAGTTCACGAAATGATGTCCGCCTTTACCCGCGAACTTTTCCAGTTGCTCAACGATCCCGCGTACGCTGGTTTCGACGTCGATGTCGGCCCCTTCACCGCCCATCGCTGTACGAACCCAGCCGGGATGCACCGAAAGCACGGTGGGTTTGTTTTCGCCCAGTTGAGTCACGAACGTATTGGTCATGGAGTTCAACGCTGCTTTGCTGGCTTTGTACAACGCCATCTCCGGGGCATCCGGCATGGTCACGCTGCCAAGAACCGAACTCATGAAAGCAATCACACCCGTGTCAGGGCGGATCTGGTCGACGAATCGTTTCGCCAGGCGGATCGGCGCCACGGCGTTCGTCAGAAACAGCTGGCCCAGTTCACCCGCGGTGGCATCGGTCGGATTCGGATGCACCGGACCCATTACCCCGGCGTTGACGAAGAGCAGGTCGTAGATTTGACCTTTGAGGTTGTGGGTGAGCACTTCAAGGGAGGATTGCTCGTCCATGTCCAGTGTCTGCAAGTGAACATTCGGCAGAGCCTTCAACTCGTCGACCTTATGGGGATCCCGGACCGTGGCAGTGACTTCCCAGCCCAGTTCCGTCAGACGTTTCACCAATCCGAGACCAAGGCCGCGCGACGCGCCGATGACCAGCGCTGTTTTTGAGGTGGGCATGCAACTGACTCCTGTGCAGACATACAAAAAAATTCAGGCAAAGGGTGGACACCGCCGGCCCCCGGGAATTTGCTTTTTCGGTTACCGAGCTGCGAGCGGGTTATCCACAGGTTGCTCTGCAGCGCATTTTGAAAAAGGGCAGTTTAAGGGATGCAATCAGATAAAAACCGTCGCAACGCCGTGGGAAAACTTGCTAACCCGCTGTTTTAACGCTTTTTTATCGAGTATGCGTCTGGTTTGGTCAAAAAGTGAGCAGTCAAGGCGAAGCCTTGTAATACGAGGGCTACAGCGGTGTGTGCTCAGCTTGTCCACAGGCAGATGCACAGTAGATGTGGGCAAGCGTGCCCGGTGGTAGTGGTCATGCCAAGTGTAATTCCGGCTACGATTTGTAGGAGAACGCCGGTCGCTACTGAGCCCGCTGCAATACGATGCGTCCGCGGCTGATGTCCGACAATTGGCGACCAAGCGTGTCGATAGACTCGGGGGCCAGCGCTATCGATAAGCCGACCCCATTGGCATTGAAGCGCTCTTCTTCTACTACGCCGTTGAGTTCAGCGAGACGTAGCTTGATCAAGGCCAGCTCACTGAAGGTGCATTCAAAATGCAGGGGCACTCGATTGATCAGTGCCACACGAGCGGCCTGCTGCAGGCATTTGTTGGCGCCTCCACCATAGGCCCTCGCCAGCCCGCCCGTACCCAGCTGAATGCCGCCGTACCAGCGAATCACCAAAACGACAACCCGATCAAAATCCTGTGCATCGATGGCCGCCAGGATTGGCCGCCCGGCCGTGCCGCCGGGTTCGCCGTCGTCGGTGCTGCGGTACTGTGCGCCCAGCTTCCAGGCCCAACAGTTGTGCGTGGCGTTGAGATCACTGTGTTGCTCGATAAATGCCTGAGCGTCGGTGGCGCTATCGATCGGCGCAGCAAGCGTAATGAAGCGGCTTTTGCGAATCTCTTCGCGAAATTCGGTGGGACCTGTGAGGGTAAGTGGCATCGATACATCCAGACTGCGTTTGGTTTACAGGCTTATAGCGTGGGCGTGAGCCCGCAGCCTTTGAGGATGATCCGGATCAAGTTATCCCCAGCGGCTTCCATATCCTGCATGGTCAGGCGGGTGCGACCGGTGACCTGGCAAATCTGCGTGGCGAAGTCAGCGTAATGCTGAGTGCTGCCCCATAGAAGGAAAATCAAATGCACCGGGTCGACCGGGTCCATTTTTCCGGCATCGATCCAGGCCTGGAAGACTGCAGCACGACCTTGAAACCATTCGCGATAATCCTGGCTGAAATACTGGTTCAGGCATTCACCCCCGCTGATTATTTCCATCGCGAAAATGCGCGAGGCTTGCGGCTGGCGACGCGAGAATTCCATCTTTGCGCGGATGTATTGCGTCAGGGCCTGCGCCGGGTCGTCCTCGGCGGTCAGGTTGTTGAAGGTGCTGTCCCACAATTCGATGATGTTGCTCAGCACCGCGATATACAGGCCAAGCTTGTTGGTGAAGTAGTAGTGCAGATTAGCTTTCGGCAAGCCGGCATGTTGCGCAATGGTGTTCATGCTGGTGCCTTTGAATCCGTGGCGGGCGAACTCATCCTCGGCGGCTTTCAGGATCGCCTCCTCATTCTTCTGACGAATACGGCTGGCAGGCTTGGTGACGCTTGGGCTGTGAGCAGGGACTTCGAGGGTCATGTGCGGTTCCAGGCGGATCATTGGGTGCGAGGCGCTGAAACAGATAACGCACCCGCGCGAATCCGACAAGCGTTGCGCCCGTAAATCAGTGCTCAAAAGATTCGACTGCCGGGAGATTGGCCTGATTCACGACCTTGGCTTCCGGAATCAGCAAGCACATCACAATGGCCGTCAGCCCGCCGCTGGTGATGGCAGAGTCAAACAGGCTTTGTACCCACTGCGGTAGATGATGCAACAGCGTTGGTTGCGCGGCGATGCCCAGCCCTACCCCAAAAGAGGTCGCAATGATCAACATGCTGCGGCGATCGAGTGGCGCCTGCGCGAGAATCCGGACACCTGCCGCTGCGACGCTGCCAAACATCACCAGCGTTGCGCCGCCAAGTACCGGTTTCGGGATCTGTTGAAGGATCGCGCCGATGACCGGAAACAATCCGAGCAGGAACAGAATTGCACCGATGTACAGACCGACATAACGACTCGCCACGCCGGTCAGCTGAATCACCCCGTTGTTCTGAGCGAAGGTTGTATTCGGGAACGCGCTAAACGTCGCGGCGATCATGCAACTCACACCGTCGCCCAAGACGCCTCCTTTCAGCCGTGCAATGTAGCCAGCGCCGTTAATCGGCTCGCGAGACAGCAGGCAATTGGCGGTCAGGTCGCCGACGGTTTCGATGCTGCTGATCAGGTAAATCAGCGCTACCGGCAGGAAAGCCGCCCAGTCAAAGCTCATGCCAAATCTGAAGGGGACAGGAATGCTTACCAGCGCCGCGTCAGCAATTGACTGCGGCACCAATTTTCCGCTGAACCAGGCCGCCAGGCTTCCCACCGCCAGCCCGATGATGATGGCTGACAACCGCAACCAGGGTGCATTCGAGCGATTCAAGACGATGATGACTGCCAGTACGAGAATGCCTAGAGCCAGATTGACGGGCGCTCCGAAGTCCGGCGCGTTGAAGCCACCGCCCAGGTCGGTCACCCCGACATTAATCAGGCTCACGCCGATCAGCGTGATGACAATGCCTGTGACCAGAGGAGTAATCACACGGCGCAACTGCCCAATGAAGCGGCTCAGCACGATCTGCACAAGTGCGCCGAAGAAGCACACACCAAACACCATGGCCATGATGTCCTCCGCACTGCCACCGCGCTGCTTGACCATGAAGCCTGCAGACAACACGGCGCCCAGAAATGCAAAGCTGGTGCCTTGCAGGCAAATCATCCCCGCGCCGATGCCAAATGGTCGGCGCGCTTGAATGAACGTGCCGACCCCCGAGACCATCAAGGCCATGCTGATCAGATAGGGCATATACGCGCCAAGGCCCAGAGCCGATCCGATAATCAATGGCGGCGTAATAATGCCCACGAACGCCGCCAGCACATGCTGGGTGGCTGCCAACAGTGCCGGCGCAGGACGCGGCCGGTCGTTGAGTCCGTATATAAGGTCGTCGGTTTCGCGCGCGTCGGGCTGCATGTTGGGTTCTCGGTATTGAAGTTGGCTTCGATCACCAGCCTCATTGCAAAAACCTGTCCAACTGATCAGATACCCAGCTGGCGCTTATGCCTGGATGCCCGCGTTTAAAGGGCTTGGGCATCTTCGCATGCGCTTCAGGCTGGCGTGGCTGTGACACCCTGAGTTACGACTGGCCTCATCGTGTAGCAGCGAGGCTTTCCAGAAAACTCTCCAGCACCAAATGGGGGCGACGGCCTTTGCGCGTGACGGTCACGAGGCTCAAATCGTAAAACCTTGCCGTTGGCTTCAACGCACGCAGCCGTCCCTGCTGCACCCACAGGTTTGCGTAGTGATCAGGCAGGTACCCAATGTAGCGCCCCGTCAAAATCAGGAACGCCATGCCTTCCCGGTCCGATGCGCTGGCGGTGCATTTAAGTGATTGATAATGGGCCTGGATCTCGCCAGGCAGCCGAAAAGTTGGGGAGATAGCTTCCTGGACGGCCAGGCGCTCATCGTCGAGTTGCGCATCGTCTGCGTAAAACAGCGGATGGCCCACCGCGCAGTACAGTAGCGATCGCTCGCTATAAAGCGCCTGGTATTCCAGTCCCGACAATGCACTCGCTTGAGGGACGACACCCACATGCAGGCTACCGTCGAGTACGCCCTGCTCAACCTCGTTGGGCGCGATCATGCGGATGTTGATAAGCACGTCCGGCCCACGCTCTTTCAGGTGTGAAAGCGCGTGGGTAATACGCATGTGGGGCAGGGTGACCAGGTTATCCGTCAGACCGATGTTCAGTTCACCTCGCAGATGTCGGTGAAGGCCGTTGACCTCGGTGCGAAAACTCTCGAGAGCGCTGAGTAATTGCAGCGATGACTGATAAACCTCCCGGCCTTCTTCCGTCAAAGAAAACCCCGCACGACCGCGCTGGCACAGGCGAAGTCCGAGACGTTGTTCCAAGTCGCTCATCTGCTGACTAATGGCAGAGCGTCCGATGCCTAACGCGCTCTCCGCAGCTGAAAAGCCCCCGGACTCAACGACGCTGCGGAAGATTCGCAGCAGGCGGATATCAAAATCGCTGACTTGCGCCAGAGGATCGTTTCGGCGGGTGCTCATAGTTTAGCGACCGGTTAACTGAAGATCATAAAAGTGGTGTTTTCCAGACTTTAGGGCCATGGCACTTTAGCTGCAACAGGCCCTGCTAGTGCTCGCACACATCGGACGCAGGCCATACACGCCCCATGAGGTCATTCCCATGAATATGCCCGAATCGTCCGACATGTCGTTGGCCAGCCAGCTCAAGCTCGACGCCCACTGGATGCCCTACACCGCTAACCGAAATTTCCATCGGGATCCACGACTGATCGTCGCGGCTAAGGGCAGCTATCTCACGGATGATAAAGGCCGAAAAATCTACGATGGGCTGTCTGGGCTGTGGACGTGCGGGGCAGGGCACACGCGCAAGGAAATCCAGGAGGCAGTGTCCAGGCAGCTAGGGACGCTGGACTATTCCCCGGGGTTTCAGTTTGGTCATCCTCTGTCTTTTCAGCTGGCTGAAAAAATCACCTACCTGACCCCAGGAAATCTGAACCACGTTTTCTATACCGACTCCGGATCGGAATGCGCCGACACCGCCGTCAAGATGGTGCGCGCGTATTGGCGGCTGAAGGGGCAAGCGACAAAGACCAAAATGATCGGCCGCGCCCGTGGCTACCACGGTGTGAACATTGCGGGCACCAGCCTGGGAGGTGTTAACGGCAACCGTAAGATGTTCGGACAGTTGATGGACGTAGACCATCTCCCCCATACCTTGCTTGCCAGTAACGCTTATTCGCGCGGGATGCCGGAGCAGGGTGGCATTGCGCTGGCAGATGAAATGCTCAAGCTGATCGAGCTGCATGATGCGTCGAATATCGCCGCGGTGATCGTCGAGCCCATGGCAGGCTCCGCCGGCGTGATTGTTCCGCCGCAGGGTTACCTCAAGCGCCTGCGTGAAATCTGTGATCAGCACAATATCCTGCTGATCTTCGACGAGGTAATTACTGGTTTCGGCCGCACCGGTGCGATGTTCGGCGCCGACAGCTTTGGCGTCACGCCTGACCTCATGTGCATCGCCAAGCAAATCACCAACGGTGCGATCCCCATGGGCGCGGTCATCGCCAGTACCGAGATTTACCAGACGTTCATGAACCAGGCGACGCCTGAATACGCGGTGGAATTTCCTCACGGCTACACCTACTCGGCGCACCCGGTGGCTTGTGCGGCAGGCCTTGCCGCGCTGGATATCCTCCAGCGGGAAAATCTGGTGCAGCAGGTGGCGGAAACAGCCCCCCATTTTGAGCGCTCTTTGCACGGCCTCAAAGGCAGCAAGAACGTTGTAGATATTCGCAACTACGGGCTCGCGGGCGCCATCCAGCTTGCTCCGCGCGACGGGGACGCCATTGTGCGTCCATTCCAAACAGCCATGAAACTCTGGAGAGCCGGGTTCTATGTGCGCTTCGGCGGCGACACGCTCCAGTTTGGACCGACCTTCAACAGCAAGCCCGAAGACCTGGACCGCATGTTTGATGCGGTCGGTCAGGCCCTCAATCAAATCGACTGACTTATCAATGCTCTCGCGCGCAACTGGGTTTGCCACGCAGAGCGATTGTTCCGGAGTTATACATGAACACCATTCAGCATCTGATCCATGGTGAGCGGGTCAGTGAAGACGACCGCACTGCCGACGTGTACAACCCCTCGACCGGTCAGGTCATCCGGCGGGTACCGCTCGCCAGCCGCGCAACCGTTCAGCAGGCGATTGATTCCGCGAAAGCCGCGTTTCCCGCATGGCGTAACACACCCCCTGCGAAACGCGCCCAGGTCATGTTTCGCTTCAAGCAGTTGCTGGAGCTAAACGAGGGGCGCATCGCCCGGCTGATCAGCGAGGAGCATGGCAAGACCCTTGAAGACGCGGCAGGCGAACTCAAGCGCGGAATCGAGAACGTCGAATATGCCTGCGCCGCGCCGGAGATAATCAAGGGCGAGTACAGCCGCAACGTCGGGCCCAATATTGACGCGTGGTCTGACTTTCAGCCGCTTGGCGTAGTGGCAGGCATTACCCCGTTCAATTTTCCCGCGATGGTTCCGCTGTGGATGTACCCACTGGCGATCGCGTGCGGGAATTGTTTCATCCTCAAGCCTTCCGAGCGCGACCCCAGTTCGACGTTGTTCATCGCAGAGCTGTTGCACGAAGCAGGGTTGCCCAAAGGCGTGCTCAATGTTGTCCATGGGGACAAACAGGCAGTCGACGCGTTGATAGAAGCTCCTGAGGTCAAGGCGTTGAGTTTTGTCGGGTCGACGCCGATCGCCGAATACATCTATAAAGAGGCAACTGCACGCGGCAAGCGGGTGCAGGCACTGGGCGGCGCAAAGAATCACGCAGTGTTGATGCCGGATGCGGATCTGGACAATGCCGTAAGCGCCTTGATGGGCGCCGCCTTCGGCTCGTGCGGTGAGCGTTGCATGGCGATATCCGTTGCTGTGTGCGTGGGGGATCAAGTTGCGGATGCGCTAATCGCCAGGCTGGTCCCGCAAATCAACGAGTTGAAAATAGGCGCCGGAACTTCCAGTGGCCTTGATATGGGGCCTCTTGTCACAGGGCAACATCGCGACAAGGTCTGCACCTATATAGAAGACGGTGTAATCGCCGGCGCGAGGTTGGTGGTCGATGGTCGTGGGCTTAGCGTGGCAGGGCACGAGAACGGCTTCTTCCTGGGAGGTTGTCTGTTCGATCAGGTCACGCCTGACATGCGGATCTACAAAGAGGAGATCTTCGGCCCGGTTCTGTGCATCGTGCGGGTGGCTAGCCTTGAACAAGCCATGCAGTTGATCAATGACCATGAGTACGGGAACGGCACCTGCATCTTTACCCGAGACGGTGAGTCGGCCCGGCTGTTCTGCGACGAGATCGAAGTTGGTATGGTTGGCGTCAACGTCCCGCTGCCCGTGCCGGTTGCCTACCACAGCTTCGGTGGGTGGAAACGTTCACTGTTCGGCGACCTGCATGCCTACGGGCCTGATGGCGTGCGGTTCTATACCCGTCGCAAAGCGGTTACGCAGCGCTGGCCACAACGTGCGAGCCACGAGGCGTCGCAGTTTGCTTTCCCGAGTCTTTGACCACGGCGTTGGCAAGCGATCAAACACGGGCGCATCTGAGCATTTTTGACCGATATGACAGTTTCGTTAAATAAGTGCTTGACGCCCCTCTGGATCTGTCTATAATTCGCCCCACTTCCGGCGCAGACGAAACGGAAAACTCCTTGGTAATCAAAGAGTTGAACGAAGTAAGCAGCGAGGAATGCTTCGGTTCAGATGCTTGAATCGACAGCGGTGAAAAAGGCAGTTGACAGCAGGTTGTAACGCTGTAGAATTCGCCTCCCGCTGACGTGAGACGCCAAG
>Ga0265780_10011915_pt1 | contig 10242 bp, 8 predicted proteins | sample P1T30metagenome_FD_192432 | JGI IMG/M metagenome (GOLD analysis project Ga0265780, IMG submission 192432) | Plant litter microbial communities from East Loma Ridge, Irvine, California - P1 T30 | ecosystem: Environmental > Terrestrial > Plant litter > Unclassified | place: USA: California... | reverse complement strand
CATACCGGTCGTCAGGCAGGCCGCGCGCATCCTGATCGTCGAGGACGACGACTTCGTGCGCGAGTCGATGGTGTCCTCGCTCGAAGCCCTCGGCCATACCGTGCGCCAGGCGCCCGACGGCGAAGCGGGCCTCTGCGCGCTGCACGACGAGCGGCCCGACCTGCTCATCACCGACTACCTGATGCCGGGCATGACCGGCGCCGAACTGGTGCAGCGCACGCGCGCGATGTTCCCCGGCCTGCCGACGATCATCGCCACCGGCTACGCCGACATGAAGGCGATCGAGCAGGTGATCGGCGATGGCGTGGTGCTGCGCAAACCCTTCCAGCTGGCCGAGCTGGCGATCAGCGTCGGCCAGGCGCTCGATCGCCAGCGCCAGGGCGACGGCGGGACGGCTGGTGTCCACTGAGGCGCAAGCGTGCAAGCCGCTTTCGCCTGCCCAACTATAATTGCCGTTCATCGGGAGCCGGCAGGTCCCGGACCATCCACCCGAGAACGGCCCGCCGTGACAACTGCACCCGACCACTTCGATTATGAAGCGCACCTCGCCGCCTGTGCGCGCGGCGACCGGCAAGCCCTGCGCCGCCTGTATGACCAGGAAAGTGCGCGCCTGCTGGGCGTCGCCCTGCGCATCGTGCGCGAACGCCAGGCGGCCGAGGATGTGCTGCACGATGCTTTCGTGAGCATCTGGACCCGCGCCGCCAGCTTCGACGCCACCCGCGGTTCGGGCCGCGGCTGGATGTACACCGTGGTGCGCCACGCGGCGCTGGATGCGGTGCGCGACGGCGCGCGCGAAGTGCATGCCGACGAAGAGGCGCTCGACGCCCTCGGTGGCGACGCCTTCGATCCGGGCATGCAGGACGCCTTCGAACTGCGCCAGGACATGGGCCGCCTGCACGACTGCCTGAACCGGCTCGACGTCGCCAAGCGCAACAGCATCCTGCATGCCTATGTCGACGGCTTCTCGCACAGCGAGATCGCCGAACGCCTCAAGTCGCCGCTGGGGACGGTCAAGGCCTGGATCAAGCGCGGCCTGAGCGCGCTGCGGGAGTGCATGGTATGAATCCGGTCCACGATCCCTACGAGCTGGCCGGCGAATACGTGCTGGGCACACTGTCGCGCGAACGGCGCCGCGAGGTGGACGCCATGCTGCCGAATGACGCCACGCTGCGCGCCGCCGTCGCCTATTGGGAAGAACGGCTGCTGCCCCTGAACGCGCTAGTCGGGCCGGTGGCGCCGTCAGGCGCGCTGTGGCCGCGCATCGAGCGTAGTGTGACGACATTGGCGCCAGTGGCCGCACCCGCGGCCGTCGGTCCGGGCTGGTGGGAACGCCTGGGCCTGTGGCGCGCCCTGGCCGCCGGCGGCTTCGCGGCCGCCGCGATCATGGCCGCCGTGGTCGGCGTGCGCCAGTTCGAGGTCGCGCAGCCGCGCTATATGGTGGTGCTGGCCGCGCCGCAGAACGCGGGGCCGGGCTGGGTGCTGGAGCTGGTGGCCGACGATACGCTGCGCCTGCAACCGCTGGTGACGACCGAGGTGCCCGCGGATCGTGCGCTGCAGCTGTGGACCAAGGCCGACGACTGGGATGGTCCGGTCTCGCTGGGCCTGGTCAAGCCGGGAGAGTCGGTCGAGGTCAAGCTCGCCAACCTGCCGAAGGTGGTGCCGAACCAGCTGTTCGAGATCACATTGGAACCGGCCGCCGGATCACCGATCGGCCGTCCGACCGGGCCCATACTCTATATCGGGCGCGCGGTCAGGATCTAGGCGGCGGCCCGCATGCTGCCGCCTGGATCATCAGCGTAGCCAGATCGCGATATCACGCAGACCTGGCATGCCACTGCCGATCACCGAAGTCGCCGGCGTCGCCGCGCCATTGACCATGGTCGCCGCACCGGTGGTCAGATTGACCCGATACAGCGAGCTTGCGCCGCCAGCCGTGGTGCGCAGCGCCGCCAGCACCAGGCCGTTTTCGCCGCCACCGATGTCCATGCCGCCATCGCCCGCCACCGTCACGCCCAGCGCTCCGACATTGACCAGCGTGCCGTCGTTCGGCGGATTCTGCAGCGCCAGCACCGAACTCGCGCCGTCGACGTCGAACAACTGGGTCGAGGCCGCATTCGGGATGCTGTTGGTGTAGGCGGCGGCCACGACGCGTGGGGCCACGCCGGCGCGGTTGATATTGCCGTCGGTCGTGGTGGCGCCGGTGTCGACGTTGATGCGCAGGCTCTGGCCGCTGTCGCTGATCACGCGCAGGCGGTCGGCGGCCGGGTTGAAGTCGACCGCATACGACGTTCCCTGCATGGCGGTGTAAGGCGCGGTGGTGTCGGCGGCGTCGGCGCTGAGCGTCGCCTTGACGGTGGCGGCGCCGGTGGCCGGATCGATGGTGACCAGGCGCCCATTGCTCGTCAGACCGTACAGCATGCTGTCCTTCGGCCGCACGTCGATGCCGACCAGGGTTTCGCCGCCGGCCAGGCCGGTAATGGCGACATTGGTGTCGATGGTGTTGGGCGAAGCGGCCTTGAAGCCGAGCAGGCGATTGTCGTCCGACAGGCCCAGGATCACCGGCGCCGCCACGGCCCGCAGCGCGATGCCGCGGATGTCTTCGGTCACGCCGAGCGCGCCGATCAGGTTGGTCGGGGCGCTGGTGGCGGCCAGGTTCACGCCATACAGGTTGCGTGCGCCGCCGACGGTGGCGACCATATAGCCCATATTCGTGCGCGCATCGATGTCGAAGCCGTTCGCCGCGCCGATGGTGACGCCCAGCGGCACCGGCTTGGCCAGGGTGCCGTCGTTCGGCGGGTTCTGGGTGTACAGGGTCGAATTGGCGCTGTCGATGCCGTATAGCGTGGTGGAGCCGGTGCCGGCGAACGAATTGGTATAGGCCGAGGCCGAGATCGCGGTATTGACCGCGCCGCCATTGATGCTGCCGTCGGTGGTGGTCGCGCCAGTGTCGACGTTGATGCGCAGGCTCTGGCCGGTATTGCTGACGATGCGCAGGCGGTCGGCCATCGGATTGAAATCGACGCCGAAGCTGGCGCCGGCCAGGGCGGTGAACGGTTCCGTGGTGTCGGCGGCATCGGCGGCGAGGCGCGATTTATTGGTGGCGGCGCCGGTGGCGGCGTCCAGCGTGTACAGACGGCCGGTCGAGCCGACGCCGTACAGCATGCCGTCTGCCGGACGCACGTCGATGCCCACCAGGTTTTCGCCGCTCTGCAGGCCCGTCACCAGCACGTTGCTGCGGATGGTGCCCGGCGTGGCGCGGTCGAACGAGACCAGGCGGTTGCTGGCGGTCAGGGCGACCACGTCGCCGACCGTCGCGGCCGGCGGCGGCGGGGTGGTCGGGGTCGTGTCGGAGTGGTCATCGTCGCTGCTGCTGCCGCAGGCGGCCAGGGCGAGGGCGATCGAGGAAACGAGAACGAGCTTGGCGAATTGTGGTTGGGTCATGATGTGTCCTCAGTAAGAATTGCTTGATTGAATTCGTTAGGAGCGCATCGCGGCCGGGTCGGCCTGCAATGTTGGCGCTTGTACTACTCGCCAGATGCAGGAATGGATGCACCTTGTGAAAAAATATTTTCACAAGGTGTGTGGCGTGGTGGAAGTCACGTAATTCGTGCCGGAGGGCATGCCGTCACGTTGTGGAGATGCATTAACTTCGGCGCAGGCGCGCCACCAGCGGCGCCAGCAGCACGGCCAGCAGCGCGAAGCCGGCCGCGATATAGCCGATCTTGTCCAGGCCAAGCGAGGCAATTGCCGCGCCGCCCAGCATGGCGCCGATACCGATGCCGGCATTCGCGGCCGATACATTGGTGGTGCCGGCCAGCGCCTGCGAGTGGGTGGCCGATTTCATCACCCGTACCTGGCAGATCGGGAACAGCGCCGTGTACGCGATGCCCCACAGCGCCAGCACCGCGCAGAACAGGATCGTCGAGCCGGCGGTGGGCACCGCCAGCGCCATCGCCAGCGCCAGCAGGCCGGAGAACAGCGCCGTGGCCTTCAATGGCGCGCGGTCGACCACCTTGCCGCCCGCCCAGTTGCCGATCAGGCCGATCGCACCGAAGCCCATCAGCCACCAGCCGACGTCCAGCGGCGCCACGCCGGCCACCCGCTCGAGGATGTCGGCCAGGTAGGTGTAGGCGGCGAACATGGCGGTAAATACCAGGATCGACAGGCCGACGTTGGCCAAAAAGTAGGGCTCGCGGAACAAACGCGCCTGGGAACGAAAGTCCACGCGCCTGGCGCGCGCCACCGCCGGCATCAGGAACAGCAGTGCGAGCGCCATCGCCAGCGACAGGGCGGCCAGGATCCAGAACGCATTGCGCCAGCCGATGCTGTTGGCGGCGATGGTGCCGAGCGGGATGCCGAACAGCAGGGCAGCCGAGATGCCGAGGTAGACCCGCGCCACGCCTTGCCCGGCCTTGTCGGGGCCGGCCAGTTCGGCCGCGGTCTCGCTGGCGGTACCCCAGAACACCGGCAGCGCCAGCGCCGGAATGAAGCGCGCCAGCGCCAGCACCCAGATGTTGGGCGCCAGCGCGGCCAGGGCATTGGACAGCGCGAACACGACCAGCACGCCGATGAACAGCGCCTTGCGGTCCAGGTGCGACAGCCAGGCCGTCAGCGGTGGACCGAACAGCATCACGGTGAACGCGAACAAGGTCACCAGCTGGCCGGCGAGCGAGATCGAGATGCCGAGGTCGCGCGACAAGGCCGGCAGCAGGCCGACGATCAGGAATTCGGTGGTGACGATGACGAAGGCTGCGATCGCCAGGATCAGGATGGATAGCGCGCCGGACGATGAGGATGCCGGGGCCGGCTGCGCGAGCGCGGAGGGTGAATGGGACATGATGTTTTTATTGGGATTGAGCGGGTCGCCATCCTATTTGAAATTCCATTTCCTATTTCGGGCATTTTTTCTATACTTGGCGGAATATTTTTCCGTAATCGCTTATGCAAAACAGTGAACGCCTGAAAGGCGTCGATGTCTTCGTGGCCGTGGCCCAGGCCGGTAGCTTCATCCGCGCAGCCGAGCGCCTGCACCTGACCGGATCGGCCGTCGGCAAGGCCATTGCCCGCCTCGAGGCGCGCCTGGACACGCGCCTGTTCGAGCGCAGCACGCGCCGGCTGGCGCTGACCGATGCCGGGACCCGTTTCCTGGCCGCCTGCACCCGGGTGCTGGGCGAGCTCGAGGAAGCCGAGCATGCCTTGCACGCCGGGGGCGAGCTGCTGGCCGGGCGGCTGCGGGTCGACCTGCCGGCCACCTACGGACGCCTGGTCGTATTGCCGGTATTGACGGCATTCCTGCAGCGATATCCGCGCATCAAGCCGGTGCTGTCCTTCACCGACCGCTATGTCGATCTCGAGGACGAAGGCATCGATGTGACGGTGCGCATCGGCAGTCCGGAGGCCTGGTCGAGCGCGCTCGGCCATTGCCTGCTGGGCCAGGACCGCAAGGTGTTCTGCGCGGCGCCTTCCTACCTGGCGGCGCACGGCGCGCCGGCCTCGGTCGAAGCGCTGGTGGAACATGCGGTGATCATGTACGGCAAGGCCGACAGCCGCGTCAGTCCCTTGCTGATCCGGCGCGGCAACGCCCTGGTCGAGCAGCGCGCATTCGACGCGCGGATCGTCACTGGCGACGCCGAAGTCCAGGCCGGACTGGCCGTGGCGGGGCTCGGCATAGCCCAGCTGTCGACCTGGCTGATCGAGCGCCATCTGAAGGACGGCAGCCTGGTCGAGGTGCTGCCGGACTATGCGACGCCCGGCTTGACGATGCACGTGGTGTGGCCGAAGGCGAAACAGGACGTGCCGCGCGTGCGTGAGCTGGTCGACGTCTTGCGCGCGGCGCTGTCGGAGCCGATGACTTAAAAGTGCTAATGGGAACGCACCGCCATTGTCCCGCGGAACAGGCGAAATCGATGCTTGATAAACCAGGGATCCATCCTAAGCTGGAAGGCTCCAGTGGTTTTTCATACATCTTTTTCAGGAGGACATCATGCTGCAAACCGCCGAAATCCAGCAACGTTTTAAAAGCGTCCAGCAAGTCGTGAACCAGGCCGAGCAGGTTTGCCAGAGCGATCAGAGCGTACCGAACGAAATCCGCGACTGCATCCACAAGATCGCCGAGGAAGCCGGGCGTGCGCAAAGCGTCATGCAGTCGAACGACCAGTCGAGCATGATCCAGGCCATCGACGACCTGGAAGCCATGGGCGACGAGGCCAAGCGCGTCTGCACCTCGACCCGGCCATCACCGCAAGTGCAATCCGTTATCGTGCGCGTGCACGACGAGCTGTCGAACCTGAAGCACCAGCTGCACTAAGTTTTAAATCACACCCCGATCGCGCAAGGCCGCGATTTCTTCCTCGCTCCTGCCCAGCACTTCGCGCAATACTTCCGTCGTGTGCTGGCCCAGCAGGGGCGGGGCCATCCCGCTCGTTGCCGGCGTGGCCGACATCCGGATCGGATTGCGCACCAGCTTCACCTGGCCCGCACTGGGATGCGGCAGGTCGATCGCCATCGCACGCGCCACCACCTGCTCGTTGGCGAACACTTCGCCGACGTCGTTGATCGGTCCGCAGGGCACGCCTTTTTCTTCCAGCAGCGCGATCCATTCGTCGCGCTTCTTCAGCTTGACCATCTCGGCCAGCAGCGGCACCAGCAGTTCGCGGTTCTGCACGCGCAGCGGATTGGTGGCGAAGCGCGGATCGCCCGCCAGTTCGGGCCGGCCGCCGGCTTCGACGAACTTCTGGTACTGGCCGTCGTTGCCGGTGGCGACGATGAGGTGGCCGTCCGCGCACGCGAAGGTCTGGTAGGGCACGATATTGGCGTGGGCATTGCCCCAGCGCTTGGGCGGCTTGCCGCTGTTGAGGTAATTGCTGCCGACATTGGCCAGCATCGCCACTTGCGTATCGAGCAGGGCCATATCGATGTGCTGGCCCTCGCCCGTACGGTCGCGGTGGGTGAGGGCGGCCAGCACGGCCACTGTGGCATACATGCCGGTCATCAGGTCGGTGAGGGCGACGCCGGCCTTTTGCGGACCGCCACCGGGCAGGTCGTCGCGTTCGCCGGTGACCGACATCAGGCCGCCCATGCCCTGGATCAGGAAGTCGTAGCCGGCGCGGTGGGCATACGGACCGTCCTGGCCGAAGCCGGTGATCGAGCAGTACACCAGGTCGGGCCTGATTTCCTTGAGAGAGTCGTAGTCGAGGCTATAGCGCTTGAGGTGGCCGACCTTGAAGTTCTCGAGCACCACGTCGCAATGGCCCACCAGCTCGCGCAGCAGGGCCTGGCCTTCGCTGCTCGCGATATCGACCGTGAGCGAGCGCTTGCCGCGGTTGGCCGACAGGTAATAGGCCGCCTCCAAAGTGTCGTTACCCTGCGCATCCTTGGCATACGGCGGACCCCAGGCGCGGGTGTCGTCGCCGGCGCCGGGGCGCTCGATCTTGATCACGTCGGCGCCGAGATCGGCCAGGTTCTGCGAGCACCAGGGGCCGGCCAGCACGCGCGACAGGTCGAGCACGCGGATGTGGCCGAGGGCTTTCGGCAAGGAAGGGGAAGGTGGGCTGGATTGCGTCATGTCTCGATATTTTTTGTGCTATCGGAAAGCGTTGATTATAGCTATCCAGAAGCATGGCGCTCGCCAGCCGTATCCCGATGAGGCGCCGCGGCGCCTCATCCATTGGGGATCAGGTCCCGGACTGTGCCGCAGCGATCGTGTCCGCCTCGGCCTGGGTATCCCCACCGGCCACCTGCTGCCGGCCTTCGGCCTCTGCCTGCAGCGCGCAGCGTTCGGCCTTGTCGGCAGTGCGCAGTTCGACATAACGGCGCAGCGCATCGTCCAGCGCCGGCAGCAGCGCGCCGCGCTCGCTGTGCAGCGAGGAATAGGCAGGCCGCGCCGCCGTGAAGCCGAATTCGGCAGCCGGTTTCGCTTCCAGCGTCGCCGCATCGATACCGGCCAGTTCGGCCGCGCGCCGCGCCAGCCCGGCCCAGGTCAGCGCGCCCTGGTTGGCCAGGTGCCAGATGCCGGCTTCGCGGTCCACGGCCAGGTCGAGGCAGGCGTGCACCAGGTCGGGCACGTAGGTCGGCGAGATGGTCAGGTCGCTGGCCGCCACGAAGGTGTCGCCGCGCTCTAAGGCATCGAGGGCCAGGGTGACGAAGTTGTGCCCGTCCCAGGGTCCGAAGAAGGCGCTGGTGCGCACCACCAGCGCGCCCGGGTGATTGGCCAGCACCGCCCGTTCGGCGTCGAGCTTGCTGCGGCCGTAGACGTTGAGGGGATTCGGTGTATCGGACTCGACGTAGGGGCGCTCGTTGCGGCCATCGAACACCAGGTCGCTCGAGAAGGTGGTCAGGTGGATGTCGTGGCGCGCGCAGGCGGCGGCCAGGATGGCGGCGCCGTGCGTGTTTTCGCGCTGGCAGCGCTCCATCTCGTGCTCGGCGTCGTCCACCCGCACGTAGCCGCAGGTATTGACCACGGCCCAGGGCTTGTATTTGGCCAGCGCGCGCTCGACCGAGTCGGCATCGGCGATGTCCATGTCCTGGCGCGAGAGCAGGCGGTAGGCCAGGTTGCGCTTGTCGCAGATGCGGGCAAAGGCGCGGCCCAGGGTGCCGGTGGCGCCCAGGATCAGGATCGGCGCGGCGTCGCTGCCCACCAGGCGGTGGCCGTCGGCCGCGATCGAGGTGAGGGCGGCGGGCGTGGCCACCGGCTGCTGGCACAGGAAGCGGCCCGGCCGGCGCCACCAGCCCTGGGCGCGCAGCACCGGGTGCGACAGCGGCGCGCCGTCCGACAGCTCGCGCATCATCCTGGCCAGCGCGGTCGGCCGCGGCAGCGGCGAGCGCACGTCGAGCGGGCCCGGTTCGTAGTAGCCGCGCTCGACCGTCACCAGGCTGTTCCAGTCGAAGGAGCCGAGCAGGGCCCATACCGTCACCGCACGCACGTCGACGCCGTTGTCGCGCGACTGCTGGGCCGCTTCCCAGATCTCGAGCAGCCAGCGCATCTGGTCTTCGCGGTTGGCGTCGATGTGGGCTTCGGTGATGGCCAGCGGGATACCGTAACGTTCCCAGATCTCGGACAGCAGCGGGGCGATGCCCGGCGTCGGCGTGGCCAGCACGCGCGAGGCTTCGATGTCGGCGCAGGGGATGCCGTCGGCCATGCCGCGGTGGTTTTCGGGGAAGCGCTCGGGACGGTGATCCAGCCAGCGCTCGCTGGTGACGTAGTAATTGACGCCGATGAGGTCGGGCGGGCAGGGATTGTCGCGGAACCACAGCAGGTCTTCGGCCGTGGCGCCGCTCTTCTGCAGGTAGTTCCACAGCTTGTGCCCGGGTCCGACCATGCCGCACAACAGGTCCCAGCCCAGCCAGCGGCGCTCGTTGTAGAACTCGGCCACGTGGGCCAGTTCCGGGGTGCTGTAGGTCTTGCCGAGGTCGTCGGTCTGCACCAGTTTGGCGTCCGGGTTGACGGCACGGATCGCGCGCATCGACAGCACGGTGGCGCGGCACTGGTTGAGCAGGGCGTCGATGAAGGTGCGGTCGTCGCGGCCGTGCGGATACCAGACGCCGTACAGGCCGGCAAAGCGCGCCGTGGTGCAGATCTCGTTGACCGGGGTGTAGAACTCGAGCCAGGGATAGCGTGCGGCGACGGCGCCGGCGTAGTCGGCCAGCTCTTGCGCGAAACCGGGATCGACCAGGCTCGTGTGGCGCGGACCGCTGCCATGGTGGATCAGCCCGGCGATCGGGGTGACGCCAGCCTCGCGCAGGGCGGCCAGGCGCTCGTCCGGCCAGCGCCAGTCGGCTTGATCGATGCCGTCGGGGGCGGTGCGTTCCCACAGGATGGGGTATCGGATGGCGCGGATGCCGAGCGCGGCGAAACGGTCGATATCGCAGGCGCGCCCGCTGTGGCCGTTGCGGTCCAGCTGGCTGAAATAGGTGTCTTGCACGCGGTTGACCGTGCATTCGAGGCCGCCCCAGAGTTCGAGGGGGTGTGCTGGGCTGTTCGTGCTCTTGTTCATGGTTGTTTCAGTTCCTTGATTTTATGGCAACAAATTATCGACAATGCGGCGCTACCGACGTTCACACTGCGTGGGGAGGGCTCTGCCTGCCGAGTCACGGTACGGGTAGCGGTTGACAGCGGCGCGCCAACCTGCAACCATGCGGTCCATGATCTTTCCGAAAGCACATCTCATTCTTGCCTGGTGGCGCCGCTCCTAGCGCGCGGCCCCGGAAATGATGTGCATTTCAGCTAACGCCGCCTCGATTTGG
>Ga0265780_10011914_pt1 | contig 10243 bp, 8 predicted proteins | sample P1T30metagenome_FD_192432 | JGI IMG/M metagenome (GOLD analysis project Ga0265780, IMG submission 192432) | Plant litter microbial communities from East Loma Ridge, Irvine, California - P1 T30 | ecosystem: Environmental > Terrestrial > Plant litter > Unclassified | place: USA: California... | reverse complement strand
GACCACGGATGCGTGAATAAGGAAACAAGACAAAAAAAAAGACTGTAGACGGTGTATGATTTACTGCTTAGAGCGTAGAGCGTATCGGCGGCGGCGTCCTCTTGATGCTACGAGTGCGGTATGCTGACTTTTGAGGCTTCTGGGGATCAGCACAACGTTGCATAAGTATGAGTGGCACATGAACTTACAGCGGCAAGAGAAAAGGGCGCCTGTACTGGTAGATTTGTTTCACTAGCTTTGCAATTGAGGTTGGGGGTTGATGGTGTGACTGTCACTACTGGAGGCGACGTAGCTGTATCTCGACCATCTGGACGTCCTTGGTTTTTGCACATCATGGTGAGATGCAAGTGACGGTGAGATGGAAGGAGCTTTCAACAACGGTCCACCTGGCTAGAGTTTAACTGGTACCAGTGATGCGCTCAAATTCGCCACTCACGTGCTTCCACACAATCTCTCCCACACCCTTGCGCCTCTGCTCTTTCAGCGTGATCACTGACTGCTCGGTACGCCTCTCTCCATCCCAAGTGATCGAATACATCCCGCTCCCTTCCACATCATCGCTGCCCCGCGCAACTCCTGAGCCATCGAGAGTGACTCCCAAGGCAGTGCCTACTCGTGGTCTATACATCGCACTCGTAGCAGCATGAAGTTGTCGCTCAGCGCACTCCTCGAGCGGTACAAGTATCCACCTCCCGAAAAAGAAAAACATCACTTCAAACACCATCCAAAACACCACACCAACAGGTCCGACAGCATTCTTGTGAAGGTTTGTGTACACAGCGCCTGGGAAATCATGCACGAAGCTCACTGTTGGTGCTTGTGCCGCTAGCTCCTCCATGGACAGCGTGATCATACTAGATACGTGAGGTTTCAGTTTCGACAACAGTTGCAAGATCGGGAAGTCGCGAAGCGATAGATCGGAGACGTCCACGGCGCCTTCGTGAGTACCGCTGGCTACATTGACGACGCGTGCGAGACGCGTGCTACAGGCTGCTGCATCGAGTAGCGGAAGAAGCTGTTGAGTGATGCGGAGCCGGCTGTAGAACATCGTTGCGAAGAAGACGTTCAATCCTTCTGGAGTAGCTGAATCTTGTTTTCAGTCCAGCCGCTATAACATATGGATTTGCGTAACTACTCACGCTTCTTGTCAAGGTTGAGTTGTCCTGCGCTCAGGAACGCCAGATTCACCAACTTTTCCCTCCTTTTAATTTGTTCGCAAGCACGATCTGTCTCCCGTATAGACGATAAGTCAGCCTGTATGAACACGTATTCTCCCCGTGGATTAATTTGTCGACATTCGGCGATGACGCGTTCGGCGGATGCCTGATTGCGAGCAATGAGGTAGATACGAGGTTCGACGGCATACTTGAGGAGCGACTTCAACGTCGCTTCACCGATTCCACTTGTCGCGCCTGCAAAAACAGCGACCAGTTGCTTTGGCAAAGTTGATGGGATCTGAGCATTAGATGCGAGAACGTCCGTGAAGCTTACCATGCTGAGAGACCTGAGTGCGTTTTTCCAATGAAATCGGTAGTCCTGCGCTCAAGTTATATGTATATATATCTGTTAAATCACGTCGATATGCGGACTTCCACATCTGGATGCAATTTGCGCAACCCCGCGTTTACTACCACGGACCAAAGCCGGGGATGTCAGCGCCATACTCGCGAGTTGGTGTTGTACACGGGAAGCGAATGCTATGGTAGCCTGGAGGTGTATACGAGTAGAAAAGCTTGATGCCAGATTGCTAGTGTAATGTTCCGGTGCAGAAGTTCAGGAGCTGGAAGGATGCTGTGATTCGTCCGGCTAGTCAATGGCAGTCGCGACAGGCTCCAACTTGCAACGCCATCTACCAGACATGTCGCAGAGACCGACCGCTCTACGATACCGTTATGGCCATTTAAATTACCTTGTACAAGGGGCTCGCGGATGCACCAAGGCCCTGAGGAATTTCATGGTCGGGAATGGTTTGCGGAGTATGAAACGATCATCGGTATGAGCTTGCCTGTCCTTCGAAGAAATCAATAGTCTAATGCTTCTACTTATGTTCATTCTAGAAACACATGATAAACATGCGACCTGACCGTCGGTAGTAACGTTGAAAAATGTCGTCTCTCCGAGGGATGCTTCGACCGATCGCAAAACTGGCTCGGAGCAAGCATTTCACTGGGATCTCGCGGATTGAAAGCCAATTCGTGAGTCACATGTGACATGCATCTTGGAGAACGCGGAACGAAAGTGGCCGCCGTTGTGTGTCAAGAGGAACAAAGTGGAGAGTTGACGCGGATGGCCTGACCCGGCCAAGCCCACTAAACAGCGGATCAGATAGAATTTGCAGCGGATCAGATAAAGCGGTCTGTTCCTAGCCAATCAACTTCAGGAACATCACTTCCGGGCCACTCAGCATCCATGATGGAGGTGTGGAACTCACATGGCCGAACGACACACGATGTGGGCCCAACCTCGTTCCCGATGTCGGTGGACGGCTCGAATTAACAATAAAAGGCCATGGCGCATATGCAAGGCTGCGATCTTATCTGATCTTCCCACGATCTCTCTTCCTTCATTCTTCACTTTCCCAAAATCCAAGCCTCCAAGATGAGACATTCCAACGTAACAGACACTCTAAGCAACCTAAGCCTCTCAAATCCACACCGCATACTTGTTGTTGGCTGCGCATATGGCGGTATATCAGCCGTCTTGAACCTGTTCGACTACTCCCAAGGCAAGGCCCGACCATCAGTATACCCAGGACCAGACTTCAAAGGCGCAAAGAGCAGTCGAGGAGTTGAAATCACCGTCATCGACGAGCGCGATGGTTACTGTGCGTCATTTTCAAGCTTTATGTTAACCGAGGCGCATTTATCCACATCGTCATCTTGCATGAAATTCATGTACTGACCGAAGTACTTTGTAGTCCACTCCGTTGGCGCGCCACTTGCACATGTTACCCCAAAATACACCAGCCACATGTGGCGGCGTTTCAGCCATCTCAACGAGCTGAAGCAGCCGAATCTGTATTTTAAGCATGGCAGTGTGAAGAAGGTGGATCCAGAAGCCAAGGTCGCAGAGTGGTGCGATCGTGATGGCAAGACACAGCAACAAGCATACGACTACCTCGTCATGGCGACAGGACTGAAGAGACATTGGCCTGCGGTTCCCAAGTCCGGCAGCTACGAGGAGTACATGAAGGACGGCAAGGCCTTTATCGAGAAGATCACTGGCAATGACACATCTAAACTTGAAGGAAGAAGAGTCGTGGTCATTGGTGCAGGCGCTGTCGGTGTCGAGTTTGCTGCCGAGATCAAGAGCTACTACCCCCAAATCGGCGTCACTCTTGTGCACTCGAGAGTAGAAGTGCTCTCGTCCGAGCCCCTACCATCAGATGTCAAAGAACGCGTACGCATATTGCTCAAAGAAGAAGGTGTCGAGCTTGTCTTGGGCAACCGTGCTACGATCGCTGAACAATCCAACGGCCAATTCAACGTCGCACTGGCGAACGGCGATGTCCTTACGGCTGACTTCGTCATCGACTCAACAAAAAAAGGCATGCCGACGACGGACGTGCTGCCAGATGAGTGTCTGAACGAGGACAAGGAGGTCATGGTGCACCAATCGCTCATGTTCAAAGACACCATTCCTAACGCATCGTCACATTTCGGCGTGGGCGACGTGATCGCATGGTCTGGCATCAAGCGTGCAGGCAGTGCAACCGTGATGGGTCAAGCCGCTGCTCAAAACATCTACGCATCAATGCTGAACTCTGAGCTCTCAGAAGGCGCCGAGAAATACACTCTGACTGAGTTGCCAGCCTGGGCAGCCGTCATTGGCATTGCAGTTGGAAAGCAGTGCTTGACGTACGACCCTACGAACGGTATGAAGTATGGTGTAGACATTATGCAGGCATACTTTGGCGATGACTTGGGATGGGCTGCGAACCTGAAGTACCTTGGCTTGACAGATGTTGTGGAGAAAGAGAAGGCAGAACCAGTCGAGCAAGCGAAGATGGTGGAGGTCGGGATAAAGCCAGTCGAGGCTAATGCTTAGAGGCGTTGATCAGGATCTGTATGCGTATTGACGAGGGCGGATGGTCACCGAAATGAAGTTTGCAGTCAATGGCGTTAGCGAGAAGCTTCTTCTCCAGCGCTTCTTCCAATCTCCAAATCCACGGTTGCCTGATCCATCATGTAGTGTATGTAACATTTGACTTGTTGCACGCAACCAACTACCACGCCACGTACTTGGCAAAACGCCTGATCACTATCTTTACTCCGCCGCTTAGCGACTCCGCCCCGCACATCTACTTGTTCACTAATCTTCGCATGCTCATACGAGCTATGCGACAGTACGTGAACGCTTGCGACGGCAACTTCTCCTATAGCTTGGATTACGCTAGCGGTGGAGCTCCGTAAACGTGTCAAATGAAGGCAAGATGACTGCCAAGATTCGAGACACGAAGCTCCAGGTCGTCGTAATCGCGCGCCCGGCTTCAAACAAACGTCTCGGAGTCAGAGACAATCTTGCGCTTTCAGAATGATGCTGCCTTGTGCGGAACAGAAGGAACTCCGGCAGTGCTTGGAAGATGAGGATATAAAGGTGTCCTGAGCAGCCCGTACTGTATCACAAAAGCAGCGCCACGCAACAACCATACTTCCCTGCATTAAACCGTCAAACCATTTCATCCATTTGTCATCACAATGTCCGCAAAGCTCATCACCGTCTTTGGCGCAACTGGCGCCCAGGGCTCGTCGGTTCTGCGCTCCCTCTCGCAAAATACCACCACCCCTTTCACCCTCCGTGGCACGACCCGCAATTCTTCCTCCGCGTCGTCCAAGACCCTGCTCAAGCAAGTTCCCAGGCTTGACCTTGTGCAGGCCGATGGCTGGGATAAGGCATCTATGGTCGCCGCCTTTCGCGGATCTAAGGGCGCCTTCGTGAACACGAATAGTGACGACTCGGTGTTCGACGACCCAAGTGAGACACGCACGGAAGTCGACCTCGGCAAGATTGTCGTAGAAGCGGCAATTGAAGCCGGAGTAGAAATATTGGTGTACAGTGGTGCAACCAGCGCGACGAAAACCTCTGGCGGCAAGGTTGCGAACCCAACTTTTGATGGTATGTATTGCCTTCACTTTCTTTCATCGTACATGCTGACGAGGGACGCAGATAAGTACGCGATCGGTGAATATGCGAAGTCGACAGGCGCTTTCAAAGCCGTCGTCATTGTTGGCGCTGGATCGTACTTCGAAAACTTCCTCAGTCGCGATCTCGCGCCCATTTTCGGTGGCTTTCCGTACAATCCATCTGAAGACGGTACCCTGGTACTTCGCATACCAAGCTGGGGTGGTAAAGAGGAAGTCCCGTTCATCTCCATCGAGGATGATTTTGGCGACATCGTGCATGGCGTGTTCCTGGAGCCCGAGAATTATACTGGGAAACTCGTGCAAGCTGTGAGTGACATCAGGTCGTACGCAGAAGTTGTGGCAGCCTTCGAAAAGAGTAACGTGCAATCAAAATCTGCCTTTACAGGATCTCACTGACAGTTGCAGCTACCGGGAGGAGAGCCGAATACGAGGAAGTGCCGAAGTGGCAGGACCTAGACGTCTATGGCGTCCGGGCGCTCGAGAACGTCAAGCTCATATTTGGCTTCTGCCAGGCGTCCGATGGGCGCTACTATGGTGATCAGACCGATTCTTCGACAGCGCGTGAGCTGAAGAGAAATGTCGCAAATGCGTCAAGGAGGTCGGGATCAGGCGCTGTCCTTCGTACTCTTGAGGGCTTCTTCGCCCAACACTTTGGTGGTGAGTGATCTCGTGTCAGCCAAGTGCCCCATGCCAGACCGAAGATCGTATTGGACTGCCGCCTTCAAATAGTAGATACTCATGACATCCCGCCGTTTCCTTTTTCTTCCTCAGCACACAAAACCGGCTTATACACTCTACCTCTTCACACATGCTAGTATGCTCGTGCTCAATCTTGTGCTTTTCTTGCTCATTCTTCGTCAAAGGTGTTCCGTCAGCACAAACATCGCAGGTGTACATGAGTACCGCAGCGGTTGCTTTTTCGAGATCCCCAGGTTCAGCCTTCTTGTCAGGATGCATCCAGCGTATCTGTGTTGTTGTCGGGAAGAAGAAGTCACCAAGGTTGCCTGGCTTGGGTGATTGTGGAGGGGAGGGTGTCTTGGTGTTGTTGGGATTGAATTGCCATGGTGCCTTGCCCTGCCACGGTGCGCTCGGGAGCGGCTGTGGTGGTGTTTGTTCACCCCTAGCTGTCGCATCGGGTTCGGTTGGGGCATCTTCCATGGCCGAATCGATCTGCTCGGTTGTCGGCACTACAATTTCGATGTTCTCTGGCGTCTCTGGCAGGGCGCTCGCTTGCGTCTCTGGTAACGGGTGCGGATCCATCAACGCCACGACCAGCTCTTGGTCAAATCGATACTCCGGCAGATCGATTCCTTTTCTCATACCTATGATCCAGATCACTTCGTCCTTATCGCGCGGAGTCATCATTCTTGCCTTCGCGGTGCGGGTCATTGTGTCGAGGAAGTTCTTGCTGACGACCGCGAAGTAGGCTCGCTGGAACGCCTCGCGGACATCTTCGGGAACCATGTCTTGCACTTCGAGTCTGAAGTCACCTGTGCTGCGGCTACAAGACATCACCTGCTGATAAGACTGAGTTTCGCTTATTGGAAAATGCTTCTCGCTCCAGGCCCTGGAACCGCCATCGACGACACGAGTGTAGTTTCCACGCATCTTGGCTACCAGCACTTGCATCACTTCCGAAAGTAGCGGCTCTTCGAACGTTCGAGCAGCCAGTACGAATGGCTGGACGCCGTCGCGATCTTCAGCTTCAGGGTCCGCTCCACCATCTAAGAGCACCTGTAATCGGGCGACAAGATCCACGGCGGGGCATTGCTCTATACACTTTCTCAGCGGAGGTTTTCCATTGACGTCCGCAAGGTTTGGGTCCACGCCGCGTTGAAGCAAGGAGTGGATGTCGCGGAGCGTATCTGCGGGGTGTCGCTTCGCATCCGGACAAGAAGCGATGATCTCATCGAGGATGCTGCTACTATTCTGCAAGACCACAAAGCTGTCTACTACGAGCCTGGCAATAGTCGGCGTAGAATGCCATAGCACTTGGTGCTCGAAAGTGAGACGTCGCATCGACCCGCATGGACAGCCATCAAACTTGGTCTGTAAGTCTGCACCTTCACTGACGAAGAGCCGAAGGCAATCGACTTCTGTGACGGACAGAGCAGACGCCCAGTGCATGGTGGTCTTCCATGGCTTTATGAAGAGCTCAAAGGTTGACTGCGTCGAGCCGTCAGCGAGTCCCACGTGTATGTTGGCTCCGGCCTCCAGCAGCAACCTCAGGACCTGGTTACATCTGTCGCGTACATCTGGCTTAAAGTACTCATCTGATCGACGGTTCAGACACAGTTGCAAAGCAGTATGGATACCTCCATGGGTCGGAGACGGTGCAGCGTCCTCGAGATTGGCACCTTTGCGAAGGATGATGCGCACGACCTCGGGATAGTTCCAGAACGCTGCTTGGAGAAGTGGCTTCCATGCAACTCCCGGCAGGCCGTCAACTGCGGACCTGCCTGGCATCAAAAGCGCCTGAACGGTGTACGGGCGACCATTCTTGATGGCATTGTGAAGCGCAAGATCTGTTCCGAGCGGATGCTGTGACCCTTTGGCACCATGTGCCAGAAGTATCCAGACTTGTGGACCACATGGCATGGCGCAAGCGATATCGAACAGTGTTTGATCAGGGTGCTGCATGATGACTGTCTGGTCCATGATTGGATGGCCGAAAAAATGGCTGTTTGGCGTGTCGAAGGGCATGCCAATAGGATCGTTGACGTGGTTCGAGTTCTCTACAATCAATTTCTCCAGCTTTGTGTTGTCGCTATCTAGCATGGCACCCAGCATGCCCATGACGACCTCCGTCGCTCGTGTTCGAGCACCTGACCATGGGTCGACGGTGGGTTCGAGCCTGCATCCAGGGTTAGCAGTTTGTTCTTTAGGTCTACCGGGCTAGATTCACGTGGGTACCATGGGTGCCCGCTGTAATAAGCCCATAAAGGTAGACTGAGCCTGCGCCAATTCAGGATCAGGCAGTAACTGCCATCTATCAGGCTTAGCGGGAACGGTTGGCGGTTCTGGTCCGATAGTAGCACTCGAGTCCCTCTCCTCTCGATCGTCCTCTCGGCTCGCTTCTCTGCTCACATTGCGCTCTGCAGCCGTTCTGCGAGGCTTGTGTCGCATAAAGCCCCATTCTTTCAACTTCATCCGGTACGCTCGCGTGCTTGCCACAATGTTAGTAGGGCGAGACAAATAGATGCGGAATGATGATACTCACGATGCTCTGAACTTGTACTTGCGCTCCATAAGCTCTTTCACGTCTTCGAGGCTTTTCTTTTGTGTGAAAGAGAGCTCACGGATCTCATCCTGGACTGCATTCCAATCTTTGGTCATCGGGAATCGTAAAATTACACACTGGATGGATGGTGTGCGCGCGCCGACAGGATGTCATGTATTACGTGTTCGATTCGCAATGGCCTGGCGTCAAAATCACAACAGAGACAATACAAGAGGAGAAGAGAAGCTGCAAGAAGGTATGTGATCATGCGATAGACATGCATTTATGCACATATCGTGCTCGCGAGTGAAGTGCAGAAACAATGAAAGTGCAAAACCACGCAGGGGCGCAGCGGCCGCTGAGGGACGCGCTAAGAAGAGGGTGGGGCTTCATCTGAGCTCTGATTGGATGCTAAAAGACGACCCGGCGTCCGAGTCGAAAGTGCAAAATTGGACACGACCCTATCCCGCCTCCCGCCTCCCGCCTGGCCTGAACATCCTCCACTGTGCACTTGTCCAGCACTCTTATGTCGCAAGCACTCCTCGAGTGTGACAAAGGACTTTGCGCGTCTTCGTTTCGTCGCTAGCCACAAGCATGCCATCCCCCAGTGCCACCAGTGCGCAGTCGCTCGTCTCTTTTCAGTCTCAAAAGTTCACGTTCAATACGTCCTAAAGGTGACACGATACATGCGAGCGCCATCGGAAACGTCTCGTTCTTCTTTGCCATATTATACCAGCACCCCATCGCCCCTCTTATCCATCCACTCCTGCATCTCGTACGGCCGTCTCTTCAACACCATTCTCTCCTCGTCTGTTTAAGGCTCACACCTCATAACATGATCATCGTTCTCAACCAAGGGGAAATGATCAATGGCTTCTTCTTTGGTCCAATACTGCTTGCTGATAGTGCCTTTGCTGTAGAGATAGACTTCAGCTCTCGCAGTACTGTGGTATGTAATCCACTTTCGACCAGGCATGACGTGGGGGCCGGCATAAGGACTCACGGTGCTGAAACGACAGACATAGCAGTGTCTGTAGCCCTCGGCTTCCTGTGCAAGGGCGAGATCACCCATGCGCCCTAGTCGATCCGGCAGGAGCCTAGCAGCGTTATTGCCTGGATGTAGCACATCCCCGTTGAGATTGAGAAGTGCAGCATAGCTGAAAATGTTGCCGGCAAGATGGCCGCGCTGGTGGAGTGCTAGTCTCAGGGTGTCGAGCTTAGACATATGGCTGACGAATTCTTTGATGAGTAAAGAAATGTCCTTCCACGGAGCCGTTACGAATGGGGTTGAGTCCTCTCCGAATACTTCCAGGCCATTGTCAACGAATATTGTTGCCTGTCGGACGCGTGCCTGCAGCTCTCCTGCTCTGGTATTGGCCGCAAGTTCCAAACCGAAGCCTTTTACCTCTACGTTACCGTCCACGGTGCCGGTAAGCCCGCGGAAAGAGGTGGCCTGGCTGTACTCGGTGTTGACTTGTGCGTTGACCCGATGGACGTTCAAGATTGGCATATTCGTGATCGTCACCACGGCTGTGTAGTGTGCATCTCCGAAAAGGGTCTGCGGGACATCAAGCTTGGTCTGCCAACTGGTCACTTCGGTCCGCGATAGGTGGCTGTAGATCATGTCCCTCAACTCTAGTGGAAGACCAAGCAGACTGGCTCTTGGAAATGAGGGTCTACAGCCTGCCTCTATGCGCGCGTAAGCAGTCGAGTTGCTATCGATGATTCTGTCCGCCATGTCTGGGACTCGTCAACTTGTAGATGTGAGAGGGTGGGAGTGGTCGTCGAAAACTTTTGTATGCTGGACCGAGTGGAGAAGGTCAGAGGAATTGCTCAATGATGAAGGCTTGGCGGCAAACGAAAAGCGCTAAGCTCGCCA
>Ga0265780_10011913_pt1 | contig 10244 bp, 5 predicted proteins | sample P1T30metagenome_FD_192432 | JGI IMG/M metagenome (GOLD analysis project Ga0265780, IMG submission 192432) | Plant litter microbial communities from East Loma Ridge, Irvine, California - P1 T30 | ecosystem: Environmental > Terrestrial > Plant litter > Unclassified | place: USA: California... | reverse complement strand
TCGGTGGATACGGAAGGCCTGGCCGACTACGCCGTAACGCAGATGCTGGAAAAGCTCGACCCGCATTCGGTGTACATTCCGGCCCGCGACCGCGAAAAAACCGATTCGTTTTTGCAAAGCGACTACGATGGCATCGGTATCGAATTCAACGTATTCCGCGATACCATGACTGTGGTAGCGCCACTCAGTAGCGGGCCGGCTGCGCAGGCTGGCGTGCAGCCCGGCGACCAGATTCTGAGCCTCGGCGGCAAGCGGGTTTCGGGAGCGCACCTGAATATGACCCAACTCACGCAGCTGCTGCGCGGGCCCCGGGGTAGCAGCGTGACGTTGGTGCTGCGCCGTCGGCACCAGGCCAATCCCATCAGCCTCAGCATTGCGCGCAGCCGCATTGCCAATTCATCCATTGATGCTGCGTATCTGATTGATGAGCAAACCGGCTACATCAAAGTCAGTCGCTTTGCCTCGAATACCTACGAAGAATTCAAGGCTGCCCTGGCCGACCTGCGTCGGCAGGGCCTTACGCGCCTCGTGCTGGATTTGCGCGGTAACCCCGGCGGCTACCTCGACCGGGCCACGCGCCTAGCCGACGAGTTCATTGCCGGCTCGCGCAAAATTGTGTACACCGATGGCAAGGGCGAGCAGTACGACTCGCAGACTTACGCCAAAGTAGCCGGCGAATTTGAAGAAGGCCCCTTGGTGGTGTTGGTGGACGAAGGCAGCGCCTCGGCTGCTGAAGTGGTGGCCGGCGCTCTGCAAGACCACGACCGGGCCATTCTGGTGGGCCGCCGCACTTTCGGCAAAGGGCTAGTGCAGCAGCCCATCAACCTGAGCGATGGCGGCGAATTGCGTCTCACCATTGCCCGCTACTACACGCCCGCCGGGCGCTCCATTCAGAAACCCTACGGGGCCAACTACGCCGAATACGCCGCCGAACTGGCCGGCCGTTCTGCCCGGGGCGAGCTGCAGTCGGCCGACAGTATTCGCTTCGCCAAGGAGCTGCGGTTTCGCACCGACCACGGTCGCATCGTGTACGGAGGCGGCGGCATCATGCCCGATGTATTCGTGCCCCGCGATTCGGTGGCCCACTCGGCCTACTACACCCGGCTGCTGAGCCACGGCGTGGTGCGGGCCTTCGCTCTGAACTTCTCCCAAACCCATAAAGCCGAGCTGGAAGGCCTGCGCTTTGAGCAGTTCAATGCCACGTTCCGCATCTCAGATGCGCAGCTTACGAGCTTGGCTACTCAGGCTGCACAGGATGGCGTGAAAGCCGATGCCGCCGCCGTACGTCGCTGTGCTCCATTGCTGCGCAACCAACTCAAGGCCTACATCGCTCGCAGCGCCTACGGCCTGATGCCGTACTACACCGTGCTTCGCGAGCAGGATATGGAGTTGCAACGTGCGCTACACGCCGTGAGCGACAGCACTGCGCAACTGGCCCTGCTGGGGAAGTAGCACAAGCGCTGTAGTTCGCGTCCCGAAACAACAACCGTCGATACGGCGCGAAGACGCGAACTACAGCGCTTGTGCTACAGGCTGCGGCTAATGCCCATTTCCAGCCCGCGCAACTCGGCTAGGCCGCGCAGGCGGCCGATGGCGGAATAGCCGGGGTTGGTTTTCTTTTTGAGGTCGTCGAGCATCTGGTGGCCGTGGTCGGGGCGCATGGGCAGGCTCACCTGGCGCTGGCGCATCACCTGCACCAGCTCGCGCATCACGCCGTACATGTCCACGTCGCCTTCGAGGTGGTTGGCTTCGTAGAAATTGCCGTCGGCATCGCGCTGGGTGCTGCGTAGATGAATGAAATGAATGCGCTCGGCAAACTGCTTCACCATGCCCGGCAGGTCATTGTCGGCCCGCACGCCGAACGAGCCTGTGCAGAAGCACAGCCCGTTGCTAGGGGAGGGCACGGCCGCCGCCAGCGCGGCCACGTCATCGGCGGTGCTCACCACGCGCGGCAGGCCCAGGATGGCGTAGGTCGGGTCGTCGGGGTGAATGGCCAGGTTGATGCCGACTGATTCGGCTACCGGCACCACTTCCTGCAAAAACAGAATCAGGTGCTCGCGCAGCTTGGCCGCGTCGATTCCTTCGTAAGCATCCAGGGCCTGCTGAAATTTCTCCAGCGTGAAGCTCTCCTCGCTGCCCGGCAGGCCGGCGATGATGTTGCGCTGGAGCAGCTGTTTCTCCTCGTCGCTCATGGCAGCAAAGCGGGCTTCGGCGTGGGCCAGCTCCTCGGGTGTGTAGTCTTGGGCGGCGTTCTGGCGCTTCAGCAGCAGGGTATCGAAGGCTATGAAGGCGGCTTTTTCGAAGCGCAGGGCTTTGGAGCCGTCCTCTACTTCGTATGCCAAATCGGTGCGCGTCCAGTCGAGGACGGGCATGAAATTATACGTGACCGTGAAGATGCCGCAAGTCGCCAGGTTGCGCAGCGACTCCTGATAATTGGCGATGTATTGCTCGAAATTGCCAGTTCGGGTTTTTATGTTTTCGTGGACGGGCACGCTTTCCACCACGCTCCACGTCAGGCCGGCGGCGCGCACGATTTCCTGGCGTTTCTGAATTTCTTCCACCGTCCAGACCTGGCCGTTGGGGATGTGGTGCAGGGCCGAAACCACGTCGGTCGCGCCGGCCTGGCGGATGTCGGCGAGGCTCACGGGGTCGTTGGGGCCGTACCAGCGCCAGCTTTGGATAATAGGCATTGTTAGGAGGATTTTTAAGGATAATAGACCGTCATGCTGAGCGCAGCCGAAGCATCTTTACCGCGCAAGTAAACCCAGACGAAGGGATTAGTCTCGCAGTAGAGATGCTTCGGCTGCGCTCAGCATGACGGTCTTTTGTTGGAGTTAGTCCACTTACACGCCGCTGAACGCGTTGAAGCCGCCATCGACCACCACCGTTTCGCCGTTCACGAAGCGGGAGGCGCTGCTGAGCAGGTAGATGAGCGTGCCGGTCAGCTCCTCCGGCTCGCCGAAGCGCTGGAAGGGCGTGTGGTTGATGAACTTGCGGGCGCGGTCGGTGTGCGAGCCGTCGGCGGCGATGAGCAGGCTGTGGTTTTGCTCGGTGAGGAACACGCCCGGCGCGATGGCATTCATGCGTACTCCTCCTCCGTAGCGCAGGCCCAGCTCGGTGGCCATCCAGCGGGTGTAGCCTTCCACGGCGGTTTTGGCCAGGGTGTAGCCCAGCACGCGGGTGAGGGGGCGTTGGGCCGTGAGCGAGGAGATGTTGACGATGGAGCCGGTGCCCTGCTCGGCCATCACCCGGCCGAAAACGGTGGTAGGAATCACGGTGCCGAACAGGTTCAAATCCACGGCCCGGCGGGTGTCCTCGATGCCCACATCGAATAGGTTCTGGTTAGGGCCGACGGTGGCGCCGGGCATATTGCCGCCCGCCGCGTTCACCAGGCCATCAATGCGGCCCCAGGTGCTCATAATTTCGTCGCAGGCCGCGTTCATCTGGCCCACGTCCAGCACATCAGCCAGGATGACCAGCGCCTCTCCACCGGCTTCGCGAATGGCTTTGGCCCGGGCTTCGGCCCGCTCCGCGTTGCGGCCCAGGATAACGACTTTGGCCCCCGCTTCGGCCACGGCCAGCGACATGGACGCGCCCAGCACGCCGGTAGCGCCGGTGATGATGATAACTTTATCTTCTAGGGAGAATTGGTTGGGGGATGGCATAATGCGGGTTTGGTAGAGGTTTTAAAATGGGGCTTCTAGTCGTCAGGTAGGGGATTTCTGGCCGTCATGCAGAGCGCAGCGAAGCATCTCGCGTGCTACCACTAATTCTTTTTGACGATTGATTACTTCGGCACGCGAGATGCTTCGCTACGCTCTGCATGACGTTTTTTATCAAATGCCATCTTATGGCAGCAGCTCCACCGCGCCTTCCAGGCGGATATCGTCAGAGGCGCTGCCGACCATGAGGTTGAACTTGCCGGGCTCGGCCGTCCACTCCAGCTTAGCGTTATAGTAAGCCAGCTTGTTTTGGTCGATGGTGAAGGTGATGGTCTGGCTTTCGCCGGGCTTGAGGCTGATTTTGCGGAAGTCCTTCAACTCCTTAAGCGGGCGCACCACGGAGGACACGGGGTCGCGGAGGTAGAGCTGGGCTACTTCCTCGCCGGCTACTTTGCCGGCATTGGTGAGGGTGAAGCTGACCTGCACCGACTCGCCGGCTTTCAGCTGCGGGCGGCTGATTTTGAGGTCCGAATATTTGAACGTAGTGTAGCTCAGGCCGTGGCCGAAGGCGTAGCGCGGGGTGTTGGGCGCGTCGATGTAGGCCGAGCGGTAGCGGATGTCGCCGGGTTTGGTGACGGGGCGGCCGGTGTTGTACTGCTGGTTGTAGGCGATGGGAATCTGGCCCACGTTGCGGGGGAAGGTGATGGGCAGCTTGCCGGCGGGGTTGTAGTCACCGTAGAGCACGTCGGCCAGCGCGAGGCCGCCTTCCGAGCCGGGCCACCAGGCGTAGAGGATGGCGTCGGCCTGCTCGGCAATGGCGTCGAAAATGAGCGGGCGGCCCCCGAATACCACCACGGCCACGGGCTTGCCGGTCGCCTTAAGGGCTTTGAACAGTTCCTCCTGCACGCCGGGCAGGTGGATGTCGGTGCGTGACTTGGCCTCGCCGCTCATGTCCCAGGTTTCGCCCACGGCCAGCACGATGACGTCGGCGTTCCGGGCGGTGGCCACGGCCTGGTCGAAACCGGCGCGGCTGTCGCCTTCCACGTTGCAGCCTTTGGCGTAAAGCAACTCGGTGGTTTTGCCAGCACGCTGGCGCAGGCCGTCGTAGAGCGAGGTAATGCGGGTGGTGTCGGCGTCCACGTTCCAGCTGCCGTTGAGGTCGCGCTTGGCCTTGGCGATGGGGCCGATGAGCGCAATTTTGCGTAGTTGTTTGCCGAGGGGCAGGGTGGCGTTTTCGTTTTTCAGCAGCACCAGGGATTTCTGGGCCATCTGACGGGCGGCGGCGCGGTTTTGCGGGTCGGCCAGCACCTGCTTCTCGCGTTTCTCATCCGAGAAGCGGTAGGGGTCATCGAACAGGCCCAATTCGAATTTCTTGCGCAGGATGCGCCGCACGGCATCATCCACGAGGTCGACTTTTACTTTGCCGTCCGTCACCAGTTGGGCCAAGCTTTTGTGGTAGGCGTCGCTTTCCATGTCCATATCGGAGCCGGCCGTGAGGGCCTTTTGGGCGGCGTCAGCCTTGTCGGCCGCGTAGCCCCAATTGGCCATTTCGCCGATGGAGCCCCAGTCGCTCACCACGAAGCCGGGGTACTGCCACTGGCCCTTCAGAATGTCGCGCTGCAGGTAGCTGTTGCCGGTGGCGGGCACGCCGTTCAGCGTATTAAAGGAATTCATGAACGTGGCCGCGCCGGCATCGGCGGCGGCTTTGAAGGGCGGCAGGTAAGTTTCCCAGAGCTGCTGCGGGCTCATGTCCACGGCGTTGTAGTCGCGACCGGCCAGGGCTGCGCCGTAGGCCGCAAAGTGCTTGGCGCAGGCCATCACGGCATCGGTGCCGCCCAGCTTCTCGCCCTGGAAGCCCAATACGCGGGCCTTTGCAATGAGTGAACCCAAGTAAGTGTCTTCGCCGGCACCTTCCATCACGCGGCCCCAGCGCGGGTCGCGGCCCACATCCACCATCGGTGCGAAGGTCCAGTGAATACCGGATGCGGCGGCCTCCTTGGCGGCCACGTGCGCGCCCAGCCGGATGGCATCAAGGTCCCAGGAAGCGGCCTCGCCCAGCGGAATGGGGAAGGTAGTTTGGTAGCCGTGGATGACGTCGAGGCTGAACAGCAGCGGGATTTTCAGCCTCGACTTCAGCGCTTCGGCCTGGATTTCGCGGGTATCCTTCACGCCCTTCACATTCAGCATCGAGCCCACCTGCCCGGCCCGGATACTGGTGAGCAGCGTGTTTTTTCGGTCGCTGGCTGGGCCGGTTACCTCACGGCCCGAGTATTGATTGAGCTGGCCAACTTTCTCCTCCAGCGTCATCTGGGCGAGCAAGTCGGAGATGCGCCGCTCAATGTCGGCGGGGCTGGCAGGCTTGGCAGAAGCGGTGGCCGGAGCCGGTTTTTTCTTCTGGGCCAGGGCGGCGGTACCGGGCAGCAGCCCGAGAAACAGCAGCGGCAGCAGGGGCTTGGGAAACGAAGGAATCATGCAATTGCGGAAAAAAGCCGCCGGGGCGGCTGGGAAATGGGTTAGTGCCGGTATCTGGCGACCACCGGCTACAGCAGCTCCGGACGAGGCCTCAGTCAAACGTTCCCACCATAATCGGAAGGCGTCGTCGTGGGTCGGAGCGGCGGTTTTGTGGTGTTTTGGTACGGCCAGTGGTCGTCAGATAAGCGCGGGTTTTCGTTCTAACGGGGCGCCTCACGGAACCCCCTATGGGCTGGACCTCTCTCCGAAGCGAGGGGTGGCCACGGCGGCGTTTGGGGTCCTTAAAGCAGTTTAACTATTTATTTGCTGCGCTTTAGATGATTTTGAAGTTGCTGCATGACGGTTGCATAGCGCTGCCCCAGCAAGCGAGCCGAAACTGCGTTGAAGTGGGTGTGGTCGCCGATATCGGCAGTGCCCTCAGCGGTGATGTAGCTGTAGTTGGCTGCCTGCTTGGTGAGCCCCGCCAACGCCTCGTTGATGCGCACGGCCGACTCGTTGAGGCGCGGCAAACCATCGGGGCCAGGCTTGGTGATTTGGAATGCTGGTAGCTGCCCGGCCACGAAGGGCACGTTGGGGGCCTGCAAATCTTCGCGCAGTTTTTTGATGAGAATCTTGAGTTTCTGCTGGTACAGGGCGCTTTTTTCGGGCGTGCTGTCCGTCTCGCCCTGGTGCCAGATGATGCCGGCTAAGGTGCCTGATTGCAGAGCGGTTTTGGCGCGGGCCAGGGCGTCGTCGTAGGGGTGGGTTTTGGTGTCGGCAAAATAGGCACCGGGCGTCCATGCGTCAATGCCGGAACCGCCCACGGCGCCGGGAATGAGGCCGATGGTGACGCTGGTGTCCCGGGCGGCCATCAGCCGGCCGAAAGTCAGGCCCGGCCCCACGCCGGCAATGGGTTTATCGAAATGAATGGGGTCTTGGGCTATTTCCCATTGCCCGGCGGGGTTTAGGCGCAATACATGGCGGTCGGGTAGGGTATCCTGCGCTTCCACCACGCCGCGCCCGGCCATATTCGATTGGCCGATGAGCAGGTAAAGCTGGAATTTCTCTTTGCGGGCCGGTGGCGTCACCACCTGGCGCAGTCGTGGTTTCAAGGCTTGCGCCCGCACGCCAGCCGCTGGCAGCAGGGCCAGGAGCAGGAGGTGAAGCAGGAGCAAGCGGGTAGGTTTCATTTTAGTTTTTGGTTATTTAAGCCATCATGCAGAGCGGAGCGAAGCATCTCGCGTGGGGTAGTATATTCAATCGTTAAAGCTTTATTGATTAGTGATGGCACGCGAGATGCTTCGCTCTGCATGACGGCCTGAATAAGCAGTAGCTACATCGGTGGGCGCTGGTCGAAGAAGTCGGCTAGGTGGTACATCTGCTGGTTCAACTCGCGCATCTTGTCCAGCAAAGGTGTGTAAGGTTCGAGGTTATTGTCCACAATGCCCTTGTTGGCGTTGGTATTCGAGGGCTCGGCGCCGACTAGCGTGGGGTCGTTGTCCTGGTATTTGAACCAGTGCCAGCCGATGCAGTTCTTCGATTCCAGCAAGCCCAGCGTGAAATTCTGGTAGAAGAGGCCGCGGTCGGCCTGCGTTTTTACTACCCAGCCGGCACCGGCGGTGTTGGCCAAGCCGGGTGCGTCTTCGCCCTTCACGTACCACTCGGTCACGATGAAGGGCTTGCCGGAAACCTGCTCCCAGTCGCGCACCCAGGTTTTTTCGGGCGTCCAGTTGTTGTAGTAGTTGATGCTGATGGCATCGAGGTATTTGCCGGCTACCTTCATCAGTTCCGGGTAGTAGCGCTGGGCGCCGTGGAAGCGGCAGCCGATGTACATGTGGTTGGGGTCGTACTTCTTCAGGGCCGTGGCCACGATGCTGAAATAGCGGTCGGCGGCGTAGGCCAGAAAATCCTGCCGGTTCTGGTCAGTGATGTTTTCGAGGGTGATGTTGCGCTCGTCGGCCCACTTTTTGGCGGCCACGTAGCCGGGCTCAGTGGTGGGCAGTTTCAGGTAGCCGTCGAGGTTTTTGCGCAGCAGCGGCATCTCGTTATCGGAGAAGTAGCCGAAGAGGTTCTTATCCTTCTTATTCGCGGCCAGAGCCTTGGCGCGTTCTTCCACGTACTCCTGAAAGCCGGGGTCGAAGGTGAAAATGACGTCGTTGGGGTAGCCTTTGTGGCCGGGCTGCACGTAGGTGCCACCGCGCTTATTGCCATAGCCGCTCATCAAATCGAGGTTGATGGTGTAGGCCAGCGGCTGGTCAGCTTTCAGGTTTTCGGCCTGAATCTCCTTGGTGGCCGACCAGGCGCCCGCGCCATTGAAGCCATTCGCAAAGAAGAACTTGCGGGTGGCCGTCATCCAGCCGGCCATGTTGCCGTACTTGTCCTTCAGCGCCTTCTGGGTGCGCTCGGAGCGGCCGGGCTGCACGTCGTTGGGGGCGTTGTGCAGGAAATAGTAGCCGTCGGGGTCCACGGCCCACCAGCGGCCATTCACTTTCTCAACGTGGAAGAAGCCGGTGGCTTTGGCCTTCTTGTCGAGCCGCCCACCGTATTTGTCCAGCTTGATAGTGGCGGGCTTGAAGCCTTGCAGCGTGGCGATGGTGCGGGTCGGGTAATTCTTATACTCCGAGAAGCCCGCTTTGCCGTCGACGGTGGAGTTGTTGATGGTCTTTTTGGCAGCGACGCGCAGGGTATACTCGGCGCTGTCGCGGGAGGCAGTTTGGGCGTGGGCAGCTGAAGCGGCAGAAAGTAGCACAGCAGCAAACAGGAGGTGTTTGCCCGACACCCGAACGTCATGCCGAGCGCAGCGAAGCATCTCGCTCGGCATCGTCTTCACGATTGGATTGCTACCACAAGCGAGATGCTTCGCTACGCTCGGCATGACGTTCTTTCTCATTACACTCCACATTACTTGCCCGTATCATACTTAGCCGCCTGCTGGCGGTAATATTCCTGCAGCACGAAAAACGCCTTCTTCTTCACACCCGTGCTCGAAATCAGGCCCTTGCGGTTGAAGCCGTTCTGATACACCGGGTGCTGGCGGCGGGTGGCGCGGAAGTCGGCCAGAATCCAGGGGGTCATGCCGCGCAGGCCTTTGATGGTGCTCAGCATCTTGAGTTGGTTCACGTAGAGGGCCTCTTGGTATTCCTCGCTCCAACGGGTTTCGGCGTCGCCGTGGTAGCCGGCCAGGGCGTCGCCGCCAAATTCGCTGATGGTAACGGGCTTGTTGTACTTGATGTCGAAGGTGTACTTGGTGATTTCGCTGGGCTTGCCGCCCCAGTACCAGCCCGCGTACTCGTTGATGCTGGTTAGGTCAAGGAATTCGCCCAGCGGGTCGTCGACGTGGATGACGTTGTCGGGGGTGCGGTGCAGCTCCAGGGCAGCCGAAATCAGGCGGGTATCGTCGAGGCTGCGAGCTTTCTGGGCCAGGCTGCTCATGAATTTCAGGCGCGGGTCGCTCAGCGGGGTTTCGTTGCCGATGGACCACACCACGATGCTGGCGCGGTTTTTCCCCATCGAAATCAGGTCTGAGAGCTGGGTTTCGGCGTTCTGATAGGTGGGCTGGTTTTGCCAGGCAATGGTCCAGTATACGGGCACTTCGGCCCACACGAGTAGGCCCATCTCGTCGGCCAGCTTGAGCATGGTTTCGTTGTGCGGGTAGTGGGCCAGGCGCACGTAGTTGCAACCGAGTTCTTTGGCCCAAGTCAGGAGCATGCGCAAGTCGCCTTCGCCGCGGGCCCGGCCGGGAATCAGCGGGTTCTCATCGTGAATGGAAATGCCGCGCATGAACGTGGATTTACCGTTCAGCAGAATGTCCTGGCCCTTGGTCTGGATGGTGCGGAAGCCGATTTTATCCTGCACCGTTTCGCTGCCGTTGGTGAGCGTGACGGCATAGAGTTTGGGGCTCAGCGGCGACCACAGCTGCAGCTTTTTGGTTGGGATGCTGAAGGTGGCGCGGCCGTCGCCGTCGGTTTTCAGGGTTTGCTTGATGCCCGCTTCGGCAATGTTCAGCGTCACCGACTGGCCGCTTTTGTTCGCGCCGTCGAGCTGCACATAGCCGGCCAGCTGGCTCATGCTGCCCTTGGCCAGTTGCACCTTGTAGTCGGTGATAAACGTTTCGGCTACCTCGGCAATGAA
>Ga0265780_10011912_pt1 | contig 10244 bp, 5 predicted proteins | sample P1T30metagenome_FD_192432 | JGI IMG/M metagenome (GOLD analysis project Ga0265780, IMG submission 192432) | Plant litter microbial communities from East Loma Ridge, Irvine, California - P1 T30 | ecosystem: Environmental > Terrestrial > Plant litter > Unclassified | place: USA: California... | reverse complement strand
GAAGGCAACAACCAATTGGACGGAGTCACTCGGATTCCGCCACAGTGGACGCCTGACCGCCTGCTCAGCAACACCTTCTTCGAGTTCACTGCTCTCGGCCAGACATCAGGCTGGGATGCAATCACGTTGCGTGATCGGGTGGTTGGACCTTACTGGCGACGCCCTATGGAATCGCATCTGACACGCTTGACAGATGATTGGGAGCGTATGCAGCCTCCCCAACTGCGGCATCTTGCCATCATCCGTGATACGCGTACTTCAGACGAGAAAAGATTTGTCCATTACGTATATCGTACATACCGCAATTTCCAACAAGCAGTTCGCGCCGGCGAAGCAGCATGGGGTGGTGTATGTAAGCCATTTCATAAGTCCGATGGGAAGTCGAGCCAGAACAAGGGCGGGAACGAGGTCACTGTATTGGATTCCTGGGGGTTTCATGGCACCAATCAAAAAGACTTTGTACGATTCAACGGCACAGCAACCTTGTCGGACGTTCGCTCTGCTATTGCAGCGCCCCGCAAATATGGGACACGCTGGGACATTCCCCTGGCTAAAGACATTGGGTATGACAGAGCCAATGTGGCCACACCGAAGACCATGACCAAGATACGGCCTAAGAGCGTCCCCACTGGACCAGACAGTCTGAAAGGTCCTCTGGCGGGCCATAAAAACCATGACGCCGAGCGCGCAAATGAGGCGGACGATAGTGACGATCCGACAACTACGCTGTCTGTTCTTCGAAGACCAAAGAACGGCAAGACTAAGAGGAAGGGCTCAGGCCTGGTCCTGACCCCAGAAGAGAGAGTATCGCTTGGATTGAAACCTTCTGGTCGTCTTAGCAAAAGCGCTGCAAATCAGATTCTTGCTCATCGCCGAGAAACTGGCGACCCTAACTCACTGCCAGATAAGCTCATTGAAGAGCATGTGGTACCCCTAAAGGCACCACTAATGACGAGAGAGGAACGCATGGCAGAGAACCTTCCGCTGAAAGGTAGGCTAGGTCTAGACAAGGAAAATGAGATTCGTGAGAAACGAGGTTTGCCAAGATTGGTCGAGAAGGTCAGAAAGAAGCGTGGGACCAAGGAACCCACTGTCCTGACGAAGCAACAACGGATAATGCTCGGGTTCAAGGACCACGGCAGACTACATCAGTGGTTCATTGACGATCTGCGTCGCGAACAAGAGAACGACATTCCCTTGGAAGAATCACCCGCGGTGAAAAGATACCGAGAGTTTCTCAAGGGCGACGGAGCGAAGGCAGGAACTGATTCAGTTCCAGCCAACAATCCTGGTCAGAAAACGCCACCGAGAGAGCAGACCCAAGTTGCAACTAAGGAAGCTCAACATGATACGCCTGAGGGTCTATCGCTTGCCATCGTGGGTCAAACGCCACAGGCTGCAACAACTCCAGGCAAACGCAAAGCAAGCGTGCTGAGCACATCTTCACCAAAAAGGAAGAGAGCTCGCACCAAGCCAAATATGTCGCAAGACAACGCAGGCACCATAGTCACGAGTCAGCAAGCTGCTGCCCATCATCTCAACAACCCACAGCTTCCAACTGAGTCTTTGGCCGAAGGTACTGTGGCTTCAATGGAAGATTTGCAGCCACTTGATCACAGTACATCGGCACATCTTGGTCCTACGCCTCTTTCTCCGATCGTGGAACACCCCGCCAAACCTGTTCCGGATCATAGAAGCACCGGTGACAGCCATGTACTCCAGGAACGATCTCTACCAGGGCTGTACCTTTACCCCTCTGCTAAGCGAAAAGTCTCGCGCGGTCGGCCTCGAAATGCGTTTCTCGCAATACTTCAGACGCCCCGGTTGGCCGAGTTGCCGTTCTTCACGAAAGAGCAGACCGGCGGACACGAGTCTACAAAAGTTGTCTCAAAGGGGCCATGCAAATCGAAACCAGATTCGCACATCTACTTCAATAGATCAGAGGCGGGTTCCAGCTACGCACGAGCACCGCGCCAGTCGGCAAATTCGCCTGAGCTCGAAACGTCAGAATCTGGCGAACTCCATGAGACAAATATCGGCGACGAAGTTGAAGGCCAAGAGCAGGTGAAAGAGCGAGGCCGAGATGAACCATGTGAAATTGATTCGCAAGCACTGGCTCCGTCTCAGCTAATCCAACCGCCCGAGATCGCTCCCGTTATGCAACAGGAGCATCGAGCCGCGACACCAGGGCCCGAATTAACATCTCCTGTCGGGCCTGAAGTCAATGGAGAAAAGTTGAAGCCCCGCGCAGTAGCCGGATGGAACTCATCGAATGCTTCCACTCAGGTCACACGACCATCGTACCAGAGCCCTTATGCACAATCAAACAATCCCGCCTCTACTCAACAGGCACCAGCTGCCGACATGACGCGACTTCCCACGATGAGAATGGAGGCGCCTGATCTCGATATACAAAGCCCCACAGAATTGCCACAAGGAGTGGTTGGGCAGGTACTGGAGGAGGAAGACGCCGAGATCGCTGCATTCAGGAAAGCACAAGCAAAGTCTGCAGCACCAACAGCCGTGGGCAGTGCGTTACAATTCCGTCGAGAGATCATACTAGAAATTATCGACCGCTGCCATGGCGTCTTCCCACTCCATGGCGAAATCGGGCGACCGTTTCGGGCATTGTGGAATCTGCGACATGGACATACCAGCCTCCGAGTGCCCGAAAACTCAACTGTACATGATACCTTGAAAAACATGATAAGCAACCCGGCATTTGGTCTTAAGCGCATGGCTTTTCAGGTGAAAGCCCGCAATGCTACCGGTAGGAAATTGAGAGCGATTGTAGCGAGATCCAGCATCGCGCCCAGCGATCCAAGGGTCATGAGATTAGCTTACAACATGGCAAATCACAGTACTGAAAAAGCCAATCAGTTCTTTCCCGAAGAGATCCGCGATGTCTTTGAATACGAAACATTGTACATCCCACCGCCGGTTGCTCCCAAGGATGAGAGCTTCACCTTGGCTCAACTCTATCCAGAGATCGAAAGCTCTATTCAAGAGAATAAGATACGACGTCGGAAAGAGATTGCAGTACAAAAGAAGGCGGAGAAAGCAGCCGCGAAGAAACAAAACAGGCAGGTGGAAGAGGTTATGCCCAAGCGACGCGCACGAGCACAAGAGCAGATCGATCCCGCTCAGAATGGCATTCGCGAGAAGCGCACCCGGCTCGCGAGTTTGAACGACAAGAACAAGAGGTATCGCCGTGCACCTGTACAAGTCGGCATATTGGAAGATATGGAAGAAGAGGAGAGTCACCCTGATATGCGCGAGCCTTCCCCTACCGGAACCGATTCATCTGAAGATGTTCCACTCATGACCTTACGCCCTGGACGAGTGACTCCCGTCGTAGAAGAAAGTACAAGTGGCGATGAGGATGTACCACTTCGCAGTCTGGAAAAGAGCAACTCTGAGATGTCGGATGGCTTTGCTGCATCCCTCGCCAATTCGGAGGCGGATTCATTCACTCATCCAATCATACGACTGCATGCGTCAACTGGTACATTCGCGACTGATTTCAGTCTGGGAAAATTCTCCGATTGCCATGCACAAACCGACATCCGAGAGGCTGTAAATACCGAGTTTTCCACAACTTCTGTGATCCTCAATCCTTTTGTCAGCTTCCACATCACCACTGGCACCTTTTCTACGTTCTTTGGCCTACTTACACGAGACCTCGAATCCCAACTAATACCTGCGGCCAAAACGACAGCAAAGAGTTCAATCAATGCGAAGAAGCGTGTCCGAATACATGAGCCTCTTTCTGAACGCCCTAGCAAGAGGCTCCGCAAGCTCACCATCTCTCAGAAGGAGATGCTAGATGACGAGTTTGTTTATAGCTCTGCAGAGGAAAGTGATGCTACTTCGTCTGAGGATGAAGAGGAGGAGCCTCGACCCAGACAAAAGCAGAAGCAGAAGAGGAGGGGGCCGGTTTCCAAACGCCAAGTGGGTAAGGTTCTACCCACGCCAACTTTACTTGAACGTTTGACAGGCCTCACTGGTGATCCAAATGACCCCATATACAAAGATCCTAAGGCGCGTTCTGGGCCTGGCTCTGGACGGCCCTGGCCGGAGCGTAAGAGAAAGCAGCTCTTCCAGCAAAGGAAAGAGCGGGAGTACGCTGAGACATTAGATCACGCCGATAGGTTCAAGAAATTGTCTTTGACACTAGCTCTTGCTTCCTCTCTGTCTGGCGAAGAGGGCGTTGTCGACTGGAGCATCGTTGAAAAGGTGTATGCTCGCGACCGTCTCTTCGAGCTACCAAAGGCGAAGAAGCTGTGGGCCTGGATGCAAGCCCACATGAGTGGACAGCTTGCAGAGCTGCTTGAGACGCTGCAGACAAACTTCCTTGAAGCATACGAAGCGGGTCGACTCCCTACGATTGAAGATCCTGTGACCTATGACTGGGCTGGCCTTGTCCGATGGACCATGCGTACTTGCGCATATTCTGAGCCCCCCCTCCCTCTCTACCGCGAAGCAATCGAGCAATTTGCTGTCGACGAGTCTAACTACTCTATCATGGACAGAGTCACTTGGTATAGCAAAAGACTCGCGGATACGGGTCGAACACAACTTCAGCTACAACTTCCCTTCGTTGTACCTATACATGGAACATCGGCTCAAATGCACTCAACGACAGGTAGCCATGCGAAAGCGAGATCGTGGATACGTGCAAACATCGCCACTCCACAATCCATCTACGACGCTCACCTTGCACACGAAAAGCTCAAGACGATGGGCGAGGGAATCCTCAGCAGTGTCGTGGGAGACTTTGTACAGCATGAGCATCTCAAGATGAGGAAACTCAAACGACAACTACCGGGAAGAAACTATACGTTCACCAAGAAGTTTGCCAAGAACTATAAGCGTCCTTTTGAGCTAGAAGACTTTATGGTTGCGACAACTGTCAAGAAGGAGTTGGACACCGCTTTTGCGAACGAAGATCCTGGGAAACGATTCTACAGTATCTCTCGCTGTGAGGAGGATGGTTCCATCATGGCAATCATGTCATTAGTTGCAGATGGCAAGGTCAAGCTGGTGCCGCATCTTCCACCTGTTGACAATGAATTTGGTGCGCCACTGCCAAGGCTTTCCAAATGGGGTTTCTGCGAGGGCGACTACGTCCACCGTTCGATTGACCGAAATCGCTTGTTTTGGGACACACGCGTCATACCGACCTTGAACTACACATTCGGCAATCCGTTACAGCCTATACCTTCACCGGCGGAAGACTGGCCGTCGCTTCCTGAGCCTCCACTTCCTGGCTGTCGTGATGACGATGCACTGCTACCCATCTGGAGTAGCATTGACGGAAAACTAGTCACGTGGCCTTGGTGGTACCGCATTTTGAACCTTGTTCTGCAACCACTGTACCTACAGCCAGGCGCGACAGCTGCAGATCTATACTTGCACTGTCCAGAGCATACAACTGAACTATTTGAGGTCCAGCTTGTCCTAGACTGGCTCCAATCTATCGATGCTGTTTCTAAGACAATTGGTGACGGTTACCAAGTCTCCTTGAATTTCTGGGCTACTTTCGGCGACAGGCTACTCGACACTCGAGATGACATCTTTGGCCAGCATGTCAAACGCCATACCAAGATGACTACGAAGCAACAGTGGAGAGATAAGTACAATTTGCGGTATTCGAAGATGCAGGCGCAAAGAGTGCAAGGCGGTAGTCAGCATTCTAGTGGACAGATGGACCGTGTTGATGCCACAATGATTGAGCAGATCATTCACAATTCAAAGGCGCAGTACCGCATCATCCAGCAAGCGATGCTCGACCCGCCATCAGAATCTCAGACAAAGGCCACAGAGCATGAACAAGCCATCGAACCCCAAGTCGAAAATATGGTAGATATACAGGCTTCTATCGCATATGAATCGGGGCAGCTTCTCATACCAGAGACGCTCGAGGTCACACATCCTCTGGCTGCAGATGTTGAAATGGCTGAAGCAGGTGAAACAGGCCAAGAAGAAGATGCTGAAGGGGAGCAGGATGACGTGGATGCAGAGGGAGAAGTGGACGATGATGTGTATTGAGTACGTGTAGGACAAACGATTAACGAGGTGGGAGGTTCCAGGGGCTAAGGCGTTTCATTCACAAGCATAGCGAGGCGTCCACCGTAGTCCGAGACTACGTAGATTTCCTCATCATAACATGCGTATTGTACTGTTGATATGCAGTGAACCTGGGTTGCACATGCTTTTCTAGCGTTCGACAATGGTGAACAAGACGCGTGTGACGCTTGACAGACAATCCGCCAGTATCTCAACGTGGACTCTCCCACAGGCCTATAGAAATCAGTGGAAAGCCTCACGCACCAAGCCCCAGCAGATTCAGGACGTTTGCAACTCCAATTTGCTTCGCGCACATTGCAGTCGCAGTGATTGTCGCCCGCGCTACTGTCGATGTTTGCCTTAAAGTAATTATCGTCGTCTTCACCTGTGTAGATTTCAAGGTCCTCGTCAATATTTTTCTTATAGTGACAGTCCTCGTCGATGCCGCTGTGGCTGTTTTCGTGCATGCTCTTGTCACTGTCGCAGTGGGTGAGGGGTCACGTGTGATCGTTCGCGTCCTGCTTCTGGTTACCGTGATCGTGTTTGGTTTCGTAAGCGTGATGGTACTTGTTTGCCCAATTACTCTTGTTGTTGTCTGGGTTGTGGCCGGGGCCAAAGAAGTCGTCGTGATGTATGTAGTTGAGATCTGAGTAGCGGCTTCTAGGGGAGCGGCTGACGCTACAGATGTGGTAGTGATCGTTTGAGTAGTTCCCGGCACTGTTGCTGTTATAGTTGTTGTATGTGTTTCGTATTGCAACTGTGTAGAGGTCATGAGAGCCACTTGTGTCGTGACTGTAGTCGTCGATACGTCGGCGTACGCGGGAAATGAACATCCTATGTCGTAATAATAGTATGGTTGTGAGGAGTCTGCTGTGAAATTCCCGTACCTATAACTCACTGATTAGTATGAACTGACTGCTCATCACACCTAGGTACTCTACTTACAAACGATTACCAAAGAATTCGCAGTACTGTGAGCCTGCTCCCACGTCTCGGGAATAGCGAAAACTTTGGCAGTTGCCAGCATCTTTCTTGCAGTACAAAGCACACACTGAGAAGGATTGTGGACCCTTGTAGAAAAAGTTGCCCATGTAGTAGGACATGCTCTTTTCATCGTGTATGCCTTTCAAACCGCATATATTGTCATCGGAAACCACACCAGTGAGGAAGGAGAGCCAGAGCAATAGAAGTGCGCGCATAGTTTCTAGTCCTTCTGATAGTATTAGTCTTGATCAAATTTGTATGTGAAGTGGAAGCAATAAAAACGTGTGTTGTGAAAACTCGTCGTAACAACGCATTCTTTGCCGAACCAGCATTTTCTACATCGAGTCGATCCATAGGGCAGACACTACACAAACGACATCGCAATCGCCGAGCAGTCGAACATCCTTGTTGGGAAGCTGTGGATTCGCGTCATAGCAGAACGAGTTTGAAGGGGTGCATCGTGGGACTGAGGCGTACAGAGTGGCTCAGAACTTCACGGGATCATGCGATAGAGTAGTAAAAGCTACATGAGTTATATGCATTGGGTTCGCAAGCTTAAATTCTGGATGCTGATGATGCTTTCTTGTTTTGATAGTTCAGCGGGTTTCGATCCTGATGAGTTGTCGCCCTCCTTAGCTAGCGTCGGCAATGCGGCGATGAAGCTGGTAATTGTCCCGACGTTTCCGCGCTCCACAACTTGCATCAACGTCGGGTCACGCGTTCGCCACCCAAGCGTTACCAGCACAGTGGTCGACTACTGCACAAGCCCTTTTTGTCCTGTTTGCGTGGAGCCCGAGTTTTCTCTCCTGCGCACGCTTCAGACGGGTCTTACTGTCGCACGCCAACCAGTAAGCTATACTTAATCCTCGCGCGCTCACGCCGCCCACATGCAGGGCGTATACGCCAAGTCGACTCGAATAGATGGTCTACCGTGTATGTAAACGCATATGAAAATTGGGTGCAGAAAATGTATTGACTAGTGTCCCAAGGGCAAGCCATCTGCCGCATGTGGTGAATGCAGAAAGCGGCGGAGTAGAGTAAGCAAAAATCCTACGACGGACCCAGGCAACGCCTATTGCCGATCCGACCTGAACGTTCGATTTGGAATAGCGATTTCGCTTGATCAGTTCTCGTCGCTAGACGATTGCGCTTGGCCGTTGCTGACACGCTCCAGTGCGACCAAATTTTGCCCGCATGTGGACAATGTACAAAAGCGGGCCGCACTTGCCCAGGTTACCGCAATACGGTAGACTTGATGTTCCACGATGAAACTCGGTCCATTGCTCGTAGAAACAAGAGTCAGCCTTCAAGTCATGCTGCAGTCCCTCTCAAAGAGCAGGCTCTCATGAGAGCTGCTGCCGCTGCACCCGTGAAGCTGACCGACTTTGTGCTATACCAACCTTTGGACGACCTGGGCGTCAACTTTTTCATGTCAACCTATGTCGGCGATGATCCCTCGGTCTCACAGCTATATTACCTCCCAAAACTCTTTGCACAGACTGGATCTTCAAATCCTGCACTGCGGCAGAGCATCACAGCCGCTGGTTTGGCAGGCTATGCTAAGACTGCTCGTCGAAACGACGTGAAGATTACTGCCACCAGGCTCTATGTTTCCGCGATTCAAAGCATCAATGCCGCCATTTCAGATCCGACGACAGTTGTGCAGGACGCTACTCTCATGTCTATCGTCATGGCCGCCATGTTCGAAGTCTTGGTAATTCCTCGCTTGTCCGATATGCAAAATTGCAGCAAACATCTCGATGGAGCTGTGGCCGTCGCGCTGATGATGTTGAAGCAGAAGAAGCAGACAGATGTCACTTACAAACTCATCGCCATGTCGATGCAAAGCATGATCATCAGCAGCTGGATTTCGCACTTACCTTTACCGGCCAACTTCATGGAACTGAAAAGAAGGCTCCGGTCGAATCCAAGACCACATTTGCATTCACTGCATGGGGAATTTCTGGATATAGTTACGGATCTTGTTGAGTTCAGAGAAGCTCTCAAAGAAGGACTGTTTAGACGTCCGTCTGACATCATTGAGCGCGCTCTGGCTGTAGACGAGATATTCGAGACTTTCGCAGAAACCATGCCACCACATGGCCGGTTCCAGGCTTACCGTATCCTCCGTCAAGATGTAGAACAACTTGCTTTTAATGGTTATTATCATGGTACAGCCGACACCCCCTGCGATAGTGGCCCAACTGACATTTCAACTAGTGTACCTTCAAAGTTCCACTGCGCTTCTCTGGAACAATGTTCGCGCTGCGCGTCTACGTTTACATCAAGTCATTCGCAAGCAATGCCAGATCATCCTTTCCTCACCGGCCCTACAAAAGCATGGCATTTGGAAGTCCCAACTGGCAGACTCTGAATCGAAGATCATAGAGTTTGCCATCGAGATCTCCGCAACAGTGCCTCAGCTGGCAGGTTACTTGAAGCACCTTGAGTATCGAAGACTTCCCAAGGCACTCCCGTTGCCCTTATCCGAAGCATCAGCGGCTAGTGAGCCATTCCCAGAGCAGCCTCGTCTTGCAAAGATCACGGGCTCAGGGACAATGGAGTATACCTCGCATTTTGGCAATGAACCAAGCCCATTTCGAAGAGGTAACACTGCGCAAAAGACGCCAAGTACCCCGTCCGTCTCCGATGGTACTAGCGAAGAGGGTCGCAAAGACACAAGCGGTCCCCAATCAGCCAGTGTATACCACATGCTGTTTCAGCTTTACAGCTTAAGTCGCATTACCATGTTACCTGCGCAATTCAGAGCATGGGTCCAGAACCGCATCGAATGGATGGAGAACATTTCTGATCCAGAGGATTTGGCGCGTTTGCAAGACCTGGTGGCTAGACGACCCGGCGATGGCTTTCCAGTCGACAATGCAGGGTGAGTCGCCCAATACTCCTCCTAAAGGTGAGGTTTCCCCAGCCAGTGCACTTCATCTGCTAACCTTACTATGCTTTCGTTCATAGACTTGACGTATCTTATTGACAGGGGGATACGTCAGGCGCATAGCTTCTTGATGGGGGCGTACACTTTGGGGGATGATAAACCAAACAAAAGCCGGGAAAAGACGTCGAAAGCGCCTAAAAATATTTAGTGGAGGATTGTGATAGATAAGGTCCGGTCCGAGGATTACGACATCGGGCAAACTGGGCGCTTCTTCAATATAGTAAACATCCTACAACAT
>Ga0265780_10011910_pt1 | contig 10244 bp, 6 predicted proteins | sample P1T30metagenome_FD_192432 | JGI IMG/M metagenome (GOLD analysis project Ga0265780, IMG submission 192432) | Plant litter microbial communities from East Loma Ridge, Irvine, California - P1 T30 | ecosystem: Environmental > Terrestrial > Plant litter > Unclassified | place: USA: California... | reverse complement strand
CCGCGTCGCCGCGACGGCCCGCGACACCTCCACGCTCGACGCGCTCGTCGAGCGGCACGGCGACGCCGTGCTCCCCCTCCGGCTCGACGTCACCGACCGGGAGGCCGGCATCGCCGCCGTGCAGCAGGCGGCGGAGCGCTTCGGCAGGCTCGACGTCGTCGTCAACAACGCGGGCTTCGGCCAGTTCGGCGCCATCGAGGAGCTCACCGAGGACGAGGTGCGCGGCCAGTTCGAGGCCAACGTGTTCGGGGCGCTGTGGATCACGCAGGCCGCCGTCACGATCATGCGGGCGCAGGGATCCGGGCACATCGTGCAGGTGTCGAGCATCGGCGGGATCAGCGCCTTCACCAACACGGGGATCTACCACGCGTCGAAGTGGGCGCTCGAGGGGTTCAGCCAGTCGCTGGCGCTCGAGGTGGCGGAGTTCGGGATCCACGTGACGCTCGTGGAGCCCGCCGGCTACAGCACGGACTGGTCGGGCGCCTCGGCGAAGCGCGCCGAGCCGATCCCGGCGTACGACGGCATGCGCGAGCGCCGCACCGCGGGCTACGCGAAGGTCACGCCGGGCGACCCGACGGCCACGCGCGACGCGATCCTCGCGATCGTCGACGCGGAGGAGCCGCCGCTGCGGATCTTCCTCGGCGACGGGCCGCTCGCGATCGCGGAGCGGGACTACGCGTCGCGCCTGGAGACGTGGCGGGAGTGGGAGGCCGTGTCGGTCGCGGCGCACGGGAAGAAGGACGCAGCGGGAAGCTAGCCACCATCGCGGGCGCCGCCCGGCCCGGCCGTGTCGGCGCCCTCCGGTAGCGTGACGGGCACCGCCGCTCGCCCCGAGGAAGGACCCGCGTGCGCATCCTCCACACGAGCGACTGGCACCTCGGGCGCACCCTCCACGGCGAGGACCTGCACGCGCACCACGCAGCGTTCCTCGACCACCTGGTCGCGCTCGTGGAGGAGCGGCGGGTCGACGTGGTGCTCGTCGCGGGCGACGTGTACGACCGCGCGGTGCCGGGCGTGCCGAGCGTCCGCCTGCTCGGCGACGCGCTCGCGCGGCTGAGCGCGCGCGCCACGGTCATCGTCACGCCCGGCAACCACGACTCGGCCGCGCGGCTCGGGTTCGCGTCGGCGCTGCTGCGCGACGGACTGCGCATCCTGGCCTCGGTCGAGACGCTGGATGCGCCCGTCGTCGTGGAGGACGCCGACGGGCCGGTCGCGTTCTACGGCGTGCCGTACCTGGATCCGGATGCCGTGCGGGCATCGCTCGCCGCGCCCGGCGCCCCGCCGCTGCCGCGATCCCACGAGGCCGTGCTCGGCGCCGCGATGGACCGGGTGCGCGCCGACGCCGCGGGCCGGCCGGATGCCCGCGTGGTCGTCGTCGCGCACGCCTTCGTCACCGGCGCCGCGCCCAGCGAGAGCGAGCGGGACATCCGCGTGGGCGGGTTCGACCAGGTGCCGGCGTCCGTCTTCTCCGGCGCGGACTACGTGGCGCTCGGGCACCTGCACGGGGCGCAGGAGGTGCGGGCGGCGGGATCGGAGCAGCCCCGCATCCGATACTCCGGCTCGCCGCTCGCGTTCTCCTTCGGGGAGCGGATGCAGCGGAAGTCGAGCGCCCTCGTGGAGCTGGCGGCCGACGGGTCCAGCACGGTCGAGCTGATCGACGCGCCGGTGCCGCGGCGGCTCGACGAGGTCACGGGCACGCTCGCGGAGATCACGGACGGACGGCACGCGCACCTCGCGGACGCGTGGCTGCGGGTGCGCGTGACGGATCCGGTGCATCCGCCGCACCTCGTGTCGCGCGTGCGGGAGGCGCTGCCGCACGCGCTCGTCGTGCTGCACGAGCCGGAGGGGCGGGTCGAGGGCGTCCGGTCGCGCGTGGTCGACGCCACGACGGATCCGCTCGAGGTCGCCGCCGACTTCGTCGCGCACGCGACGGGCGCGCCGCCCACGGACGCCGAGGCGCTCGTGCTGCGGCACGCCTACGAGCAGGCCCTCGCGGCGGACCGGAGCGCCTGATGGACCTGCACCGGCTCACCCTGCGGGCGATCGGTCCGTTCGCGGGCGAGCACGTCATCGACTTCGCGGAGCTCGGCCGGTCGGGGCTGTTCCTGCTGGAGGGGCCCACCGGATCCGGCAAGTCGACGCTCATCGACGCCGTCGTCTTCGCGCTCTACGGGTCTCTCGCGAGCGACGGGTCGAGCCGCGACCGCCTGCACAGCCACCACGCGGCGCCCGGCGTGGAGCCGTACGTGGAGCTCGTGTTCGAGACGGCCGCGGGGATCCACCGGGTGCGCCGGAGCCCCCAGCACCAGCGCCCGAAGAAGAGCGGCACGGGCACCACGAACCAGAACGCGACCGCGACCCTCGTGCGGCTGTCGTCGCCGGACGCCGACGCGGGCGAGGTGATCGGCACCAGCACGCAGGAGGTGGGCACGGAGATCGCGCGCATCGTCGGCCTCACGCGCGCGCAGTTCGTGCAGACCGTCGTGCTGCCGCAGGGCGAGTTCGCCGAGTTCCTGCGCTCGACGGGCGAGCAGCGGCGGCTCGTGCTGCAGTCGCTGTTCGGCACGGCCGTCTACGACCAGACGGCGAAGCAGCTCGCCGAGATGCGCACGGCGGCGAAGGCGCGCACCGATGCCGCCGACGCGAAGGTCGCCGAGGCGCTCACGGGCCTGCGCGAGGCGACGCGCGTGGAGGAGCTCGCGGTCGACGACGCGGCCGACACCGTGCGGCTCCTCGCCGAGCTGGCGGATGCGGCCGACGCGGCGCGCGAGGAGGACGAGGTCCGGCGGCGCGCGGCGGTGGATGCGCTGCGGGAGGCCGAGCGGATCACGCGCGCGCTCGAGCGGCGCCGCACCCTCATCGCGCGCGAGCAGGCGGTGCGCGCGGAGGCCGACGAGGTCGCGCGGGTCGCGGCGCGGGTGGAGGAGGCGCGGCGGGCGGCCGCGGTCGCCGGCCCGCTGGCCGCGCGCGACCGGGCCGACGCGGCGCGCGACCGGGCGCTCTCGGCGGAGGACGCGGCGCGCACGGCGTGCCGGGACGCGCGGCCGACGCTGGCGGACGCCCCGGCGGCCGACCTCTCCGCGCGACGCGACGCGCTGGTCGCCGAGCTGGCGACGCTCGCCGACGCCGAGGCGCGCGAGCGCGGGCTGCCGGGTCGGCGCGCCGAGGTGCGGGCCGCCGAGGCGGCGGTCGCGGCGCGCGAGGCGGAGGCGGCCGAGGCCGAAGCGGCCGAGGAGGAGCGGCCGGCCATGCGGATCCCGCTGGTCGAGGCGCGTGACGCGGCCGCGGGTGCGGCCGGCGGCGTCGAGGCGGCGCGGGCCGCGGTCGCCGAGGCGGAGGCGACGCTGCGGAAGGCGGCGGCGCTCGTCGCGCAGGACGCGAGGATCACGGCGGCCCGCACCGAGCTGGACGCGCGATCCGCCGCCGCGGGCGAGGCCGTGCGGCACGAGGCGGAGCTGCGTCAGCGCAAGGTCCGCGGCCTCGCGGGCGAGCTGGCGCGCGAGCTGGAGGAGGGGGCGCCGTGCCCGGTGTGCGGATCCGCGGATCACCCGCTCCCTGCCCCGAGCGCCCCCGGGCACCCCGACGACGACGAGATCGAGGCCGCCGCCGACGCGCGCGGCCGGGCCGAGCGGGCGCAGGCGGACGCGGCCGCGGCGCTGGCGGCGGAGCGCGCCCGGCACGAGACGATGGCCGCGGAGCTCGGCGGGGTCACCCGCGAGGACGCCGAGCGGGAGGTCGCCGACCGCACGGCGCGCCTCGCCGAGGCGGAGGCCGCGGGCGGCGCGCTGCGCGAAGCCGAGGCGCGGCTGGCCGCGCACGACGACGGCACCGAGCGGATCCGCATCCGCCGCGAGGACGCGCGCGCCGCGCTCTCGGGTCTCCGCGAGCGCGTGATCCGGGCCCGCGAGCGCCTCGCCGAGGACGCGGATGCCGTGCGCGCGGCACTGCGGGACGCGGGCGCCGACGCCGCTCTCGACGACCACCGCGCGCACCCCGACGATGCCGCGGACACCCCCACCACCCCGCGCGTCGCCGCCCTGGTCGCCGACCGCGCCGACGAGCGCGCCCTCGTCGAGCGGATCCTCGCGCTCGCCGCCGACCGCGCGCGCACGTCCGCGGAGGCCGAGGCGCGCGCCGCCGAGCTCGCCGACGCCCTCGCCGCGCAGTCCTTCGCGACGGAGGCCGACGCCCGGGCGGCCGCCCTCCCGCCGGCCGAGCTCCCGGCGCTCGCGCAGCGGGTCGCCGCGCACGAGCGCGAGCAGGCGGTCGTCGCGGAGGGGCTCGTGGACCCCGACGTGGCGTCGCTCACGGGCGACGAGGACGCGGATCCGGACGCCGCCCGCACCGCGTCGGACGCCGCCCAGGCCGCCGCGCGCGCCACCGCGGAACGGGCCGCGCGCGCCCGCGACCGCGCCGACCGGGGCGCCGCCGCCCTCGCCCGGCACGAGGCGGCCCGCCGGGAGAGCGCCCGCGCGGGCGACGAGGCGCGCGCCGCGATCCGCATGTCCGAGATCGCCAACGCCACCAGCCCCGAGAACACGCGCGGCCTCACCCTCGGCACCTACGTGCTCCTCCGCCGGTTCGAGGACGTGGTGCAGGCGGCCAACGCGCGCCTCCGGATCATGTCGAGCGGCCGCTACGAGCTGGAGGTGAGCGAGGAGCGGGAGGCGACGAACCGGTCGCGGAAGACGGGCCTCGCCCTGCAGATCCGCGACCACGTCGTCGACCGCGTGCGCGAGCCCGCCAGCTTCTCCGGCGGCGAGACCTTCTACGCGTCCCTCGCCCTCGCGCTCGGACTCGCCGACGTCGTGCAGGCGGAGGCGGGCGGCCTGCAGCTCGGCACGCTCTTCGTCGACGAGGGGTTCGGCACGCTGGATCCGGAGACGCTCGACGCGGTCATGTCCGAGCTCGGGCGGCTCTCCTCCGACGGCCGCACGGTCGGCATCGTCAGCCACGTGGAGGAGCTGAAGCAGCGGGTGGCCGACCGGATCGAGGTGCGCCGCCTCCCCGACGGCTCCTCCACGCTCACGTCGACGGTCAGCTGAACGGGTCGCGCCGCTTCGCCGCCAGGTGGCGCCGCCAGTAGAACGTCGCCCCGCCGCCGAGGCCCGCGGCGAGCACGAAGGCCACCACCCCGACGATGCCGAGGCCTCCGCCGGTCTGCACCGTGACCACGCCGAGCGCCACCATCACGAGGCAGGAGCGCAGGAGGATGAAGGCCAGGGAACGGTCGCTCGTCATGCGGCGCCTCTCGGGTGTCGGGGGCGCGGGGGTCGCCCGCGGGACGAGCCTACGGGCGGATGCGGTGCGGATCCCGAGCGCGCGGCGCCGCCGCATGGCCACCGTCCGGGGGACGCGCGTTCGCTCAGCGGATAGCCGCGGAGCGCCGACCCGCTCTCCTGCGGGCCCGTGCCGAACCACAGGTCACCTCCCGAGCCTCGGAGGCCCCTCCCCGCAGGAGCGACATGCAAGATGAGCGGGAGGGTGGAGACGACCGACACCCAGAGACACCAGGGACCATGACGAGCACGCTGACCCCCATCGGAACGAGGGATCCCTCGCCCCGCCCGCGCACGCCGCACACCGCCGCGGTCGACGATGCCGTCGCCACGCCGGAGACGCCGATGCCGCCGACCGCCGGCGACTCCGCCGCGGTCGTCGCCGCGGCCACCGCGATGATCGACTCGGCCGCCGACGACTCCGCGTCCGCCGACGCGTCCGCGGCGGCCCCCGTCGACGTCCACGAGGCCCCGGCCGCCTCCCCCGCCGACGCCCGGCGGGATCCGTTCATCCGCGCCGTCCTGGCCGGCGCCGACATCGACGAGGCCACCGCGAGCTTCGCGCCCGTGCTCGAGGGGATCCGATTCGCCCGCGACCGCCGCACGAACACCTTCTCCTACCGCTACGCCGTCCTCGGCAGCGAGCGCGTGACGCTCCGCACCTCGCGCATCGGCGGCACGCAGTGGGCGGAGAGCGGGCAGCTCCCCGAGCACGTGGTCACGTGGTTCCTCGAGGGCCAGATCACGGTCGACCGGGGATCCCGCGCCGTCTCCTCCCAGGGCCAGCTCCCGTTCCTCCTCCCCACCGGACGCCCGTTCCAGTACCAGGCGAGCTCCACGCGGCAGAACTGCGTCCACCTCGACGCCGGCTTCCTCGAGCAGACCGCGACCGAGTTCCACCACGGTCCGGCCCGTCCGCTCCTCTTCGAGCACCGCAGCGTGCCGACCGTCGAGACGGCCGCGATCTGGCGGCAGGCCGTCGCGGCCGCGGCCCCGATCATCACGGATCCCGACGCCTCCCCCCTCGTGCGCCTCGAGGCCGACCTGTCGCTCGCCCGCGCCACCCTCCGCCTCTTCCCCTGGGACGACGTGGAGCTCCCGTCCGAGCTGCGCGCCCCGCGCATGGCGCACATCCGCGTGGCCGTGGAGTACCTGCACCACAACGCGCACCTGCCGATCACGCCCGCCGAGGCCGCGGCCGCCGCGGGCATCTCGACGCGCGTGCTCCAGCTCGCGCTGCGCCGCCACCACGGCCAGACGCCCACCGAGTACCTGCGCGGGATCCGCCTCCGCCGGGTGCGCGCGCAGCTCGTCGACGCCTCGCCCGCCACCACGACGGTGCGCAGCGTCGCCGAGGAGTGGGGCTTCGCGCACCTCGGGCGGTTCGCGGCCTCGTACGCCTCGGTGTTCGGCGAGCTGCCCAGCGAGACGCTCCGGAGCTGACCCCGCGGGAGGCGCGATGCGGAGACCGTGAGTGCGCTCAGCAACTTGCACACCACTGTGCAAGATAGCTAGCCTGGTCGCATGACCTCCCTCGCCTCCGCCCGCGCGCCCCGCAAGGACGCCGCGACGAACCGCCGGGCCCTGATCGACGCGGCCGTCGTCGCGTTCGACCGCGACCCGGATGCCTCGCTCGAGACCATCGCCACCGCCGCCGGCCTCAGCCGCCGCGCCGTGTACGGCCACTTCGCGACCCGCGACGACCTCGTGCGCGAGGTGCTGCAGCGCGGCGCCCGCCGCGTCGTCGAGGCGCTGGCCGGCATCGCCCACGCCGACAGCCGCATCCACGTCGCCCTCATCGGCGCGCGCCTCTGGGCCGAGGTCGAGCAGGTGCGGGTGATGGCGCGGATCGCCGTCCGCGGACCGCGCGCCCGCGAGGTCGCCATCGAGCTGGCGCCGCTCCGGTCCGAGCTGCTGCGCGTCGTCGAGCGCGGCGTCGCCGCGGGCGAGATCCGCGGCGACATCCCCGCGCCGACGCTCGCGCGCCTGATCGAGGGCGGCGCCCTGGCCGTGCTCGACGAGGCGACCCGCAGCGACATCGGGCGCGCCGAGGGCCACTCCCTCGTCGTCCTCACCTCGCTCGCGCTGTGCGGCCTCGACTGGCGCACGGCCGGCGAGCTGATCGACGCGACGCCCGAGCTGCGCGAGGTCGCGCCCCGCGCGGAGCAGCCCGCCGACGCGGCGGACGCCGCGACCCCGACGGGAGCGGCATCGTGATCGTCACCCTGACCGACGCACGCGTCGGCGACGGCCCCGCGCCCGCCCTGCCCGCGATCTCCCTCTCCTACGGCGGACCGGAGCCCGTGGTCGCCATCGCCGAGACCGAGCTGCGGCCCACCGTGCTCTCGCTCGTGGCGTCCGGCCGGATGCGGATCGACGGCGGCGCGCTCGGGCTGGACGGCGACGGCGCCGCTGCCGACGACGCCGGCACCGACGGCGCCGACCCGAAGGACGTGGCCGCCCGGATCGCCGAGCGGGTCGCCCTCGTCGACACCCCGCGGATCAACGAGCCCGCCGACGACGTGTCGCTCCGCGCGGTCGTCGCCGAGGAGCTCGCCCTCGCCGGGCACCGCTCCGGCCGGCACGAGGTCGGCGTCATCCTCGACGATCAGGGCCTCGCCGACCTCGCCCGCGCCCCCTTCTCGGCGGTCCCCGCGGTCGCCCGGATCCGCCTGCTCACGACGCTCGCCGCCAGCCGCGCGGGCGTCGAGGCCGTCGTCGTCACCTCGCCCGAGCGGCACGGCGGCGCGGTGGCCGAGTGGATGCGCGTCCTCCGCGACCTCGCCCGCTCCGGCACCGGCGTCCTCGTCGTCACGAGCGAGGCGGCCGCCGAGGCCATCGCGGCGCTCCCCGCCGACGACGCGATCGCCGCGCCCTCCCCCGCAACCACCCCCTCGATCGACGGAACGCAGACCCGATGAGACTCCTCCCCCTGGTGCGCGCCGAGCTGACGCGCCTCACCGCCACCACCATGTCCAAGATCGCGCTCGTCGCGCTCGTGCTGGTGCCCGTGCTCTACGGCGGCCTCTACCTGTGGGCCAACCAGGATCCGTACAGCAGCCTCGACAAGGTGCCCGCCGCGCTCGTCGTGGCCGACCAGGGCGCCACCGTCGACGGGAAGGCGGTCGACTACGGCACCGACGTCGCGAAGGACGTGCTCGACGACGCCTCCTTCGACTGGCACGAGGTCTCCTCCGCCGAGGCGCGCACGGGCCTCGAGGACGGCACGTACGACTTCACGCTGACGATCCCCTCCGGCTTCTCGGCGGCGCTCTCGTCGGCATCCGGCACGGATCCGCAGCAGGCCCGCGTGGTCATGGCCACCGACGACGCCAACAGCTACCTCGCCACCACGATCGCGCAGCAGGCGGGCGCGCGGATCACGAAGTCGGTCGCCTCGCGCGTGGGCACCGAGGCCGCGGGCAAGCTCCTGCTCGGCCTCGCGGACGTGCGCTCGAGCCTCGGCGACGCGGCATCCGGCGCGCAGCAGCTCGTCGACGGATCCGCGTCCGCGCGCTCCGGCGCGGACTCGCTCGCGGACGGGAACGCGAAGCTGGCGACCGGTGCGGACGCCCTCTCCTCCGGGCTCGGCCAGCTCCGCACGGGCACGGCCGAGCTCCCCGCGCAGACGCAGCAGCTCGCGACGGGCGCCGACCAGGTCGCGTCCGGCGCGGCGACGCTCTCCTCCGGAGCGAACGACCTCTCGGCCGGCACCGCCGCGCTCACGCCGGGCGCGCAGAAGACCGCCGACGGCGCGCGCGCGGTGGCGGACGGGAACGCGCAGATCGCGGCCCTCGGATCGACCGCCACCACGAGCGTCGACCAGCTCGCCGGGCGGGTCCCCGCGATGCGCGCCGCCATCCAGGAGCGCATGGCGAAGGCGGGCATCCCGCAGGCCGACATCGACGCGGCCCTCGCGAAGCTCGACGTCCTCGGCACCGACATCACCGGCGCCGCCGCGAAGGCCGACGGCCTCGACACCCGGCTGCAGGCCCTGTCCGCCGGCAGCGAGCAGGTCGCCCAGGGCAGCGCGCAGGTCGCCGCCGGCGCGGCGAAGCTGCAGACCGGATCCGCCGCCCTCGCCCAGGGCGCCGGCACGCTCGCGTCCGGCAGCTCGCAGGTCGCGACGGGCGCGGACGCGCTCGCGAAGGCCTCGCCCGCACTCGCGTCGGGCATCGCGACGGCCGCCGACGGCAGCGCGACCCTCGCCACCGGCGCGCACTCCGCGGCCGACGGCGCGACCTCGCTCGCGACCGGCCTCGGCACGCTGCAGGACGGCACCGTGAAGCTGCGCGACGGCCTCGACTCGGGGCTCGACCAGATCCCCGCCTCCACCGAGGCCCAGCGCGACGCGCAGGCCGACACGATCGGCGATCCGGTCGCGCTCCGGCAGGACGCCGTGACCCAGGCCGGCGAGTACGGCGCCGGGCTCGCGCCGTTCTTCATCAGCCTCGCCGCGTGGATCGGGATCTACGCCCTGTTCCTCATCGTGAAGCCGCTGTCGCGTCGCGCGATCACGGCCCGCAAGGCGCCGCTGAAGATCACGCTCGCCGGCTGGCTCACACCCGCGCTCCTCGGCATCGTGCAGATGGCCGGCCTCTACGCGATCGTCGCCGGGGCGCTCGGCTTCCGCATCGCGCACCCGCTCGCCATGTACGGGACGATGGTGCTCGCCTCCGTCACGTTCGCGGCGATCATCCTCGCGCTCAACGTGCTGCTCGGCAGCGTCGGCCAGTTCCTCGGCCTCGTGCTCATGGTCGTCCAGCTCGTCACCGCGGGCGGCACGTTCCCCTGGCAGACCCTCCCCGGCCCGCTCGCCGCGCTGCACCACGTGCTGCCCATGAGCTTCGCGGTGGATGCGCTCCGCCAGCTCATGTACGGCGGCGACCTCGGGCAGGCCGCCCAAGACGCCGGCGTGCTCGCGCTGTGGCTGGTCGCGGGGCTCGCGGTGGCGCTGGCGGGCGC
>Ga0265780_10011909_pt1 | contig 10245 bp, 9 predicted proteins | sample P1T30metagenome_FD_192432 | JGI IMG/M metagenome (GOLD analysis project Ga0265780, IMG submission 192432) | Plant litter microbial communities from East Loma Ridge, Irvine, California - P1 T30 | ecosystem: Environmental > Terrestrial > Plant litter > Unclassified | place: USA: California... | reverse complement strand
CTATTAAGTAGTTGTTGAGATAGCGGTGCCAAGAAAGAGCGTTTTTTGGTGCAAAAAGAACTGACCGAGGTGATGGGTTGACCGACGTGATGGTGGAATACGTTATTAGAGGCTAGCTTAAGCCTAAAATTTAAGCCTTTCGCTAGCTAGATTAATTGCAAAAACATTAGATAGGCTTAAGCCACTATCCTAACAGCTCACGAAAATGAGCTTGTGCGGCGATTGTTATTGGGGCGTGTGGCTGTTGGTCGACTTCCGCGAGATTCCACCGTTTCGGCAGCTCAAATCACTCGCATTCGGCAACTTCACGATCGCATTTGATTGGCAGATCGACTGGATTGCGGCGCATTCGTCCTCCCTAGAACAATTGATCTTCGACGACTGTACTGTTGTCACAGCTCTCGGCTTCAGGGAAGAGCAGGCGCAAGCTTTGTTCCCCGGCCTAGCGCCCATCTGTATGAAAAACGATGGACCATAATTTCTGGTTAGAAATGCACTTCGCTGGCATGCGATACTGGATCGTATGTCCACGGAACTTCCCAAGTTGCTGAGCTTTACCGTTGGTTCAGGGAACTGGAAGAGTGGCCAGGCGTTCGAGCAGTGATATGAGTTGACCAGTGGCGCAGGCATGGATTATTCTATTTTTGAACACGGGGGAAGATTGTGGGGAGCAGAAAATTGGTATACGAGCGAGTACAGCCACAATTTTGACCGTCTCTTCGAGAGGATGGGGATAGAAGTTTAATTTCCGCAATGTCAAAGCGACGATGAGGAAGCTTTAGCAAATCTCCTTGAAACTGTACATACAGGAGCTCACACCGGACATTGAGAGTGGAGAGTCAAATTGTAGTTTCTTGGGACTCGCAAAGATATCGTCAATCGGCCACTGTTAGTTCATGTTTTGTCAACGCTCAGGACACACTAAACGCCTAAGTCTTTGAAGAAATAGAGGTGCTGTAACGGGAGAGAGTGACTGGCATAGCTGAGGTAATGGAGATCTTCTGACCAGTGACGTGACCCGTGAAGTATAGCAAACAAAAGTTCTTGGGCTCGCTGTTCGCCTGCTACTTCCACGCGCCGTATGTGAGCACATGGCCCTTGCATGTTTCGCAAGTCAAAGAACCGCGTGTTGAGATTCATCTCAATGGATTGTTAATTACAATACATTTCTAGATGCTCATGCTTTCCACCGACCACCAATCCCAAACGCCCGCTAAAGTCGTCAATTGTAATACCAAATCACACAGACCTTCAATAACGAATCAGGTCGTTTTTAAAGCCCCAAACACGGTTTTACGGCCCATCCTGGAATGCATGGTTTTCCAATTCTTCCCTTCTGCGCCTCGAAGCCCACTCATCCATCGCGTTGTCTCTTTTTCCTTGATACCCGTAGTTTCTTCGCCAGCGACTGACACTGGATATTGCGCGTTCACTAATTCAATTAGCCATAACTCCATACCAAAGCGACATGAGGCCAACTTACGGACTCCGAATGGCCGGAAATTCTGGTATATGTTCTCCCAGTTGCCAGCAGGGACGTCGTAGACCTCATGCATGATGCCAATGTGAGGGTAGTCTTCTGATGCGCCTCTCTCCCACCAGAGTTGACCTTTCATGTGCGCACTGGCATGCGCAAACTTGTGAAGTCCCTCCAGCGTCTTCCAGTAGCTCAGCGTGACCTCAGTTTGGCCCTTGGAGTCTTGCCGTTCGCCATCGTCTTGTGTGCTCAGTTGCGGGGTGTTGCCCAAAAAGCCGTATAGTTCACGATTCTCTTCTGCGTCCTTCCACATGTTTTTGAAATACTTCCCAATGTCCGCGCTTCCAGGCGAGTATTTTCCGTTGGGATGGCTCCAGCTGGCGGCTAAGACGAGGACAACAATGGATTCTGCTGAGCCAGTCTCGGATTCTGAGCCATCAACGTTGGGGATCTGCCATGTGCCCCGACCCTGGAGTACGGCATCTTTTTTGGGATTGTGGAGAGTCCCGTTGGCGGTGAGGTAACCTTGGAGTATGCGGAAGACTAGGAGCGCGAAAGGCGGGAGCAGTGCTATGTTACGTGGTAGTGCTGCCAGGAGTATACATTGAATGGTTGCGCCGAGAATTAGCCAGGTTGAGATGGTGTAGTCGGATGGCTTCAGGCCATGGATGATATCGAGTGCTCCCATTGTGGTGAGAATTTGGTAGAGAGGACGAATCGATGAGTTGATGGGAGTTGTAGTTTCTGATTGTTTTACCATGTGTCCGAAAGTTCCTGATTTATAGATTTCTTGTCGCTCTAGGTAACTCATCTCGAAAACCACAGCACGGTCAGTTACGTGCGAAGCGGTCCAGGATTGACCGGGATCAGCCTCAGCCCGTAGCCTCGTCCGTTCGCACGTATGAGAGCGGAAAGATGTTGATCGACGTGATTGGTCGAGAATTCCGGCGGTAGAACACCATTCGTTGCACGGGTCGTACTACCCGCACGGAGTCGGGGTATCTCGATCACCATCCGCCTCGGCCTAGTAAGTCGTAGACCCAACCACTTTCAGCAGATTTCGGTCCAGTAGATACGTCAAAGTAGTGACCTGACTTCGTCCAGCGTGGTTCTGAGGTTACCCGTCCGTACCAACGTTCGCCTACCAACGATTGGAGGGCTTAAGTCGAACGGACGAGCGTCCATCACAACGGGCGCAAAGCATGACGTCACTTATTAGGACGCCATTCAAAGTGATGCGCTGGGGGTGCAAAGTGCATGGCTGGCAAGGCTGTACTTTGTGAGCCACATGTCTCGCTCTCAAATCAGTTTAGGGCCATGCGGGCATGGCTCATTTCACTGCTGTAATCGATGGTTGGGCACACATGCCCGCATTGAGCATGTTCGGTTAGCCAGGCAAAATCGCCATATCTAGCAACACCGTTCTACATCCTGCAAATCTTCTTCAATTTTGTTGATGTGTTCCGAAGTCAAGATGTAAGCGCCTAAATTTCTCGGCTTTCCAGTACGGTATGTATTCCGAACGTTGTGATTACTCTAGCCGCTCATTGCCTCGGCGGATAGCTTGCCCATAGTCGCCAGCGTTCGGCATCCTCACAATCGTATGCGTATGATATTTCGCTGGTTCCTTGTTTGTCAAAAAGACTCCCGAGTGATGGTCTAGCTCTACCAAGATCACCGGACTTTGAATGCGGAAGTAGAACGGGTCGTCGTCGCCGTAGCCACCAATCCAACAGAAAAATGTCGCATCGAAATGCTGCTTGATCTGATCCAGCTTCAACTTCCGCGTCTGAGTGGGATGGTACAACAAGAACTCGTGGCAGATGTCAAGGACGTTTTGCTGCTGTTCTGCGCTGAGGCTTGAAGCGAGAACACCAGCGTATGGAACGATGCGATTGTCGCGGAATGCACCGCACTGATGTCTTTGGTCGTCAGGTCCCCACGTGTCGGTGATGAGCTCATCGCGCTTGCTTTCGTCGTTGCTCGAGTTCCCGTAGACCTGCTTCATGCCTGGATCTCTCATTTTCTGAAAGAGCTGTGCCTTGCTCTGCTCTTCGCTACTCAAGCTTTGCATGAGTTTTAGTCCCAGATTGCCTTCCCTGTGCAAGATCTCAGTGCCCTTCCACTTGCCTTGGTCGATGACATTTGGCTCCGCGCCAGTGAAAGACGGCGACAGGATGATCTGGGAGCCTTTGAAGAAGCATGCGATGTCAAGATGGTGGCCATACATAAGCCAGCCCCACGGACTATCTGGAGAGCTGGACGGAGTGCCGAACAGGAGGAAGTTGTACGAATACTTGTTCATGATGTTGGGAAGCTTTACAACCTCGCCGAGAAAATGGTTGATTCGCATCGCAGCCAATGCTTTTTTGTAGCCTTCCGGTGACAGCGAAGCTTCGATGACCCTCAAGATGGACTGTGCTATTTGTTCCGGCACTGAGCAAAGTTAGCAATGCATCACCGCATTTGTTGCATGCAGTGTCATCTTACCTTCTTCGAGTCTCAATCCGAACGGCCGCAACAGAAACTCCGGGTTGCTCCAAGCGCGCCACTCTCTTGCATTAATCTTGTAGAAAACCTTCTTTCTTTGCTCCTCGCTGAGTTCGCTCAGCAAATCTTCCGCCTTTCTCACAACGCTACCGGTGTCAAAGCCTTCGTCCCTAGCCTCATATAGTCCTTCTCTTACTGCTCCATCATTTGTCACACCCTTGTAAGGTTCCGCGAGCAACTTCTCCCAGATTTTGGTCAGGTCATGTAGCCATGGCGGTGCGCGATCATCTTGCATGCATTTCACATATTCGTAGATGTTTTGTTTGGCGGCAGACGTGAACCGTTGGCTATCGAGGTCCGGAAGATGTGCGCGAAATCCAGCTGCAGCTTGATCGAAAGAATTTCGTCGAGCCATTTTGCCGCGCAATAGTCGACTGCAGCACTGCGGTCGATTACGATGTACCAATGGTAGGGGAGGCTTGATGAGAATTGTCTGAAACGGCGAGCTACCGTTGGGTCGTCAAAGCAAATGACAAATTGCAGCTGGGGCATGTGTTGACTTGAAGGCGTGTTTTCGTTCTTTCGATCGTGATGTGTTGCGATGCGCTTTCCCTCCAGGCCAGTCTTGTAGTACGATTGTACGCCACGATCACGCTGCGGAGCTTGATTTGGACGGTACCATGCTACGCAACAAAAGCAGACATTTACGTTCTTCCACTGTTGACGCAACACGAAACGAGTTACCTGAGATTGGGCGTCGAAAATGACGGAACGCGGGACCACACACCACCCCACAAGTCGTAGCGCGGGGCATCGTCAACCGTCCCTGCCTGAACACCCTCCGACATGAGTCTCAGCTTGCGGAAGCACAAATACATCCGCCTTACAGTCGATACATAGTACAAGTTAAGCTAATCTAGATCTTGCGAATTGTGGAACTGAAGCCAAAACCTCAACGTAAGTGATGTGTCGTCCGGATAAGTTCATGCCCGTGAGAGCACTCCTCACAGTTCGAAGGCTTATTAACACTCAGTGTGGCATTCTTCTGAGAGCAAACTCAAAATCAAGCCTGAACGTCACAAATCACGATGTCGCAACAACACGAAAGCAAATTCCGGCTCGTGACCGTCAATACAGTACCAGAGCGTGCAACGCGCCTGATTGGTCGCATGATCGAGGTACTTAAAGATCGCTACGACCTTGAACACATTGCGAACTGCTCCAGTACTCAAACCCATAACTTGATTATAATTTCGCTAATTTCTGCTAGCAATTGATGAGGTCGCCTCGACGGTACGGCAACATCAACCGAACCTCCTTTTCTCAGCGTCAATGTGGACCTCAGAAGAGGCTGCGAAGATTCGTGCCATTGCGGAGAGCGAACGGCCTGGTATCAAGACGCATGCAATACCAGAGAGATTGCAGGTCGAGCGAGGACCGGATGCGGTAGTCGAGTATCTAGTAGGAGTTGTACCTAGGTTCCTGGATAGCTTCTAGCTATGTATGTACAAAGCCATCAAGCTTGCGGTCCCGACGATATTAGAAGTCTCAGTACAGACCCTTGCATTTCCAGCTGCTCGCCGCATCTACATCTCCGTCGCCTTTATATTTGGCCTGCTTAGGATACATGCAGAGCGGCCTCTGCCTCATTACATCCGTATGCAGAGTATCATTCACATACTTCGTGCCGATGATCTGCTCCGGCGGTTCGCCATGCTCCACCCAAGCCATCATCGCCATCAAAGCATCATGATCCTTGTCCTCGAAGCCAGGCACGCTATAGATTATTTTACCCAGAGTGGACTGCTGGTTCGGCCCGGCAAAGTACCACGGTGCATTCGTGTTTGGTAGCGTGCCGGAGCAGTGGCCCATACCAGGTACGAGGAAGAACTTGAAGAATGAGTCCGTATCGATGCCTTTGGGAGCGAGATTACGCAGCACGTGATTGTAGAAGAATGGCGTCGAGCTCGTTGGGATGAGAGGGTCGATCATGCCGTGGTACGAGAGAATCTTTCCGCCGCGCTTGTGGTAGGCCGATAGATCGAAGCGGACAGTCGCGTCACCGGGGTTGATCGCATCCGATAGCGTAACGACTTCATCATCGTAATCGTTATAGTTCCAGTTTGGCCCTTTGCCTAGAAAATATTTGACATAGTCCGTGCCAAGTGGATTCGGTGCGTTGCCGGTCAACAAAGCTGGCTGCCCTTCACTGCCTAGATAGAAGGTCGGAAAGATGATCGTGTTGTTCTCCGCGAGGTAATCGGTGTAGATTTTGTACAGCGTTTCAAGCTGAGCGTCTTTCAGGCAGCTTGTGTCGTTGGCAGTTGCATTAGCACCGCACAACAGAGTCTCGGCGCGGAAGTTACAGCCCACGGGATCGGATATGATGTTGTCGACAAGACCGTCCTGTGGATCGCATTGCTTGAGAACCTCAGCATTGATAGTGGCAAAGTGAGCGGCCGAGATGTGGTAGTCTTCAGATGCCGGGTTGTTATACAGCCAAACTCGAGCTGTCCACGGCTGCATGTGCGATGTCCACCAAGCCGGGGCTCCAGCAACAATGCCATCGAAGTCTTCCGGGTAACGTTCGGCTTCCTTGAGCCCTTGACGTCCGCCCGTCGAGCATCCGGAGTAATAGCTATAGGAGACGTTTTGAGAGTAGTATGTTGCTGCGACAGCTTTCGCAACCACGGTCGAGCCATGCATCGCAAGGTGACCCCAGTTCTCGACTTTCTCAGGATTCTCATAAGCCCATAGTCCGTCGAATGTTGAAGAGTTGTGACCAGTGTCGGTGGACATGGTCGCAAAACCATAACGCACGCCGGCCCCCATATCGACATAATTGATCCCACCGCCGAACCCACCGTTGCCCACGGCTAGGAACCTGCCATTCCAGTCGTCTGGCAAAAATATACCGAACCCATATGTCGAGTTGTGAATGGACTGGACTTGGATTGATACAGCGCATGTCGCAGGCAGACCATAGGCGTTTGTCGGGTAGCCAGTATCGCTCTTCGGTACCTCGAAGGTAGAGTTGGCTGGGAGCGAGTACGCGAAGTTTACACTCGCGCCTTCGGGCAATGTTGCCTGTACCGAGTCCCTGTCGCATTTCGCATTGACAGTCCCCAAGACGGCACTAAAGATGAGTAACGTGCTGTGCTTCATGTCGAACCGCTGTTGGTGCTAGTAGTGTTGTCCAAACCACTGACCTTGGTGTTCAGCTTGTCCCGAAGCTTGACAGACTGAATGAATGCAAGAGCCTCTGTATCTGCCGCTGCGAGCGAGTCGAAAGCTTTTTATGCAGCTACGGGAACCTTGTGTATTAGCATGGGTTCGTGCTAGCATTCGGGAGCGATGCTCAAAAGAGAGATTTCGTCACACGGATCTCCGTCCATAGGTTTCGCGTCATACGTGTAGGCGTTGTTGCGGTGTCACGAATCGAGTGTCGTTGATCAAAGCTGTGGGCGACGCGTTGAAGATGGCTCCAGCGTGCTTGCCACGCGATGATCGACAGGGACAATGCCATCTTCTCCTTCATCTCACTTCACTCACGTTGCCACTCCAATAGTCAGCTTCTTCATCCTTTGGTAAGATGGAATAGCCATGTCGAAATGCCGAAACTCAGCCGATCGATGACATCGTGGGCAGGAACGCAGGGGAGCCACTTCGCGCTAAAACTTGCCCCGCCTCGCCCTCGGTGGGGAAGCCGGCAAATGCGTGGAGTAAGGCAACGACTTCGGACGATGAATTTTGACTGCATCGAGCGCGCAGCGATGTTCCGGTGAGATATCTACAGTGGCATCCGCTAAAACTCGAAATTCTGAATTTCAGCTTCTGAGTCGGATCTCACCATCCGCTGTGTTCTGGGAAGTAGCCGGTTAAGCATTCATCCACAACGTCGGTGGTTATTCGAGACCGGCGGCGAGATCAACGAGGGCTTTAGAGTCCAAGACGACCCGAATTAGGCTGTCAGGGTATAGAAGGTCCTTGCAAAGTAGCTTTGACAGGAACCATCGCCGCAACAATTCTTGAAACGTTTTACTACACTCGAATTGACAAGTCTCATTGAGCACTTTACACAACATATCAAGCGCTGTTGTGATCTTGGTCCGAATTCTGAATCATGGCGGACAATCTGAGGATAGCAGTTGTTGGCGCAGGTATGGACATCCGAGCTGGCTTTGACGGTCATAGCTAATATAGCCAGGAATGGGAGGACTTGCAGCTGCTCTTGCCCTCGCAAAAGCTGGCCATAAAAACATCACGATCTACGAGAATGCATCGAATCTTGGCTTCGTCGGGGCGGGCATCCAACTTGCCCCAAACATGGCTCGCATTCTCGACAAATTTGACTGTTGGGATAAGATTGCATCAGAAGCTGTGCAATGCGCGAACACTTCTATAAGAGAAGGTGCTACAGATAAAGAGCTTGGATATGTTGATCTTGGCTACGTCAAAGAGAAGTACGGATACCCTCATATGGTGGGCCACCGCGCAAGCTTAGCTGGAGGATTATGCGAGGGCTGCGAAAAAGAGCCCTCAATCTCCTTCAAGCTTGGAAGCCAGATTTCGGACGTAAAATTCGGTTCGAAGCCATCCTTCACGGTCACGCCTTCGAAAGGTGGCGGCAGCTACCACGTTGAGTGCGACATACTCCTCGGCGCTGACGGCGTGAAGTCGAGCATCAGAGTGGCCATGCTTGCCGAACTTGGTCTTCAAGGCCAAGCAAGAGACTCAGGACAAGCTGCGTACCGCATCATGCTGACACGCGAGCAAATGCAACACGACCCTGATCTCTTGAACCTCATCGAGTCGGATACCGTAACGCGATGGATAGGCGAGAAGAAGCACATAATCGCCTACCCCATCCACAGCAAAACTATCTATAACATCAGCACCGCACAGCCCGATGTCAACTTCGCAGGCGCACCGGACGCGCAATATACTACACGAGGCAGTAAGAAAGCCATGATGGAAGTCTACGGCGATTTCTGCCCCATGCTACACCGCATGCTGGATCTCGTACCAGAAGGAGAAGTCGTAGAATGGAAGCTGAGGGTGCACGACCCATTAGAAACATGGATTTCCGGTAGTTCAGCGTTGGTTGGAGACGCATGCCATCCAACTCTCCCACACATGGCCCAAGGCGCCGCACAAGCGATCGAAGACGGCGCAGTCTTGGGCGTCGTGCTAGCAACATCGCGCATTGCGGACGGCAAACCCGAGACTATCGAGCGCGCACTCAAACTGTACGAGAAGCTACGTAAACCAAGAGCGGAAGCACTTGTAGCGCTGGCAGCGGAAAGTGGAAGAGCGATGCACCTCGGTGCTGGGAAGGCGAAGGAGGAGCGCGACAAGATGTTTGCGGCGCTGAAAGCTGGTACGGGAAAGGTTCCAGATAAGTGGGCAGATGCGGATGTGCAGGCACAAGTGTATGGGGTGGATGTTGTGGCTGATGCAGAGAAAATGTGTGAAGAGGAGGGATTGGTTGCCAGACTGTAGGGCCGCGGTGATCCTATCAATACGGGTATGGACGTTGTCGTTGAGATATGAAGTACGTGTATCCGCAGTGAAAGCACGCAGCAAAAGATGACCTGAGCATATCCAAAGACACCTAAAAGCGCGAACATGCCATTTCCGAGTCAATGGAAATTTCCAAATCTCATCTTCCTCTCAGCGCCGAGAGCCGGCAGTATATCTTTCCTAAGCTCTGACATACGAAGCCGCTCAACACGAAGGAGACCCTTCATCGCATACCAGCGCGAGAAGGCAGTACATGCGTTTCAGACTGCCACAAGTAGAATTTCTTCTTCAACAGCGCACCATCAGGCACGCAATCAACGAAAAAAAAAGATGTTGGTTGCGGCAATTTCAACAAAGACCTCAACAAGCCTCCAACAAGCCTCCAACAAGCCTCCAACTAGCCTCCAATCCCTCCAGATCGCTGGAGTTCAATGGAGGCAGTGTCGTTACGTTCCGATGACTGCAGGCTCCGCCCAAACCAACAGTCACGATCTGGTAAGGACCTTCCGCCGTGGATCCGGCGTTCGCAACTTACAGCATCGGTCGGCTCGTACATCTCCAAACAGTGACATTATTCTTTGCCAGTGATCTGTTTGGTTGCAGTCTGTAGTAAGGGACCGCAAAACACAACCGCGAACTGCTTTCCTTTCCCCTGCGAGCGCGGGATGGATGTCTGTGTGTAGTCAGTGGGATTTCGGTCTTGTGAGCTGGTACTGGAGTGGTTGTGGGCATGATTGGCTGATGGCGTTGCGGTG
>Ga0265780_10011906_pt1 | contig 10246 bp, 13 predicted proteins | sample P1T30metagenome_FD_192432 | JGI IMG/M metagenome (GOLD analysis project Ga0265780, IMG submission 192432) | Plant litter microbial communities from East Loma Ridge, Irvine, California - P1 T30 | ecosystem: Environmental > Terrestrial > Plant litter > Unclassified | place: USA: California... | reverse complement strand
CGTATGCTGGCTCATTTGTGAGCAATTAGATCAAGGATGGTGTGTACTCTTTGTGACTGGGATGCTTGATTAGGCAGCTCCGTTAGTCTTCACTTGGTCATATTAGCGTAGGTATTCCGTTTCGCATAGGAAGACTCCAATTCACCCGTCGTTTAAACCTGCCAAGGTTGCCTTGCGAGGACACGAGTAGCCGTTTATGTCGGTTCCGGTGCCGGTTCCGTCGGATGTGAGAAGAGGCTGGGGACCGAGTCATGCGAAGCTTGAGTAGAGGATGATTGAATCATCAAAAGCGGAGCGGAACCGGGACTTGCTTCAAGCAACAAGCCATGTGACCAAGGTTTTAACCCAGAGCGCTTGAACAAACTCGGCAGTGTTTTCTCTGTAGGGCGGTTCATGATTGTGTCTCGGTCAAGGAACGCTTAAATCGGCACCCAAGATTCATTTGCATCTCTCCGGAACAGCATCATCAACACCACAAACTTCCCAGATTTGCATACCACAACTCATGATGCTTCAAAACGTTGCGATGGCATACTCATCTACAAACAACGTGTTTGAGCGCGGTGTCTGCGTGCAGGCTAAGCGATTAGCCCATCGACAGGATTTCGACCTCGTCTCGATTGTCCTGCCTTGCATGCTCGAGTGACGTTGCAAATATTCCCAGCCAATCACCGCTCCACACCAAGCCGCATCAGGGATGCCGAACCACGATCTTGTCTCCCCGCCAAGAATCGTCAACGGCTCGATCACGGCTTTTTCCACGGGGCGCTGCGAGGATCTTTTGGGGTATGCACAATGATATGCACGTCTTTGCTGCAGTTAAGCGTGGCTGCAAGGAGGTATCATGGACAGGTAGCATCGTTTCCCCATGGGTCTCCACTCGGTGGGCTTTTTACCCCGTCATGTGGTCGAAGTTCATCCATATTTTGGGGTAGAGGTGTTTAAATAGCGTCCTGCCGTGGCCCAATCGAAGACATTCCACCTTTTGGCCTTTTTCATCGAATAATTTTTCCTAGGAGCAGGTGGACTTATAGCCCACCATGGACAAGATTCACAGGCTCAATGTCGTACATCGCCTGGAGAAGCGCAATCTTCTCATCGCGTAAGGATAACCATCACAAGCTTGAGATACCAGCTAACAAGTAATTATAGAATCAACAGCATTGCCGGCTTGTCTATCCTCTTCTTCGGTTATGACCAGGGTATGTGGTCGCGATAAAAGTAGATTACTGAGATGAAAGTAGACTAACGATGATCAAGGAATGATGGGCGGTGTCAACACCGCATACGAATACTACACGCGTATGGGTTTTGGACATAAAGGACCTGACGGTGGCGTTGTCGTAGACGACACCCTGCTCCAAGGAGGCATCGTCTCCGTTTACTATCTCGGAACCTTGGTTGGCTGTCTCATCGGTGGCTCTATTGGCGATCGCTACGGGCGCATCAAGACCATCTTCTTCGGCGCAGCAGTTGCTATCGTGGGCGCCTGCTTACAATGCTCTGCCATGAATGCCGCATGGATGATTTGCGCCAGGTTGATCAACGGCTGGGGCACAGGCATCCTAAACGCCATCGTTCCTGTGTGGGCGACTGAGACTGCGGAACACAAATCTCGCGGACAGTTTATTGCTATTGAGTTCACGCTTAACATTCTTGGTGTCGTAATTGCTTATTGGCTCGAATACGGATGCTCTTTCTATGGAGACGGTACTTCGTCATTCATCTGGTAAGATCACAACTTTTTCAATTTTCAACGACGAATGCTAATACATTTCAGGCGTTTCCCTGTAGCGTTCCAAATCCCCATGCTGATGGGTCTGATGGCTGGTGTCTTGTTCATGCCGGAATCACCGAGATGGCTCACAAAGATGGGACGGAAGGACGAAGCGCGATACGTTCTGGGCCGCCTCCGTGGCGATGTAGGCGAAGAGCGTGAAAGAGCCGAAACCGAGTTCCAGGATATCGTCAAGTCGTGCGAACTAGAGCGCAAGGAACTCGCTAACCAGTCTTATGGCCACATGCTTTTCGGTGTCGGCTCTGGAAAGCTTCACACCGGGCGGCGTGTACAGCTTGTCATTTGGTTGCAGATTATGCAGGAGTGGGTTGGAATTGCTGTACGTAAACCAAGTGGACAAACTGCATACGAGACATACACTAACTTTATACACCGATGTAGGGAGTTACTATCTATGCCCCAACAATCTTTGGCATCGCCGGAATGAGTCCCTCCAAACGTCAGTGGATTGCCGGTCTCAACAACATCTTCTACATGTTCTCAACGCTCATTTGCGTGTTCACACTCGACCGGATTGGACGCCGCTGGACCTGCTACTGGGGCTCCGTCGGCCAAGGAATAGCAATGGCACTTGCCGGCGGCTTCAGCTATCTCGGCCAGCAAGCGACTCTCGACGGCGATACCAGCAAAGCCGCTGCATACGGAAACGCAGCTGTATCCATGGTCTTCCTCTTCACCTTCGTATTCGGAGCCACATGGCTAACCGTCCCATGGCTGTACCCCGCAGAAATCTTTCCACTCGAAGTCCGCGCTAAAGGAAATGCCTGGGGAGTGGTAGGCTGGTCGATTGGTAATGGCTGGCTCACACTCCTCTGCCCAATCATGTTCGACAAGATCGGCGAGAAGACTCTGTACATCTTCGCTGCTTGCAACGCCATCACGATTCCCATGGTCTGGGCATTGTACCCTGAAACCAACCAGCGCACTCTAGAGGAAATCGATCTTCTCTTTGCTTCGGACAGTATTTGGAATTGGGAGGCTGAGAAGAACTTTGCGAGATTGCGGGATGAGAATGGCCTGGGCGCAACCACCGCTACGGCAAGGGATATTGAGAACGTGTCTAGTCGCAAGCCGAGTTTGGCTCAGGACAAGCAGGTTCAGGTCGAGTCTGTGCAGTCTTAAGATGGACAAAATGCATAGGGCGGACGAAATTGAGTGCAATGGGCCCTCGGATTCACGAGGTCTTTGATAGGTAGAGAACAAGATGTAATATCAAAGTTCAAACTGCACGACTGCAAATTCATGCAACTCTGCACCTTGTGCTCTTGGATGCTCATTCGTCTCTATAGTAGTATCTCTAGAGCAAAGATGTCGAAACTCTGCTAGCATGGTCGTACCAAGCGCATTTGAACTCATACTTTTAAACGAATCTGCAAAAACAAAAACACGCGAGAGAGGAGTTTCGCTATTAATGCTGTTGTAGATCTTTAGAGATCACGTGTGTGTACTGGTATCCTAGCGCTCTTGGCGAAGACATCAAGCCTTTGCGTACGCGATGCTTCTCTCCCGACTCTAACAACCTCAACCCGTTGCTCCTGTCAAGGTCTTGAAAGTTTCCGAGGCTCCTTACAATAATCACCTTCTTGACTAATAAATCTCCGGGAAGCTTTGTTATCTGCTGCTCGATCGTCTGCATCACCTGCTGTTCCGAAACCGGACACGATTAACCTAATCATCCATGTTGCCGTCGTTGATAATGAGCTGTTACTCTTGAAGACGTATAGCCTACTACAGTATCTCTCCTCCTGCAGACCTATTCAAGAGAGTAATGCGCAAAGCCAAGATGGCTTATCACGAAGATGGTAGAAAATCCGCTCGGCAAGAAAGCGCAGCTCGGACAATTGACAGTACGCTACGCAAAACTCTGCGACGTCTTTGACTAAGAATTATTGAACCTCAAGCACGCACCCAAAGTACGACCTATCTCGCTCTGCGAAGATGAGTCGTACTGCATTGTAACCATTTTTATCGTGGGGTTTAGTTGTTCCGCTAGAGTTGCCGATTGAGTAATTAAAGTACTGCCGCTCCTAATTCTATCCCGTAATGTGCGTAAGAAGAGCAGAAGTTCAAACTGCTACGTCACGCTTACTCTCCCTGAATTAAGTGAACCAAAGTAAAGGAAATATTCTGCCGTTCTATGCGCATTCTTTCGCAGGAAAATCAAGTTCTCTGCTCTCCATCCAGATTTTGATGTTTCAAGCAACAACAACTACCCCTGCGATAAGAACTGCCCAGGTGGATACATTGCGGTGATCGCGGTTCGAGTTCTTGGACCATGCCACTCCGCTACTAGGTTGAGGGCCACGTCAAATTACAGGCAGTTGGGGCATTTGATCGAAAAGAAAACGCGTAGACGAGCTTCTTCGGTCCCCGAACACAACTTCCACTGCGACGTGTACGGAAGGTAGTAAGTGTAATTCTTGAAAATACACCAACGGTGAATGTCGTCGTAACGAGGAATCCAGAATTGATATCCGCGGTCAATCGGTCCACGATCTGATACAGGTTTTTGTGCACGAAGCAGTGCTCGCTATGTGTGCAAACATAAGAAGTTTGGCTATGCTGGAATTTTTCTAGTTTATCCTAGTCTATGATAAGATGTATGCGTGCACAGATATTAGCTTGTTGTCAGATTGGGATAGGGTTGGCTGAAACTTGAAAGCAACTCCGGACAATTGCGCCATCATTGCGTTACGAACCTTAGAAGCGCGTGAATGTCCGTACGGCCTGTGTGTTACCGTATAACGTCATCTAAATGGCCGAACGCTGGCAGATCCTCATGACTTCGTCTAGGACTGCGCTAAGGTAAGTCAACTTCGGTAGAGCCTCGATCGCCATCTCCTCTTTTGAACTGGAGTTGTTGTGAACCTCTTGCTTTAGCTTTTCCATGAATTTGGGATTCTTCAAAAGCAGATATAGCGTTCCCGAGAGTACAGTTGCTGTAGTCTCGGATCCCACAACCATGAACAGTGCAGCGTTGCCGACCATTTGGTCCAAAGAAAGACGCGCCTTCTTTTCGTCAGAGGCATCCATGATCAGGCCCCAAAGATCCGGACGATCAGTCTTCCATTCCGATCTCTCTCTGACTCTATCCTCGGCGAACTTCATATGCGCATCTCGCCTTGCCTTCATCGACTTCGGGACCAATCGCGGCGGGATTTTTGGTGCGAACGGAATATGATAAAAGACCACGATACGGATAGTGACGACTTTTATAGTCGCAACAATCACCCGAACCCAACTGTTGTACTCCGTGTTCTCAAGTAGACCAACGGATGTACCAAAAGCCAAGTCGCCCATAACGTCAAAAGCCAAGAAATTAAACATGTCCACCGTGTTCATCTCGAGGCCTTGATCAGCTCGCGACTGCACAGCTGCTACCAACCTGTCTACATGCTTGCGCAGGAGAGGCTCTTGTTCCTTTAGTGCTCGGGTTGAAAATCCGTGGTTGAAGAGTTGGCGTTGCTGGCGATGCTTGTCATCGTCCAAAACATCAATGATGTCTGGCTCGCCTGATATTGGCGGAGGGTTGGCGAGAGGGTTCTTTGGCAGCGGCTTTCGAGGACCGGAGTTTCCTGTACCATGGACATCTTCAAGAGTCAGCTTATCTGTTGCAGACAACGACAAGGTGCTAGTGACCTTTCCATGCATCACTAGACGTGTAGCTTAATCCCTAAGGGCTCAACCGCACGATTGGACCGTATTGCTCGTGAAGGCGGTGCGCATCAAATACCATAGAGCCCCTCCATCTGGAGAAGATGCGGGGTATAGCTGATCCCTTCATCAATCACATCGCATCAGATTGTTTAACAGCCTTGGCATTTGATACCCCCACGCAACCTCGCAAAGCACAATTTTCATTCATTGCTTCAAACATGGGCGGAATTCCTCCTGGAGGCGAAAAAAGGACGATCACCCAAGAAGAAGAAGATCAAATCTGGTCCTGAAACGACCGCCTGCCGCCAACTCCAGATCGCACCATTGCTCAAGTCTTCTCCGCAAAAGTGGCTCGTTCCCCCGATGCACTCACTGTCGATGCCCAAGACGGCACGCTGACATATGCGCAACTCGACACCTACTCTACACGCCTAGCGCTCCATCTCCGCGCCGTACTCCAGGACATCTCCCCCGATGAAATCGCGCCAATTTGTTTCGACAAGTCTATCTGGCTAGTCGTTTGCATGATGGGCGTATCGAAAGCGGGAATGGCGTACACGACGCTTGATCCCAGCAACCCAGCGGAGCGGTTGAAAGCTTTTATGAGCACGATTACTCCGAGGGTGATGTTAGTCGAGGAGAAATTCGGCGAGATGTTTTCCTCGGATGGTGGAATGAAGTATTTGGGAAATATACCTGAGATATGCGGTGTCGATGATACTAGTGGGAAGAAGACTGACCTGCCGCTCGGTCTGCCGAGTCATCTTTCCTACGTGTGTTTTACGTCTGGATCTACGGGACTACCCAAAGTGGCCCAGCATACGCAAAGCAGCGCGATTTCGAACGTTGTCCATGGCCACGGTTACGAAGCTGGTAGCCGTGTTCTCAATTTCGCGTCCCAGGCCTTCGCAGCGAGCGGATCACCACAGCTTCATCGCGACCAGCGCCACTGTTCAGCACGGCAAAGACGGCGAAGTGATGCACGAAGTCGTAACGCGAAGCCGCATGCTCATTCGTCCACCCTGGAAATGCTGGAGGCGATTTGAGATAGAACACTTGAAACTTGTGATCCGCTTTTGGCAAGCAGGGAAGGCCTGGTGAAGAATTGAGCCAGCGAGTCGTGCCGTGGCGGGAAGGAATTGTGGGTGTGAGCTGAATCGACCGTGGTTGTGCAGGGAGATGCTGTGTAGATCAATGAACTTGTACCATGGATACCTTGACATAGAGTTAGACGTCACTCGGAAGCGCTGCCTAGCTATTTGGTATGTAATTGACGAGTACGGCGAAATCCATTGTCGCCAGAATACGAACGGTGTGACAATAAAGTAATCGTTCGTATGGCGGCTTATGCTGTTTCGCGTATGCTATTCAGCTTTGCGTGACGGCAATGGGCGTCGAAGGCGTTCCGAGCGATGTCGACGACTGTCATATCCGAAGGTCTCAACGACTTTGGGTGGGTAGCATCGTGATGGCGATGAGCGCTACGGATGTCAAACTGGTCCAATCAGCTTGCGTATGTGATGCTCCACGGCAAAAAGCCGCTAAAATCGGAAAATTGTAGAGGCCGCAGCTTCGAGGCCGCAGCCACCAATGAGCCCCACAATATCTCCTAACAACAACAGTGATATCTTTGGTATGCGTGTATAACGGTGGCATCCTGAGACAAAGTGAACGTGCGAAAAACAAAATCAATCACTTCGCATGAACTAGTGCCAGGAGACACATGTGCTACGTGCGTCTGCGGGAGAAGCACATGCAGAAAACGTTGCGGGCACACAGACTCCGCGGGAAGGAATGATATGGTTGCCTTAAGAGCCCGAATACCAGGATGTTTACCTTGGGGAAACGGCCTTGAGTCCGTGAGATGGCCTGGACTCAATTCGTTATTGAGTGAGTCGCTTTGCTTCCAGTCTGGGTTTGCACAAACTCAGGTCGCGATGGGTCTGTGGCGTTTCTGGGGAGACGTCCGATGCTTCCAGCAAGTATACCCTGGCCATAGTTGAGGTTTTAAGAGCTGATCGGGTAGAATCTCACAGGTACAGGCTGAAATGATTGCTCCATATATTGTAGCCTCTTCTGGACAAGACAGCGGCTTACTGATACAGACGGACGGGAAAGTTGAGCCGCGAGTGGACGTCATCAAGAGGAGAAGTGGACGCTTCACAGGTGTGGAGGCGCTGAGATAGGGCCGGTAGTATGGTCCATGAGGAGGTAGAGAGAATGTGTCTGGCGTATTTCACCTCTTCTGTCTTCGTTGGAATCTGGAATCACATCGAAGAGCCGACATTGCAAGGTCATTCGTTGATGGCAAAAGTCGAGACGATGGTGGTCCTGGGGTCAAGGGTGTCCGTGCGAAGCGATTTGCTCAGATTAGTATGCCACTAGGCTCCATGTGGCGACCGTCGCAAATCTGTACTTCTTCAAGGGACGCCATAACCACGCGAGCACGCGACAATCGCGCGACGTAAAGCATCCGCAGCTATGGACTCACGAAGTATGGATAGTCTAGTGGTTAGTGACATTTCGGCACCTCTTCGTAGTCACCAAGTAACGTTGAGGAGCAGCAAAGTTGTGGGCGGCAAAGCCGAGGGCCGCATTGGATTATCCTTGCCTCTGCGCCACGATTGGCTGTGCTGGCATTGCCATGTCCCAATCCCAGGGTCCAACCAGAGCATTCAGCAGCGCTGTGCCTGTACTCAACGTCTAGTGGCCCACTCTATGTTCAAGTATATTGGTCCGAGTAATATAAGCGTCTCTGGTGAGAGCAAGTCATCGTGCGTACATGCTGGTGCTCTCGGCTGTGCCCTTGCGTGGAAGCGGGTTCCGCGACGGTGCGCTTCCCTAGTCGCTATGTTGTACCTGGCAGATTCCACAGACTAACGGCCGCTCAGAAGAGGCGGGTCGAGAGCCCTTGTCCTCGTAGCTGAAGAATACGAGTGGGTACAAGAGTTGCCCCTCGATCTCTGGTGATATATTTGAACTGTGATCCCGTGCTTCAGATACTGATGATGCGGCATCTTTGTCCTTTACTTGTCGTCACCTGAAGTACGCTTTTGCTACTTCGCATTGACCCCATCGCAATGCGGTCACCACCTCCCGAGGTCCTGAAAACATGGCCGAAGCCCAACTATGTCGACCCAGTTACCCGGGGCTCTACTCTTATGATTGTCGAGCTCACATTGCTTCCTATTGCAATGATAGTGGTTTTTCTCCGGATGTGGGTGCGCGTGGCATGGCTGAAGAAGGCTTGGTACGACGACTACCTGATGTTACTTGCGATGGTCTGTACCCTGGCATCGGAACGACCGAAAGTGGCGATGCTAACACCCACCAGGTTTTCAGCATTGGTACAACCATCCTTGTCATCATGGCGTCTCAGTTGTACGGATGGGATCGCCATGTCTGGGATCTTTTGCCCGTAACGTTGGAGCAAGGTCGAAAAGTAAGACTTGTGTAAGGTGTGTTACCGTAAGCTGATTCTAACAACTCCCAGGCGTCCTTGGCAGGGCAGACTCTTTTCGTGCTTGCATCAAGCACGGTGAAAATATCAATCCTCGTCTCGTACTTTCGAATCGCGCCTGAAAAGTCGCTTTTCCGGAAGTTGGTCTGGGGGACCTTTGCACTCGTTTTCGCCGCCTTCGTAGTGTTCCTGGTCGCTTTGTGGGTACAATGCATGTGAGTAACACCGACAACGATTAAAGCTTTCGATGCTGACTTGCACAGCCCCATTTCCAGTTATTGGAAGCTCAAGTCGGACCACCGCGATTGCATTCCCGAGGGACCGCCTTTGATCGTGCAGTCGACCCTGAACGTCGTGACCGACTTTATGATATACGCCTTGCCCATTCCCACACTCTTTTCGCTACAACTACCATGGAGTCAGCGTATCGGTCTCATCCTTCTCTTCGGCGTTGGTGGGATCATTGTCGTTGCTGGCTCCTTCCGGGCTTACTGGATCCACTACACTCTGTTTGAAACCTGGGACGCCACATGGGAAGGCTATCAGATATGGGTATGGACGGCTGTCGAGACCAACGTTGGGGTCATCTGTGGTTGCATCCCCGCCCTCAAGCCCTTGTTGTTCCCGGCTCGTGCGCGACAACACGGCTCGAAGTACGCCAACGGCTCCAGCCATAGTAGACGCAAGGAGAAGAGCACGCCGGTGGTCGATCAGCTCGAGCTTGATACACGTAAGCTAACAGAGACCGATGAGTCGCGACCCGACACAGCAGCACGGGTGCGCGCGATGCAATATTCACCTTCACGGCCAATGAGTGGCGACACAGACAAAAGTCGTTTCGATCTTGACATCGAGCAACAAAAGAGCTACATGTACTGATGGTACTGCTTCGTTTTACCTTTTCTTGAGTACTTCTGTAGCCAGTAGAATTTCTCTGGGTCGACCCTACTCACCACCATACGTACCTGATATCTCCTTGCGCTTCTATTCTTTTCATCATGTCCGGAAGATACCACGGTGGGCGGATACATTGATTTTGCAACTTTCATTTGTCTTGCAACTGCAATGCGAACTTCGCGACGCTTGAGATCATTTGCCGTACTCAGAATGATAAGCCCCTGACCCCACATCCTCAACTCTGCGTCTTTGATGCTTTTTCGATAACCGTTTCAGTCAGGGCGACTCTGCTGATGCGCCGAGGCAGCGAATACTTAGCGGTGCAGCTAAAACCAACGTCCTCGCATGATCAACCCCAACAGATCAAGGTGCGCTATTTTTACTGAACACTTACTCGACTGAGGTTCCACTGTTTTCCAGAAGATTACAATGCG
>Ga0265780_10011904_pt1 | contig 10248 bp, 12 predicted proteins | sample P1T30metagenome_FD_192432 | JGI IMG/M metagenome (GOLD analysis project Ga0265780, IMG submission 192432) | Plant litter microbial communities from East Loma Ridge, Irvine, California - P1 T30 | ecosystem: Environmental > Terrestrial > Plant litter > Unclassified | place: USA: California... | reverse complement strand
CCGTCGGCAAAGAAATCACCACCTGGATCCAACGCCACCTCCCCCTCGTCATCGGCCTCGCAGCCGGAATCGGCGGCGCCCTCCTCCTCTGCATCTTCTGCTGCTGCCTGCGCTCCTACCGCCGTCGGTCCAAACTCAAGAAATACGCTCAGGCTCCCCCGCCCATGCCTTATCAATCCAGCGGTAGCTCAAGGAGAAATCGAAGCGGACCTATGGGCCCTCCCCCCATGGGCCAATATAACAACGGTTATCCTCCTCCGCAGGGACCGCCACCATCAAATGGTGCAGCGGCGCCGTGGCAACCAAATCCGCATGCGCCGAATGGGAATGTACCCATGCCGCCACCGGTGCATAGGAGTAGTGTGCGGTATGCGTAAGCTATTCGTTTTCTTTCTTGTTTTGTTTGAAAGGACTATATCACGGTCATTTACACCCCCGGCCTTGGAAGCTGAGGGGATTTGGGCGAATTCTTGCATCGTTAGCGGCGTTTATTCATACTTTTTGTTTCGTTTGTGTGATTCTTAGTGGTATGGTGGTGGAGAGCCTGCCGTCTTTTTGCATTAGGGATGGGGTAGTAGGAGACGGTGTTGGTGTAGATGGAGTGGAAAGAAAGAAAGAATATATCCCTCTTTGTGTGCATGTTCGTGTTTATGAATTGCGCGACTGGAGTTAAGCGTTTTCGCTCCTCTTAGGCAGCTAGTAGGTCATCCCTCTCTGTGTGCAAATCTTCTCTTTTGCGTTTTGTCTGTTGCGTATCGGTGTATCCCTTGATTGTGAGACCGGAGTCGAGCTTTTTCGCTCCTGCCTTGGGCAGCTGGTAGGTCCAAGCGCTTCCTGTCCTGCGCTGCGCCTTCCAGCCTCCATGCGACCTGCCACACCACTCTCTCACCAACCCCGCATCATGGCCCGCATCACTCACCAGCCTTGCAGCATGATGCCTTCCTATCGTTTGGGTCTTCGCTTTAATCGGTGTGTCCTGCACGCAATACAGCCTGTGTGAGCAGATCGGTTCGTAAGACACCTAAGGGCGCCGACTCACCACACGAATTCCAACCGCGCATGCCTGGGATTTTGCAATGCGTAAGAGGCTGGGATGCACAGCCGCCACCACGGCAGGCTGCACCTTTAAATAATAGTATTGAGCTCGCCTCGCCCGCTTCTCACACCCTTCTCTCGCCCATCTATGAGCCCTTTGTCTGCCAGCTATGAACGACGACGATGAACACCGGAACGTTCACCTGGACCAACCTCCCATCACGCCTCACAGCTGCAAACACTGTCAGCGGATTGTGCTCCGTCGGGAACATTTCATAGATCCAAATAATCGCCTCATGCTCCCGCACACCGTGTCCGAGATCCGACATGCTGCAAGATCAGGGTGCGATTTCTTCAGGCTTCTCGCTTCGGAGCCGGGGCCTCACCATCTTTTGTTCTGCCCGGGATGCACCAAATGTACAGGTCCTCAGGACTGGCGCATCAACAGATTGGCTTTGCTCAAGCGGGTACTTGGTTCTAAGAAGGCTGAATACCCGTATAATGGGATTGAGAACATTCCGTCTTACTGGACAAAAGAAGCCTACAAGTTAAAATTCATGGCATGTTGGAAGCGTAGACGGGTTTCTCTGAGTATGAACAATTATTGGGGTTGGGCTCCTCCTAGTCTGGAGTTGAGTTACCATGGCTCGTGGGAGCCGATCGGGATACCTCTTATTACACAAAAAGTGATCGGCGTCGAAGGTTCGTCAAGAACAATCCTCAGTGATAAAAGCTTTCCCTAATTTACTATGTGCAGGAAAAGCTGCCAGTGAAGTGGGAACACTACTCGAACAAAGCTACAACGCGGACGTAGCATCGCAATCGACCCTCGGACAAATGTATCGATGGCTCGTGGAATGCCACTCTTCCCATACTCTCTGCCGACAAGATCATAGCAGCTTCGTACCCCGAAGACTCCTGCACATTAACTTTGGCACAAGGGCGCCAGTCCTTCGTCTTGTCGAGAATGGGCAAAGCGTGCAGATTCGTTGGGCTGCTCTGAGCTACGTCTGGGGGGGAGGTCAGAAACTCAAAACGACTATCAGCTCAATCGCCGACATGAAAGCGGGGATTGGAACGGAGAGACTTCCACGAACTCTCCAAGATGCTGTTACTGTTTGTAAAGCAATGTGTTTGGAGTATCTGTGGGTGGATTCACTCTGCATTATTCAAGACGACCCCTCAGATCTGGCGCAGGAGTTGACGTCCATGCCTCAGATCTATCAAAGATCGTGGGTTACCATCTCTGCCTCGACAGCGGCGAACGTGTCAAAAGGGTTCCTGCAGGAGAGGTGTTACTCTCACGACCAGCGTCCACTATCACTATCATACCTCGCCGATGATGGTTTAGCCACCAACAGGATCGTATTCATCAATTTTCGGACAAATTCATGCTTGTCTTGGGAAAGCCCCATTCACGAGCGTGCATGGACGTACCAAGAGCGACGTCTATCGTCTAGGACTCTCGATTTCAGCGATAAAGGAGTCATTATGTACTGTCACACGAATAAACGGTGTCAAGGTTATGGCTCGCTCATGGGTTGGTCTGCATTTGGAGATACTGAAGATGCAAAATTGGTGGTCAGAACAGAGAGGCGGCTTTACAAGCCTGTATCAGAATACCAAGAACTGCCAGAGTGGCACGACATTGTGGCCGGTTATGTCGATCGGAAGCTTAGCTTTTCGTCCGACAAACTCATTGCGCTCTCAGCTCTTGCCAGCCTATATCGGCAATGCACGGGTTACACCTATCTCGCAGGTCTTTGGAAAGAGTCTTTGATCAGCGATCTTTGTTGGAGATCCGCATACCATTCCCTAGCTCCGCGACCAAAAGAATACCGCGCGCCGTCTTGGTCCTGGGCTGCTGTGGATTTAACACTCCACGCGAAAGTCCCACCCGATTTCAAAGAAAGGCTTGGGCCAGGCGGTATATACCACGAGAATCTGAAAACTGCAGCCCACTCACTAGCTAAGGTCATTGACGTGGAAATCAGGCAGGAGCCCCCAAACACAACATTCGGCATGATATATGAGGGGTTCTTGACACTAGAAGCTCCCGTCTTATGGACAAATTGGCTGTACAACACATACCTGATAAGCTTCGATCTGGGTATTTATGATATGGACATCAAACTGGGTCATCATGATGCAAGAGCTTTTGCAGATACTGTGGAGGATCAAATGAACGGAAACACTACTGCTAGCTCGGCGGTTCTAGCAGTTTTGTTGATGCGTTCAGCGTCTGTGAGAACACCAAGAGGTAATATCTATTACGGCTTAGTCCTTGATTCAGTTTCAGAAAACACATATCGTCGGGTAGGGCTGTTCGAGTTCGACGACCCGAACGTGCATGTGGATGACGAATGCTTTCGTTCTCTTTTCAACATCCGGACCATCACAATCATATAAACTGCATCAAGGCTCCGAAGTGTTCATAGTATATATCTCAAACTCTTACGTTAATCTTCAGTTCATTCGTTGTTGAGAAGGTGTGCGTTCGTGGTGGGAGGAAAGGCATCTAATCACGCAGACGAGGCTAGTCGTCTAGCGCGCCAAACACCTTAGGTGTATCGTGCGAGCAAGCGTCGTGGCATGCAACGCGACAGCCGATCGCATTGAAACGAGTCTTTGAATACATGCAACGGGAGCTTCTAGACTAGACGATCACACAAAAGAGTTACTCGACAATGCCGAACCCATGGAGATCCGACGATGTGCCCCACCATCAACTGCCGTGGACCCTGATTAGCGATGAAGTCATCGACGTGACATTTTTAATCACGACGCGTAGCATGACAACAAACCTCTCCTCGAAGTTCGGAATCTCGCAGCGATATCTACACATTCCACAACCAACATGTTAGCCCTCACCAGCGCAACCGGTAAGCTCGGCGGCGCCGTGCTGAACGCCATCCTCGACAACAAGCTCATTGACCCAAAGGAGCTTGTAGTATGCGTACGTCTCTCTTTCCATTCATCCTCCAATTTCCACTCCCAATTCTCACAACTAACAACCCTCGCAGACATCCAGCGACCCATCCTCAGAGCGCTTCTCCTCCCTCCGCGCCCAATCCATCACCCTCCGCCAGGCCAACTTCGACGACCCCTCCTCTCTCGCCAGCGCATACAAAGGCTGTACCTCCCTCTTCCTCGTCTCCACTCCCCGAATCGAAATGGACTACAACAACGCGCCCCTCTGGCACGGCCGCGAGGCCCACCACCGCGCCGCCATCGATGCCGCGCTCAAAGCAGGTGTGCAGCATATATACTACACCTCGCTCGGTTTCGCGAACCCCTCTAAAGCCGGTGTGATGCGCGCGCATATCAGGACAGAAGCGTATCTGTCCGACCTAGCGAAGGAGGGGAAGTGCACGTACACGGTGATTAGGGAGGGGTTGTATAACGAGAGTTGGCCCTTGTATTTCGGATACTATTTCGGGCTCAAAGAGGAGACGAGGAAGAAAGTGCTTGTCGCCGGGGATGGCAAAGTGAGCTGGACGAGTATACCCGATATGGCATTTGGTACGGCGAAAGTCCTTGCTGCGCCGCGCGAGCAATGGGCTGGAAAGACATTCTATCTGTCGCAGAAGAAAACTCATTCGCTGAGCGATATCGCGCGCATTGTGAGTAAGGTACGGGGCGAGGAGGTCAAGCTCAAGGTTGTGAGTAGGAAGGAGTATGAGGATTACTATGTGAGTGAGAAGGGGATGGAGAGGCCGAGTGTGGAGTGGTGGAGCAGCACGTATGATGCGCTCAAAGAAGGGGAATGCGAGATCGATGATGAGACGTTGGAGGCGTTGCTCAAGGAAGCGGGGAGGACGCCGAAGCCGTTGGAGGAGACGGTTGAGGAGATGTTGAAGTAGGGTAGCAGATAGTAGGATAATATATACTCATTCTTCATCTTCATGACTAGCGTCTACTCGTACAGCATATACATGCACCATTCTTCTCCACCCGCTCATCCACTTCCCTAGCAAACACCTATCCTGCCCACTTCCCACTTCCCACTTCGTCTATATCCTCACCCTCGCCGCACTCTCATTCCTCTCAGCAATCATCCCGAACCCAAAGTCCTTCCTCCGCTTATTCCCCTTGCGATCACCATACTGCTCGTCGAACTTCTTGATCGCGCTTAGACTGCTCATGTCTTCGCTGATACTGGCGCTGATTTCCTGCAGCGCTTTGTCAAAGTGGCGTGAGTGTAGGATGCGTTTCTCGGGGAATGTGTAGTTTTGGCCGCGGACGAGGTGTAGGGCCTTTGGTGGTGTTGATGGCGAGGAGGGTTGTTGTTGGGAGGATTCAGAGGCTGTGGGTGTGGCTGCGGTTGTGGATTCCGATGGTTCCGAATCAGGAGTGGATGTGGCTTCAGACTCAGACTCAGACTCTGTACTGGCCTTTGCAGCGGCAATGGCGGCTTGTTCGTTCTCTTCCTTGACGCACGCGAGGGCAGCAGAGACAGCAATGTTCTTGAGATCGCTTCCGCTGTAGAACGGCGTACGCTTCGCAATATCTGCTAGATCGACAGAGTCATCAAGTTGTTCGCCCTTGAGATGTATGCGTAATATCTCTTTCCGGTCGGCTTGCGTGGGTAAATCTACCAGCAATCGTCTGGGTAGTCGGCGAATGACAGCGTCGTCCAAATCAAAAGGTCGGTTTGTAGCTACCATGACAAATACGGAAAGGTCATTGAGGCCATCCCACTCTTTCAGGAATTGGTTGAGTATGTCGCGATGCGACGTGCGTTCGCGCATTGCGTCTCGGGATGCAAAGACGGCATCGGCTTCGTCGAGGAAGACGATGCATGGCGATAACTTCCGTGCTAGGGAGAAGATGGCTGCGACGTTCTTCTCGCCCTCGCCCACATACTTGTCCATGATTTGGCTGCCGGAAACTTCGAGTACCGTACTGCCACTCTCCTTCGCTACGGCCTTGGCTAGAAGCGTTTTTCCTGTGCCTGGAGGTCCGTATAATAAGGCGCCAGATATCTTCTCCGTCGCTAGAATACCATAGCTGAATGCCTCGGGGCGTAGTAGTGATAATGAGGTAATGGTTCGTATCGAGTCTACCGTCTCGGTGGGCACATGTACTTGGTCAAAGGTCGTTTTGATCTGATCCGGGTCTGCAATACCGGGCATGAGCCGCTTTTCGTGCTTGTTGGCTGTAGATGCTATGCGTTGCAGATTTCGTTGACGCTGCATGCTCTTCTCGTCTGGACGTTTCTTGCCCAGGTCTGCCTCAAAACCTCCTTCCTGATTACCAAAAGCGTTCTTGGAGCGTTTCGGGATCGCTGCCGCAGCCTTCTCGAAAGAGGTGTATTTAGTTGTGTCACTAGACTTTAGCAGTCCCATAGCAAGCGCAACATGTGCCCAGCTTACTTGCGCCGGTGCGTCCTCAGAGGCTACTGCCTCGCTTGCTGGGCGTGTGATAAGCAGACCGAGAGCCGTCAATGCCACCCTGTGTACCTCATCGTAACTCAGCACACGGCTGAACTGTGATGAATGAAATATAGGCGCCCACTCGGCGAATCGGAAAGGACTTTGCTCCAAATTCGAGATATTGGCAGCCGCCGCTGGATCTAATGAGCGAAGCATGTCTTGGATATGCCATAGATTGATGCGTCGGAATTTATCTTTTTCTGCTGTTGAAAGGTCAATCGACGACGCAGAGTTGCTACCCAACGATGCGAGAGCTTCGTCGAAGTTTGGTGTACTACTGCTGCCAGACTCTGATGCGACGACAATGGTCCTGAAGAAGCCACTTTCGCCTTCGCTTTGGAGCGCACGCACTCCGCTGGTGTGTGTTAGCTTGGCCGTCTCTACGTTGCGGGTACTTCTTACCTGGCGGATAGTTCAGGCGTGAGGTCGCGTGAACAAGTGCTTCCCACAATCATGACGCTTTCTCCAGCGCTACGACGCTTGCGAACAAGCTCTTCCAGCTTCTGAACGATGCGGCCACCATAGTGTGTAGCATTTAGTTGTTTGAAGTCCGGGATGTAGATAACTTTAGACTTCGTCGGGGCATTAAGGGTTCTCGCAGCTGAACCAACTTTGACAGTCATGCTGATGTCTGCCTTTGCAGGAGACGGCAAGGCAGAGTTAAGTTCAAGCTCGGCACCTTCTTGCTTCAGAGAGTAGTCGAAAAAGGCAGGAGCTTTTGACGATGTTTGAGACTCTTCAGACGAGTGGGAAGGTTGTGTATTGTCGACGAAACCACGGCTTTGCTTCAGATCACCCGCGTCAATCAGTGCGTCTAAGAGAGCGGCTAACTTCAGATCCTCAAGCTGTACGTCCCCAGGGTTCTGACTGCGCCCAGACTCATCGACTGTCGCATCAGACGTCCCGAATTCGCCTGCTGACAGGCCCATGCCCTTCAAGCTTTGTGTCATAGCCCGCAATGCAGGTGAAAGAGAGCCTTTTAGAGAAATTATGGAGAGTGGTATAGCACGGGGGCGCATTGAATTGGGATCAGGCTGATCCGTCGACGAAGACTGATTCCACTCGGAGTCGTCCTGAGCGATAGAGTCTTCTATGTCCCTCATGAGATCGCCGAGATCTGTATTCATGCGGTATGCTTCGTAGCCCAGCGAGCGTATCGAACGTGGTGATGGCTCTGCTCCTTCGCCAAGGTAATCTCCAGCAAGATGAGCAAGGTCTTGAGCTTTTAGGACAACAACGTCAGCACCCATTTCGAGAGCAGTAGATGTTACGCATTCATCTATCAATGGCTCGTGCTCAGCCATGGGTGAGTGAAGGCTAAGGTTTGTCTTTGCAGCAGGGAACGAGTCGCCAGCTGGGTGCAAGGAGGAAAGAGACGCAGCCATAGTAGCTCGGATCTCAGCAACGACCAAGGACGATAGGCGTCTGGAGTTGCCCGCCTGCCGAGTCTTTGCGATTTCCCGTTTCCTGGCAACCATGCCCAATTTGGCACTCTGCTTCTTCATGGCCTCGATTTTCTGGCGCGGATCCATGTCTTTGTCGTTCTGAATCTTGCTCAGCTTAGACCAAGCGTCCATGAAAGCAGTGTCTTCGGTGATTGTGGATATGGGTACTTCGTCCGGGCGCCCTGCTTCGGTGCTGGCGACTGCTTCGTCATTCCGAATTTGTGACTGGTGTGTTTCCGCCTGATCTATCGGTGCCATTTGCTCTTCCAGATACCTCTCCACCTTGAGCTTCTCGTGATCGTCCAGGCGCCTGTTCCACAGGCCACGCACTAGTCGCGACAGGATCTGGGTAGCGTCAGAGTCGCGTGGAGCCGGTATGGTGCACGCGGCATGCTCTCCGGATTCAGCATGAGCGACTTGGACAGAGAGGACCGTGGGCGCATTGGCTACTTGTGGGTCTGCGAGATATTGTTGGCGGCGTAGTACCCTCTTCTTCAGAAACCAGTCAGGTATGTGGACAGGCGGCAGCCCTTGCGTCTTCTTCCCCCGCTGCTGGCGTCGCAAGGCAGCCGAGTACCTGCGTGAGGTTTCCCGCGATCGCTGCAGCTTCTGTGCCAGAACCTCTGGGTCTTCTGATGCTACCGCACTGTCGGCGGGCTCCTCCTCCACTGCTGCTGCTGCCTTCTCTCGGTCCGTCTTGCTGACGTCATCTTGGTCGGCGGGTGTGCTATTGGGCGCGGGCGGCGGGTTCGAGGCTTGGGCGAGGGTGCGTGTGGTGTGGAATGCTCGTAATCGTGGTGTCGAAGGGTAGCGGCGGCCGCGAATAAAGCGCGCTGGAGGTCGTTTCGTAGACACTCGCAGTGCGGACCGAATCACGTACATACGGACGTCGAAGGCGCTCCCAGGATTGGGGAGGAAGGGAGCCTACAGGAGTTGGCGTAGGCTGCGGAGGGGTGGAGGCAATGCGCGGCGCTGCGTCTGATGGCGATAACCATCGTCAACTTTCTTTGATATTCCCCCAGCAAGGGTCCACCCAAGACGCGCCGGCTATTCCCGCCCTGTGCCCATCTTCTACCACAACACATCGCGATATATCTGGCTGCGACGGCGATGCTAATTCTACTCCGGTTATCCTTGTTAGTGATCGAAAATGCCCTTAATGCAAAGGTAGTGCATGTCAATACAAATAGATTGGCAACCTATGACGTAGGCGATGCAGCGGGCATGCGCGCATCAAGAGACATCGAAATGAAGGAGTTCGCATGTGCAAACGAGGCAGCATGCTGCGTCGTCCCATACAAATTACCATGGGAGCGGCCAGCTTCTGGCCAAGCTAGGAATATGTGCGCGAAAATGGAACGTTCTTATTGACCACAAAGTTTGGTAGACCACTCAGTGCCCTCCATGTCGACATCAGGCCTAGAAGAGTACAATGACTCCAACTTCGATTATATGCAGCATTCTGAAACGGCTTGGCCACACTGTTCAACAGTTCATATAACTTGGATACGGTGATAGAGCAAGTGGGTCAGGACTGCGTGCCCGTTTGATGCGGAACCTATAGTCTGTCCATGCACTTGGATGGGACCTGACTCCGCTGCATCTCACCAACCGGAGGTCTCGAAATCTGAGCGTGCCAACGCAGTTTGCAACTGGCATGTGTTGGATGGCCTTGAGATGACCGGGATGGGGGGAATGCCTCATATGATATGACACTGGATGGTACCACGGATCGGTAGCGACTCGAAAATTCAACAATGAGCGGAACCATAGTTCGCGCATGATGTTGCCTACATAACTTCCGCGACGGATAGGAGAATGGAAAACAGACTTCCCACGTATAGCTCTTAAATAGTAGGACGGTATTCGCACTCCTGTGTACTCTTGATACACATATACCTTTTCTTGCGATAGAAAGATGAACGTCTCCGATGCTGAACAAGCTGGTAAGTTTTGCACCTTTGATCCTTTGTGTAGATGTGAGCTTACTTCGACATCAGTCGACAGCGCCCGGCCTTCGCTCCGCGAGAAGTCGCGCTCCAGACATTCAAGTATATCCAGTATACCCAGCATATCCAGCATATCCACCCATCCAGATGCCGAAAATTTTGGTGACCGTATAACACGGACACAACAATGCCGCATCCTGGGCTCGACCTGTCTGATGGCATTTACGTTAGTAGGCCTCAACCAGGCCTTTGGGGTATTCCAAGCACACTACGGACGAGAAGCGGCTGTCACGGAAGGCGTCCTCCTTCAGACCGAGCTATCCAAACGCCCGTTGATCTCGGCGATAGGGTCGTTAGGGAATGGAGGGCTCTTCGCCGCCTTTG
>Ga0265780_10011903_pt1 | contig 10248 bp, 12 predicted proteins | sample P1T30metagenome_FD_192432 | JGI IMG/M metagenome (GOLD analysis project Ga0265780, IMG submission 192432) | Plant litter microbial communities from East Loma Ridge, Irvine, California - P1 T30 | ecosystem: Environmental > Terrestrial > Plant litter > Unclassified | place: USA: California... | reverse complement strand
AGTTTGCATGTGAATTTATTGGTCCGCACTTCGAGGGTCAGCCTTCAGATATGTGGCTGGCGAAGCTGGCGCTTGTTGTGAACGAACTCAAACGCCATCAATTCGAGATGGGTAGGAAGCCATTGACAGGCGTCGCAGCCGAGAAGAGCATCGTTCGAGGGTGGTGGGCGATTGCGCATGCAGAGGTTGACGAATCTGATTGAGCTGGTGTAAGTGCTGCTTCATGCATGTGAGCTACATTTTGTATAGGACCCCGTTACTTGTCTAAACAATACAGGTAGTTTTCCCCAGTTCTCTCTTGGTCTCATGTGAGGCCGATTCCGGGCTCAGCCCGGCGTGACGCGTCTTGGAGCGCTAGAATTATGGAACAGGCTAGACTTGCGGGAAGATCCGAGATTCCACACTAGCCGGAGACGGGTCTTCGTATATCGTATTTGCGTAATCTGCGTATTGCGTAGTAAAACCGTGATGATAAAAGTCGCCGGCTGCCAAAAATTGAGTTGGTCAGAAGCAATACTTTTCACTTCACCCAATTGCCCTTCATCATGAAAGCAAGACCAGATAGCACCCAAGCGCCGATACCAGTAGACTCTGAACGCGACGATGACGTATATCATTTCGGCGCACCACCGCCGTACACTGCGGAAGAGCTGACGGGCTCAATACCACAGCCAGGAGATACTGGAGTGACGAGTAAGCGCAACCCGTCTTATTATCTGTAACTAGGCTGACTGGGGGCAGATGACGGTCGCATCGACATTGACTTGAACTCGCGACTGACCAAAACACTCGTCAAGCTTGTACCGAAGCATGACAAAGATGAACCAGAACTAAGCCGAAGATTCACTGTTAGCCGACTATGGAGTATCCGTCTGAACATTGTCATCCAAGTCGTAGGAAGTCGAGGCGATGTACAACCGTTCATTGCCCTCGGACAAGAGTTGCAAAAGTACGGCCACCGTGTCCGCATAGCGACACACAACACGTTCGAAGGCTTCGTAAAGGAGTCAAATCTAGAGTTTTATCCTATTGGCGGGGATCCTAAAGAGCTCAGTATGTTATGCTGTAAAGGTCCGTACGTACCTTGTTAACATGCAGCAGTGGCCTACATGGTCAAGAACCCAGGGTTGATACCGTCCATGAAGAGTCTTCGCGAAGGCGATATCCAAAAGAAAAGGGAAATGATCGCCGAGATGCTCTATGGCTGCTGGCAGTCATGTATCGAACCGGACCTCAAAACTCAACAGCCATTTGTGGCAGACGCAATCATCGCCAATCCGCCTAGTTTCGCGCATGTACACTGTGCCCAAGCTCTGGGCATTCCACTCCATCTCATGTTTACCATGCCTTGGAGCAGCACCCGAGCCTTTCCGCATCCGTTGGCGAACTTCAAGAGCGACGAAATCTCGACCGCCCTCATCAACTATGCATCGTATGGCGTCGTCGAATTTCTAACGTGGCAGGGTCTGGGTGATGTCATCAATGGATTTAGACATTCCTTGGACCTTGAAGAGGTGCCGCTATCAGTCGGACCTGTACTTGCTTCTGTACTCAAAGTGCCTTTTACGTACTGCTGGTCTCCGGCTTTGGTTCCGAAGCCACCTGATTGGGCAGCGCATATCGATGTTTGCGGTTTCTTCTTCCGCGAACCAACGCCGTACACGCCGCCTCCGGAAATTGATCAGTTCCTGAGAGATGGGCTCCCACCGGTCTACATCGGCTTCGGGAGCATCGTCCTCGACGATCCTGCAAAGGTGACATCAAGCATCCTGGAAACCGTGCGCGCCCTGGGTATCCGGGCGATCATCTCTAGAGGATGGAGTAACCTTGGGGGCGACTTACCAAACGACAACAAGGACGTTCTGTTCATCGGCGACTGTCCACACGAGTGGCTGTTTCAGCATGTTGCAGCGGTTGTACATCACGGCGGTGCAGGTACGGCTGCGTGCGGACTACGTAATGCATGTCCTACTGTTGTCGTTCCGTTCTTTGGAGACCAGCCGTTCTGGGGAGAGATGATAGCAGCAGCGGGAGCCGGTCCACAGCCTATTCCCCACAAACTTCTGACAGCCGAAAACCTTACAGCGGCTATCCACTTCTGTCTCACGCGCGAGGCAAAGCAGGCCGCACGGGGATTATCTTCGCAGATGGCGAACGAGCGAGGCGTCGAGGCAGCAGTACAATCTTTCCACACCAATCTGCCTCTCGAGACTATGCGATGCGCACTGCTACCTACACAGGTGGCATCGTGGAAGGTCAAGAAAGAATCCATCCTTCTTTCCAAATTAGCGGCACAGATACTCATCGAGAATGGTTCCATCGATCCCACCGATCTCGAAAACCACGAAACCGATCCTTTCATCATCACCAATCAACGCTGGGACCCCATAACAAGTACAACTTCGGCGTGTGTTGGCATTGTCGGAGACATGGGTATGGCAATGAAGGGCATGGTTGTGGATCCCTTCGTTGAGCCTAAACACCCTGCTACATTCTCAGGAGCCTCAGCGTCTTCAGGAAAGCCGGGTTCAAGCGGCGCAGCTGCCGCAGGTCGCTTTGCCAAAGGCTTTGGTAGATTTGTAGGTGCATTCTATAAGGGTACCATCGTCGACCTCCCTCTCGCTGCCACAGAAGGTTTTCGCAACGTGCCAAGGTTGTATGGTGAAGAAGTCAAAGACCATGGGGAGGTCACTGGCGCTCTTTCTGGCTTCCAAGTCGGTGGCAAGACCTTCATCCATGGCTTTGCCGACGGCCTCTCGGATCCCTTCCGTCAGACGTATGAGGGTGGGAAGAAAGAGGGTGCGATCGGGTATGCAAAGGGCTTCGGCAAGGGAATGTCCGGACTGATTACGAAGACTGGCGCAGCAACCCTTGGGATTATAGCATACCCTGGAGATGGCATCGTGAAGAGTATGAAGTACTTGGCGAAAGGCGGCACGAGAAAGCGCATCAAGGCGGCAAAACGGGGAGAGACTGAGTGGATGGGCCGGAAATCCGAGGCTGACCTGAGAGCTGTGGAACTCATCCAAGAGTTCGACAGGCTAAGGAAGGGCAAGGCAAAGGTGAAGACGTAAGGGGCGGGATGATCTGCGGCGTTAGGAACTTTGGAGTTCGGACACATACCCTATTCAAATGATTATTTCTTTGCTTCGCGAAACCAGCCAGTTCGCATTTGGAGTCAGAGATGCCTACTCACCTTTGTTGTGACGTGTCGTAACGGCGAACGGTCCCCCTTGTTTAGGAGAACGAAACGGGAAATCGGGTCCACTTGGTTGCCTAATTTCGGTCATTCCGCTCCGAATCCCGTCCTTTCGCGCGCTGCGCGTGCACAGCCAACCCCATCATGCTCGTCTTTTTCGCATACAGATCGAGTACCTGGAATACAGACGAAATCCTATCATGGAAACGGACGCAGTAGGCAAGACCCCTGCGCCATATGGTCAGGCATGTGGCAACTGCGTTAAAGCGAAATGCCGATGTATGTTACGCGACGGCGGTGTTTGCGACAGGTGCGCCATCCCTTTGATCAATACGCTCACTATGGAGCAATCACACTCTGGGATGCACGTCAACCTAAGAAAAAGCCGAACATCCTGGAGCCTACATCGACGTTAGGTCACCTAGTTTGCATGCTTTTAGGTTGATGTAGGTCCAAATCGCTACCTTCCGCGCACTCGGGCTAACTTGAACGCAAAGATGTCACCGCCTAGGTAAAGAGTGCAGAGCTTCATCAGCTGTGCGCAGGAGGGCACCCAGATCAAACCAAGCGCCGAAGAGGTCAAAATTGGAGGACAAACTCGATGAAGTCGTCTCTTTGCTTCGAACACAGCGCACAGCACCCCTCACGACATCGCCCAATGATCAGCTCGTGCTAACACCCGACTCCTCCGTAATTCCCCACCAGGGGACTGGTGGTCTTGACAACGACAAGTACTTGTCTAGTGATCAGTTGCACGACTTCCGGACGAGTTATCTATACTATTTCCCCTTCATGCCCATGTCGGAGAATGCTACCACAGACGAGCTTCATCTCAAATACCCGCTATTTTGCCATGCTATCCGCACAATACTCACTAAAGCAATAACGAAGCAAAGCCAGTTGAGCAAGCACTTACGAGAACAACTGGCTTCCAGGATCATTGTGCAGGGAGAACGGAGCATTGACTTGCTCTTGACTGTCATCATGTGCATAGCTTGGTAAGGACGCAGATCATGTGTAGTGTTTCCATCTTTAATGCTGTTAGGTCACCGTACTTCACGCATGGGAAACAGTTCCTGGGCTCCATGTGCGGTCTTGCAAAAACGCTGGTTAGCGATCTCCGACTCGACAAGCCTACGCAACCCGCGGGATGTCCAAGCCTAGGCCCTCGTGTTGATAACAAGGAAGTTCGGAAGACCGAGGGTAGTAGAGCATTTCTATCTGTTTTCATATTATGCGCCAAGTAAGTTTGCAAGTAACCTCATCGTAGCTCAACTGACGCTAGAAGTGTTGCTGTTATCTTCGAATATGACCTGATGCTCTGGTCGTCGCAGATCGAAGATGCGTGCGATCACCTCAGTAAGAACAAAGAATGTGAAGGAGACGTCATACTGGTCGCCGCTGCGCGTCTGGCAAAGATTGTTGTCAGCGCCGCCGAAGTATCACGAAGAGCTTCGGATGACCACAATACAGCAAGGCATGCTATGATGGCTATTGACCCTCTAATATTGGCGCTTAACAACTTCAAAAGTTCACTCCCTATTGAGATTCTACAGCACTGTAAGATCGTCTATCCGTCACCTCTTCCAGCGCTCAATTACTCCAGGGTTAATTATCGGTCTCACTCAAACCGCCCAGGTTGCCATCTACGATCTTGCGCTCTTAACAAAGCCTACGGATGAGCTGTCAGTGTCGAATCTAGCGTTCGAGCCCAGGCGCATCGAGTACTTTATGGAGCTTCTAGAGACCAGTAAAGCCTGTCGAGAACACGCTTGGAATGGCGGCGTCATAGGTCTGACGGCTCCATCGATGCTCGTATTCTCGTATTGTATCAAGACCTTGTACAGATTCGCCAGCCTCAAAGGAATCCCAGACTGGATACCACCCATCGTCCAATCAAGCTTCGACATCGTGCAATGTCTAGAGAGGTTTGCCGAGATTGCTGAGCAGGCTAACATGGAATTCAAAGCCAAGACAGGCGAGGATACTCTATTTGCTGCAGCTGCGGAAACGCTAAGGGGTATGGCACCAAATTGGAAACTCCCTACGAGCGAGCACGATGATGCCATGGGCAGCACAGTGGACGGATGGAATGACGGGTTTGGTGATATGGGGGTAATGGACTTTGCGAGCGACTTCTGGATGCCTAGCGTTTTCAATCTTTGAGCTTTGAGCTACGGGATGTGGCGTCCTCGCAACTTCCGAAACCCGCAACATCAACAAAGCAGCAGGCTAACGTGCGACTTCCTGCTATGTACAACGTTCAAATACGCTCTTGCCTGATCATTTTACATCTTTGTCGCTCGTTGTCCTTTTGTACACAAACATTTTACTGCCTTCCGCCCTAAATCTACCACACCCTGGACCTGTTCTACTTGAACCGGAATATACCTACATAATAGCCAGTCAACATGGACAGCGATGGCAACACTGCGCCGCCGGTTCAATATCTTTGTGGTCTTAAACTCTTCACCCTTCTCGGCAGTCTGACGCTCGTCACATTCCTGGTCTGCCTCGACACCTCCATCATGGGTACTGTATGTGTCACCTGCGTCGCTGGTATGATGTTCCGATTCTGATGGTATTAGGCAATACCACGCATTACATCCGAGTTCCACTCGCTTCCAGATGTAGGCTGTAAGTGTCACTGCGACACCGCAATGTGAGACGTGTACTGACTTTGTATACCTGTAATTAGGGTACATTGGTGCTTTTACCCTCGCTTCGTACGTCGTCTTCTTCAAACAACGTTTTGTTTCCCTTCCAAGTATGGGTGAACGAAGTCGAAGCCTTTACTGATGTCGCTACCAGAGCAACATTGCAACCACTTTCCGGCAAGCTCTACACACACTTCAACAACAAGATTGTGTTCCTCACATTCGTATCTTTGTTCGAACTCGGGTCCCTACTATGCGGTGTCGCTAGCTCTTCAGCCTTCCTTATCGTTGGAAGAGTGGTTGCAGGTTTAGGAGCGTCTGGTATCGTGAACGGCGCTATGACAATCCTCGCAGGGGCTGTGCCGAAAGAAAAGAGTCCAGGTGCGTTCTCAGGTGCATGAATTTTCCAATGGTGAACGCTAACAAGATGCGACAGTGTATACTGGTATAGTACTTGGGAGTATGCATACCGAATGGTGGAAGTGGGCATGACTGGATGCTAACCAGATGACAGCCGCACAAATGGGCATCGTAGCAGGACCGCTCATCGGGGGTGCTCTCACTGAGCATGCAATCTGGCGCTGGTGTACGTTGTTCATTCTATTACCTCTTGCTCTTCTCTTCTAAAGCTGACGGTAACCCAAACCCAGGCTTTTACATGAACCTACCCATCGGCGGAGTGGCAGCCGCCCTCATCGCCTTCGTTCCAATTCCCGAGCGCACGACGAAGCCGCGAGTTACTCTGTCCCTCGTCCACAAAATCATACCCGACCTCGATCTGCTCGGCTTTGCTCTCTTCGTCCCTCCGTCCGTTATGCTGCTCCTCGCCCTCCAGCTAGGCAGTAGTGGCAAGTACGCCTGGAGTTCCCCTGTCATTATCGGACTATTCTGTGGTGCTGCAACATGCGCCGCCCTCTTCATAGTTTGGGAGAGAAGAATGGGCGGCCAAGCCATGCTTCCAGGTAAGCTGCTTGGACAGCGCATCGTCTGGACGAGTTGCGTGTATGCCAGCTGCATTATCACTTGTATGATGACAGCGAGTGTTTGGATGCCGACATACTTCCAGGCCGTGAAGGGCGACGGACCGACCGACAGTGGTGTACACGTACTGCCGAGTATATTGAGCCAACTTCTCGTTGTTATCGCTACGGGTGCTGCAGGTATGTCTCCACACTATCAAGCTCATGCTTTCGGTAACTTATTGTTCATAGTATCTCGCATGGGCTACTATCTTCCCTGGGCACTCGTCGGTGGTATCATCACCGCAATCGGCAACGGTCTCGTGTCAACGTTCACAGCATCTACGAGCGCCTCGATCTGGATCGGCTATCAGATTTTGTTAGGCGCTGGCCGAGGATGTGGCATGCAGATAGTAAGTCCAATTCCTGCACAGGTTGGGGCCGCATCATTGACGCTTTCAGGCCATCATTGCTGTGCAGAACGCGGTATCTCCGGCCCAATACCCAGTCGCGTTGGCCAGCGTCGTCTTTTTCCAGAACCTCAGTACATCTATCGCTGTCGTCGTCGCGAACACGATCTTCGCGCAGACACTCCGTTCCGCCATCACACGCTACGCGCCCATGATATCGCCCCAGGCGGCGGTTGATGCTGGATCTAGTGCCAGTGCCGTGCGAGCCCTCGTTCCACCTGGAGAACTAGATGGTGTGCTGAGAGCATACTCGGAGGGTCTGCGCGATGTCTTTTACTTCTTGGTAGGCATAGCATGTCTGGCTACCCTTGCCAGCTTGGGTATGGGCTGGAAGGATATCCGGAACAAGCACAGCAAAACGGACATGAATGTTGAAATGGATGAGAGATGTGAGACCATGGACAAGTAGGCGGGTTATGTAGATGGCTAGCTGAAAGAGTAGCTTAAAGACCGTGGATTTGTAACTCAACACGCTGGTACTGAGGAGTGAGCATCTTGATAGGAATTTACTTAGCAACGCCCATCCAATCATGAATACGTTTCCATATCTCATCACTGTTCTTCTCCATAAACATCATATGCCCATTGCCATGAATGCCGACTTTTCCAAGCTCAAGATGTTCAGCCTTGGAACAGCCAGCTTGCTTGAGAAAGTTGACAGTGCAGTAGTCGTACGGCGCATGGTAGCTAGCTTCTGACGTAACGGTGAGAATGGGCAGCGGCGCAAGATTAGGAAGTCGTCTTGGGGCTGGCTCGGCTGCTTGCAATACGCAGGGAACAGTAGCATTGTTACTTGTCAGGTTGGTAGGCTGATAAACCTGTTGTACTAAGTCGATCGCGGGGTCAGAGACCGGAGGCGAATAATTCATCGGTATGTCTGCCAAGCCCTGTAGGTTTTGAAGTCAACAGCCATTTCAAATAAGACTGAAAGATTGGTGAACCTACCCATTTCCTCGCTGGTGCAGATCCAAAGACTGCTTCCTGGAAGGGCGGACCAGTCGGCTCCACCAAGAGGAGGCCCTTCGTGAGATAAGGCCGTGCATCAGCGATGAGCAACGGCAGAAGACCTCCTTGGCTGTGGCCAAGCAACCACGCGGGAGTACCGATCGAGTCCAAAAGCTGTGCTCCTGCTGCTTGCATGGTGCTCTGTTGATAGGTGGCATTGGATATGAACTGTACGTTGGAGGAATAGAAAGCGTCGAAAACAGGATCGCCCATGATGCCTGTTCCTGGCCATTGAGTGTGAAGGCTAGTCTGGGGCCAGAGACGATATTGCTGTGGAGCAGTAAAGCGTTCTTGGATGAGCTCAGCAGAATAGGTCGACGGCGCATCAGCACCAGCTCTCGGTGCCCAAGCGGACCGTCCGCGGAAGGTTTGATCCACGATGTAGACAGTATGGCCAGCCTCAAGGAATCGAGAGCTCCATGATATCCCTCCGTCTGGCTTCACGAGAAAGTTTGTGCCCGTCTGCGCTTGTCCGTGGATCAAAACAACAGGATCCGTATCATGTTGTTTGGTGGACACTGGCGTTAACTTTTCGACATACATTTGGTCCTTGAATATATGACCACCCTTGCCATCTTCACTATAGCCACCCCCGACGTAGAAAAATGTCCGGACTGCAGGTGTTTCCGTTCCCGCATGATGGTGGCTGTGCGCCGCCGCAAAAGAGATGAGCAGCGCAAGGTGATGTAGCAACATCATGACGTGCTGATTTGAGGATTTTTTGCTGAAGGAACGGAAACAAGATGTCGATGAAGGATGCGGCGAGCCATTGCAACCGAGGTCAATTGCCGTGTGGAGTGGGCTTGGCTTGCAGCTTGTCGAGCTATGCCTCGATGATCTTTCTTGCAGGGGCCCATGCAGCTACGAGGCATAAGCGGCACCCTCAATACTGAGAAGTCAAGCGTGTCGAGAGGAAGTACCGAATTGCCACCACACGTATGGACATGAGAGTCAAAGTCAAAGCCATGAGCTGGATTTCCTGGAAACATGCTGTTCAGAGTCTCCGCGTCCTCTGTGCCTGCGGTTGTACCTCTACCCGCATAGCAGCAAATCTGCCATCCTTGCCCGTCTCTGGGTCAAATCCACCATACACCGTGTCCTGCTCTTCGCTCGTAACCCTCGCCAATTCCTCCGCACTCCCTGTGCTCTTCAACGACGTATTCCTGACCAACTCGAAGTTATCGCGGCTATCGTTGGGCAGACGTTCGTGGTGCGTAACGCGGACCTCGTTCGTGACAAAGATTTGGGTCCAGGAAGCCATGACGGTGGGCCAGAATATTGGCATGGATGCACACATTATTGCGAAGTCGATTTCGAGGCAGGAGATGATGAGGACTTCGGGGTACCACCATGTGAAATCGAAACTTTGGGTCATGCTTTGACTGTTTTTGAAGGTGCTCCAAAGGCGGAGGATAGCCATGAGTACGACACTGCGTCTGTCAGTGGTGATGCTGGTGTGTTCAGAGTCTGGACTTACATCGAACCGAGGGAGAACAATCCAGTCATGGCAAGCACCTGTTTCCGTCTGAGATCTTTCCTAAAGTATTCCGTGATTGGGACGAGGAATATTGCAATGTCGAACGCCATGTTCGTCGCAGCAAACGCGAGGATCGTGAATTTCGCCTCATTGATAGTGCGATACCCGAAGCCGTAGCATTTAGAGCCAGGTTGTCGATCCCAGAAGTTCCTTACTGGAAAGCAGGGTACCCAAGCCATGAATGAGAAAGTCAGGCCCCATACTATCACCAACGCGAGAAGTACGATGCAAATGATGCGGCGAGCGCCCTGCTGAAAGAGCCTCAGGTACTGTAGGAGTAGGGATATCTTGATAAAGACAGTGGTCGTATGATACGCGGCATTTGTGATATACAGCCAGATCATGGTTGGTTGCAACTCTCGTAAGGTGTAGATAAGATGATGACCCATGCCATAATTGGTGCCTGCGCGAGAAATCAGTA
>Ga0265780_10011902_pt1 | contig 10249 bp, 8 predicted proteins | sample P1T30metagenome_FD_192432 | JGI IMG/M metagenome (GOLD analysis project Ga0265780, IMG submission 192432) | Plant litter microbial communities from East Loma Ridge, Irvine, California - P1 T30 | ecosystem: Environmental > Terrestrial > Plant litter > Unclassified | place: USA: California... | reverse complement strand
CGGGGCTGATCGGCGTCGTCGCGCTGCTGCTCGGCACGATCCTGCCGTTCATCGTCGGCGCGCTGGTCGCGGCGTCGTTCGGCTATACCGATGCGGTGTCGATGACGACGATCGGCGCGGGCGCGGTCACCTATATCGTCGGGCCGGTCACGGGTGCGGCGATCGGCGCGAGCTCGCCGGTCATCGCGCTGTCGATCGCGACGGGCGTGTTCAAGGCGGTGATGGTGATGGTCGGCACGCCGTTGGTCGCAGGGCTGATCGGGCTCAACAACCCGCGCAGTGCGATGGTGTTCGGCGGGCTGATGGGGACGGTCAGCGGCGTGTCGGGCGGGCTTGCCGCGACCGACCGCCGGCTCGTCCCTTATGGCGCCTTGACCGCGACCTTCCATACCGGGCTAGGGTGCCTGGTGGCGCCGTCGATCCTCTATCTGATCGTCCGCGCGATCGTGGGGGGCTGACAGCGTGGCGGATATCGAGAGCGAAGACACGGGGCTGCTGTCCGACCGGATCCGCAACGCGCTGACCGACGCGATCTCGTCGGGCGAGCTCGCGCCGGGCACGATGCTCGACGAACAGCAACTGGCCGACCGCTACGGCGCGTCGCGCACGCCGGTCCGCGAGGCGCTGCGCCAGCTCGCGACCAGCGGGATGGTCGAGGTCCGCCCGCGCCGCGGCGTCATTGTCCGCCATGTCACCGCCGAGGAGGTGATGGACATGTTCGAGACGATGGCGGAGCTCGAGGCGGTGTGCGTCCGGCTCGCCACCTACCGGATCACGCCGCTCGAACGCAGCCGTCTGTTGCGGGTGCACGAGGCGAGCGAAGCGGCGGTCGTAACGGGCGATGTCGACGCCTATGACGCGCTCAACCGCGAGTTTCACGAGGCGATCTACCGCGCGGCGCACAACGACTTCCTGGCCGACCAGGCGATCGCGGTGCGCACGCGGCTCAACGCCTTCCGCCGGATGCAGCTGCGCCAGGACCGCCGCCTCGCCAGCTCGCGCGCGGAACATGACGCGGTGATGCGCGCGATCGCCGAGGGCGATGGCGACGAGGCGGCCCGGCGGATGCGCGCGCACATGCTCAACGCCGCGAGCGCGCTCGACAGCTATATCGCCCACCAGGACGCCGCGCACGCTAGGCCGGCGGGATGACCGCGGCGCGTCAGGCTCGGCGCCCAACGGGCCGGGTCATCATGTAGATGCCGACCAGCAGCAGGTCGGGGACCCACAGGAAACCGCCGCGCATGTAGAAATCAGTATTCTGGCCGGTCCAGAGCCAGTTGAACTTGCCGTTGGCGAGCCACAGGCCGTCAAAGCCTTCGATCAGCGCCCCCTGCAGCAGCAGGATCGCGAGCATCCGGGGCTCGCCGCGCCGGACCGCGAGCCACAGGCCGAACAGCAGGAACAGCCCGTAAGCGAGGTTGCGCGTGCCGATCCACCGCGCGGGCAGGATTGCGCCGAACAGCGGCGACCCCGTCCCCCAGTCCGGAAACGGCCGGAACGCCGCCATCCAGAAGCCGGTGCTGTCGAACCACCACCAATAGGCGAAGAGCAGCTTCATCCCGGCATAGGCGAGCGTGACGACATAGCAGACGATCACGAAATGGCGGTCGATCCAGCGGCCTGCCGCGCTTGGCCGTGGCGGGATTGCCGCTGTCGGCGTCGCGCGGGCGGGGCTGTCCGATTGGCCGGCGAACACCCATGCCGCCGCGAGCAGCGCGACGACCCAGCCGACACTGACGAGCATCGCGCCGCTCGACGCCGGCGGTGCCCAGCCCACCGCCTGCCCGCGGATCAGCCAGACGGCATCGATCGTCTCGATCAGCGCCGCCTCGCAGGCAAAATAGGCCGGCAGACGATAGGCGCGCAGACACAGCGCGATGATCACGGTGGCGAGAAACCCGATCGCGTGCATCGCGGTCCGCGTGCCAAGCCATTTCGCCGGCAACAGCGCACCATAGAGCGCGGCACCGCTGCCCCAATCCGGAAAGGGCCTGAACAGCAATTCCCACCGCGCGATGCCGTGAAACCAGAAATCGCCGGCGACCAAGGCCTTGCTGGTGACATAGACGAGCATCACCGCCAGTGCGGCGAGGAACGCGGGCACGGAGTGGCGGACGGGCATGATGCGCGCTTTCAGTTCGACCCCGAGGGGTCGCTGGTGGAGGAGTCGCCCGCGGCCTGCGGATTGGCGGGCCAGCGGCCGGGGGCATGGACGCGGATCCAGTCCACGACCGCGTCGATGAGTTCGGGGGGCGGCTTGAGGATCATCAGATGCGGCAGGTCGCCGAGCAGCAGGAACCGCTTCTGACAGGTAAGCTGGTCGAACAGATGCTGTTCATAGGCGACGGGGAAGACTTCGTCGCCGCGTGACGAGATCAGCATCAGCGGCGTCGTGATCCGGTCGAGCGGCTGTGCGAGGTCGGTCTTGGCGAGGGTCGAGATCGCCCCGAGGCCGTAGGCGAGCGTGACGAGCGGATCGGTACGCATCAGCGCCATCGCCGAGCCGCCGCCGGGCAGCTTCAGCTTGTCGAACGGCAGGTACCAAGTGACGGGAATCGACCAGGCACGCAGCCGCAGGAACAGCCAGCACAGGAACGGCACGAGCCACAAGGGCGGCTTCAGGATCGCGATCTGGCGGATCGTGTTGCCGTCGAGCCAGGCGATATTGTGACAGACGACGGTGGCGACCGCGGGATCGTCGGTGGCCGCGACGTACAGGCCGATCACCCCGCCCTGGCTGCTGCCCGAGAAGACCACCTTGCGGCCAAAGCGCGCATGCGCCCAGGCGCAGACGGCGCGCGCATCGTCGATCGCCTGCGTCACGGTGAAATAGCCACGCCAGCGTCCGCTCCGGCCGTGACCGCGCGGATCATAGGCGACCACCGTGCAGCCGCGGCGATGCAGGTCGACGAGCAGTTGTGCGTAGAGCTGCGCATAGGCCGCGGTCCCCGGCATGAAGACATAGACCGGCGCATCGGGCGCGCCCTGCAGCACATAGAGCGCGAGGCACACGCCGTCCGCGGTCCGCAGATAATCGCGCGCGAAGCCATTGGGCGCCGCATCGATGCCGAAGCGCGCGTAGAGACCGGCGAGATAGGTGATGAGCGTACATTCGCACGCGCGCCGGCGGTGCATGTACCATTGGCTGACCGCGAGCCACAACAGCATCCCGCCAAGCAGGAGGGCGGCGAGGATGGAAAGGATCGTCATCTCACGCCGCCGCGCCACGCCGGGTGGCTGCCGGATGGACGGCCAGGCGCCCTGCCCCGGCGCCGTCCGGGGGGACCGCCGCCACCGCCGGAGTCTCGGGCACGCCGCGGCAGACGATCATCGCCTGCGTGCTCGGCAGTTCGATCGGTCGTTCGGGCCGTGTCGCGAGGAAATCGGCGAAGGCGCGCTCGACCCCGGGCAGCATCGAATAATCGTGCGACAGGATGATCCCGCCCCGCACCATCCGGGGATAGAAGAAGGCGAGCCCGGCCAGCGTGCTCTCATAGAGATCGACGTCGAGATGCACGAAGCTGAAGCGCAGCGCGTCGAGCCCGGCCGTCGAGGCGGGAAACGCGCCGGGATGAAACCGGACCATGTCGAGATCGGCAAGCCGCGCGCGCACCCGCGGCAGGCTGGCTTCGAACTGACCCCGCTGCAGGACTTCGCGTTCGTCCGCGCGGGGTTCGGGAAGCCCGGCGAAGCTGTCGAACAGATGCAGCGCCCGCCCCGGCGCCGCGGCGGCGATCAGCGACGCGGACGTCCCTTCGAACACGCCGAACTCGGCCAGATCGCCATCGAGCGCGGCCTGCGCATGCGCGATGCCGTAAAGCGTGAACGACTCGTTCGCGGTCAGCAGCGACTCGCGACCGCGCTTGCTCCGGCGGATCAGCGCCAGCGTGTCGCCCCGCTTGTGCCCCCGCAGCGACAGCGACTCGATCGCCGAGGCGAGCCCGATCGCGCCGCGGCGGAGCAGCCGGCTGCGCCCGACGATGCGCTGGACCTGGGGGTGCTTCATCCACATCGGCCGGTCTCCTCCACGGGGCAAAAGGCGAGCGCCGCGTCGGCGGCGATGCCGTCGGGCAGGCGCAGGTCGCGCCATGTCCAGCGCGTGCCGCCGAACTGGAGCGTGCCAGCGCTGGCGGACAGGGCGAATGGCGACTGAGCGCGGACCGACAGGCCGAACCCCGTGCCCTTCACCAGCGCCTCGTGGCGGGTCCAGCGGCGCGTCACCTCGGAATCGGGGAGTGCGTGATCGCGGCACAGGAATGGCGCGCGGTCGGGCCCGTGGCATTCGATATCGATGCCGAGTTCGGTGTCACGGGCGAGCGCGGTCAGCGCGATCGCACCGCTCCGGCTGGTGTTGAAGTAGAGCGGCACCGATCCGCGCGACCGGATGCTCGGCTTGCCGCGTGCCCCCGACACGATCTCGACCGCGTCGGCGGACTGGCCGAGCGCGCGCGCCAGAAGGCCGCGCAGTTCAAGCCGGGCACGGCTGGCCCCGGCGATGTGCGCATCGGTCGCGCCGGTGTCGGTCGGCGGGGCGGCGGGCAGATCGTACAGCCACAGGTCGATGAACCCGCGCTCCGGCAGGACGCAGATCGCGGCAGCCCAGTCCGCGACGATCGCGCCGTCGCTGACCGCGACGCGCGCATGCCGGGGCGTGGACACGGGCGACGGCGTCTTCACCGGGCTGCACCGACATGTGCGCGGACAGCTGCCAGCTCCTGCGACCAGCGGGAATAGAGCGTGAGCACCGTGACGAGCAGGATCGCGACGGCAACGCCGGCGATGGCCTGCGGCACGATCGCGGGCACGGTGAACAGCGATGCCACCGCGATCAGCGGCATCAGGACGATCACCGCCCAGTGGCTCGCCCCCGGTAACCGGCTGCGGAACGGCCGGGCGAGCTCGGGACGACAGCGGCGCAGACGCTCGACCGCGCCGACATAGGCGGCGTAGATCAGGCAGATGATCGCCGACCCGACGAGCCCGACGACGAGATACAGATCGAACGCCGCGATCAGCAGCGCAGCGAGCAGGCCGAGGCTTCCCAGCACGAGCACGGCACCGACCGGCGCGCCCGTATCGACCTGCACCCGCGCGACGAACCGCGGCAGCGATCCCTCGCGCGCGAGCGCCTGGAGCAGTTGCGCGCCGCCCATGATGCCCGCGTTGAACGTCGAGACGATCGCGCCGAGGCCGACCAGCACGGCGAGCGCGATACCGGGGCTGCCCAGCAGCGCGGTGAACAGCGGCACCTGCGGCGTCGCACTCGTGGCGATCAGGCCGTGCGGCAGCCTTGTACCGAGCGCGGCGACGAACAACCCATAGGTGACGAGCAGCGTCCCGATCGCGACGAGCATCGCGATCGGGACCCGCCGCGCATAGGCTTGCCGCGACAGGCCGACCGGGGTGACCCATTCGAACCCGGTATAGATGAAGATCGCGAGCGCGATCGCCGCGGGCAGCCCTGCCCAGCCCGCGGGCGCGGCTGTGGTCGTCAGGTCTCGCATCGGCGTGATGCCCGGTGCCGGCAGGAGCCAGAGCGCGGCCGTGGCGGTGACAAGCAGCACCGCCATCGTCCCGAACGCGGTGAGGATCTGCAGGCGACGTGGCAGGTCGAGTCCGCGCAGGTTCGTCAGCACGACGACGGACATCAGGACGACGATCGACACCGTCGGTGGCACGGCGGGCAGCGCGGCCTGCACGACCATCGCAAAGCCGTAGCTCTCGACCCCCGCGATCATCACGACGAACAGCAGATAGGCGTGGACCAGCACCAGCGCCGCGACCGGTCCGAACGCCGCGCGGAAATAGGTGATCACCGCAGGCGAGGAGGGCCACATGCTCGCCAGCTCGCCGATCGCCGCGCCGATCACCGTGCAGATCACGCCGGCGACCAGCAGCGCGACCAGCGCCGGGCCAGTGCCGGCCACCGCGAACAGCCCCGAGACCATCGCGAACGCCGAATTGCTGAGCGCCATGCCCGCGCCGACCGCGACATAGAACAGCCACTCGCCGCGAAAGGACAGGCGGGTTGCCATCACAGCCCCCAGATGACCATGGCGAGCGCCTCGAGCTTCACCTTGTCGCGCGCGTCTGAATAGACTTCGAGCTGTCCGTCGATCACCGCCGAGGACGGATTGTAGCGGCCCGCGAAGATCTCGATCAGCGTCCGCTCCTCGCCGCTCAGCGTCACGAACGGGGTGTCGCCGGTGCCCTCGGCCCCGTCGCGGATATCGGTGACGCGGGTGCCGGTCACCGTCAGCACGACGCTGCGCGCGGTGTCGGTCGCGTCGACGAGCAGGCGGCGGTCCCAGCCCGCCGTCAGCTTCGCCGCGCGGACATTGGCGTTGAAGCGATCGCGGAAATCGCCGAGCCAGTGATCGAGCGTCTCGAGTGGCACGGCGGGCTGCGCGGCAGCGGCGGCGGCAAATGTCATCGCGATATATCCTCAGGCCCAGGGTTGCGGCGTGCCGAGCAACTGATTGCCCATGATCACCTTCAGCGTGTCGTCGGAGGGGCCCATCAGCGAGCCGGCGCGCGCGTCGCGGTAACAGCGCTCGACGAGGTGGCCGCGCTTGTAGCCACTGCCCCCGCAGACCTGCAGCGCGGTATGCGCAACATCGACCGCCATCTCGCTGGCGATGATCTTCAGTTCGGCCAGCTCGACGAAATAGAGATCGTCGGGATTGTCGCGGATGATCTCGTCGAGCAGCCCGGCGGTGTTGAACTCGTTGAACAGGACCACCGCATTGTCCGACATCTGCGCGACCCGCAGCACGGTCGCGCGTGCCTGGTCGATCCGGCAGCGCATCTCGGCGGCATAGCGCTGCACCGTCTCGACGGTGGCGAGCGAGCGTTGCGTATCCGAATGGACGCGCCCCTTCACATGCGCGATCGCGCCGTCGAACGCGGCCGAGGCAAGCCCCAGATAACAGCTCGCGAGGCCGACCAGGTAGATCGGCAACGCATAGGCCATCATGAACGAAAAGCCGGTGGTCTCGCCGCCGAGCCGGGCGATCGGCGGGACGTGCACCTGGTTGAAGTGCAGCGGGCGGCTGCCATTGCCGCGCAGCCCCATGCCGTCCCAGGCGCCCTTGGGCTCGATCCCGGTCGCATCGCCATCGACCCAGAACATGCTGAGATCGGTCGCTCCGGCATCGGCGTTGCCGCGTGTCGGGACGAGGTAGAAATCGGCATGGCCCGCCGAGGTGCAGAACGACTTGAAGGAGTCGAGGATGAAGCCGTGGCCGTTCTTCCGCGCATGGCTGTCCATGTGCCAGATCCGGTTGCCCGATCCCGGTTCGCTCATCGCGAACGCGCCGAGGAGCTCGCCGCGGACGATCGGGGCGATGAACCGCTCGACCTGTTCGGCATCGGCGAGCGCGCACAGCATCGGCAGCGTCGACTGGTGCATCGTGTAGATCATCGCGGTCGACACGCAGCCCTTGGCGAGCGCCTCGGTTACTAGCGCGGCGGTGACGATATCCCCGCCGCCGCCGCCCATCTCGGTTGGGATCATCAGCGCGAGCAGCCCCGATCGCTTGAGCGCGTCGATATTGGCGCTGGGGAAGATCCCGCCGTGATCGATCTCGGCCGCATTGGGGCGGAGCACCTCACGCGCCAGCGTCTCCGCCTTGCGGCACCAGCGTCCCTGCTCCCGCGTGAGCGCGATGCCGTCAAGATTGAGGGCGTTGGGCATATTTTTCCCCTTGGTCATGAAGGTTGTGCGTGCGGCGCGCGCGCCAGTCGGCGGGCTCGAGCGGGCGGCCGAAACTGGTCGGCGCGGCGATCCGGAAGCCCTGCCGCGCGCCCCAGCCGCGCAGGGCGCGAAGATAGTCGAGCGGTACGCCAAGCCCGATCGGCGCGGCGTCGAACCGGCCTTCGAGCGCAAGGATCATCGGTTCGCACATGCACGCGAACGCGACCCCAGCAGCGAGGCCGAAGCGGATGCCCAGATCGGGCGCGCCGGGGACCGCGACCAGCCCGCCGTCTAGCACCAGCAGATCGGGCCGCGCGGTCGCGGTCGCGCGGCCGATGTTGCGCGGCTGCGATACGTCGCACAGGATCGCGTTCGGGCGGAACAGTTCGGGTGCCAGGATCAGGTCCGGACTGGAGGTCGCGGTAAAGACGAGGTCGCAGGCGGCGAGCGCGGCATGGTCCGCGGCAAGCTCGACATCGCCCGCGAGGATCAGCCAGTTGGCGACCGCGGCCGCATCCGCCCCGGTCCTGTCGTGATAGGCGAGCGCGCGGCGCGCCAGGTCGCCGCTCACTCCGTCGCGGCCCGCGATCAGCGCCGCGGCGATCGCCGCCGCCGCCGACCGCAGCCGCGCCAGACTGGCGCGCCGATGCCCCGGATTGCCGACGAGCACGATCCGGCTGACGCGCTCGGCCATCAGATAGGCGAGACCGAGTCCGACCGAGCCCCCGCCGCCGACGATCCCGACCACCGCCTTGTCCAACGGACGGTCGAGCCGGTCGCACGCCGCCGCCATCGCATCGACCGCGGCGATCGCGGTGTAGCTGTTGCCGGTCGTGACCGGCACCCCCGAGCCGGCAAGGTCGCTGCCGCCGCCGCACGCGATCGAGCAATAGCCGCCCAGCCCGACCACACCCGCGCCGGCGGTCCGCGCGAGCTCGGCCGCCGCGCGGATCGCCGCGAGCCCGCCGGCGCGGTCGCGTGCCAGCGCCTGCGCGGTCCAGGGGACGAGGACGATCGTACCGCACGCGGTGCGATCGCGCCCCTTGACCGACAGCGTGTTCGCGACGAACGGCGCGATCATGCCGCCGAGCCGGTCGGTCAGTTCGGTCAGCTGCGGCACGGAAAAGCGCGCGAGCGTGTCGTCGATCGCGGCAAAGCCCGCGGCGTCGAGCGGGTGCGCGAGGAACGCCCAGGGTCGCGCGTCCCGCTTCGCGACGACGATCGACGGCGCTGACGGACGCGGCGGGGTTCGCGTCTGGCCGATGGCCGATGCGGACAGTGGTGCGTCGAGCAGGTGGTTGACGAGCGCCCCGGCGTCCCCCGCGGCAAGCAGCCGGGCGACCTGCCCGACCGCGGCGACGATCAGGTCCGCCTCGGCCTCGGTCAGCGTCAGCGGCGGCTCGATCCGGACGACGTCGCTGCCGAGCAGCGTCGGTGCGACGCGGACATGACAGACGTTGAGGAGATAGCTCGCGACGAGCGGCGCGAGCATCGCCTGTTCGGCGAGGATATCGAGCAGGCCGTGAGCGGCGGGCGCGGCGCGGGCCGCGGGCAGCTGCAGCCCGAGGAGATAGCCCCGCCCGCGAACGCCGAGCCGGGCCGCCGGGTAGCGATCCGCCACGGCGCGCAGCCCCGCTTCGAGCCGGGCGCCGCGCTTGGCCACCATATCGACGAGACGCCCGCCATCGGCCGTCAGCCGGGCGAGCGCGCCAAGGCCGACCCGGCAGGCGAGCCCGTTGCCGGCAAAGGTCGAGCTGTGCTTGCCCGCAAATGCCGCGCTGTGGCAGCCCGACGCATAGAGGACCGCGCCGATCGGTAGCACCCCGCCGCCGAGCGCCTTGGCAATCAGCAGAATGTCGGGCGCGACACATTCGACGTCGCAGGCGAACATCGCGCCGGTACGCCCGAGCCCGGTCTGGATCTCGTCGACGATCAGCAGCACACCGTGCGCCCGGCACAGGCTGGCCGCGGCGGCGAGATAGCCGCGCGGCGGCTCGACGATGCCCGCCTCGCCCTGGATCGGCTCGACGATGAACCCGGCATAGCGCGTGCCGGTCTCCACGAGCACGCGCTCGAGCGCGGCGATGTCGCCGAACGGGAGATAGTCGACGTCGAGGACGGGCGCGCCGAACGGCGCCTGGAACGTGTCGCGTCCGGTCACCGACAGCGCGCCGAAGGTCTTGCCGTGGAACCCGTTGGTGGTCGACAGAAAGCCCGGGCGTCCGGTCGCCGCGCGCGCGATCTTCAGGCCGATCTCAGTCGCCTCGGCGCCGCTGTTCGCAAAGCAGACGTGGCGCAGCCCGGGTGGCGCGATTGCCAGCAGCGCCTCGGCCAGGGCTCCGGCGGCGTCATTCATCGACGGCTGGACGAGGCTCGGCGCGGCGGCGGTGCGCGCCGCGTCGAGCGCCTGCCATATCTCGGGTGGATTATGCCCGAACGGGAGCGCGCCGAACCCTGCAATCGCGTCGAGGATGCGCGTGCCGTCGTCCCATGTCAGCCAAGCGCCGGCACCGGTCGTGAACGGCCGGTCGAGCCGGAAGCGGCGCAGCA
>Ga0265780_10011901_pt1 | contig 10250 bp, 19 predicted proteins | sample P1T30metagenome_FD_192432 | JGI IMG/M metagenome (GOLD analysis project Ga0265780, IMG submission 192432) | Plant litter microbial communities from East Loma Ridge, Irvine, California - P1 T30 | ecosystem: Environmental > Terrestrial > Plant litter > Unclassified | place: USA: California... | reverse complement strand
TGCGATTCCAGCCCGTAGACAGCCTTCTCAGCCTCACGGGCGGCCTTCTGCGCGCCAGCAGCGTCGCCGAGAATCTTGACGGCGAGGATGGCGGTCTTGTTAGCCATTGGAGCGGGCCTCGTTTCGTTCTTCGAGCATGGCGACGGCGGTGGCGATATCGTCCGGGTCCTCCCGCGCCCAGATGGACGCGGGAATCCCGGTTTCGAGGGCGAGCGCTACTAGAAGCTCGTGTGCTGACCCTCGGGGGTGTCTTCCCCCAGGTGATCAGCGGCGTCTGCGGCCTCCGCGTCGTCGGCCGACTTGAACGACACGTCGACGACGGCGTTCTCTCCGCTGGACCATTCGTCCCAGCTGAGGTCGGTCTTCCCCTCGCGTCGTGCGGCGTTCCACGCGCGGAAGAACTGGAGGCGCATCGCGTTCTCGGCGATCGTGCCCCACGCCTTGTTCTTGCGCAGCGTGGTCTCGAACGCGAGGGTGTCGCCGATGTTCGGCGTGACCTCGAACGTGTCGCCGTGGGCGGGGGTGACGACGAGGGCTCGTGCGTTGGACATGTCAGGTTCCTTCGATTCGGCGGACGATGGTGTCCAGGTGGTTGATATAGACGGGCAGCCAGCGACCTTCGGAGTCGCGTGCGCCGTCCGAGAGGAACGGCTGCGCCTTGATGTGGCGCTTTGGCCATCCCCAGTGGATGACGGGGGCGTAGGGGACGCGGGCGGTGCCTGCGCGGATCACGCCTGCCGTCTTCGTGCCGGATGCCCGGATGGTGCGTTGCAGCCGTCCGGTGGGGCCGACAGGGGCGAGGGCGGCCGAGGCACGGGCTGCAATCTCGGCCGCTTCGCGGTGGGCGGCTTTCAGGTCGGTGAGATCGTCGCCCGCGGCTTTGAGGGTCGCGCGGAGTTTCCGCCCCCCGTCGACCTGGACGACGGTCTCAGCCACGTCAGCCCAGCCCGATCGGCGAGCCCGTCGAGTCGACCGGGATCGGCTCACCGATCACGCGGAACTCGAAATCGGACGTGTTCTTCTTCTTGACGTCCCCACCGACCGTGAGCGGCACGACGGTGCAGACGCCGGACCACGACACGTCGTGCGCGTTCGACGGGGTGAACAGGAACGGGATGTCCTGGAGGCGGTGCTCGTAGCAATACATCTCGACCGACTGGCGGTCGAAATCCTGGTTCGCGGTGCCCTTGACGGTCCATTCCGTCGAGGCGTCACCGGCCACGGTCTCGCCCGAGAGGACCGGCACGTCGTCCTCAAAGTCGGACTTCGGTTCGAGGCTGAACTTCGTCAGCTGCGCGGCGAGCTCCCGCTGGCTGGCGGTCTCGCCGAGCTTGAACGAGCCGGGTCCGAGCACGTGTGCGTTCGGCATGGGTGGTCTCCTATTCGGGGTCGGTGTAGGTGAGGACGTAGGCCGACAGGGCTGGCCCCGCCGTTGGCTGGAACGCGGACGGCTCGGCGTCGGTGAAGTCGAGACCGGGTGCGATGGCGGCCATGATCTGGTCGATGCGGTCCCACGCGACCATGTGGTTGTCGAACGGGCCGGCGGTGACGCAGACCTCCCATGTGGCCTCGGTCTGGGTGTAGGTCGGGAAGGTCAGGCGGGGCGGGAGGACGATCACCGCGCCGGTCGGGGCACCCTGGGGAACTTGGGTGCCGTCGAACGTCACGACGACGTCGGCGAGGTCGTCGGGCAGGGCGGCGCGGACCATGTTGGCGATCTGCGCCGCCCGCGCGAGGCGGGGGCCGGTCATGCGAGTCCCCGGAGGTAAGGCCGGAGGATCGCGGCCGCGGTGAGCATCGGGTCACGGGCGAGCCGGATCGGCTGCACGTCGCCGTTCTCGAACCCGGCAACGCCGGAGCGGGACGACTTGCGGTAGTACAGGTCGGAACCCACCTCGAGGATTGCCCGGCGCCGCACCGCCTCGGGGACGGTCTTCCGCTCGGTGGCGGTCTTCCCGATGCGCTGGTCTACGAGCGCCGCCGCTTCCTCGGCCGAGTCCGCCGCGAGCCGCTTGTCCACGTCGCCGACCGCCTGCACGTACTCGGCGAGGGTGACGTGCTGCGGGTCGTCGGCGGACTCGGCCGGGGTTGCGTCGGTCATCGGGTCACGCGCCCGCAGCGGCCGGGTTGGCCTTGACGACGGGGACGAGTCCACCGGGCACCTCGTCGGCGAGGGCCGAGTAGAAGTACACGGAGTACGCCTCGGTGAGGTTGACGATGTTCGAGTCGGTCAGGCGCACGATCGGGCTGTTGTAGGCGCGCAGGGCGAGCTTGTTCACGAACTCGGGGGTGCCGGTGGCCTGCTTGGGGTCGACGCGGACGATGACGCCAGCGAGGTTCCCGCCGAGCGCGGCTGCGGTGACGACGCCGATCGCGTTGACGCCCTCGCCGTACACGACCATCAGCGGGCGACCCGCGGTGTCGGTCATGTTGGCCAGGCCCTTGAACGTGTCCTTGTCGACCAGCAGCGCGTCGAGGCTGAGGCCCTGGTCCTCGTAGATCCCGGCCGCGTCGATGATGCCGCCGACCCAGCCGGTGTACTTGGTCTGGTCAGTGATCGTGACGGTGGTCCGGTTGGCGAGCGTGTCGGCCGCGACCTGCTTCGCGCGGAGGTCGGCGACACCCTTGCGGAGCATGATGTTCTTCCGGCGTCCGGCCTCGATCGCGAGGGCTCGGAGGTTGGTGTCCAGCAGGTTGACGCTGGACCGCTCGATCGCCTGGCGGGAGAGCTTCGTGTAACCACCGACGGTGACGACCGGGGCGTTGCGGGTCTTGACGGTGACCTTGCCGTAGGGCAGGTCGTCGCCCTCGTTCTCCTGCACGTCGACCTTGGTGGTGTTCGTGTTCAGCTGCCCGTACTCGATGGTCTCGCCCTCAGCGGGCAGCGTGCCCGTGGAGAACAGGCCGGACAGGATCGAGTTGTCCTCGATCAGGCGGGTGAGGTCGCCCACCCAGGCCGGGCGCAGCGTGCCGTCGTCGGCGAGCACGCCGCCCTCGTAGGCGCGGGCCAGCAGCCCCTCGTAGGACTCGACCGTGGCGCTGTCGCCGCGGACGAGGGCCTGGAGCACCTGCCCGGCCGAGCGGGTGTCGGCGGGGGCGGTCGCGGTGCGGGTCTCACCGATGCGAGCGGTGAGGGCGTCGAACTGACGGCCGGTCTCGGCGCGCTCCTGCTGGAGAGCGGTGTCGAGGCGGCGCTGGAACTCTTCGGGGTCCACGGGTTCTCCTGTTGGGGTGTTGGGGGCGGTCTGGCGGTGGCGAACGTCGGTGATCGAAGCACCGTCGTAGGCGGGCATGGGGACGAGCGAGACCTCGCCGACGCGGACGGCGACGCGCGTCACGTCGCCGGTCTCGTCGTCAATCTCGGTCGTGATCGGGTAGAAACCGACGGACATGGACCGGACCACGCCGTCGCGCAGCAGCGTGTACGCCTCGTCGCCCAGCGGGGTCTCGGAGATGCGGGCGGTGACTTCCCACCCGGCGTCGGTGTCGCGGTGCGAGATGATCCGGCCGATGGGGTCGGTGTGCCGCCAGTAGAGCAGCGCGTCGTCGGAGTCCTGCACCGAGCCGCGGGCGAACTGCTCGGTGTACGACCCGAACCAATCGCTGATCGAAGCGGGCGAGTCCCACGGGACGGCGATGCCGGTGACGGTGCGCTCGTCGGTGTTGACCGCGCGGACGTGCATCTCGCGGTGGTGCATCTGGGTGTCGTTCGTCGCGGCGCGGCGGTGCATCCGGGGCTCAGGCATTCTCGGTCTCCTGCGGGGTGGCGGCGGGGGCGGTGGTCTTCCGGGCGGTGATCTGCTCGCGCTGGGTGTCAGTGAGCGGGGCCATGCCCTCGTCGGCGCGTACCTCGTCGTCGGTCTTCCACCCGGCATCGAGGGACGACTTGTGCGCCTCGTAGCGGGTCTTCGTGTCGGTGCGCAGCAGGACGTCGATGCTGAACCTGGCGACCTGCCCAAGCGGCGTGACCTCGGTGAACGCCTCTTCCATCTCGCGGAGGACGTTCATCAGCGAGAACCGGACGTACCCAATCCAGTCCTGCTCGACGTTCGCGTAGGTCTGCGAGCCGCCCTGCACCGACGCGAGGAACAGCGACGAGGGGACGCCCATCAGGCGGGCGATCTGGGTCGTGGAGAACTGCTGCGATTCGAGGAACTGAACGTCGGCAGGCTTCAGCCCGAGGTAGTCGTAGCTGAGGCCCTTCCCGAGCACGCGCACGTCGTTGCGGGCGTCCTCCGGGTCGAGTACCGCGCCGGTCTCGGGGTCGCGGCCGTGCCACATACGGCGGTAGGCGCGGGCGTCGTCGCCGTTGAGGTCTTGGTCGCTCTTCAGCACGCCGGACGGGACGCCGCCCTCGCGGAAGAACCCGGACCCGAAATCGCGAGCGTCGAGCGCCCCGGCAATCTCGAATCGGGCGGCCTGGATGGGTCCGAGGCCGAGGTCCATCCCGGGCACGCTGAGGAACTTCAGGTGGTGAATGTCGAGCGTGGTCCAGTCGTTCCGGCCGTCGTAGCTGTACGTCTTCCGGCCGGTCTTCGGATCGGTGTACGGGGCGACCTTGCGGGGGTCGAGCGGGACAAGCTCGACGGGCGCGCCTGCCAGCCGGACGATGCGCCAGTAGGCGTTCCCGTGCAGGTACAGGGCGGCGGTGGTCTCTTCGAGGAAGCGCGATCGCGACATGGACATGCACGGCTTCTGGACCAGCATCGGGGTCTCGGCGACGACCTGTCCGCCGCGCTCGATGTTGACGGACAGTTGCGCGACGGCCGTGGTGTGGATCTGCACGGCGCGGAACACGGTCGAGAGGGTCATGGCGCGATCCGGGGTGACACCCACCGCGTCTGAGCGGGACGCTGGACGGACGCCCTCGGGCATCGTGTCGGCGGCGTTCTCGTCGGCCGAGCGCGCCTCGGTGACGGCAGCACCCGTGCGGAGCAGGGTGGCGGTGCGGGACCAGAACGACGGCATGGCGAGAACGATCGAGGCCGGACCGAGGCGGTGCCAACTTTGAGCGGCCGGACGCGGCTCGGAGCGGCTGCGAGCGGCCGGGAGCGGCCACGAGAAAGCCCCGCCGCGCGGTGTGCACGACGGGGCTCGATCGGGGGCGGCTAGAACAGCTGGCGGCCGACCTTCTTCGGGAGGTGGTCGACGGCCCACGCGGCGAGGGTGCTCGCCTCCAGGGCGCTGATCGAGCCGACGGAAGCGCGCCGTCCCCAGGTCCACGCGCCGTCACCGATCCACCGTCGGGTTGCCAGCTCGGCGGCCGCGTCGAGGGCGGCGTGGGGGCGGTAGCGGAACTTCGGGTGGGGCTCGGTGGTGACCCAGGCCAGGACGTTCGACGCGGCCGCGGTGACGGCGGACGAGGTCAGCGGCACGAGGTCCAGCTTCGCCCGCTCGGCGGCGTCGAACAGCGCCCCGGACGGCCCGACGCGGTCGATCGCGACGGGTGCGCCGAACTCGGTCGACAGCTGTTGGAGGCGTGGGAGCACCCAGTCCGAGCCGGGCGCGTGGCCCTCGGGGACGACGCCCACGATGACGTCGCCCGCGACCCGGACGGCGACGACGATCGTAGCGTCCACATTGTCGACACCGACGGCCGCGCCGAACGCGATCGGCCCGTCCGGCTGCCCGGGGTCGGTGTACGCGGCGCGCTTCCAGGCGTCGAGCGGGATGGTGCGTTCCGTCGCGCCGGTTCGGCGGTTGCCGTAGGCGCGGGCGAACTCGCCCGGTCCGAGGCGCTGGAGGTTGTCAACGAGGGTCTGCATGTCGAACAGGTACCCGTAGCCGGGGTGGGCGGCGGCGACCGCGTCGAGGTCGGTCGGGTCTACGTCCGGGCCTATGCCGTAGTCGATCAGGCAGACGGTCGGGTCGCCCGCTCGGGCGCGCTCCAGGACCGCGTTCAGGAACGTGGAGTCGACGGTGCCCTCGGTTGACTCGATCCACACTTGCGGGCGCTGCCCGGTGACCATCGAGCGGGACCCGGCCGCGCCCGCGATCGCCTGGACGAGCGCCTGGCCGTCGGTCTGGGAGAACGCCCACGCCTCGTCGATCGACGCTCGATCGACCTGTTTCGAGTGCAGGGAATCGACGGTCGGTGGATGCGGGCGGAATGTCGACCCGTTGTAAAAGCGCAATGCCTCGGACCCATTTGACAGGCGCGGCTTTCGAGCCAGCGGCGATATCACCGACTGCGCCCAATCATCCTCGACCATTTCGCGCCACTTGTCCGTCGCGTGTTGCCCGGATTGCGCCGTGTACCAGGCACGACGGCCTCGCCCCATGAGTGCGTTTTGCGTGCTCGTCGCGAGGTCGAGGGTGGTTTTCCCGCACTGGCGCTGGACGGTGACGACGACGTCGGAGTAGACGAATCGACCGGCGTCGTCGACTTCGAGGGCGACGTCCGCGGCGAGCCGCTGCCAGGGGATGAACGGCTTCCCGAGCGCATCGCCGACGGCCGCGGCGTGGGCGCCGTAGGTGGCACGGTCGTGGTTACGCGGCGTCACTTGCCGTGGGGCCACCGGGGCGAGGGGCGGTTGCGAGGGCATCTGCGATCTTTCGTAGTTCGGGCGGGAGGTCGGAGTCGTCGGCGTCGGGGATCGCGGGGTCCAGCTGCGCCATGAGGGTGCCGAGCGTGGCGACCTCGTTCGCGACGGCGCGGCCCTTGGCGTTGCCCTTCGATATGTTCTGTGCGAGCGAGATGCACATGCGCGCGAGGGCGATCCGGGAGCCGGTCAGCGGGTTTTTTTCGGCAATCTCTTTGAGCGCCTGCTTTACGGCCACTTCCTCGGGTGATTCGCCATATTTACCCGCGTCCAGGTCGATTCCTCCGAACACTTCGGGGCTGTCAAACCCAAGGGTTGGGGCGTCCATTTTTTTCTTTCCTGGTCGGTTGAGGGAGAGAACGACGGTGGTATCGCTGGGTGTCGTCGGGGCGACGCTCAGAAAAACGCGGACGACCGTCGGCGATCACACGGAGCCCCAGGACGAGCCGCGAGTGGTGCCTTCGCGTTCCTCGGCCGTGAGCACAGGGTGGTGCTGCCCGGTCTCGGGGTCCTCGTACCACTGCGCGCCGGTCTCGGGGTCGCGGTAGTAGCGACGGGGCTCGCGGAGCTTGGCCATCACCACCACCCGCCGCTCGTCGTCGTGCCGGTCACGGCTGCCTCCGGTTCAGTGGGGGTGGGGGTGGGTTTCGGGGTGGGGGGTGGGGGTGCGACCCCGGGGGTGGGTGTCTGCGCCAGGGCTGGGGCGATGAGGTCGTACCAGGTGGCCACGTGCTGCGCCATGACCTCGGGGCGCTCGGCGTTGGCGCGGGCCTGCACGGTTTCGCGGCCGGGGTCGATCGTGACGATGCGGTAGCGGAGCATTCGGTACTCGGCGAGGTCGGACGGGCTCGGCATGGAGTGGATGATCCAGACCCCGCACGGGACCTGGAGCCGCTTGGCGCGGTGGATCGCGGTGGAGCGGGCACCGATCGCGACGTGGCGGACGTGGGCTGGGTAGACGTGCGTCCGTGCGGGCGGGACGGGCATCAGGGCTCGAGCGATTTCGTCGAGGTCGATCGCGACGTCCATCGGGCCAGCGTTCTGGCGGACGTAGGTCGACTTACCCGCTGCGGGCGGCCCGATCACCACGGTGATGACCGGGCCGCCCGCCATGCCGGACATGGCCTGGTTGCGTCGCCACGAGTTGCACGAGCGGCACGCAGGGCGCAGGTTGTCCAGGTCGTCGGACCCGCCCTCGTGGAACGGGATCACGTGGTCTTTGGTCGTGGCTTTGTAGGTGCACTTCGGACCCTGGAGCCAGCACACGTCGCCGTACAGCTCGATGACGCGCCGCGTGAGGGCCGCTGAGGCGCTCCCGCCGCGCTTAGCCCCTCCCATGCTGGCCCCCACGCTCACAGGCCCGCAGCCAGGCGTCCACGGCCCGCGGGTGGTAGCGGATCAACCGTCCGTCCTTCACGAACGCGGGACCACGACCGGCTGCGCGCATCTTGCGCAGCCGGTCGGGCTTCACGTCGAGCATCGCGGCCACTTCGGCCGGCGTCATGTACTTACCCACCGGCTGCCACCTGGTGGGCCTGATCCGCACGGGCGCGGAACAGCGCACCGTCAAGCTCGTCGGCGATGCTCAGGCCGGGTCGGTCCAGGTCGTCGTACACGAGCCCGCTCGCGGCGTCGCCGGTCAGCAGGTCGGTGCGCCAGTCGAGCACGCGCACGCCGCCCTCCGGCGCGGACGGCAACAGCGACCCCGCCAGCGCGAGCCTGCGGCGGTCGGGAGCGTGTGAGGCGCACACGAGGACAGGCGCGCCGTCGTCGCCCGGCCGGGTGGCGCTCACGGGCCGCGTGCACTGGGTCTCGGCGCCCATCACCGTGACGGTGGCGGCGCACATGGGAGTCATCGCAGCCGCCAGGTCTGGTAGGCGAGCCCTGCGATCGCGAGGACAGCCAGCACGGCGATCGTCAGGGGATCGTTGGACATGTCTGCAGCGCCCATCAGTCGATGCTCCAGACGACTGCGCGAGTGACACCACGGCCCGACGCGTCCGCGGTCTTCCAGCGGCGGCAGGGCTCGCCCTCGTAGCTGCCCGAGCGGACCCACCGGCCGGTCTCCAGGGTCGGCTCGTTCACGAGGTACAGGTGCAGGCGGTCCAGGGCCTCGTCGTCGCTGTCGCCGTACTCGCTCGTGAACAGGTCCAGCAGGGCCTCCAGGGCGGCGTCGACGTCGTGTGTCTTCGTGACGATGACGTCCTGTGAGTCCATCAGCTGGACGGCGACGGGGGCTGGGGTCTTGGTGGTCATGCTGTTGCCTCTCCGGTGGTGTGCAGGTCGACGACGGCCCATGCGTCGCCGTAGGTCGGGACGTGGGCGCAGCGGACCATGCACCCGTCGTGAGCGGTCAGGACCGCGAACCATCCCGGGAGCCGTCCTCCCGGCGTCCCGCCACGCTCGATCCGCCAGCGCGCTCGTGCGGTCTTGGTCTCGGTCATGCGACGTCCTCCCAGGACTGTCGGTCGAACGCCTGGCGCTCGAACTCGGCGAAGGTCAGGCGTCCGTGCCTGGCCCAGTGGTCTCGTAGTTCCTCGGACGCGTAGGCATCGGCACGAGCGCGAGGGCCGATGAACAGATCCCAGGCGTCGATGCCCTTGGCTCGGCCGCGTGCGTTGAGCAGCGCGCCGTTGGTGTCTTCGACGGCTCGTTCGTAGGCGGCGGTGCGGACGGTCTCGAACTCGTCGCGGAGTGCGCGCCAGGTGTCGCGGGCGAAGCCGAAGACGGCGGAGCGGGTCACGACGCGATGTCCTCGCGTCGGGTGCCGCAGAAGTTGCAGTAGCTCGATGCGTTCCAGTCGTGCCAGCCGCGGGGCGAGTGCTTGCACTTGTCGCGGACGATCGACTCGTTGAGCGACTTCGAGACCGCGCGCGCGTCTATGGCTGGCTTAGTAGAACCCTGATCTATCTGTGGACGGTTCAAGGATGGTTCGGGTGTCGCCTCCGACACCCCTCCCCTGTCGGTAGCGACAGGGGTCCCCCCGTCGCCTCCGACACCCCCCGTCGCCTCCGACGGGGGGTCAAACAGCAGCACCGGAGCGGTCTCGCCGTGCACCCGGTGGCGGCTCGATCGGTCGCACGACTGCGGGCAACGCAGGATGAACTGATAGAGGTTCGGGCGCATGTGGTCGGCCGTCAGGTGCGTCCCGCCTGCACCGACGTGGCGGCGGACCTCGCCCAGTCGCTCCAGGTGCTGAATCGCCTTCTGGACGTTGCGCGGGGTGACCGCGGCGTATTTCGCGAGCGTCGCGATCGACGGCCAGGACCCCCCGTCGCCGTCGTGATTAGCGATGCCGAGCAACACGAGGCGAGCGGAACCCGTGGCGCGCGAGTGGTGCAGGGCGATCGCCATTGACTCAACGGACACGGGCCAGGCCCTCTACGTCGGTGCGGTCGAACACGAACGCGCCGTTCGGGCCGTCCAGCTGCGCCAGCGGGGCGAGCTTGCCGTCCCGGATGCGGCGGCTGAGGGTGGACCGGTCAATCCCGAGGATGCGGCAAGCTTCAGCGGCACCGATCAGCTGGCCGGGCCAGACGATGCGGCACTCGCCCTGTTCTTGGATCATCACAGTTCGAGCATGCGGGACCCAAACGCAATGCTCTTGGATTTACCCAGTTGCGGCGTGTCGCGCCCCGACCGATATCAGTACGTGTTTCGACTCGCCGTGCAAGGTTCTGTGCACTCGACGGCAAGGTATGCAAAGCT
>Ga0265780_10011900_pt1 | contig 10250 bp, 9 predicted proteins | sample P1T30metagenome_FD_192432 | JGI IMG/M metagenome (GOLD analysis project Ga0265780, IMG submission 192432) | Plant litter microbial communities from East Loma Ridge, Irvine, California - P1 T30 | ecosystem: Environmental > Terrestrial > Plant litter > Unclassified | place: USA: California... | reverse complement strand
AGGAGGCTGGGGAGAAAAGCTGAGGTATACTATTGCGGTTGTATTGATCAGTGTATAGTCATGCCAAGTGTAAATATATCCATGAAGAGCTCAGTCGATTTGCAAGCTAAAAACGCACACGCACACTCACACGCACAAAATGAATAGTATGGATATCTCATAAAGGCGCTTGCACAAAACAACACTTCCTCACACATCATCTATTGTGTAAACAACAGTGCCACCATAATCCTCGTCGCCTCAAACGCCCCTTTCGAATGCAGCAGCGACGCAAACGTCTCTGGTACCTTTTTGAGGCTGGCTCCTGTATCTGTTTCAGACCAAACTTTGGGAAAAGCAGCCTCAACAGTGACGTCCGACTCGGCCTCGCCCGTCCAATCGAAGCCGATGCGCCAATTGAGTTTTAGCAAAACGTGCTTATCTTGTAGAACAAGTGTATCGCGGCCCAGATTGCGGTTCAGGTCCTTACGCGACATGACGGCCTTGGGTGTTTTTGCTGTTGCCGTTGTCTTTGGCATATGATTCTCGGCGTCCTCGTTGTTGCGTCCAGCAAGCAGGTGTGCAAACGCTGCGTCGCATTTCTGCCAGTACTGCGCTCGCTTCTTTGCAATATCCCAATACGAATCCATAGCCCATGCAGCGTTGCCAATATCGGTTTCCTGTGCCCTCGCGCGGACAAAAGAGCCTAATTCGCGCTCTGCCCATGGTGAGAGGCGCAGAAGGTGCATGTCGATAACCTCGTGTGCAAGGCTATCGATGGTGATTGTGATTTGGGCCTTGAGGAGTTTCTGCGGGCCTGTGATGTCGATTGTGTGTTTCTGGTGGATGCGCCTCGAGGTTGGTAAGACCTTTGTACGGGGTAGGCTGAGTTGGGTAGAAAAGTTTAGTGATGTAAACATCTCGAGGTATGGTAAGGGGTCTGCAAGTTCTAGTGGCCGATGTGAGGGGATGGGCCTAGCTGATTGTTTAGAGCGTGGATGAGGAATTGAGAGCGTAGCGAATGGTAGGAATGAGCAAAGTAGGGTTGATATAGGTGCTGGTTTCTCGGGCTCTGTATCTGCACCAGCGAGTTTGCAAATAAAGGCCCTGATTTACGGGTTAGTAAATGCTCCAGTGCCATAAGGTATGTGTACCCACGTTAAATCATCGTGCTCCTTGGACGGTAAAGACTCATCTGGTGCGCGTCGCTGCTCTTTGGTAATCTCCTCGACGCATCTCGATACGTCAGACTCCAACTCTTCTACTTGGCGCTGCAATCGTGCCTTCTCCTGCTTTCTCTTTTCAACTTCTGGATCTGGAGGCTGTCTTTGTTGAGCCACTGCCTGTGTACCTTCTTGTGTAGGCCCGTCTTCTACAGTTCTTGTAATGTCGTCCGATTGTACCGCTGGTGCTTTCTGGCTGGCTGGAGACTGTTTCACGAGTCCCTTGACATGTGGAGGTCGCTTGCTTGCGGAGAAAAAGAGATTACCTCTGTGCTGCTGCTGATGTTGTCCTTCGAAGCTCTCCTGTGATGGTGTTCCTGGCAGTTCTGACTCGTCGACCTCGCCTGCGCCTAGTAACATTCCGGATGCTCCATTCTTCTGCTCTCCAACAGACTGTTCAGCGCCAAGGGTCGCATCGCTCTCTTTCCCTCTTTGGAGACCGTTCTCTCCGGTAGCGGGTCGCCTGCGCTTGGGAGATGCGCTGAGGGTGGATCTTCTAGAGGGCAAAAGGTTCGGGTAGTTGCGCGCAAGATGGGATTTTGTAGGCGATGCATATGAAGGTCTTCGCGGAGGCTTTCTGAGAGGGCTCGATGCTTGGTCGTCGGGTGAGTTGGTCCTCCTCCGCTTCGTTGGTGGCTCGTTCATAGTGTTGTGTGGGCGCAGGATGCGATGGGTGGATTTTTAGTATATGTGCGCAGAGGCGTATTCTGTCGTGATATGAATATGTTCTGATATGGTTATGCGACAAAGCAGTGAAAGCCGACGCGTCGACCGGCGCGTGTTGGATGTTGATACCCTGTCGGCGTTCGCTGTAGCTTTTGCCGACACTCGGAAAGGCAGCGCAAAATGACGTCGAATCCTCAAGTCGTTACTCTCACTGAGCTCGCGAGGATAACAGCGGTCAGTCCAACTAGTCGCAACGAGCCATTTCAGAGTTCCTGCACGTCTGACTTTTGGTCTTTTTCGATGGGCACATGGAACATTTCGTATGCTCGGGACCAATGGCACTACGCCAGAGATTATGCGCTTCGTGCTTGAAGTCATGGCGCAGGCCGCATGCTTCAATTGGAGTGGGAAGAATTGGACTACAGAATAGCGATCGGATGCAACGGCGGCTCAAGGGATATATTGCACCCGAAGGTGAACAGGCTAGGTCAATCACTGGCTACTATGAAGGTTGGACTCTCCTTGACATTGCCTGCTATACTTGATCTGACCGAGCCTAGACATGCTTAAGAGACCTCTCTCCGAAGTCCAGCCCTTATCCCACATAACTCCCGAACCACCCAAAGAAGCGCCCAAGACGCAGAAGGAGGAGACGTTTGCCAAAGCACGTATAATCTTCGGTTCCACAACCGCTCTCGAGGAACGCAAACAAGAGATTGTAAAATCATCTCAGAACATTGCTGGTGTCCTTGTCCCTCCACGCCCCGAGGAACCGGATAACTGCTGCATGTCTGGCTGCGTGAACTGTGTCTGGGACATGTACAGGGACGAGATGGAGGAGTGGGCGGAGAAGAGTGCCCAGGCGAGAGCAGCAATGCAGGCACAACGGCAGGGCGGCAAGGGCACTGGTAGCATGGTAGCGGCGGAAGCTACGCCGAGTCATGTTGCTACCAGTATGGATGATGATGGCGGTGGCAGCGAGACGAATTGGGACGGCGGTTTAGACGATGTGGACAGAGACAAGCTGTTCGAGGACATACCCGTGGGCATCCGAGAGTTTATGAGAACTGAGAAGAAGTTGAAGCAGGCGCAAAAGCAGGCTAAGACCGCTGCCGCTGCGTGAGCAGTGACGTTGATCCAACGCGAACTTGCTTGCCTGCATAGCGTTTGTAGATTGTGTTCAAATACCCCACCATTATATCCACTACCAAAGCCCTACCACTGATGCCAACAACGCCCAAACTATGCAACCCTCGGCATCTCTAGCCCATTTAGTCCTCGCCAACATCGACCCCCTTCGCACTGAGGTCTTTCCGTGCCTCTGCTATCTGTTGCATGATCTCCTTGTGCGCCTCTGGTACGTCGTTGAAAGTGAAGACACCCCAGCCTAGTTTGAAGAGAAGGTATGAGCCGAACGAGATGAGTGCCCAGAAAGGCAGCTAAGTGTGGTCAGCTAGAGTCGAGGAGTGGTAGTAGTGCAGGTGGTAGAGAGTCAGGATACGGCATTTGGCGGATAGTGGAAACTTACAACAGGCACAACCTCATCCTGGACCTTCTCAGGCAACGGGATGACCTGCAGGAACAAAGCAAGGTAGATCTAGCATGGTTTAGGACACAAACTTCAAGACTTCAGACTAAGGGGGTGCCATACCGAAGTCAGGAGCATCGCAATGCTAATGGTCTGTTGAGCACGCGTCATCTTGCTGGTTTCGTAGCGGTGGCTGAATTGAGCGAGTGTCTGTGGTCTGGAGGTTCAGGATAGCGTCAAGTTTGGCGTCGTGTGGTGTTGAGAGTTCGGTGCCAGATCGCTCAAATGTTGCCAAGGGATCTGATGCTAGGGGTCCAGCGGGTCCGAACAAGGCAAGGCGGCTACGCCAACCCGCGGGCAGCGTGGTGGGTCGAGGCTGGCGCAGGAACTCACCGTCTTTGCGTCTGGAAAAAACAAGCGGCTGATCTATTGCAGCCTTTCTGGAGTCTCCGAGTGCTTCCATCGGTTTATTATTGCGCATACGGCGGCTGCTAGTGATTGGAACTGTTCGCCATCTTGTCCCGCCTTGTACCGCCACTATGAACAACTGAGCATTGTCAACAAAATTTTGCAGCAATTGCGTTTCTTCATCATTATCATCACTTCTCTACGACATGCCATTATCCAATGAGGAGCTTGGCGAACATATAGCGTCGTTAGAGCGTCTACTCCAAGGGAACCCTGCAGGCCAGACCGCTGCTCTCACAGGCTACGTGCATAAGCTCGATGCTTTGACACGTAGTGGGGACCATGAGCCAGCAGAGAAGACGCTACAACTTCTTGGGACGGCCGTTGGAGGTCGAAGTAGGTTCAACGCCCTCGCCGAACTAACGTTGCTGACGGCAGATAGAACGATGGCAGACACCATTCAGAGACAGTGGCATCTTAGCATACACTCTTCGCGCCTTGTCTACTGTTCGCCATGAGGATCCCATAGCGAAGCAATACTTGAGAGTCATCGGCAACTCAGTTGCTGACAATGGTACCCTTTCCCAAAATAGGCCTTTTACAACGCAAGTAGTCTGACTGGAGCCAAGATACCAACAGAGAGCTTGCCGTAAGGGACATGCAAAGCATTGCTGGCTGTCTCACATCACCAGAGCTCCGCCTAACTGCATTGGCTGTGCTTTTCAATCTTTGCAACGACTTTGGTAAGCGGTACCACAAAACCTTGAAGAAGGCTGCTCACGCAGATAGAACCTGCCAAAGCCGCCGCAGCCGCCCTCAGGCTAGATGCTACAATAGCGACATACCTTGTCCTTGACAGGATACCTGAAGCAGGACTCGACTACGCCACGGATTTGCTTAGCTGGGCTACGAGTAACCTAAATGATGCGCAATTCAAAGACGAAGTATCGCTCGAGACGTTCAAGAGCTTGCTGAACGTGGCGCTTCAGTACGACGAAGATCACCACCTTGAGTATGTGGCCATTTTGGTACACTACCTTCAGGATATGGAATTTCAACAGAGAATTGCAACACCAAAACTGTTGGACGACCTTGTCACCCTTATGCTGGAGTTCGAGGCACGCCTTCAACCTGACGACATTGAGGCTGTATTCCAGGAGCTCGCAACAAGCAAGAACGCCGACACCGTCACATCAGATGAGGCTCAGGTTCTCTTGCTAGCCCAGCTGATCGGGTTGCTGTCTGCAGCTTCATCGACAGATGTTTTTGCACGGAACTTCAACATCAGGAGTCCGGTGATCGAAAGATTAGAAGCAAAGCTTCGAGCACCGTGGGAAAGCGCACACCCATCAACAATATGCGCATGTGTCATGGTTGGAAACTTGGCCATGTCTGATGAGGTTTGCATCGACATGGTCAAAATCATGGAGCTTCATCTTCGATTGATTACAATTCTCAAGAAGAGTGACAAGCCGGCGCTTCTATATGCTGCGGCTGGTTTTATGCGACATCTTACCTTTCCAGAGGCTAACAGGGCTGTGCTTGCAGATGCCGGCCTCATGGAAGCATGCTGCCGTATGCTTGTACTCGACGATCCGTCAGTTCGTGGCGAGGCAGCAGCCATGCTCTGCAAACTCGTTACCGGCAACTTCTACAATATTGAAAAAGTCATGTACGAGACCGTCGGCCCCGATACCGAAGCAGTAGACTCAGAGATCTCCGCCGAAACTGTAATCTTCTCACACATTGTGGAGCAAGCCCTCGCCCCATCCGCGCCACTCCCCAGCACCACGATGAAAAATCCCATGATCGAGCTCGGCCGCACCATTGTCGCCATGCTTCGCTATCTTGGACGGCCGAATGCCGAAAAGGACGTCGAGGCAGTACAAATACAGATTTTGCAGATACCTCAGATTGCCAAGCCGATCGCTCAACTTGTGCGTCAGCGCTTCTACCCCGAAGCCAGATCGGAAGGGCTACTCGGCCTAGGGTTGCTCGCCCAAACCATGGAAGGCGCCGCAGCCATCGCTGAAGAGATTAAAGAAGATAGTGGCCTCCTTGAAACTATAAAAGAGCATGCAAATGCAACAGAAGCAGGTATCGCGCAGCAAGCACCTACAACAGCCAGCAGAGACCATCAGAACGCGATTGTGCTGCTCCAAGCGCTGCAGAACAATGCGGTAAGAGAACTTCAAGAAGCCGTCGGGGAAGTACTAAGGACTTCCAGGCTGACCAAATGGACGCAATACTCTCGCATTAGACAGTCACTATCTAAGCATCAGCGGGACAACAGCACGTGGCGTAGATCCTCGGGTGACAACAGTGTGATGAGTAGTCCTGGACGAGACTCGCCAGGGAGAGTCAGAGACTTGACGAGGAGGGCTACCGAAGCTGCATTAACGACGCCTGGTCGGGCCAGGACTTCTACATACTTGGCGGATCCCAATGACGACCGACCAAGAACGCCGGTGAGGGTCAGAGAGGTCATTGGGGACTTTGAGCAAGTCTCTCCTCGGACGGTCAAGGAATCCCCGGCGAGGGAACGGTTGAAGGGGAAAGGCATGAAACGGACCAGCACAGCTCCCGCATGATGACTCTAATGTTCTGCACGTCTTTTACACATATATCTTCTTAATAAAGCACTCTCCACTTGTTCAACTTCCAGATTAACTTGGATGCACGATGGCCCATTGACTGTTCTCACCTGTCGGCATGCTAGCACCTTCCATGGGTAACATATCAGTCGAGGATTTAATCAATCAGATAAAATGCATTGCAAGATCTATAGCAAATGGCACGCATGGGAAAGGCTATTGAATAATCAGCTTGGCGTTCACAGCCTCATCTGGTGCCAACAGCGTAATCAAGTGTGCTCTGATTGGCCGGCGCCGGCGCTCACGCGATTCCACCGCTAGCCACGGATAGTTCCATGACAACTACGTAGCCACAGGCTTGTATCGAGGGGGAGCATATAAAGAAGGGCTCAGTGCTCTCAGTGCTTACTATAATACAACCAACTCACCAAGTTTACTTGCAACGACTTACGACATTCCACCTTACAAATCACCAACCATCACACATCTATCCGCCTCTTACCTCCTTCACCAAAACAACAACATTCAAAATGGTCTGCTGCGGACGTAACAACGGCACCTGTGTGTGCGCCCAGGAAGCTACTTGCTCGTGCGGAAAGCAGCCCGCGCTCCAGTGCAGTATGTTCTTCTCCTCGTCGGTCCATTTTGCTGTGTAGTTCATCGTCCTAACCCAGCCTCCTAGCCTGCGACAAGGCCGTGACCGAGAACAAGCTCCCCTCTTCAGCATGTGCGTGCGGAAAGCGCGCTGAAGGTAAGTGTCAGCCAATGCATTTAGCCCTGTGCTATTGATGTTGCAGTCGAGCTAACGGTATACATAGACGCATGCAACTGCAGCCGGTCCGAGACCAGCGCTTCATCGAACCTCGAAACCGACTTCACCACCAAGAAATAGATGAGTCGGTGAGCTGAAAGTTTGTATGTCTGTGTTGGTTTTTCAAGTAAGAAAGTGTGGCATGGGAAGGGGGTGTTTTTTTTGGCGTTTTGGCTGTTGGTTCAGGCCGCAGAATGGTGATACCTAGTTTGAGTGGGTTGTAAAATGGAAATGAAACGATACTTTATCTATGTCATGTGCTCAAGAATGTGTGGTCGCTTGTTGGTGTGTAAGAGGTATTGCTGGGCTGTGCTTTTTGAGAGCGTATTTTTCTGCTTGAATATACGCTGAAGGTGCTATACTGGGCGCGACTGCGTGTCCCATATGCGGGATGGTGTTGTGCACGGCGCCAACAAGCTTCTAGCAATCACTTGCATATCATAGCAATGCCTGCTCAAAGTGTATCCGTACCTCAGCGGCTTGTAGGGACCAAGGCCAGGTGCTAGGACGGCGGCCGGCTTCGGGTAGTTCAATGCTGAAATGGCAGGCTACATTTGGGCGCCTGTTCACGCGGACAGTAGTCGAAAATGGGTGGCATTGGTCGAGGAGGAGCGACATTGCACGTCGTTGTGGTGTCAGACTCGCGCTTCTGCTCGCACGGTGCGGAAAGAGCTACCCACGCTAAGACCCCCGTTACTCTTGGCAATGCTGTGTAGAAGATGCATATACTCCAAGTCGTCCCACGTACTGTCAGAGGCATCTCACTGTGTAGACGTCTGGACTAGTATGAGCAGTATTTGCATGGTTCGACTTACTGTCCTGCCTCTGATTGTGCCCTAATTCCGCAAGCCGCCCCTAGAATCCGCTGACAGCCGCCCCTTTCGCGAACTATCCACCTCCGCTCCGCAGGCGCGCACGCCGGCATAAACCCTGCCTCGAGGGCCGTACCGCTACTCTCAATAGCGCACCACCAACACCGCCGCATTGTCGGGCTATCTACCAGGTGGGAACCGCCCACCCACCTCAACTACCACCAGCATGGCGGCCTCGGTCACTTCCAAGATGGCAGCGAGGGCTGGTGGAGGGCTGTTTAGTCGCGAGCAGTCAGGCAACGTGCCGACGATGCGAGGTACGAGGAAACCACACACACACATGGGAGGCAGAGCATCCAGACTTACACATGTGCGCAGGACTGGTTTCGTTCATCGCTGATCTGCGCAATGCTCGCGCCCGAGAGCTGGAAGAGAAGCGCATCAACAAGGAGCTGGCCAACATTCGGTGTGTACACGATGCCGACATGTAGGGAAGACTGGAAGGCTAACTAGATTGCAGGCAAAAGTTCAGAGGTACTTTCCAGACACGCTTCCGCATGACCTGCTCTGACATAGCTTCTTCCAGATGCCGGCCTAAACGGGTACCAGAAGAAGAAATACGTCTGCAAGGTACGCACGCCAATGTCAATGCCTCTGCACATGCACCCTTACTGATGCGAACAGCTCCTGTACATATACATTCTCGGATGGAACGTCGATTTCGGACATCTTGAAGCCGTCAACCTCATCTCGGCTACCAAATACTCGGAAAAACAGATTGGATATCTTGCCGTTACCCTCTTCCTTCACGAGGAGCACGAACTCCTGCACCTGGTTGTTAACAGCATCAGGAAGGACCTACTGGACCACAATGAGCTCAACAACTGCCTAGCGCTGCATGCGATTGCAAACGTCGGTGGCAAGGAGCTGGGAGAGGCATTGAGTGCAGAGGTCCACCGCCTCCTCATCTCACCGTACGTCGCCCGAGAATACCTCCGCGACCAAGCTGACATTTGGACAGGGCCTCCAAAGCCTTCGTCAAGAAGAAGGCTGCTCTGACCCTGCTGCGCCTGTACCGGAAACACCCTGCTATCGTACAGCACGAATGGGCTGAACGGATAATATCGCTCATGGATGATCCCGATATGGGTGTTGCCCTCTCCGTTACCTCATTGGTCACAGCACTGGTCCAGGACAACACCGAACAGTACAAGGGAAGCTACGTAAAGGCTGCAAACAGGCTGAAGCGCATCGTCGTCGATAACGAGTGTGCCGAGGGCTACTTTTACTACAAGGTCCCTTGTCCATGGATCTTAGTCAAGCTGCTAAAACTCCTGCAATACTACCCACCACCAGGTCAGTAAACTTCCGATACAGCTGACACCTCGCGACTGACCAAAAGAAACAGAGGACTCGCATATTCGGCAACTCATTCGCGAAGCGCTTCAGAAGATCATGGATTCGGCCTTGGAGATGCCCAAGAACGTACAACAAAATAATGCTCAGAACGCGGTCCTCTTCGAAGCCATCAACCTAGTCATCCATCTCGATACGGAACAAGACCTCATGGTACAAATCTCTCAACGACTTGGCAAATTCATTGCATCTCGGGAAACCAACGTGCGGTACTTGGGACTCGAGGCCATGACACATCTTGCTGCTCGATCCGAAAACCTCGACCCCATCAAGAAGCATCAGGCAATCATCATCGGATCTTTAAGAGACAGGGATATCAGTGTGCGAAGACAGGGTCTAGATCTGCTTTACAGCATGTGTGATCCGGCAAATGCGCAAGCAATCGTGGGCGAACTCCTCCGATACCTACAATCTGCCGACTATGCGATACGAGAGGAGATGGTCTTGAAAATTGCCATTCTGACGGAGAAGTACGCCACGGATGTTCAATGGTATGTCGACATATCGTTGCGCTTGATTGCAATGGCAGGAGATCATGTCAGCGACGAGGTGTGGCAGCGAGTTATTCAGATTACGACCAACAACGAGGAGCTACAGGTGTACGCCGCGCAGACCATCTTACAGTACATCAAATCAGATTGCCACGAGACGTTGGTAAAGATTGGGGGATATCTACTTGGAGAGTTTGGTCACTTGATCGCCGACAGCAAAGGATGCAGTCCGATTGAGCAATTCATGGCGTTGAGCGCAAAGATGCGAGGATGTTCGTCAAGTACGCGAGCGATACTACTCTCGTGCTATGTCAAGTACGTG
>Ga0265780_10011897_pt1 | contig 10250 bp, 7 predicted proteins | sample P1T30metagenome_FD_192432 | JGI IMG/M metagenome (GOLD analysis project Ga0265780, IMG submission 192432) | Plant litter microbial communities from East Loma Ridge, Irvine, California - P1 T30 | ecosystem: Environmental > Terrestrial > Plant litter > Unclassified | place: USA: California... | reverse complement strand
AGCCCCGTCATCTGCGCCACGTGCAGGCCCATATGCGCCACCTCCAGCATATCGCCCGAGCCCATGCCGTACCAGGGATCGAGCACGCAGTCGTGGCCGAAGGCGACGTCGACCCCGGCCGCCATCAGCTCGGGCACGCGGGTCATGCCGCGCCGCTTGGGATAGGTGTCGTTGCGCCCCTGCAGGGTGATGTTGATCAGCGGGTTCGCGATCGCCGCCACACCGCTTTCCGCGATCAGCGGCAGCAGCTTGCTCACGTAATAATTGTCCATCGAGTGCATCGAGGTCAGGTGCGAACCGGCCACCCTGCCCTGCAGGCCGAGGCGCCCGGTCTCGTAGGCCAGCGTCTCGATATGGCGCGATAGCGGGTCGTCGCTCTCGTCACAATGCATGTCGACCCGTAAACCGCGTTCGGCCGCGAACTCGCACAGCAGGCGCACCGACTCGGCGCCTTGCGCCATGGTGCGCTCGAAATGGGGGATGCCGCCGACCACGTCCACGCCCATGCCGATCGCGCGCTTCAGGTTGTCGAAGGCGGTCGGGCTGCGCAGCAGGCCGTCCTGCGGAAACGCCACCAGTTGCAGGTCGAGATACGGCGCCACCCGGCGCTTGACCTCGAGCAGGGCTTCCACCGCCAGCAGCCGGTCATCGCAGACATCGACGTGGCTGCGGATCGCCAGCAGGCCGCGCGCCACCGCCCAGTCGCAATAGCGCAGCGCACGCTCGATCAGCGCGTCCTGGGTCAGCGCGGGTTTCAGCTCGCCCCATAGCGCGATACCTTCGAGCAAAGTGCCGCTGCGGTTCACGCGTGGCAGGCCATAGCTCAGCACTGCGTCCATGTGGAAATGGGCGTCGATGAAGGGCGGACTGACCAGGTCACCCGCGGCGTCGATTTCGCGCGCTCCCTTGGCCGCCAGCCGGGGATCGACGGCGGCGATGCGGCCGCCATCGATGCCAATGTCGATTCCTTGCCGGCCGTCGGGCAGCGTCGCATTGCGAATCACAAGATCCATGTCAGCTCCATCATTGATTGGCAAATTGTAGCAATTCAGGCACATCGTATTTGATAAAAATCAAACAATGCTGCGATGCAATATTACCCTTAAAAAATATGCCATCTTTGTGCGTTGCAACACCCCCAAATCGTGGGTACACTGGTCGATATTGCAGCGCGCCATACTTGACCGATAGGAACTCCAATGACTTCACTTCCCGAGCAATTGTCCGCAGCATCTACCAGGCAGCTGAGCGCCCAGCTGGATGCTCAGTTTCGCTTCTTTAATACGTTCGCCACCCAGGCGCTGGACAATGCCAGCCGCCTCGTGTCGCTCAACCTGTCGGCCTCGCGCGATTCGGTCGAGCGCTCGTCGCACACGCTGCGCCAGCTGATCAGCGCAACCCAGCCGCGCGACCTGCTGGTGCTGCGCACCCACGCCGAAGAACAGGTGCGCAGCCTGTTCGACTATGGCCGCGAACTGGCCAACATTACCGCCAATGCCCAGCCATACGGCCTGCGCACGATCGCAGCCCAGGCCGCGCCCCTGGCCGCCGTCGCATCGGTGGTTCGCGAAACCCTGATTTCCGAAGCTCCGCAGGAAGCCCCGAAGGCCGCCGTCCAGGCTGTGCAAGAGATCGCCGAGCAGGTCACCAAGGATGCCACCGAGCAGGTCAAGCAGGCTGCGGCGCAGACACCCGAACCGGCAGCCGCGCCAGAGCCATTCGTGGTCGAGCAGGCCGAGCCGATTGCGACGGCGGCAGAGGTACAGGCGACGGTCCTCGAAGAGCCCGTTCCCGTGTCCGAGCAAAAGCCGATCGCCAAGGCCGCCGGCAAGGGCGCTTCGAAAGCCGCCGTGGTGCCGCAACCGCTTGCGGCCCCGGTCGAGGACGAGGAGTCGACCACCGTCACCCGCATCGGCACGTCGTCGAAGCGCCGCAAATAGGATGCGCAAATAAAGTCTCGAAATACGCCGGATAGGCAAAACGACTACACTAGCGGGCTCTGGCCCGCTTTTTTTTCGGGCGTATTTCCAAGGATTTCGAATGAGTTTGTCCAGGCTGATCGGCGGCTTCGTGCGCCGGCATTGGCAATCCTATGCCTCCTCGGCCGTCATGCTGGTCGGCGTCGCGATCTGCACCGTCCTCATCCCGCGCAAGGTCGGCGCCATGGTCGACGCCCTCGCCGCCAACCGCCTCGGCCAGCACGACCTGCTGCTCGGGATCGCTGAACTGATTGCGCTGGGCGTGGCGATCTACGTGCTGCGGGTGTGCTGGCGCATCCGCCTGTACTCGGCCGCCTACAACCTGGGCGTCGAGCTGCGCACCCGCCTGTACGCGCGCCTGGCGGCGCAAGGCCCGGCCTTCTACCAGCGCCAGCGCACCGGCGACCTGATGGCGCTGGCCACCAACGACATCGACGCCATCGAGATGGCCGCCGGCGAAGCCTTGCTGGCCGCCTTCGACGGCACGCTGACCCTGGTGATGGTGCTGGGGATCATGATGCTGGGCGTGGACTGGCGCCTGGCCCTGGTCGCGCTGCTGCCGTTCCCGTTGATGGGCCTCGCGTTCTGGTACATCTCGACCCACATCCACACCGCCGAAGGCGATGCGCTCAGGCGCTTCTCGGCACTCAACGACCACGTGCAAGAGTCGCTGTCGGGTGTGCGCACCCTGCGCGCCCTGGGCCTCGAAGGGCGCAGCGCGAACCAGTTCGGCGAACTGGCCGGCAACGCCGCGCAAGCCAGCCTGACGGCGCAGAAATGGGAAGCCGCCTATGAGCCGGCGGTCGGCCTGACGCTCACCGCCGCCACCGGCCTCACGCTCGGCCTGGGCGGCTACCTGGTGTGGCAGAACCAGCTCACGGTGGGCGCGCTCACCAGCTTCACGATGTACCTGGGCCAGCTGATCTGGCCGATGTTCGCGGCCGGCTGGGTGCTGACCCTGATCGAACGCGGCCGCGCCGGCCTGGCGCGCCTGCAGCCGCTGCTCGACGCCCCGCTCTCGGTGGAAGACACCGGCACCATCGAGCAGGTCGGCCAGGGTCCGCTGGTGCTGGACCAGGTCACCTTCGCCTATGGCGGCGCGCAGGCCAGGCTGCAGCCGCCGGCGCTCGACGGCGTATCGCTGCGGCTCGAACCGGGCCAGACCCTGGGCCTGGTCGGGCCGACCGGCTCCGGCAAGTCGACCCTGCTGCGGGTGCTGCTGCGCCAGGCCACGCCGCAGTCCGGCCGCGCCGAATGGGCCGGCCACGCGCTCGACGCCTATCGCCTGTCGGCGCTACGCAGCGCGACCAGCTGGGTGCCGCAAGAGTCCTTCCTGTTCTCGGCCACGATCGCCGAGAACATCGCGCTGGCCCGTCCCGGCGCCTCGCGCGCCGAGGTGATCGCGGCGGCGCAGATGGCCGACATCCACGACGACATCCTGCGCTTCCCGCACGGCTACGACACCCCGGTCGGCGAAAAAGGCATCACGCTGTCGGGCGGCCAGCGCCAGCGCGTCGCGATCGCGCGCTCGCTGCTGGCTGCCAGTAGCCTGCTGCTGCTGGACGACGCCCTGTCGGCGGTCGACACCGGCACCGAGACCCGCATCCTCGAGCACCTGGCCGAACTGCGCCAGGCGCAGCCGGGCCGCGCCGCCATCATCGCCAGCCACCGGCTGTCGGCAGTGGTCGCGGCCGACCATATCGTTGTGCTGAAAGCCGGCCGCGTGGTCGAAGCCGGCACCCACGATCAACTGCTCGCGCTCGATGGCTGGTATGCCAGCCAGTGGCGCTACCAACAACTGGAGGCCAGCCTCGATGCAATCTGATGCACCCTCCGCTAAATCCATGGAGCGCGGCGAACTGCGCAACCAGGCCAAGTTGGCCACGCGCCTGCTGCGCCGCGCCGCCGCGCCCGAACGGCGCCACCTGGTCGTCGCCACCCTGTGGCTGATCCTGGCCGCGGCCTTCGAAGTCATGGGCCCGCTGCTGGGCAAGGCCCTGATCGACAACCACCTGCTGCCGCGCCATCTCGACTGGCCGCAGATGATCCTGCTGCTGGGCGGCCTGGTGGTCACCGGCTGGATCTCGAGCTGGGTGCGCTACCTGCAGCTGATCCGCCTGTCGGGCCTGGCGATGCGCTCGGTGCAGCGCCTGCGCGAATGGGTCTATGGCCATGTGCTGCGCCTGCCGATGGCCTTTTTTGACCGCGCCATCACCGGCCAGCTGGTCAGCCGCGTGACCAACGACACCGAGGCGGTCAAGACCCTGTACATCCAGGTCCTGTACGTCATGCTCGACAACTCGATCGTCCTGATCGGCACCATGATCGCGATGGCCTGGCTCGACTGGCGCCTGATGCTGATCGTGCTGACCCTGGTGCCGGCGGTGGTGGGCATCGTGTGGCTGTACCAGCGCCTGTCGGCGCCGGCGGTCACGCGCGCCCGCGCGCTGCGCAGCGACATCAACGCGCAAATGGCCGAGTCGATCGGCGGCATGAGCGTGCTCCAGGCCAGCAATGCCGAGCAGCGTTTCGGCGAGCGCTTCCTGGGCACCAACCGCAACCACTACACGGCGCGCGTGGCCGAGCTGCGCGCCAACGCCTTCCTGCTGCGGCCCGCGCTCGACCTGCTCAATGTCGCCCTGCTGGCGATGGTAATCTTCGCCTTCGGCCAGCGCGAAGTCGGCGCGGTCGAGGTGGGCGTGCTGTACGCCTTTGTGAGCTATATCGCGCGGGTGGTCGAGCCCCTCATCCAGATCACGATGCAGTTCAGCGGCCTGCAGCAGGCGGTAGTCGCGGCGGCGCGCGTGAACACGCTGCTCGACGAAGCGGGCGCACCTGAACACGACCCCAAGCGCGCGCATGACGAAACGGCATTCGTCGCCAGCGCGCCGGCGGTGCGGGTGCGCAACGTCGAATTCGCCTACGTGGCGGGCCAGCCGGTGCTGCACGACCTGTCGCTCGACGTGCCGCAGGGCGCCTTCTTCGGCATCGTCGGCCACACCGGCAGCGGCAAGTCGACCCTGCTGTCGCTGCTGCTGCGTTACTACGTGGCCGACAAGGGCAGCATCGAGATCGGCGGCCTGCCGCTGGCCGGCATCGGCAACGAGCGCTTCCGCAACGAGGTCGGCCTGGTGCCGCAGGATCCGTTCATCCTGGCCGCCACGGCGCGCGAGAACATCGACATGGGCCGCGGCCTGCCCTTGGCACGCCTGCAAGAGGCGGCGCGCGCGGCGCACGCTCATGACTTCATCAGCGCGCTGGAAGACGGCTACGAGACCCAGCTGGGCGAAGGCGGTTCGCGCCTGTCGTCGGGCCAGAAACAGCTGATCGCGATCGCGCGCGCGCTGGCCGGCGAGCCGCGCATCCTGCTGCTCGACGAGGCAACTTCGCGCATCGACAGCGCCACCGAGCAGATCGTGCAGGAAGCGCTGGAAGAACTACGCGGCAAGGTGACCATCATCGCCATCGCGCACCGCCTGTCGACCATCCGCGAAGCCGACCGCATCATCGTGCTCAATCACGGCAAGATTACCGAGGCCGGGCCGCACGAGGAGCTGATGCGGATCGAGGGTGGCTTGTATCAGCGGCTGTATCTGTTGCAGCAGATTGCGGTGTAGGGGTGGACGTCAGATCCGGCTCCAGTTGAAACACCCGGCCGGCGCGCCGCTGCCGCTCACCAGCAGCGCGCCGTGCCGGTACAGGTCCCAACGGCGCGCTTGCGGCACCGCCATCACGACCACGCCCATGGCGCGGTCGCTCCACACCAGCCGACCGTCGACCGCGTCGAGCGCCGCGAACACCTCGCGCGGGCCGGCGCCGGGATGGAACACGACGGTGGTCAGCTCCTGGCCTGGCGGCGGCGTCAAAGCCCAGGCGCCAGCGCCGGCGGTGCCGGCCGCCAGCAGGGCCATCGCCGCCGTCGCATTACGCATCCCGCCACCGCCTCCGCCCTGGCGGCGCAGCCAGCGCCAGCCAAGCAGCAGCGGCGCGATACCGAACGCGGCCAGCCACAGCAAGTCCCAGGCCAGCGGGTTCGGGCTGTCAATGCGGATGCGGTGGATGCCCAGCAGCCAGTGCGACAGCAGCGCATCGACCGTGTGCCAGACGCCGAAACCCACCAGCATCGCGCCCGCCAGCGGCAAGCCCCAATCTACGCCGCCGCGCCGCTGCGCGCGCCACAGGCCAATCAGGCCGGCCAGGGCGATCACATACATCAGCAGGTGGAAGTAACCATCCCACAGCACCTGCAGGCGCAGGTCGTCGATGCCGGGCACCAGGCTCAGAAGATGGTGCCACTGCAGGATCTGGTGCAGCAGGATGCCGTCGAAAAAGCCGCCCAGCGCGAAGCCCAGCGTCGCGCCCCACCTGGCCCAGGGTGACTTCCACATCGTGTTCTCCTCGTCGCCAATCGTGGACCCAGTATAGAAGCCGGCGCGGATCGGGACCGCACCGTTGCCGTAACAAATTGGTGTGCGATTGGTATGCGATTGGCGCGTGACTTTTGGCTCTTGGTTGCCTTCGGTTGACGACATTTCGTTGTCTTGCTAAACACGCGGTTTGTTAATGATTGCCTGGATTTACGGGCTTCCCTGGGCGAACGCCCTATCCCAGTCTGGAGGCCGCCCTACTGGCTGTGTCATTTTTGTGACAATTAAAGAGAAAGTGAAATTTCTGTTTTGCAACAGCCATATAATGGCCCAAACAACTTCCGCCGGACCGCCCGGCGCGACGAGAAACGGCATGTTCGCTGTCCTGCATTGCGCCTTCGCGCGTTCCCGCTCCCACGCGCTTGCCCTGGCGCTGTGCGCGGCATCGTCCGTGGCGTTCGCCAACGGCGAGCTGCCGCTGGACCAGCGCATTGCAGAGATCCGTGAACTCAACCGCTTCGTACCCGAACGCGCGCTGCCGAAGCTGCAAGCGCTAGAGGCGGAAGGCCGCAACGCGCCGCTGACGCAGCGCATCGAATTCCTGAACCAGCTCGCCGCGGCGCGCCATGGCCTCGGCCATCACGCCCAGGCCTTCGCACTGGCCAACGAGCTGATCGCCCTGGGGCGCGAACACGACCACCCCGGCGCGCTGGCCAAGGGCCTCCTGATGCAAGGGTATGCCGCCTTCGCCCAGCACCGTCCGGGCGAAGCCCACCGCCTGATCTGGGAAGCGGAAAAGCTGGCCAACACCACCGACGACATCGACCTGCGCGTGCGCGCCGCGATCTCGTCGGGCGAATCGCATGCCGAGGACGGCAATCTGCCGAGCGCCCTCGAGCGCCTGCAATCGGCGGCCGCGCTGGCGCGCAAGCAGGGCGAGCCAGTACATGTGGTGATGGCGCTCAATTCGCTGGTACGCCTGTATGCCAAGATGCGCGAGCCCGAAAAAGGCTTTGGCCTGCTGGACGAGGCGTTCGCTGCCGCCCGCAAGGCCAATTCGCCCGGCCGCATGGCCACCATCAGGAACGCCGAGTACGGGCTGGCGATCGATACCGGCCAGCGCGAACGCGCCCTGCGCGCGCTGCAGGAAGGACTGGCGCTGGAACGCTCGATCGGCGCCACCAAGCGCATCGCTGTGTCGTTGATCAACCTGTCGGATTTCTATCTCAAGACCGGCGACTACAAGCACGCGGCCAGCTACGCCGAACAGGCGGTGGTGGCGGCGCGTCCGCTGAACGACCGCAAGCTCGATGCCACCTCTCACCTGAACCTGGGCCAGGCCTATCTCGGCACCGGCCGCCTGGCCGAAGGCAAGCGCCAGATCGAGCTGGGCATGGCCGGCTATGAGGAGATCGGCGACAAGCCCGAACTGCAGAACGCCCTGGTCGAATACGGCATGGCGCTGGAACGCGCCGGCGACCTGCCCGGCGCGCTGCAGGCTTACCACCGCGAGCGCAAGATCTCGAACGAGCTGTTCGAACGGCGCCGCCAGCAGGCGATGCTCGACCTGCAAGAGAAGTACGAGGGCGACAAGAAGCAGCGCCAGATCGAGCTGCTGCGCAGTGAGAACCTGATCAAGTCGACCGAGATCGACAACCGCCGCCTGCAGCAGCGCGTGTGGTGGCTGCTGGTGGCGGTGTTCGCGCTGACGGCGACCGTGGTCGGCCTCTTGTACCGCAAGGTGCGCCACGCCAACGCCCAGCTGCACGAAAAGAACCGCGAACTCAAGCAGCAGAGCGTGCGCGATCCGCTGACCGGCTTGTACAATCGCCGCCACTTTCTGGAATACATGCGCGCGCTGCCGACGGCGGGCGGCTCAGGTGCTGCGTCTGCTGGTGCCTTGTTCCTGCTCGACGTCGACCACTTCAAGAACATCAACGACACCTACGGCCATGCGGCCGGCGACGCGGTCCTGACAACCATTGCCGCGCGCCTGTGCGAGATCCTGCGCGAGACCGACATGATCGTGCGCTGGGGCGGCGAGGAATTCCTGGCCTACCTGCCGACGGCGCCCGGCGGCAAGGCCGGCCTGGACGAAGTGGCCGAGCGCATCCTGTCCGGCATCGGCGCGACGATCGTCGACCATGGCGGCATGGCGCTGAGCGTGAACGTCTCGATCGGCTTCGCGCCCTTCCCGCTCGCGGTCGGCAAAGTGGAACTGGCGTGGGAACGGGTGGTCAATCTGGTGGACATGGCGCTGTACATGGCCAAGTCGCATGGCCGCAACCGGGCCTATGGCGTGCGCGGCTTCGCCGACGACAGGCCGGCCAGCATCGATACCATCGAGCAGAATCTCGAGCATGCCTGGCGCGCAGGCCAGGTCGACCTGTCGGTGGTGATGGCAGAGCGCGACCTGCCACGCGCCGTGAACGGCTGAGCGTTCACGGCGCAGGCCTAAGCCATCAGAAGCCGTACTGCAGGCCCACCGACACGACGTCGGCCTTGGCGCCCACTTCCTTCTTCTTGCCATAGCGTTCGTATTCGCCGACCAGCGCGACGTTCGGGGCCAGCGCATACTGCACGCCCAGCGCAGCATAGGCGCCGGTGTCGCGATCGCTCCCGTTGATATTCATGAAACTGGTCTTGGTTTCGTTATACGACGCGCCCAGCTTGGCGTAGGCCGAGAGTTCGGCGTTCACCGGCATCGTGTATTTTCCCGCGACATAGGTGCGGTTGCTCTTTACGCGTGCGTCCGGCGCTCCCGGGGCCCAGGCGACGGCGTAGTCTTCATTGCCGAAACGCGAGTGGCCTACTTCCACGGCCCAGTTCTGGTCGATGTTATAGCCGCCGAAGACCTTGCCACCGGCCTGCCAGTCATCGCTGGACTGGTTATCGGCGCCCGATACGGCGGCGCCGATATACAGGCGCGATGCGGGGCTGGCGTCGGCGACGACACTCTGGGCTTGTGCGGAACCAATGGTGGCCAGGCTGGCCGCGAGTGCGATGATCAGTTTGTTCATGATGTCCTCTGGTCTGGTTCGCAATTCCTCATTGAATTGCGTATTGGAAAGGTAGCACCAATGCCAAGTCCGGATAAACCGCCGATGCGTAAGCGGTTGTAACGAAATCCGGCCCGGTCGCCGGCCTGCCGGCCGCGTGCTGCGACTTGGCAGGCGGATGCGCGCTGTTTGCTGCACGATCCGGGCCGATATGGCATATGCATCTGGTTACCTCTGGATACAACTCGGCATGGACCGTCCCGCTCAGTGACCGTGTCCGTCCCCAGCGGAAGCCGGCACGACGAATTCCACCGTCTTGCTGGCGATGACCATGTGCGTGGGATCGGCCAGTTCGACCAGCACCTTGTGGGGACCGGGCGGCAGGCCGACCAGGATGATCGGCTCGTTGCTGGCGTCGGCCCAGTGCCACGGCGCGCCGTCCACCGTTACATGCAGGTGGCCGATGCGCGGCGATACGTCGAGGGCGCCCTTGCCGTACACCGGGACGATGCGGATGTTCTCGGTGCGGTAGCCGATGAATACCTGGCCTTTCGCCAGAGGTCCCGCAAGGGGCTGGTCGACGATGAGCCTGGGCGCCGCCTCGTTCTCGATCGCCACCACGGCGATCGGGCGCGCGCCGCCGGTATCGGCATGGGCGAGCGCAGGAAGGGTCAGGGCCAGGCCGAGGGCCAGTATCAACAATGAGCGCATGTGAATGACTCCTGTCAGATCCATTGGGCGACGTCGAGGATGGCCTGGGCGAATTCGCGTGGCGCTTCCTGCGGCAGGTTGTGGCCGATGCCGCCGGCCAGGTGGCGGTGTTCGTACTTCTTCAGGAACTTCTTCGCATAGTTCTTCGGGTCCGGATGCGGCGCGCCGTTGGCGTCGCCTTCCATCGTGATGGT
>Ga0265780_10011895_pt1 | contig 10251 bp, 7 predicted proteins | sample P1T30metagenome_FD_192432 | JGI IMG/M metagenome (GOLD analysis project Ga0265780, IMG submission 192432) | Plant litter microbial communities from East Loma Ridge, Irvine, California - P1 T30 | ecosystem: Environmental > Terrestrial > Plant litter > Unclassified | place: USA: California... | reverse complement strand
TGTAACGCGTGCTGGTCGATGAAGCCGTTGCCGGCGACATCTGCCTGATCAACGGTATCGAAGAAATCGGCATCGGTTCGACCGTGTGCGCACCGGATACCCCGGAAGCGCTGCCAATGCTGACCGTCGACGAACCGACCCTGACCATGAACTTCATGGTCAACAACTCGCCACTGGCCGGCCGCGAAGGCAAGTTCGTCACCAGCCGCCAGCTGCGCGAACGCCTCGAGCGCGAGCTGAAAGCCAACGTGGCTCTGCGCGTGTCGCCAACCGACGACGATACCACCTTCGAAGTGTCGGGCCGCGGCGAGCTGCACCTGACGATTTTGCTGGAAAATATGCGTCGCGAAGGCTTCGAGCTGGCCGTGTCGCGTCCGCGCGTGGTCTTCAAGATGGTCGATGGCGTGCGCCAGGAACCGTATGAAAACCTGACCGTCGACGTCGAAGAAGCCAACCAGGGCGGCGTCATGGAAGAACTGGGCCGCCGCCGTGGCGACCTGCAGAACATGGAATCCGACGGCAAAGGCCGTGTGCGTCTGGAATACCTGATTCCTGCGCGTGGCCTGATCGGCTTCCAGGGCGAGTTCATGACCCTGACCCGCGGCACTGGCTTGATGAGCCACGTGTTCCACGAATACGCAGCGGTCGACAACAGCCGTGGCGAAATGGCTGGCCGCCGTAACGGCGTGCTGATCTCGCAGGACGACGGCGCCGCTGTTGCCTACGCAATCTGGAAACTGCAAGACCGCGGCCGCATGTTCGTGTCGCACAACGACCCGGTGTACGAAGGCATGATCATCGGCATCCATTCGCGCGACAACGACCTGGTCGTCAACCCGATCAAGGGCAAGCAGCTGACCAACGTGCGTTCGTCGGGTACCGATGAAGCCGTGCGCCTGGTGCCGCCGATCCAGATGTCGCTCGAGTACGCCGTCGAGTTCATCGAGGACGACGAACTGGTCGAGATCACGCCGAAGTCGATCCGCCTGCGCAAGCGCTATCTGAAAGAGCACGAGCGCAAGAAGGCATCGCGCGAAGGCGCATAATCCAGAGCGGACCCAGGTCCGCGCTGGCGTCGAAGAACCCGCTGCTCGCAGCGGGTTTTTTTTCGCCCCGATCAATCACTCCTCCGCGCGCTTTCCAATTACGCTGCACAATCACCCTGTGCGCATGCGACGGCGCCGCGCGCCGGCAAGCAGCAGGGCGCCTGGCAGCAGCATCAGCGCCATCGCGGGCTCCGGCACCGCACTCACCAGGTCAAGCCGCACCGCCGTGCATTCGAAGTTGCGGCAGGCGTTGCCGACGATCTGGCCGGCGTCGTTGATGCCGTAGGCGGCGTCGATGGTCCAGCCGGTGGCCGGGTCGATCAGCGTGTTCAGGTCGATCAGCTGGCCGCCAAAATAAACGAAGCCGACGTCCGGGCCCGGCGAGCTGGCGCTGCCCACGAAGACGCCGTGCTCGTTGATGTCGGTGACGTCCATCCTCAGGCCGCCAAAGGAACCGACATCGGTCATGACGCCGTGCTCATAGACAAAGGCATGCAGGCCGCCGTCTTCGGCTTCGCTGTAGCCGGCGATGCGGCCGGCATTGTTGATCACGCGCGCTGCGTTGACTTCACGGTCGGCCAGGGTGCCGAGGTCGATCAGCTTGCCATGCTTGTAGAGGAAAGGGTGGAAGGGCGCATGCAGTTCCGGGTTGAGCACCGATTCGCCAACGATCTTGCCATGGTCGTTGATGTCCCAGGCGGTACCGACATTGCCCGTACCAAAATTGCCGAGCTGGGTGAACTGGCCTTGGGAATACAGGAAGCCGGTATAGCCGCCGCTGATGCTCAGCTGGCCGACGACGTCGCCCTGGGCATTGATGCTGAGGGCGTTCGCGCCGGCGCCGAGATCGAGCAGGCCGCCGCTGCCGTACAGGAAGCCGTGGGCGTCGCCCGACGCGGTGTACGAGATGCCGACCACCTGGCCGGCATCGTTGAGTGCCCGCCCAAAGCTGAGGCTGCCTCCGAGCGTTCCCAGGTCGGTGAGGGTGCCGCCGGACAGCAGGGCGGCATGCGAGGTATTGTCGGCGAAATGAAGCGAACCGGATATCTGGCCGAGGTTGTTGATGTCGGTGGGCGTAAAGTCGGCCGGGAGCGCCGTGACCGTGTACACGGGCGCAGCCTGGCTGGCGAGTGGCGCCAGCAGGACTGGCAGCAGCGCGCATGCGCCTAGATATTTGCGTAAAAGCATAAGTGACCTCACTGAAATATCAATAAAGGTTGATCGATGGCAAGGCGGATGAAAGCGGCTGCCGTGAACAAACGATAAGCGAGGGCGGCTCGGCCACAACTGAGCCATATCAGAAGCTGAAGCGGCGTGCGCGCTTGACATGCACGCGTCGGTTGCCGAACTCGGCAGGGGTGGGCATGGCATCCATGTCGTCGACCTGCCCTGCGGACAGGCACAGCAGTAGCGATCTGATCGGTGCGCGTCCATGCGGCCCGGGTTGCTAAGATGAGCCCATGCGCATTCTCTGGACTTACCTCAAACCGCACTGGCGCCTGGGCCTGCTGGCTTTGGTCCTGGCCGGTGCCGGCCAGGTGCTGGCCCTGTGCGACCCCATCATCTTCGGCAAGATCATCGACCAGGTCACCGGGCGCCGCCCGGACGACGCCGAACTGGTCACGCGCGTGCTGCGCCTGCTTGGCCTGGCGGTGCTGCTGGCGGTGCTGTCGCGCCTGGCCAAGGCCTTGCAGGAATACGTGACCCGGCTGGTGGTGCAAAAGCTGGGCGTGGCCATCTTCAACGACGGCCTGCGCCATTTGCTGCGCCTGAAGTACCAGGAATTCGAGGACTTGCGCAGCGGCGAAATGCTGGCCCTGCTGCAAAAGGTGCGCGCCGACAGCGAGCGCTTCATCAATACCTTCATCAACACGGTGTTCGGGGCCATGGTGGGGGTGAGTTTCCTGATCTGGTACGCCGTCACCAGGCACTGGCTGCTGGTGCCGGTGTTTTTGGTGGGCGTGGTGGTGCTCGGCGGGCTGACCGGTTTGCTGAGCCGTGAAATCAAGACCCAGCAGCGTTCGATCGTGCGCGAAACCAACCGCAACTCCGGCTTCATCACCGAGTCGCTGCGCAACATCGAACTGATCAAGAGCCTGGGCCTGACCTTCCCGGAAATCCGGCGCCTGCGCAGCCAGACCGACGCCATCTTCGCGCTCGAAATGGAGAAGGTGAAGCGCATCCGCCTGCTCTCCTTTTTGCAGGGCTCGACGCTGAGCCTGCTAAAGCTGGCCATCCTGTTTGCGCTGCTGTGGCTGATCTTTCGCGACGTGCTGAGCACGGGCGAACTGATCGCGATGCAGTTCATCTCGGTGGCCATCTTCGCGCCGCTGCAGGAGCTGGGCAACATCATCCTCGCGCACCGCGAAGCCGAGGCCTCGCTGCTCAATTTCAAGCATCTGATCGACAAGCCGGTCGAGCGCCGCCCGCCCGATCCGGTCGAGATCGGGGCGCTTACCGAGCTGCGCTTCAAAGAGGTGCGCTTCCGCCACAAGGGCGCGCCCGAGGATGCGCTGGCCGGTGTGTCGTTCGACGCCAGGCTGGGGCAGACGATTGCCTTTGTCGGGCCTTCCGGTTCGGGCAAGTCGACGCTGGTCAAGCTGCTGGTCGGCCTGTACACGCCGGCGGCGGGCGAGGTGTCGTACAACGGCGTGCGCACGGACGAGCTGCGTTATAACCGGGTGCGGCGCCAGATCGGCTTCGTGACCCAGGAAACCTACCTGTTCGCCGGCACCATCCGCGAGAACATCCGTTTCGTGAAGCCCGACGCCAGCGACGAGGAGATCGTGGCGGCGATGCGCGCGGCGTCCTGCGCCTACCTGCTCGAGCGTTCGCCCGAGGGGCTCGATACGGTGATCGGCGAGCGCGGCATGAAGCTCTCGGGTGGCGAAAAGCAGCGCCTGTCGATCGCGCGCGCCCTGGTGCGCCAGCCGGCCTTGCTGATTTTCGACGAGGCCACCTCCGCCCTCGACTCGATCACGGAAGAGCAGATCACGAATACGGTGCGTGACGTTTCGGCGCGCGCCGCCCAGATGACCATCCTGATCGCCCACCGCCTGTCGACAGTGATGCATGCCGACACGATCTTTGTGCTGGAAAAAGGACATATCGTCGAGCAGGGGACGCATGCGCAACTGCTCGACAGCAAGGGGCTGTATTACGCAATGTGGCGCCAGCAAATTGGCGAGCGGCCAGTGCCGGCTGACAGGGCTGCATGAGGCTTGCATGCCAGGAGGGCCTGCGTGCGCTTTCTTGTGCGGCAACATGACGCCGCCTATAATGGGCTAGTCAGTGGCCGGACGGGGATGCTCACCGGACCTTTCCACGGCAAGCATCCCGTCGCAAACCGCGCACCAGCGCCCTCAAGGAATCCCATGGAACAAACAGCGGACCACGCCTGTCCAATTTGCGGCACTCCGGCCGATCTCTACGATGTCGTCGACTTCAACAAGAACTGCATGGAGGGGGCTGGTGTGCACCTGCGGCTGTCCGGCGTGCCGATCTATTACCGCCGCTGCGGCGCTTGCGAGTACACATGGGCGCCCGAGTTCAGCGGCTGGGGCGATGAAGATTTCCTGAACCATATCTATAACGACGATTACGTCCAGGTCGATCCCGACTACCTGACCGCGCGGCCACGCTCGAACGCCGGCATGGTCGAGCAATTGTTCGGCAAGCAGCGCGAGCAGATCCGCCACCTCGATTACGGCGGCGGCAATGGCGAGCTCAGCGCCATACTCCGGCAGCTTGGGTGGGATTCGACCAGTTACGATCCTTTCCCGGGCGACGGTCAAACTGTGGAATCGCTCGGCAAGTTCAACCTGATCACGTCGTTCGAGGTATTCGAGCACGTGCCCGACCCGAACGTGTTGATGGCGAACCTGCGCCCGCTGATGGGCGAAGAATGCCTGGTGCTGTTCTCGACCATGGCCAGCGACGGCAACATCAAGCCAAACGGACGCCTGGACTGGTGGTATGCCTCCCCCCGCAACGGCCACATCAGCCTGTTCTCGCTGCGCAGCCTGGGGCTGTTGGCCGACAAGAACGGCCTGGGTTTCCGCACATTTAACGGCGCAACCCATTGCTTCTTTACCACGCTACCGAGCTGGGCGGGCGTGGCAAAAGGCTGAGCGTGATTCTCCGCCGTCACAGGACGCTCGGCCATGACTAGGCGGCGCGCGCTCTTGACCGGCGCCTCCGGCTACCTCGGCGCGCAGCTGGCGCGGCGCCTCGTGCTGGAAGGCTGGGACGTGCACGTGCTGGTGCGGCCCGGTTCCGACCTGGCGCCGCTTGCGGCCGTGCGCGATGTGCTATCCGTGCATACCTTTGCCGGCAGCACAATGGAACTGCTAGGCATCGTGCGCGCCGCCGCACCGGACGCCGTGTTCCACCTGGCCGCCGCCTTCCTGGCCCAGCATCGCCCGCAGGATGTCGAGACCCTGGTGCAGGCCAACCTGCTGTTCTCGACCCAGCTGCTGGAAGCCATGGATGCCAACGCTGTGCGCCTCCTGGTCAACACCGGCACCGCCTGGCAGCACTTCGAGAACCGCGACTACGATCCGGTGAACCTGTACGCGGCCACCAAGCAGGCCTTTGAAGCCATCCTTGCCTACTATGTGAATGCCAGGGGTTTTGCGGCCGCCACCTTGCTGCTGTTCGATACCTATGGCCCGCACGATCCGCGCCCGAAGCTGATGAAGGCGCTGTGGCATGCCGCCATGAACGGCACCCGCTTGTCGATGACATCCGGCGAACAGCTGCTCGACATGGTCTACATCGACGACGTGCTCGACGCCTTCCTGGCCACCGAACGCGCGCTGCGCGGCGCTGGCGCGGTGCAGCTGCGCTATGGCGTGTCCTCCGGCGCGCCCATGCGCCTGACCGCAGTGGTCGCCGCTTTCGAAGCCGCCACCGGCACCCGCCTGAACGTCGGCTGGGGCGAGCGCCCCGACCGCCCACGCGACGTGATGACGCCGTACACCGCCTTCGCACCGCCGCCCGGCTGGCAGCCCCGCATCGGCTTCGCCGACGGCCTGCGCCTTAGTGCGCGGGACGATGGCCTGTCCTTTTCTTCCGTGGATCAATAGACCATCGGAACAAGTGCAAGGCGCTCGAATCCGCCTGAATTTGCTGTGCCGAGAGCAGTTCCTCAGCGGCTGTGTAGCGCTTTCCAGCTTGCATATTCGGGCGGTCGCAAGCCATAACGTGCCAGAACGCCCTCGTGTAGCCGTTTTAGTTCTTCAACAAGGAGGGCCTGCACGTTCGGCTGATCATCTTCCGGAACATGGCGTGCCACGGATTGCCGGATGCTGATGAGCGGGTCGTTTTCAGGATGCATGACGATCTCGCGGATGATTTGCTTGATCAGGTCACGCCAGACCAGGCGCAGGGGGTCAGGTTCGGCCAGATTCTGCTTCAGGGCGAGATATTCCTGGGTCGAGCGCTCATAGGCCCAGACGTACAGGTCGCGCAGCAGTTCAACGCGCGTCAGTTCGTAGACGCCGAGCGTGGCGCGGCCATAGGCTTGTTCGGGTACGTCCAGAAATGTGAGCGGACACAGATTTGCCTGGAACAGCGGCAGGTTTGCTGCTAGCCGAGATGTGCGTTTATTAATGTCGGCAAATGGCTGCAGATAAGGCAGATGCACCATCATGAAAAACGACTGCTCGAACGGATCGCTGATCTGATTTACCTTGTTCAGCAAGGTACCCAAGATCTCCTCGATTTGCTGGGGCGTGGACAGAGGACGATACACGCTCTTGCCGATGTCGACCGCGTGCTGCCGGATGCGCCCTTCATCCGCAGGGTTGGGGAGCAGGTTTTCCGCCAGCGCGCTATGCAAGTTCATCAGGGTATATCGGTTGAACTCGGCCTCGTCGATGTTTTCCACCAGTAGTTCAATCGCTGTCTTATGATTCAGGATCATCTGCGTTTCGATAGCGCCCTTGCCACGGGCCGCTTTACCATGTTCGATGAGTTCACGCGTATCGAGACGTGAGTAGGTATTTCCTTCAAGATGGCTCGACGCCCACGACAGGTCGATCAGCAAGCGGTTAAGGATGGCGCGGCTGTAGGTCCCCGCAGGTGCGCCGACGTCGGCAGTACGTCCCATCTTGTGTAATTGGCGGCGCAGTGACTCGGACAGGTACCAGGTCTCGTTTGGCCTGTATGCATCCAGAAAATCGCGCTGGTAGCCCACCGGTTTGCGCGCTTCCACCTGCTGGTCGATATAGGCAAGGATGTCGTGGCTGTCCGCAGAGATCGGGATGAAGCTGGGGAACGCATCCGTACCGGCATGTTGCACGCTTGTGCCAGCACTGGAACTTGCCCTGAAATAGCGGCGAGCTCTGCCTTCTCCTACCGCACTGACCTGGCCTTGAGCAATCATGTTTGCGATCAGGCGCTGACTCGTACGTCGGGCGATATGAGGATGTTGGCTGAGCAGTTCAGCCAGTGTCAGACCGGTGTCAGCCAGTTGGATACTGTTCAGCAAATCAGCAGCGGTAGACATGGTGGAATGGCGTAATTCATGAAGTTGGCGCAATTTTGGCGCAGTTCTTCAAACTGCGCCATATTTGTGTCGCACAGATGGCGCAGTTTGAGTCAGAAACGACATGATGCTCGAAAGTCATCCCTGATTCCTTCGAGAGCGGCCGTGTTACTCGGCCTGGAAGAGGCAGAAAAGCCTCGTCTATACGCTGCTTTCCATCAAAAAGGGAGGGTTGTCGTCCCGCCTGCTCATTCAGTTTGCGCATTCGTGACCGGAGTGTCGGTATTAGAATTGCCAAATGGCTGGCTAACAGCGCGTGTTCGCTGCGAAAATTCGATAGCGCGATCACATACGCGTAGGCTTCTGAATAGGTGTTTGCTAGCGCGTCATCGTTCTCTGCCTGCTGGGCTGCTTCGTCCGACCGCGTATCAGGAAGTCTTTCTGACAAGCGCAGACCTTCGCCATCGTCGAAATCGAGACTGTCAGCAAAATGAAGCTTCCAATCCTTCAGTCGGCGCAAGCGCGAATAGATGAAAGAAAAAATACGGTCTGAATGTCAGACCCGACCCCGGCTGTTTGTGACCCCGGCTGTTTGCCTGCGCTTGAGGGCCGGGGCCGGCTCCGGTAAAATGCGCCTCTTGCCCATCTTTTTCACGCGCCCATGCCGCCACGCGGCAGCTTTCCGGCGCGCTTCCACCGCATGACTTATCGTCCCCGCACTCTCAGCGTCGCCCCCATGATGGACTGGACCGACCGCCACTGCCGCGTCTTCCACCGCCAGATCACGAAACACACCTGGCTGTACACCGAGATGGTGACCACCGGCGCCCTGGTCTACGGCGACGTCGAGCGTCACCTGCGCTATGACGAGGTCGAGCATCCGGTGGCGCTGCAACTAGGCGGCAGCGAGCCGGCCGACCTGGCCAAGAGCGCAAAGCTGGGGCAGGAGTGGGGCTATGACGAGATCAACCTGAACTGCGGCTGCCCATCCGAGCGGGTGCAGCGCGGTGCCTTTGGCGCCTGCCTGATGAACGAGCCGCAGCTGGTGGCCGATTGCGTCAAGGCGATGCGCGACGCGGTAACGATCGACGTCACGGTGAAGCACCGCATCGGCATCGACAAGAACGAGGAGTATGGTTTCGTGCGCGACTTCGTTGGCACGATCGCCGATGCCGGGTGCCGCACCTTCATCGTCCACGCCCGGAACGCCATCCTGAAGGGCTTGTCGCCGAAGGAAAACCGCGAGATCCCGCCGCTGCGCTATGAGGTGGCCTACCAGCTCAAGCGCGAGTTTCCGGAGCTGGAAATCCTGATCAACGGCGGCATCAAGACGAATGACGAGATCGCTCTGCACCTGCAGCACGTCGACGGTGTAATGCTGGGGCGCGAGGCCTATCACAACCCCTACCTGATGGCAGAGTGGGACGCGCGCTTCTACGGCGACGATGCACCCGCCAAGAGCCGCGCCGAGGTGCTGGCGGCAATGGTGCCCTACATTGCCGAGCAGCTGACCCGCCATGGCGGCCATGGCCTGAAGCTGAACAGCATCACCCGCCACATGCTGGGCCTGACCGCCGGCCTGCCGGGGGCACGCGCCTTCCGCCAGATGCTGTCGGATCCGAAGAAACTGGCCGGCGCCAATCCCCAGCTCCTGCTGGAAGCGGCCGCCGGCATTCGGAACATGTAATTGCACATTTTGTCAAGATTGGCGGGCAAATCATTGTGATTGCCCGGTGTCATGACACATATTGACATGGCAAGAACAGCTTGCCATTCTCATATTACATGTAGGAAATTTACTACACAGAAACAAGAATTTGTGTAGACAGCTCATCCCTGCGCTTGCCCTGTAGCAAGACGCCATCCATAATTTCCCTGTCACATCGAAGATTTGCTGAGAAACGTTCTCGTCCCGCGAACGTTTTTGCAGATGCAGATTTTTTTCCTGTTTCAATCACCATCTTTGAACTATCCTCTTGGAAACAATTGCCGAGTAGGAAGGCGGTGCTGAGCAGGCTTCACGCGGACACTACATCAGGCAAATCTGAACAATAACGGGGAATGCGAAATGAATTTATCGAACATGAAGGTCGGGATGCGCTTGGGCTTGGGTTTTGCCCTGGTGCTGGTGTTGCTGGTAGCTGTTACCGTGGTCGGCGTGCTGCGCATGGCCCAGATCCAGGATCGCCTTGATCACGTGGTAAGCGTGAACAATGTTTCGAGCCGCATGGTGATCGAGATGCGCAACAACGTGCAGGACCGCCTGGCATCGCTGCGCGTGCTGACCCTGATGGCCGACGCTGCCGACATGGAGCCGGAGCTCAAGAAGTTCAAGGACCAGAGCGCCAAGTACGCCGAAGCCCAGGCCAAGGTCAGCCAGATTTTCGCCACCGATGGCAGTGACGCCGAGAAGGCCCTGCTGGCTGAAGTGAAGCAGCACGAAGCCACCGCCTTGCCGGCGATTGCCAAGGCCTCGGAGCTGTACCTGGCCAACGACGCCATGAACGCCACCCGCGTGATGATCAAGGAAGTCCGCCCGGTGCAAAAGAAATGGACCGAAGCGCTGGACAAGCTGGTTCAATTGGAAGACAAGCAAAGCGCCCAGAGCCAGCAAGACGCGGCCGACGCTTTCGTCAACGCCCGTAACTTCATGGTCATCATGCTGGTCGTTGCCGTCTTCATGGGCGTGGCCGCTGCCTGTGTCATCACGCGCGG
>Ga0265780_10011894_pt1 | contig 10252 bp, 10 predicted proteins | sample P1T30metagenome_FD_192432 | JGI IMG/M metagenome (GOLD analysis project Ga0265780, IMG submission 192432) | Plant litter microbial communities from East Loma Ridge, Irvine, California - P1 T30 | ecosystem: Environmental > Terrestrial > Plant litter > Unclassified | place: USA: California... | reverse complement strand
CTGCTCGCGCGCGGTCTTCATCCGGTCGAGCGCGCTTTGCAGCGGCGCGCCGTCCGGCAGGTCGGCATGCTTGATTCGGACATCGACGATCTGGACGCCGTATTGCGCGGCGAGCCGCTGCAACCCGGCCTGGATGTTGTCCATCACCTGACCGCGCTCGGGGCTGAGCAGCGCGGCGAACGGACGCTTGCCGAGTTCGTTGCGAAGCGCCGAGCTGAACAGCGGCTGGAGCTGGTCGATCACGCGCTGCTCGGTGACCGAGGTGCTGCCGGTCGAGACGACCGCCTTCAGCGGATCGACGATGCGGAAACGCGCATAGGCGTCGACCTCGAGCCGCAACTGGTCGGTCGAGAGTACCGGCTGGTTCTCCAGATCGACATCGAGCACGCGCTTGTCGACCCACACGATCCGGTCGATGAACGGGATGCGCGCGATCAGACCCGCGCCAGAGCGGCCGAACACCTCATTGGGTTTCCAGCGGTTGACCGCACCGCCGACCGGCTGTTCGAAGCGCAGGATCACCGCCTGCTTGGTCTCTGGCACGATCGCGAAGGTGCTGGCGATCAGGATCAGCGCGAGCATCGCGAGGATGCCGATCGCGAGCGGGTTGCGGAAGCTGAGGTTCACTGGGCGTCTCCCTGAACCTGCGGAATGGTGGCCGGGGCCGCCTGTGCCGCGGGAGCCTGCGCATCGGGCGCGCGGCGCGCGCCACCGGGCAGCGGGAGATAGGGGACGACGCCGGGCGCCTCCACGATCGTCTTGTCGCTGTGCGCCATCACCTGTTCCATCGTCTCGTAATACATGCGCTTGCGGGTCACTTCCGGCGCGAGCTTATATTGTGCGTAGATTACATCGAACGACGCTGCCTCGCCCTGCGCACGCGCCAAAATTTGTTGGGCGTAGCCGCGTGCCTTGTTGATGTTGCCCTGCGCTTCCTGCTGCGCGGCCGACACCTTCTTGAACGCGTCGCTCACCTGTTCGGGCGCCTGCGCGCCCTTGATGGCGACGCCCTGGATGTGGATGCCGGCGTTATAGCTGTCGAGGATCGACTGCATGCTCTGTTGGACCTTGACCTCCATCGCACCGCGACCCGAACCGATCGCGTCATCGAGCGTGGACGTCGCCAGCACCGCGCGCATCGCGCTCTCGGCGGTGGCGCGCAGCGTCGATTTGGGATCGGCGATCTGGAAGACGTAGTCCTGCGGATTGCTGATGTCCCAGCGCACCGAATAGCTGACATCGACGACGTTCTGGTCGCCGCTCAGCATCAGATTTTCGCCGCCATTCTCCGGGAAGGTGTCGGTCTTGATCTCGCGGACATCGACCTTCATCACCGAGTTGAACGGCGCCGGCAGGGTGAGGCGGATGCCCGGTTCGAGCGTACCGGCGTAGCGGCCAAAGAACGTCACCACCGCGCGCTGCTGCGGACCGATCGCATGGATCGAGGTGAACGCAATCCACATCACGACGATGATGCCGACGCCGATCAGCCACAGCATGCCCGCGTTCGGTGTGCCGGGAATATGCGGCCGTCCGCCGCCGCCGCCATTGCCGCCGCCGGCGTTGCGCGCGCGTTTGATGAATTCGTCGAGCGCGCTCGGCCCCGGAATGCGCGAACGGTTGCCGTTGCCACTGCCGTTGCCGGGCTTTGGTGCCCACGGATTGCGCGGACCCTCGCCGCCGCCGTCACCGCCGGAGCCGCTGCCCCACGGGCCTTTGTCGTCGCTGTTGAGGAGAGGGGGACGCTGGAACCAGCCCGTAAGGATCGTCATTCCCTCTCTATAGGTACGCGTTCCTGCGAAAAATAGTGGCAAGCGCCCGCAACGCCCCTATCTGCGCAATGATGACCGATCCTGACCAGCGTACCACGGCTCTAGACGCCGCGCTTGCCCCCGTCGCGGGCACCCGCGCGACCGCCCGCATCGAGGGAGATCGCGCCAGCATCATCCTCGATGTGAGCGGAGTGGAGGCGAGCGAGCACGACGCGTTGGAAGCGCGCGTCCGCGCCGCCGCGAGTGGCGTGCCCGGTATCGCCACGGTTCGCGTCGCGCTCACCAGCCAGCGCGCGCGCCGCCTCTCGATCGCGGTGGCGAGCGGCAAGGGCGGTGTCGGCAAATCGACCGTCTCGGCCAATCTCGCGATCGCGCTCGCCGCGCGCGGGCGGCGGGTCGGGCTGGTCGATGCCGACATCTACGGCCCGTCGCAGCCCAAGCTGATGGCGGTCGAAGGCAGCAAGCCGACCGCGCGCGACAAGGTGCTGCAACCGGTGGCAACACCGTACGGCGTGCCGCTATTGTCGATGGGCCAGCTCGTCGCGCCCGATCAGGCGATCGCGTGGCGCGGGCCGATGGCGGCGGGCGCGCTCGGGCAGCTCATGGACGCGAACTGGGGCGCGACCGATACTTTGGTGATCGATCTGCCGCCCGGCACCGGTGACGTCCAGCTCACCATGATCCAGAAGCACCGCCCGGAGGGCGCGGTGATCGTCTCGACCCCACAGGATCTCGCGCTGATCGATGCACGCCGCGCGATCGACCTGTTCAACAAGGCGGGCGTGCCGATCATCGGGTTGATCGAGAACATGTCCGGCTATGCCTGCCCGCATTGCGGCGAGATTTCGAGTCCGTTCGGTCAGGGTGGCGCGGAAGCGGCGGCGGGCGAACTCGGCATCGCCTTTCTAGGCCGCATCCCGCTCGACATCGCGATCCGCACCGCGTCCGACGCGGGCACGCCGCCCGCCGCCGGGAACGGCCCGGAAGCAACCGCGTTCGGAACGATTGCCGATGCTGTCGCGCGGTGGATACGGACGGAGGGACGCTGATGCCGATTACCGATGACGCCGGTATCAAGGCCTTGCTCGAAGACACACGTACGATCGCGCTGGTCGGCGCGTCCGACCGTCCCGATCGCCCGTCCTACGGGGTGATGAAGCGGCTTCAGGATCACGGCTACCGCGTGATCCCGGTCAACCCGCAGATCACCGGCGAGCATATCCACGGCGAGTTCGTGTTCCGCGATCTCGACCAGCTCGGCGATCCGATCGATCTCGTCGATATCTTCCGCAACTCCGCCGCCGCCGGCGACGCGGTCGACGATGCGATCCGTATCGGTGCGAAGGCGGTGTGGCTCCAACTCGGCGTCGTCAACGAGGCCGCAGCCGCGCGCGCGGAGGCGGCGGGGCTGAAGGTGGTGATGGACCGCTGCCCTGCGATCGACATTCCCCGGCTCGGCGTCGCGCGCGTAGCGGATCGTTAACCGTCCAGCGCTATCCTGGCGCGATGAACGAGGACGACACCCCGCAAGAGACGCGCGCCGCCGCACGCAGCGCCGTTTCGATCCGTGCGCAGGTGCGAATCATGGGCACCGACAAGCTCGACATCGACGTGACCGATCTGTCGCGCACCGGTTTCCAGATCGAGACGATCTATCGGATTCAGCCGGGCGCGACGATCTGGCTCAAGATCCCCGGCATGTCCGGCCTGGAAGCCACGGTGAAGTGGAGCCGCCGCCATTTCTACGGCTGCGCTTTCGTCAATCCGCTGCACGAAGCCGTGTTCGATCACGTCGTCGCGCTCGCCGCGCCGGTCCGCCGCGCCAGCGCCTGATTGACGGGGTAGCGCGCGAGGATCATCCTCGCGGTCTCAAAGGCTTTCAGGCGACTCCGCGATGGTGTTCCATTGATACTGCTGCTCGCCGCGCCCGATGATGCGGCAATCCTTGCCTATCAGGCGCGGACCAGCGCCAAGCCGGCCTGCTCGCGTCCGAGCGGCGAGGATGTGGTGGTGTGCGGCCGCCGCGCCGCCGACCGCTACCGCGCGCCGCTGGTCGTCCACGATCCCGGCGACCCCGCGCACGAAGGCGCCATCGCCGAACGCGAGCGCCTGTTCGCGCGGACCGACAATTGCGAGGAGAAGTCGATCTTCCTCGTCGGCTGCGGGTCTTTCGGGGTGAAGGCGACGGTGAACGCGGATGGCACGCATGTTGCCGGCGAGCGGGCGCTGGCGCCGTAACGCCCGCTCGCCCGCTGCTCACCGCGCCTGTGCGAGCAGAACCTCAGCGATCTGTACCGCGTTCAGCGCCGCGCCCTTGCGGAGATTGTCACCCGTGACGAACAGCGACAGCCCGTTCTCGACGGTCGGGTCGCGCCGGACACGGCCGACGAACACCGCGTCCTTGCCGGTCGCGGCGAGCGGGTTGGGCACTGCCACGACCTCGACGCCGGGCGCGCGGCGAAGCAGCCCGTTTGCCTCGCCCGGCGAGATCGGGCGCTCGAACGCTACGTTGATCGACAGCGAATGGCCCGTGAACACCGGCACGCGCACGCACGTCGCCGACACGGCGAGATCGGGCAGCCCGAGGATCTTGCGGCTTTCATCGCGGAGCTTGAGTTCCTCCTCGGTATAGCCGTCCTCGACCAGCACATAGTTGAGCGGGACGACGTTGAAGGCGATCGGCGCCGCCCATTTGCGCGGCGTGCCAAGCGCCACCGCGCGCCCGTCCTGCGCAAGCGCGGCGCAGGCGCCGGCACCCGCGACGATCTGCTCCTCAAGCTCGCGCACGCCTTCCATGCCGCCGCCCGACACCGCCTGATAGGTGCTTGCCACAAGCCGGGTCAGGCCGGCGGCATCGTGGAGCGGCTTGAGCACCGGCATCGCCGCCATCGTCGTGCAATTCGGGTTCGCGACGATGCCCTTGGGCAAATGCCGGAGCGCATCGGGATTGACCTCCGCCACGACCAGCGGCACCGCCGGGTCGCTCCGCCATGCCGAACTGTTGTCGATCACCACCGCGCCCGCCGCCGCGACCTTCTCCGCCAGGGCCTTGGAGGTGCTGCCGCCGGCCGAGAAGAACACGATGTCGAGCCCGCTGAAATCGGCGGTCGCGGCGTCCTCGATGGTGATCTCCGCACCCTTGAACGGCACGCGGCTGCCCGCCGACCGCGCCGAGGCGAACAGCCGCAGTGCGGTGAGCGGGAACTTACGCTCGGCGAGCATGGTCAGCATCATGCTGCCGACGAGGCCGGTGGCGCCGACGATGCCGACGGCGAGACGATCGGGCGAGGGGCGGAACGAAGTCATGGGTAGGCGTCTCCTGATATGCGGAGGCGCGGGGATGATTTCGGTCCTGTCGTACAAGGCCACCCCGCGCGTACCGCGGGGCTGTGTCCGGTTGGCTTAGGGTTGAACCGTCAGCACGACCAGACCGCCCCGCGCGTGCGGGTCGGCTTGGTGCTAATGGTTTTGGCCATCGAGGACATGAATGCGCCGATAGCGGCGGAGATCGCGGATGTAAACCGCCTCGCCACCGCGCCGTCGCGCCGCGCTTACGCCACCCGGTTCGCCACCAGATCGTCGACCACGGCAGGATCGGCGAGGGTGGAGGTGTCGCCCAGCGCGGAAACATCGCCTTCGGCGATCTTGCGCAGGATTCGGCGCATGATCTTGCCGCTGCGGGTCTTGGGCAGGCCGGGGGCGAATTGCAGCTTGTCGGGGGTGGCGATAGGCCCGATCTCGGTGCGCACCCATTTGACGAGATCGCGGCGCAGATCGTCTGAGGGCTCCGCACCCGCATTCAAGGTCACATAGGCGTAGATGCCTTGCCCTTTGATGTCGTGCGGCATCCCGACCACAGCCGCTTCGGCGACCTGCGGGTGAAGCACCAGCGCGCTCTCGACCTCGGCGGTGCCCATGCGGTGCCCGGACACGTTGATGACGTCATCGACCCGGCCGGTGATCCAGTAATAGCCGTCCTCGTCGCGGCGGCAGCCGTCGCCGGTGAAATATTTGCCGCGATAGGTGGTGAAATAGGTCTGGAAGAAGCGCGCGTGATCGCCCCAGACGGTGCGCATCTGGCCGGGCCAGCTCCGCGCGATGGCGAGATTGCCCTCGGTCGCGCCGGTCAGCACCTGCCCCTCGGCATCGACGATCTGGAGATCGATGCCGGGCATCGGCTTGGTGGCGGAACCCGGCTTGAGATCGGTCGCGCCGGGCAGGGGGGCGATCATCGCGCCGCCGGTCTCGGTCTGCCACCACGTATCGATGATCGGACACCGCCCTTCGCCGACGACATCGTGATACCAGCGCCAAGCCTCGGGGTTGATCGGCTCGCCGACCGTGCCGAGCAGCTTCAGGGACTTGCGGCTGGTCTTGGTGACGAAGTCGTCGCCGTCCTTCATCAGCGCGCGAAGCGCGGTCGGGGCGGTGTAGATCGTGTGGACCTGATGCCGGTCGCAGACCTGCCAGATTCGGCTCGCGTCGGGCCAGTTGGGCAGGCCTTCGTACATCAGCGTCGTCGCGCCATTGGCAAGCGGGCCGTACAGCACATAACTGTGTCCCGTCACCCAGCCGATATCGGCGGCGCACCACCACACATCGCCAGCGCGATAATCGAACGCGAGTTCGTGAGTCAGGCTCGCCCACAGCAGATAGCCGCCCGAGGTGTGCAGCACGCCCTTGGGCTGGCCGGTCGAGCCCGAGGTGTAGAGCAGGAACAACGGATCTTCGGCGCCCATCGGCTCGGGCGTGCAGACGGTCGAGACGCTCGCCGCCGCTTCGTGATACCAGATGTCGCGGCCGGGCTGCATCGTCACCGCGCCGCCGGTCGCGCGCACCACGATCACCTGCTTGAGCGCCGGTGCATGGGCTGCACAGGAATCGACGTTGGCCTTCAGCGGCACCGCCTTGCCACCGCGCCGACCTTCGTCGGCGGTGATAACGATGCGGCTGTCGCAATCGGTGATGCGGCCGGCCAGCGCCTCGGGCGAGAAGCCGCCGAACACCACCGAATGGATCGCGCCGATCCGCGCGCAGGCGAGCAGCGCGAACGCGGCCTCGGGGATCATCGGCAGGTACACCGTCACGCGGTCGCCCTTGGCCACCCCCTGCGCCTTCAGCACGTTGGCGAAGCGGCACACTTCGGCATGGAGTTCGGCGTAGGTAAAGCGGCGCGGCTCCGCCGCAGGATCATCCGGTTCCCAGATCAGCGCGGTCTGGTCGCCGCGCTTCGCCAAATGCCGGTCGATGCAATTGGCGGAGACGTTCAGCTTGCCGTCCGCGAACCACTGGATGCGGAAATCCTTCTCGTCGAACGACCAGTCGCCAGCGATCTCGGGCCGCTTGATCCAGTCGAGCCGGCGCGCCTGCTCAAGCCAGAAGCTGCCGGGATCGGCGAGCGAGCGCCCGTACAGCCGTTCATAGCCCGCTGCATCGACGCGCGCGCGTTTCGCCCATTCCGCGGGCACGGGGTAGAGGGTCTGTTCTGACATGCCGGTCTCCTGACAGGCTCTTTGCCCGGTCAGGCGGGGACGTGGCAAGGTGGCGGCGCGTTTGAATTGCCGCTATTTGCGCGCCGCTTGTCTCGCGGCTAGGCTTTGGCCCAGCGTGTGCGACCATCGCTGGAGGAAAGAGCGAAGATGATCCTGATGTTGCTGCTCCAGGCGGCCGCGGTGCCCGCCGCTGCCGCGCCCGGCTGGACCACGATTGCCAAGATCGATCCCGCGACGCACCTCGGCTCGACATCGGTGTCGGTCCGCACCGCCGATGGCGGCGCGCGGCTGGTGGTGCGGTGCGATCGGGCGGCGGGCAATATCAACAACGTATCGGTGCAGTTCATCCCCAAGGGCGGCTTCGCCAGGGCGACACCGCGACCGGTGACGCTGACGGCCGATAACGGCCCGGCGCTCGGCACCAACTGGGAGTTCCCGGGCGGGGGCGCCTTCACCGCGCAGGACGGCGTCGTCACGACGCTGACGGTTGCGATCGCGCACGCGCACACCATCAGAGTTCGCGCGATCGACCCCGCCAACGCTCCCGTCGATGCGGTATTCACCGGGCCGGGCAGCGAGGCGCCGATCCGTCAGACGGTGGAGGCATGCGGGCAAGTATTCGGCCAGATGCCAGCACCGCCGCCGCCGCCCGTTCCGGCACCCAAGACCGATGATGCGGGAAATTGAGGCGATGAAGCTCGGCCGGCTCAACCACATCGGGGTGGCGACGCCCTCGATCGCGACATCGGGCGCGTTGTACCGCGACCTATTGGGCGCCACCCGCATCGGCGAACCGTTTGATTTGCCTGCGCAGGGCGTCAAGGTTTGCTTCGTGGACACTCCCAACACCCAGATCGAGTTGATCGAGCCGCTCGGCGACTCATCGCCGATCCACGGCTTTCTCGCCAAGAACCCGGCCGGCGGGCAGCACCACGTCTGCTACGAAGTGCCCGACATCGCCGCTGCCAAGGCGTGGTTTGAGGGCCGGGGTGTTCGCCTGCTCGGGGAGCCGCGCATCGGCGCGCACGGCACGCCGGTGTTCTTCCTACACCCCAAGGATATGGGCGGTGTCCTGACCGAAATCATGGAGACGCCGGCCGGGGCGCACTGACGCCCGGCCGGCGGGCTGGCTATCGCAGCAGCACCAGCTCTTCCGCCATCGTCGGGTGCAGCGCGATCGTGTCGTCGAATGCCTGCTTGGTCAGGCCGGCCTTGACCGCCACCGCCGCCGCCTGCAGGATTTCGGGCGCGTCGGGACCGATCATGTGCAAGCCGAGGATTCGCCCGGTCACGCTATCGCACACCATCTTGTACAGCGCGCGCTCGTTGCGGCCGGCGAGCACGTTCTTCATCGGCCGAAAATCCGACGCGTAGACCTTTACCGCGCCGAACTTGTTCTTGGCCTGCCCCTCGGTAAGCCCGACGCTTGCGATCGGGGGATGACTGAACACCGCCGAGGGGATGTTGTCGTAATCGACCCGCGTCGGCTTCCCGCCGTACAGCGTGTCGGCGAACGCCTGCCCCTCACGGATCGCCACGGGTGTGAGCTGTACGCGATTGGTGACGTCGCCAATCGCGTAGATGCTCGCACACGCGGTCTGTCCGCTATCGTCGACCGGGATAGCGCCCTTGGCGTCGACCGTGATGCCGGCGCTCTCCAGCCCTAGACCTTCGGTGTTGGGGTCGCGGCCGGTCGCGAACATCACGCAATCGGTCTCGATCGGATCATGGCCGGTCATCGACACCAGCAGGCTGCCGTCGGCCTGCTTCTCGATGCCACGGAAATCGGCGTGGAAACGGAAGTCGATCCCCTTCATCATCGAAATCTGGAGCAGCCGATCGCGGATCTGCTCGTCATAACCGCGCAAAATGACGTCGGTCCGGTTGATGAGCGTGACGTGCGCGCCGAACTGGTGGAAGATGCCGGCGAATTCATTGGCGATATAACCGGCACCGGCAATGACGATCCGCTTCGGGATGCCGTCAAGGTGGAACGCCTCGTTCGAGGTGATGCCGAGTTCGTGGCCCGGGCACTTCGGCACCGAGGGCGTCGCACCGGTGGCGACCAGGATGCGCGCCGCCGTGACCTCGCGCCCATCGCCGAGCCGCAGGCTGTTCGGGCCAGTGATGACCGCGCGATCGTTGATGATCGTCACGCCGTTGTTGGTCAGCGTCGAGGTGTACGCGCCGTTGATCCGGTCGATCTCCTCGAACACGTTATCGGTCAGCACCTTCCAGTCGAAATCGCAGCTCGGCACGTTCCAGCCGAACCGGCGTGCGTCCGCCAGATCCTCGGCAAAGTGCGCGCCGTAGATCAGCAGCTTTTTCGGTACGCAGCCGCGGATGACGCAGGTGCCGCCGACGCGGTATTCCTCGGCCACCGCCACCTTGGCGCCATAGGCTGCGGCGACGCGCGAGGCACGGGTGCCGCCGGAACCGGCCCCGATGACGAACAGATCATAATCGTAACTATCGCTCATGCAGCGCTCCTAGACCGCGCACGAACCCAATGAAAGCGCATTTGTCGCAATGCGGCTTTGCTGCATCGAAGCGCTTGGCTGAGGGCCGGACGGCCCGCATGTTCGCAAATTGGGGAGCGTCCCGCAGCGCCGCAAGGGTCGGCAGGATTAGGTCGATGCGCTACCTCTTGTTCTGTGAGGTCTGCTGGTGCTTGCCGGCTGTCACGGGACACCGCGCAAGAGACACCTCAGCCCGGATATCTGACCGTTCTCGATCTCAGCAATTCGCTGATCGGCGACTGATGGATCGATAGCGGGCTGATCTTCACCGACGACATACGGGTCGCGCACCGCACCAGCGGCGGCACCAGCGCGCCGGTTCCACAGGGCGCATAAACCGGCGTCACGCGGCGCCGGTGTTTCCACGCATTGTTCAGGAGGAGGCGGCGGACCCAGGTGGGGCCGCCGCCTGCCGGATCATCCGAATGCGCGTTTGATGAGGTCGGTTGTGGACACGTCGAACTCCTGG
>Ga0265780_10011893_pt1 | contig 10252 bp, 14 predicted proteins | sample P1T30metagenome_FD_192432 | JGI IMG/M metagenome (GOLD analysis project Ga0265780, IMG submission 192432) | Plant litter microbial communities from East Loma Ridge, Irvine, California - P1 T30 | ecosystem: Environmental > Terrestrial > Plant litter > Unclassified | place: USA: California... | reverse complement strand
AATCACAACTTGTGATATTTGAGTTATTTGTTCTATTTGAGGGTGTCATAACCTATTGATTTTAAACGCATTGGAAGCTGTTAAAACCACCTTTCGTGTAGCAAAAACCACCTTTCGTGTAGCAAAAACCACCTTTCGTGTAGCAAAAACCACCTTTCGTGTATCTATCAACCACCTTTCGTGTATCTACGACCACCTTTTAAAACTACCTAGGTTTTAAAAGGTGGTTTAATGGCTATAATTGCGGCTGAATTAGCTAAATGCTTGTCTAGATGAATCAAGAATTAGAAATCCGCCAGCATAATGCCCTCACGAATGCCCGCTATGAATATACTGAACTGCAGCTAGACTTATTTTTCTTCATCATCTCTAAGCTGCGGAAAGATGAAAAGGACACTATCTATCAATTGGACATCAGAGAATTGTCTAGTCTGACGGGCAAGCGATACAATGGGGCTTATCTGCATAAAGCCACAGCTGATATGGGCTCCCGCATGCTAGAAGTGGAAGACGCCAAAGAGTACCGGCAAATATGGATGTTCCAGCAAATCCGCTACATAAAGGGGGAGGGAATCATCGAATTTGACCTAACCAAGTACGTTTTACCCTATCTATTTCAACTCAAAAACAACTTCACCAGCTATGAATTAGCTGCTGCGCTCCGCCTTACTAGCAAGTACGCTAAGCGTATTTATCAAATCTGTAGCCAGTGGAAAGACCTAGGAGAAACAAAGAAGTATGACCTGCAGGACTTCAAAAAGATGCTTGGGCTGCTTGATGAGAAGGGGAATGAAAAAATGGAGCGAATCAGCCAGTTGCGAGAAAAAGTGCTGGACATAGCCGTTAAGCAAATCAATGAGCATACTGAACTGAATGTAAGCTACACGCTGGAAAAGCGCGGGAAGACCTTCAAAAACATCACTTTTACAGTGAGGCCACAGGCTCTAGCAGAAGCCATTCCTTTCGACCTAGAGCCAAGTGCAACTTCTCCAGCAGGTCTAGCCCCACACCAAGTGGAAAATGCCAAGCGCTTACTCGCGCAACTGAGCATCACTACGCCGACACTGGTGGGCACCATCTTGGCCAGCGCGGCGCACGTGGCTGCCTGCAATAAGTTCGCCTATGACATGCAAACTGGCAAGCACGCCAAAGCTCATTCCCTCTCGGGACTCCTGCTCACCATATTGGACCTTAAAAAGCCCGCAAACGGCCCACTATTCGACGCAGCGACTAAAAAACAGGGGTAGTCTGCCTACTTGCCAAAGACGCGCTGCCAAAAGCCCTTTCGCGCTGGCTCAGCTAAGCGAGCAGCAATGCCTTCGACCATCTGTGTCAACTGCTCTACCTGCACTTGCAAGTCGCGGGGGCTGGCTGGTAGTTGCGGTTCTGAACGGACTATTTGGGTTTGGCAGTAAGCACGCACGTCTTCATTGACGAACTGCCCAATAGTCTTGCCTGACCGGGTGGCTGCCTTCTCGACAATGCCCCGCGTCTCCATGTCCACTCCCCGAATAGCCCACAAACCCACGTCAGGAGCCTTACGGGGCCGGCCGCCCTTAGATTTAGGTTTAGTTGTGTTTTGTTGCTCCTCTATTTCGGCACTTTCGACAAGTGTTGTACTCAATTCGAATTTTGTTGTGGCGCTTTCGGCTTCCGTTAAACTTAATTCCGATTGTGTTGCTGTCGTTTCGGAAGCAGCGGGGGTTTTGTTGCTATTTGTTTCGTCTCCTTCCTGACTCATGGGAGTTTAGTTAAACCAATTGTTTAACAGCCAAGGTAGCGAAATTTGGGGATGCAGTTTTGAATAACTAAACAAGAGGTTTAGTATAACTAATACAACTATCTTTAAAATAGATGATTAGAAAAAGGGTCTTAACATAAAAGTCGATATTGGACAACTCACAAAAGCGCTACTGCTGAGCTTATAACCTTTATTAAACGTGCGTTTAACAAACGTTGTAAGCTCGACTACTCTTATTGCTGCTTGCTATGCCAATAGCTAGCATACTCAGCTGACATCATCCCACCAGGAATGAAACGTTCTATTGAAGCTCCATAGGTTTGGCTCGCAAAGGTCAAAGCTTCTTCTACTGACGCGAAGTAGTGGGTAACCTCCTTATCTGGGTCGAGTAGTGAAAACTCTGCTACCTGGTGCCATTCCTCATCACCTTCATCAAAGGACTCCACATAGCAAACAACGTATCGCTGAGGAGTCTCTTTAGCGATATAAAGCCATTTTATGACGGTGTAATCGGTTTCTTCAACGTGTCCTAGCCACTGTTCAACTTCCTTACCGATATGCAGTCGGGCAGTTAGCTCGAACGAATTGAGGTAGCGCGTCATAGCAAGCATTTCGCCTTCACTTTCAGTAGGCAGGTAAGGTAAACGAAGCGTAAATAAATAGGATAGCCGCGCTTGTCACGTTGCTTAAACGGACGTTGCTACTAGGCAAAAAGCTCGCTCGCCTGCTTTTTTACATATTGTGAACGGTCGATTACAGAATGTAAAAAGGCTTCTGCCTTAATTCAAATCACCGTTTGTGTGAACGGCTTTCATTACGCTGGGCTCCTAGCTTTGCACGAAGCGTTATTGACCGCTGTCCCGAGATTCATGTCTTCCGCCCCCCTTTCCTTCATTGCCCGCTTTGGTGCGCTCGATGTGTATTTCGGGCCGGACGACCAATGGATGGTGCAGAGCGGCTCCCATGTGTGCGACACCTTGGCGCTACGGGCTCGGGCCTCCTTGCTCTGGTTGCCCTTGCTGGAACAAGAGTACCCTGCCCTGCGCGCGGCCCTACTGGCCGGTTTAGCGCAGGCCGGTCTGCAGCCGGTTGAGCAACGCCTGGCGACGTTTCCGGTGCAGGACCTCCTGGCGCTGGCCCTCACCTCGGGCCTTTCGCTGTATTGGGCCGACCTGGCGCTGAACTGGGCATCCCATGTCGGACTCGCCCCGGACTTGATTCCGCTGGTACGGGCCTTGGCCCTGAACCCATCCATTGGCCAGCGGATACGGCATCGCGCCAAACGGTTGTACTACACCGGCAAAGAATAACGCTCAATTCCCTAAACTCCTAGTAACTAGCCAGCACCAGGTGCCCACAGGCTGCTGCAGCGCCGGGCAAGTTTAAGAAACCCGTCTACGAATCAAAGTTTATGAAATGCTTCGAAGGGATGAGTTTCGTAAACACGACTATGGGAACCCCGCCCCGCCAAAGTGCAAGCCAGCGCGGGCGAGCGCACTTGCACTTATTCCAAGAGTGTTCTCATAAGAATTCTTATGTAAAGTGGCTTTTCTAAGGAGTCAACCCGAAAAGAATATGCCTTTCACCTTACCTAAAGTCCTATTTTGACGCATCAATCAGTAAACAACTATGGCAATTTTTACAGATGCACCTAACACGGCGGTTATTACTACGAAGTACGTCGTGCGTCAGCAGTCACCTATTCTCTCAGTGTGTCACTTTGCAGATGGCTTTTGGCAATTTACTGGAAGAGAGCAACAGTTACTAGACGCAGATTACCTCGTCGTAGGACTAGCCGAGGTTGTGGCGTTGGACTCGTCCATTCTAGAAGTCGCAGACATGCCCTTGGGAGTTGGTGCCTCGCGAACGGGCAGAGGGGCCGCGTGGACTTTCTCGAAGCTAACAGATGCCTAATTGCTCTCTAGCTACAAAACACTAGCTGATGCCTCCCCTTATACAGTCGAGCTTGTCACATTACTTAAACGAACGACTCTAAAACGTCTCAGTCGGCTATAGGCATTTCACAAAGGAATTATTGAAAACAGCTTAGTCTCGGAAACGTCGCATTAAGGCGAGTGCTGGTGCCAGACGCGCCTCCTCTGCGACGGGTAAGCGTCCCCGACCGTTGGTTTCCCACGTCAGACTAAACACTACTTTTCTCTGGTGCTTCACAACTAAGTACTCGATGCTGGTATCAGTCGCCCGGAAACACAGACTTACTAAATGGCCGGGCGTAGCGGCGAGTTGAGTCAGCGAACGGTGCCAAGTAGTATCCGTCACTTGGGCACTATAGATGCGCTGCGTCCCATACCTATACACTAAAAAGTGGGTGGCTGACCGTTGGTGCACCAGTAAGCACCGATTACGGCCCGAGAAGCCTCCTACTTGTCTACTATAGAGCACAACATAGGCCGTGTCCAACGACTGGTCGAACTCCTGGACTGCTTGTTGGCTATCGCTAGAGCTGAATCTAGGAGGGCTAGGTACTACTTGTACGGGACAAACCGGCGACGTAGGAGGGGCTGCGGACAGCACAGAGGTCGAGTGGGGTCTTTTTGCACAGGCTGTCAGCAAGCCAAGGAGCAAGAGGAACGTACGCATAGTGGAAGGTCGTCAGGGTCAAAAGTAGAGGGCTAAGCGGGTGGCTCACTATGGCGCACCTTACAGACCCGCTCATCTAGCGCAGGCGCAACCCCGTTTCTAGCTCACCAAGGTACTTGGTACCGACTTTCTGAGCCAGCACGTCGGCGAGGCACTTTCTGAACCCCCTCAAGGTGCGCCTTTTGGATGCACGGTAGCAGCTCAGCAACGACCGTTACTTTGCAGCATGGAACCCAGCAAGCAGCCGTGAAAGAACTAGTTTACACAATCACGGATTGGTATGATGGTCCTCGGAAAGGCGTTGCCAACTTTGAGGGACAACCTCACTACTATGAGTGCCAGTGGTATACTGGCCTCGATGCTGGCTTCGATGTGGTGACCAGGGACTACTTACTGACGCCATTGGATGCGGAAACCTACCAATTGGCGCTGGAGGATTGGGCCATTTGGCAACGCTGGGAGGCCGCATTTGCGGCGGGAACCACTTCGCAGGCTACCCACCCCACTCTGCCTGAGGACCAGGCTAGACACGCGGAAATTGAACGACTACTGCTACCTAAGTTGGTGACTAACCCGCATTTCTGTCGGCGAGCAACAGGGGAATTTCACTACATCGGAGTAAAGTCTTTCGTTGAATGGACGACTGTACCCTAATTCGTGCCTAGCCAAGAAACGCACATCTTGGCAGGTAATTGACCGTTCGAAAAACCCTCCCGGCCGCGGCCTCAAAAAACGGCGTTTTCGGGGCCATTGGCGTAGGTCGGGAAGTCGTTCGAGAAACAGTAGTTTTACGAACAAGGCGCTAGCAGCTCAATAAAACGACCGTTTGCGTAAACACTGGCACCCTTGCGTCAGTACTGTTAAGCACGATGACCTATTCACCTCAGTGGCTTGAGCTGTGCGAATCCGCAGAAGCGTACCGGATACGCCAGTATCATGTCTTGCAAGACAAGGCGCAACTGGCCCGCGACTTGGAAAAGGCGCTGGCGGAAGATAGCCTGAATGCCTTGTGGCTGTGGAGGCACCTCGAACCCGGCATGGAGATTCTCCTGCCCTTGCTTCCGCAGGTACTAGACTTCGCTATCGACAGCAGCGACCCCGATAAAATCGGCTTTGCCCGAGAGGTATTAGCCCAGCACAAAGAGGATCCTGAGTTAAGGAACCACCTCCAGCCCTTGATTGCACATTACTTGGCCGACAACGACGACTGGAACTATCGCCGCATTGCCGAGCTCTATACCCACCTGCAGTACAAAGAAGAACTGGCGGCTTTTCTGGTGCTGTGCCGAGCCAGTGACAACGTACACATTCAGGAAATTGGCGACGATTACCTCCCGCTTTAATTTTGCTCCTTTCGGCGTTGGGCCAAGCCCTCTGCCTCGTGGAACATTTTGCTATCGGTCTTGACGCCCCGGATAAACCACATCTTATAAATCAAAGCACCTAGGAAGTACACGTAGACTTCTTTGTAGATGCCTTCTTCGCGCGTTTCCTTTCTAAATAAACCCATCGGGAGCTGCGGACGGTCGGGTGATGCCAGTAGTAAAAATAGGCTCATTTTGCTGAACCGCTATTTTTCGCTCACTCCTAGCCCTCCATTATACGGACGTATATTGGAGAGTAAACTAGATTGCCTTAGCGGCCTCGAAAACGCAGGTTTTTTTAAGTGTTTTTGAATACCTTTTTTTGGAGGGGGTAATTATTTGAATCACCTCTACCTCCACGACTTGAAGCCATAGGGTGAATGGCGCTAGCCGAGTGGGGCGGAACACAACGTGCGTTATGGCGCTAGCAAGCGGGGCTTGCTAATGTAGCGGTTGCGCAAGCCCTCCAGCTCCACAAAAATCAGCGCTGCCTCTCCGAACACTAGGATTGTGGCCGAACCCCATCCCACCACCTTACGCAGGGCTTCTGACAGGAGTAGCGTTTGCGTGTCCAACGTAGCATTGTCGCTGATGACGTAACAGGTGCTATTAAGAAGGCCTTGTTGGTTAAGCGCGTGCTGAATTACGTGTTCTTCGATGCCGGTGACTCGTTCCAGCGCATTGGCCCGGAAGAACTGACCGCGATGGAGGTCGGCAATAAGCTTGTGGCGATTCTTGGGGGAGTTCACAAATTGCAGGTACCGGTCTTGTTTGCTCTTGGCAAAAAAGTGCCTGATGACTTTCTGCTCTAAGTCCAGGTTCTGGGGCATAGCGTAAACTTACCTGTTAGCCGTTTCCTCGCGCTGCCGGAAGTGCAGAACAGTGATTCTGCTCGCTTGTCACGTTTTTTAAACGTTCGTTTAACTAATGTGACAAGCTCGACTGTCACCCATAGGAGAAATAGACGGTGGTGCTTCCCTGGCTTTTCGCATAGTGTAAAAAGCGTTGGAAGTTGCGTAGGTCTTGCCCCAAGTTATTCCCGATATAGCCCTCTCCCACATCCTGCGTGAAGTCAGCGAAGTAAGACTCGTTCCCCCATGTTGAGGTAAGCCGTTGTGGTAAATCCGAAATGATAGCCAATCGGCCAAGCAACGCTTCTACCGTTTCTAGAACAGTCGCTAGATTTCCTTCTAGCTGCGCTTTAGCTAGTTCTGCTTGGCGCAGAACAGCTTGTCTTTCCTGCTCATTGCCAGCCGATTCTAGTCGCCACTCCAATTCCTCCCCTTCCGGATAGGTCTCCATGGCATAGAGCGGAGCAATGTCAACATTCACCAAGCGTCCTAGTTGGTCTAGCTCTGGCTCCTCCTCACCCTCGACATTGTGTTGTCGAAACATGAGGTGGCAGAAGGTGCGGCTTAAGCTATGCTCGTTAAAATAGTCGTGGTCCTCCTGGTAAAGCGTTTCTGGATTGGTCGTACAGAGGCTGATATCTAGGCCCATAACCTAAAGAAAAAGGGGAAGGTTAAAAACGTGAAAATAGAAGATAAGGAAGATTATCTAACCTTTTCTTATAGGCGTTCTTTCGCGAAATAGTCGAATAACATAATACTTCTTATACCCGCCGTCTCGGAAAAGTGGTAATTTTGTTCCCCACTGCCCTATTTGCTAAACGTGGTACTTTTCCAGGGAACACAGTCTGTTTTGAACGTCTACGAAACGCATCTCATTTTAGGGTTTCGTAAACGTTAATTCGCAGACGAATTTCTTAAACTCGCCCGGCTACAAACACACTATTGGCGGTCAGTTGTTCTTTCTTTCAGTCTTTGGGTGTCAATTTAAACAGCGTGAAGTTTTCGTCGGCAGCACGGTCTCCCTTAAAATGTAATTTCTCCAAAATACTGGTAGACTGTTGGTTATCGGAGCGGGTATAGGCTTCTATTGCCTGTAGTCCGACTTGTTGAAACCCAAAGTGAATCACTGTTGAAATCGCTTCTTGCATGAACCCTTTTCCCTGAAATTCCGGCAGTAATTCATACCCAATTTCTGCCTTCGAAGCGTTTTCTAAAAAGTCAAACAAGCAGACAGTTCCAATTACGTTGTCAGCACCCGTCAACGTAATGGCCCAATAAATTGACTCGTCGCGTTGGATGTTTTCGTTAATGGTGTGGATGAAGTTCCTAGCGTCGTCAATTGATTTGCTGGGTCGCCTGTCCAGATATTTGTTCACGTTGTCGTTCGAACGCAACGCCAGTATTTCGCGGTCATCGCTGCCTCTAAGTTGCCTCAGTGTCAGCCTTCCGGTTGTCAAAACTGGAAACGGCATAAACTTTTTGTCCATCATTTTTCCTAACTAAGAGCTTGTTGGGGAATCGATTGTAAGATGAAGCCAAACGGTCCTTTGTAAAATGCTACAACAGGTCTAGAACTTAGGCCGGAGGCCTTTCGACCTCACCTGCTCGGCGGGCTTGACTTCTTTCTTTTCGGCTTCCTGGGCCTGTTTTAGGGCCCTAAGCTGGTCGAGCAGCGGGAGGCCGTTGGGTTGTACTTCGGCCAGCTCAAACCGGGCCCCGCTCACCTGGTGGATAATTTGTATCGGCTTGCTGGGTTCCTGCATTAGCGGGTAGCCCTGGGTCTGCATATGGGTAACGACCTCTGACAGGCTAACCCGCGGCTGAGCCAGCAGCTGCGTGAGCTGAGCCACCACATGCTGGCGCGTTTTCTCGCGTTCCTGCTCGCCGCCTAGCTTGAAGTTGCTCATATCGCCGCCCTGGGCGTAGCGCACGGCCCATTTGGTGAGGTGTTGTTCCTTGGTGACGCGTTGGCGGCGCTCCGCTTGCAACTGCTCATAGGTTTGCTGCTTGACAGCCTGCGCGGCGGCCAACTGCTGCTGCTGCACGAGGTGACGCTGCCGCGTATGCAGGCTCGTAGCGGCCACGGCGGCCACTTGCTCCGGGCTAAGGCTGGCTGACTGCCCTGCGCTCGCCTGGAGGGCCCCGTAATAGGCTCTAATCGATTCGTGCTTGGCCGTGCTCCCCTCGATGCCGCGCTGCACCTGAAACCCAGCGGTCTGCATGGCCAGCGAGTAGTCGGTTTGCAACTGCCGCAGACTGGCCGGGTTGAACACGTCGCGGGCACTGAGCCGCCCGTCGGCCGTGGCCGGCACGATCACGGCGTGCAGGTGGGGGGTCTGCTCGTCCTGGTGTAGGGTCAGGGCTACAACGTTGGCCACCCCAAAGCGTTCGGTGAGGAACTGCTGATTAGCGGCCAGCCAGGCGCTACCGCGCATGTCCACGGCCAAGCCCTGCGCATCACGGGGAAAGGCTTCGGGGCTGGCCGTGAGCAGCACTTCCACCGCCTTTACCGCATCGGCCCGCAGCCGCTTCAAGCCCAACTCGGCTACCCGGGCCTCGGCCAGTTCCCACAGGGGCCGCTGGGTGTGGTTGACCAGTTCCTGGTTCAACGGCTGCCGGCGTTCGTCTGCATTAGCCACCGGGTGCAGGCGGTAGTTATGCCCGGTCTTAGCCGCCGCGTTAGCCGCGCTCTTAATCTTCTCAATGCGCAGAATTGCGAAAGCCATAAGTCGAACAAAAGGGAGAAAAGACCCCGCCGGAGGGCGGCCCACTGCATTCGAGAGTGCGTAGCAAAATCGAATGCATAGTGGGTTATACATTGAACAATGTCGCCCGCCCCTCCTGGGTACGTTCGCCCCGCCTGCTGGGTTCCGTCTGGCTCCCGTTTAGCTGGACCGCTGGCTAGAGGTACTCCTGCCGTTTGCCTCCTAACCCCCACCCGCAATGGTCCTACTGAGCTGGACCTAGGGCCTACTTCCGCGAGAGTAGTAGTCTATATAACATACTACTCCGTGTGTAAACTTTACCCATTTTCGCCTCCCCGAACTGGTCCTCTTACCGGTGCTCTGTCTAAGTTCGCCGAGCGCTTTCACCCGTTACTCCTGGGCTACCTCGTGCGCTGCGATTCGCTTATAACATATCGCAACGTGTTCCATTCTGATACATCTCTGGCCTGCTGCTGCCGGTCTAGCTCCTCCTACTTGGGCACTCGTACTGGGCCGCTTTCCCGCTTCCTTGATTCGGCTCGCTCCCCCATCTCAGCTGTGCCGCTTCTCCTAGTCTAGCTGGGGTGCTTATGGAGCCGCCAGGTTGCGCGGCTAGCGCGCTAAATGCGCAGACCACCTAGCAGAACGGTCCCTTAAAAGCTGTTCTTGGGCCGCCTTTTAACCGGGCACAGACTTTACCCTAGCACAAAGAGGTATAATCTCAACAATTGCGTATTTATACTATTAATTACCAATAATATAGTATTTATTGAATGCCCGCAAATTACTGGCTTCTAAGACTTTGTTGTTTTTGCCTGCCTATTGGGGTTATCCACACTCTAAAAGCCTTTTTTCCTCGCGCGAATCACAACTTGTGATATTTGAGTTATTTGTTCTATTTGAGGGTGTCATAACCTATTGATTTTAAACGCATTGGAAGCTGTTAAAACCACCTTTCGTGTAGCAAAAACCACCTTTCGTGTAGCAAAA
>Ga0265780_10011892_pt1 | contig 10253 bp, 8 predicted proteins | sample P1T30metagenome_FD_192432 | JGI IMG/M metagenome (GOLD analysis project Ga0265780, IMG submission 192432) | Plant litter microbial communities from East Loma Ridge, Irvine, California - P1 T30 | ecosystem: Environmental > Terrestrial > Plant litter > Unclassified | place: USA: California... | reverse complement strand
GACGGAAGCTTTGTTAAACGGGAAAACCGAATACCAGGTTAGGTCTGAATTTACAAAGACAAATATTTCTTCAGGACAAGCCGATTTCCTGACTCCGTTCAAAATTTTTCAAGGAAACAAGCCTACGAATACGTTGTTGATTCAAAAATTGACTCCCGAAACTTTGGGATCCTTGATTTCTTTATATGAGCATAAAATTTTCGTTCAAGGGGTCATCTGGAATATCTTCAGCTATGATCAATGGGGCGTGGAATTAGGAAAACAATTGGCGAATTCAATTTTGGAAGAAATCAATTCAGGTACTTTAAAAACGCATGACAGCTCTACTAGCCTTTTGTTGCAACATTTTTTGAAAAGCAAATAAAAAGTTCTTAGATAAAGATTCAAGTCCCAGCTTTCATTTTGGAAGTTGGGATTTTTCGTATAAAAACATATGATTTGTATTTAATTATGTAATTAAATATCGTTTTTAGTAAATTTTATTCAATGAAAATAGCCCTAAATTTTATGCTACTATTAAGAAATTTACATACTGAGTAGAGAGTTCGAAAGTATTTTAACAATTTATGTAAAGTTATTGTTTCCGGCTGTTTAAGAAGCTAACGTACTGGCTTTGTTAACGTTCGCTTAACATTAAAAAGAATTATTAGTATCAATTTTGCTTAAAATTACTAAACACACTTCTAAAATGACAACAATGAAAAACTGGCTGTTTTCAGGACTATTTTTACTGATAGTTTCCACGGCATTTTCACAAACAAAAATCACGGGTAAAATTATCGATTCAGAAATCCAAGGTTCGCTTCCGGCAGCAAACGTTACTGTCAAAGGAACTACAGACGGAACATCTGCTGACATCGACGGAAATTTTACATTAACAACCTCACAGGCTTCTGGCGAAGTAGTAATTACCTTCGTTGGATATGTATCAAAAACGCTTTCTTTTAACGGTTCTACCAACTTAGGAACAATTGTGTTAAACAGCGATTCAAGCCAATTAGACGAAGTAGTGGTAATTGGAAGCGGTATTCTTGATTTAGCAAAAGACAGAAAAACACCTGTGGCTGTTTCTATTGTAAGGGCTGCAGATATCCAAAAGAAATTGGGAAATCAAGAATTTCCAGAAATTTTGAATAACACGCCTTCAGTTTACGTAACCAAAGGTTCAGGAGGCTTTGGAGACTCAAGGATGAATATTCGTGGTTTTGACCAAAAAAATATCGCCGTGATGGTGAATGGTGCGCCAGTAAATGACATGGAAGGAGGATCAGTTTATTGGAGTAACTGGGCAGGAATTTCTGATGTGACTACTTCAATGCAGGTACAGCGCGGACTAGGTTCTTCAAAGTTAGCTATCGCCTCTGTTGGCGGAACGGTAAATATCGTGACTAGAGCTTCTGATAAAAAAGAAGGTGGTACGCTTTCAAACAGCATAGGTAACGACCAATATTTGAAATTTTTGGCAACTTATTCTACCGGAAAAATGAAAAACGGTCTTTCAGCTTCGGTTTTATTAAGCAGAACGACTGGAGATGGTTATGTTGACGGAACAAAATTTGAAGGGCATAATTATTTTATCGCTTTGGGCTATGAAATAAATGCTAAAAACAATATTCAGTTTACGTTCACAGGTGCGCCTCAAGAGCACAATCAAAGATCGACCTCGCCAACAATAAGACAATATCTTGATGCTGGAAACGGCGTAAATGACCCTAATAAAAAATACAACAGAGACTTTGGATATTTGAATGGAGAAGAATATAGCTTCAAGACTAATTACTATCACAAGCCGGTTGCATCTTTGAACTGGGATTATGCGATCAATGAAACTACGAAGCTTTCAACCGTTTTATATGCTTCATGGGGACGTGGTGGCGGTTCTTCAGCCGTTGGCGGTATCAATGGAAACAATGTGTATTCTTCGAATAATTTCTTGAGAACGCCTGAAGGTTCGATTGATGTAGAAAAAATCCAAGCTTACAATTCAGGACAAACGGTTACAATTAATGGTCTTCCTGCAACAAGGACCTTGACAAACGGCCAATACTTGAACTCGTCAGCCTCTGCCGGTACTGCTTCCGGTATTTCAAAAATCGCTTCTGTAAATTCACACGACTGGTATGGCGGTGTGATCAGCTTGAACAAAAAGTTTGGCGAGCACTTCACCTTTGATATCGGAACCGATCTTAGAACGTATAAAGGAATTCACTACCAAAACGTGAATGATCTTCTAGGAGCTTCCGGATTTTTAGATAATTCTGATGTGAACAATCCAGGACGAGTTTTGACTTATGAATATGCAGCACAGCCAAGCGGAAATCCGTTTGTTAGTACGTCTTACCAACAACGATTAGGTTATGCGAATGACGGAAAAGTAAACTGGATTGGTGGTTTTACGCAATTAGAATATAGCAATGAAAAATTGACTGCTTTTGTTCAAGGAGCTGTTTCAAACCAAGGCTTTAAGAGAATCGATCATTTTAAATATCTTTCAACTGATCCACTTTCAGAAACTAAGTTTGAAAATATTTTAGGAGGTAATGTAAAAGGAGGTGCCAATTATAACATCAACGAGCAGCACAACGTCTTTGTAAATGCTGGTTATTACTCAAAACAGCCTTTCTTTAACTCGGTTTACCCAAACAATACTTCCTTGGTTAATCCAAATCTGACTAACGAAAAAATCACTGGTTTTGAAGCAGGTTATGGATTTCGTTCTGCTTATTTTACGGCTAACGTGAATGTTTATACAACTTCTTGGAAAGACAGATATTTAAGAACGAATGACAGAGACGCGGCAGGAAATCCAGGAGGTTATTTTGACTATTCAGGACTTACTGAAATTCACTCTGGTGTGGAACTTGAAATGACGGCAAAAGTTACAACAGATTTCAAGCTTACTGGAATGTTTTCTATGGGAAATTGGAAGTATGACGGCAACAGTACCAGCAATAAATACAACGTTTCAAATGCATTGCTTAGTACCAGTACTTTATATTTAGATGACGTGAAAGTGGGCGATGCAGCACAAACTACAGCGTCAATTACTGCAGATTACCGCGTTTTCAAAGGCTTCAACATCGACGCAGGATACCGTTATAATGACAAGCTGTATGCATTTATTTCACCTGAGACGTTTGCGACAGAAAATAACAAAGGTTCGTTAGAACTTCCGGCTTATGGACTTATGGATGCTGGAGTTAGCTATAACCTGCCTTTGGGGCAAGCAAAATCACAATCTTTGAACTTCAGATTGAATATCAACAACGTTCTGAACGAGCTTTATATCTCTGAGTCAAGAAGTAATATTTTTGCTGATGACCGAATCAATCCTACAAGCACAACAGATTTTTCAACGTATCAATCAGCAGGTCGCGTATATGACGGCTTAGCAGATGCAAACCAAGTATATTTCGGTTTTGGAAGAACATGGAATTTCACCGTTCGTTATGATTTCTAGATAATTTAGATGTAGATAGTTAGTTAGTTAAAAAAGCCTCTCGATTTCGAGAGGCTTTTGCTTTTTAAATATCTTCTTTCGGCGTTCCTTCCTTATTTCCTTGCAAAAACTTGAGTACTAAAGGAACCGTGGTGATCAATACGATAATGATTATGATAATCTCAATGTGCTTTTTAAGGTCGATTCCCAACTCTGACAAGAATAGGCCATACAAATAATGTCCCGCCATGATTAATCCAAATGCCCATAAAAACGAGCTGAGTACATTATAAAACATAAAACGTTTCTTATCCATCTTTACGATTCCCGCGATAATTGGTGCAAATGTCCTCAAAATCGGCATAAAACGGGCAATGATAATTGCCTTGCCACCATATCTTTCAAAGAAAATCCTTGATTGTTCCAGGTATTTTTTCTTCCACCAAAAGCTGTCTTCTTTTTTGTAAAGATACCAGCCACTTTTCGCCCCAAACCAATACCCGACGGAATTTCCTATAATTCCAGAGGCGGCTACCAGCGTAGAAAGCAAAGCTACATTGCCAAAATCGCTTTCAATAAAAGTAAAATTTTCAATTAATTCACGGCTATAGATTCCGGCCAAAAACAAGAGGCTGTCTCCCGGAAGAAAAAATCCAGCGAAGAGGCCTGTTTCTGCAAATACAATAAAAAGCACGACATACAGCCCAATGCTGACGCCGCCAATTTCCATGGCAATATAAAATTCGGGGTTGATAAGCTGTTTCCAGTCAAAGGTTTCCATCTAAATTGATTTTAGTAATGTTAAGTAGCGTTTAAAACAATCAAATTCATCTTTTTCTTGTCGCCAACAATCCAAAGAATGTCATTTTTTTGCAGCATCACGTGCGATTCTGGATTCATCATGCGTTCTCCTTCTCTTTCGATGCCCACGATCAGGCCATTCGTTTTTTCGCGAAGCTGTGATTCCCTAATTGTTTTTCCGATAAAATCAGGATTTTTCAATTCAAAATTTTTCAGAACGGTCTCGGCATCATTTTCCGGAACGGAAATTACGCTGTTTTTAATGTATATTCTGAATTTGTCAATCTGACGGTCGGTTCCGATGATATACAAAACATCATTTGGGTAAATCTGCTCGTTTCTATTAGGCACATTAATCGTAAAATTGCCACGCTTGATGGCCGCAATATTGATCCCAATTTTCTCACGCAAAGCCAGATCATGAAGCTGTTTTCCAACGACGCTGGATGTGGCGTCGATAGTAAATGTGGTCATGTGCGCATCCCAAGGCGACAGTTCGCGCTTGCTGTTGCTGGCTTCAGCATTTTCACGGTCGTTAAGATTCTGCAGAAACCGGCTTTCGATCTTGTCATAAAAATCTTGAAGCTTTTTAGGAAATAAGACATAGGCAACCACAATCAGCACCAACGCCGCAAAGGCAATGACGTTAGAGAAAAAGCTGTTCAAAAGCAGGCCGATGTATAAAATGGCAAAAAGAATTCGTATGAAATTGACAATGCGAATCGGACCTCTGAACTTTTTTTCCGCTTTTAAATCTTGCGACGCTTTTGTGGCAACTTTCCGAAGCGACAAGGCATATAAAAACGGAGAAATGCAGATCAGTGTTGCCGTAGCAAGGGCCACATTAGCCCATTGCGATCCATTGACCATCGGAAGAAGTACTCTTGAAGCGAGCAAAATGATCGCAATAATTAAAACCGAATGTATGATAATCTGGATGATGCTGGCTCTTAAAAACAGCACCCAGTTGCTGGTCGCCTTAATCGTCTGCGAACTAGAACTGTAGCTTTCAATCGCCTTGATGAATTTCTTCGGAAGGATTTTTTCTAATTTCGTATACACCGGAATCGACATCTTGATCATGAACGGCGTCGTAAATGTGGAAATGGCCGATACCGCCACAACAATCGGATATAAAAAATTGCTGGTAACGCCCAATGTCATTCCAAGCGTGGCAATGATAAAAGAAAATTCCCCGATCTGTGCCAAGCTCATCCCCGTTTGAACCGACTGCTTTAACGGCTGGCCTGACAGCAGCGTGCCGACAGTTGAACTGATGGTCTTGCCAAATACAGTCACCAGCGTGATGATGATTACGGGCCAGGCATATTCTACCAAAGTATCTGGATTGATAAGCATTCCTACGGATACGAAAAAAACAGCTCCGAATAAATCTTTTACAGGCTTTACCAAATGCTCGATCCGTTCGGCCTTTGTCGTTTCGGCAATAATAGATCCCATGATAAAAGCGCCCAAGGCCGGAGAAAATCCTGCCATTGTGGCTAAAATAACCATCATCAAGCAAAGTGCGAGCGACACGATCAGCAACGTCTCATCGCTTAAAAGATTTTTTGCTTTTTTTAATAGCGTGGGAATAAAGAAGATGCCGCCTACAAACCAAAGAATCAGGAAAAAAAGAAGCTTTAATACGGAAAAGACAAGTTCCATGCCTGAAAATTGCTGGCTTACGGCAATGGTTGAAAGCAAGACCATCATTAAAATCGCCACGATGTCTTCAACAATCAAGGCTCCAAAGACAATTCCGGCAAATTTTTGGCCTTTCACTCCCAGTTCATCAAACGCCCTAAGGATAATTGTGGTGGAAGAAATGGATAAAATTACGCCTAAAAAAATACTGTCCATCGATGACCAGCCCATCCATTGCCCCACCCAAAAACCAAGGAAGACCATAGACGCGATTTGAACCAAAGCCGTGACTGACGAAGTGCCGCCGACTTTCATTAATTTTTTAAAGCTGAATTCGAGTCCGAGGCTGAAAAGCAAAATGATCACACCGATTTCAGCCCAGACTTCCACATTATGTACATCTTTAACCGATGGGAAAAGTGTAAAATGAGGACCTGCTAAGAATCCCGCAATCAAGTAGCCCAAAACCAAAGGCTGTCTAATTTTTTTAAAAAGCAGCAATGCTACGGCAGCGGTCATCAAGATCAAGCCTAAGTCGCTGATCAGGGGATAAAGATGGTGCGAGGCCTCTGTTGCCGTTTTTTCAAGTTCATTCATAAGTAATGTATTTTTGTTGAATTCAAGTTCAGACAGCAAAAGCTGTCTTTGAGTGGAGACACAAAAAAATATTACCAGAAAGCCTGGAAAGAATAAAAAATAGACAACAGTTTTTTATGCGGAAACGAATCGTAGAGCGAATAGCAAGAAATACTATCGCGAAGCTTTGAGCAAGATATCAGGCAGCATTTAAAAGACGAAATACTGCCAGCACTCGTCGAAAAAACTTTGAAATGTGTATTGGATGTTATCGCCTGATCAGTCGTTTTTGAATACCTGCGTTTCTTCAGCAATTTTTCGGGTGACGAAAAATATGAAGTTTTTTGAGCCGGAGAATAATTGGAACAGCTTACAAATGTGGAACTTGAAACGATTTCAATTTGGCACAAAGACGGCTTATTTCTTTCATTTGCAGATGATTGAAATCCGAGCAAAAGAAAAAAGCAGCTTACGATTATATGTGTAAATTTGGTCGCCATTTTGGCAAATTTAAAATAATCAAATCGAAATCAGAACCCAATCGGATTAAAGAAATGTTAATTTGTAAAATCGAATTTTGTAATTTGGATTGATTATGAATTAATGCTAAGACGATGACTTAACTTTAAAAAAATCATTTTTTAGATATATTTGTAAAAACAATTTGACAATGGATACTTACAAAATTATTTTAGAAGCGCATTCAGGTATCGCTTATGTTGCCCTGCTTACAATAGCAATTGCAGTAATTAACGCGTTAATTGGTCTTTCTGCCAAAAACGAATTCAAGCCAAAAGACAGAAGAATCGCTCTTTTTGCATTGATCGCAACGCATATTCAGTTCGTGTTCGGACTTATCTTATATTTCGTTTCACCAAATGGCTTGGCAAAAATTAAGGCCGTAGGAATGGGTGGCATGCAAGCATATGATCGGTTGCTAGCGCTGGAACATCCACTTGTGAATCTGATTGCAATAGTTCTGATAACAGTAGGATGGAGCACCCATAAAAAAGCAGAAGAGAACAAAAAATTTAAAAAAATAGCTTTGTTTTACGCTTTAGGATTAATATTGCTTTTGTCGAGAATTCCGTGGCAAACTTGGATGGCATAATCAGTAAAAAGCTCTAAACAGAGCTTTTTTTAATTTAGGTACAGTAATTGTAATGGATTGGCCAATTATAAAAAATTTAATTATGAAGTATAAGACTACAATTCTGTTGTTATCTTTTATCGGCTTGCTTTTTCTGAGTGCTTTTTCCTTGAAGGATAAGGACTTCCAGAAAAATCCGGTAGTGCAGACACAAGCGTATCTTGATTCTGTAAAAAAAGTGGCAATAGCAGACAGCTTAAAATCAGCGGAAGCAAAAAAATACAAACTGCACAAAAAAAATGCCCACGCATCTTATTATGCTGACCGATTTACGGGGAGAAGGACGGCAAGCGGCAAAATTTTCGACAATAAGAAATATACGGCGGCGCACAGAAAATTTCCGTTCGGTACCAAGCTTCGCATTACCAATGAAGCCAACGGTAAATCAGTAATCGTTGAAGTCACTGACCGCGGTCCTTTTACAAAAGGAAAAGAAATTGACCTGACCCGAAAGGCTTTCATGGAAATTGCGTCTTCAAAATATGGGGGCTATTTAAACGTGACCATCGAAATTTTGCAAAAATAACATGAAAACCAAGCTTTTTGTAATCCTAATAATCTTTGCAGGCATATTGTCAAGCTGTTCCTCGGGCAAATCTGCTTCTGGAAAAATGTATGACAGGAGCGCACATGCTTCTTATTATGCTACTAAATTTAATGGGAGAAAAACAGCGAGCGGTGAAATATTCAGCAATAGCCGCTACACTGCCGCTCATCGGAAAATCCCTTTTGGTACCAAGTTGCGCATTACCAATCTGGCGAACAAAAAGTCAGTAGTCGTGGAGGTCAATGACCGAGGTCCTTTTTCAAGAGGCCGGGACATTGACCTCTCAAAAAAAGCATTTATGGAAATAGCCGACACTAAAAATGACGGAGCCTTAAAAGTCAGCATAGAAGTACTCAAATAGTATAACCAGCCATTGCGCTGGTTTTTTTATGCCTTACTTTTCCATAACTGTTTTTTAACATAAATTTAAGTTCGTTTAGTTCGGTTGTGACAGAACCAAACTTATCTTTGTAAAAAATTTACAATATGTCAAACATCCAGAAAGAGAAGGAAGAGCTGATTGAAATGTTTGGAGTGCATTTTGAAAAACATCACCGCCTTTCGCCATTATCCTCCAGAATACTTTCCTTGTTGATTGTAGAAAATTGCAAGCCGGGTCTTACTTTTGATGATTTGGTTATACGATTAGGCGCCAGTAAAAGTTCTGTTTCCACAAATTTGAATCTTTTAGTGAAGATGGGAAAATTAGAATATTATACGGTCCCAAGCGATAGAAAAAAATATTACAGGCCCGCTTCTTTTGGAAGCAGGATGCGCACTTATCTCGAAATAGTCCTTGATGAAAAGAAAATGATCAACAGGATAAGGGAGTACAGAGAAAAAACTGCAATAACAGATTCAGAATGCTTTAATCTAGAGATGTTGAAAGTATATCAAGAACATGTCGATGGTTTTGAAGGTTTTTTAAACACGACAATCAAGAAGCTGGACAAAATAGAAAACAAATAAATCAACCCTATTATATTCTCAAAAATGAACAAAAAGTCAATCTTTAGTATCTTAATCGCAGTCGTAGTTTTAGCGTCATGCGGCAAAAAACAAGAGCAGGCACCAGCTCCCCAAGGTCCGGCTCCGTTTCCTGTGGAAACTGTGGCCAAGCAAGATGCCGTGGTATATCAAGAGTATACGGCCAATCTTGAAGGGCAACAAAATGTAGAAATTCGTCCGAAAGTAAACGGATTTATTCAAAAAATATATGTTGATGAAGGCCAAGTCGTGAAAAAAGGACAGTTGCTTTTCAAGTTAGAAACGCAAACGCAAAACCAAGACGCCGCCGCCGCAAAAGCAAATGTAAAAGCAGCGCAAGTGGAAGTTGACCGTTTGAAACCTTTGGTAGATAGAAAAATTATCAGTGAAGTACAGCTTGAAACAGCAAAGGCAAAACTAGCGCAGGCAAAAAGCGCTTATGGTGCAATTGCGGCAAATATTGGTTTTGGAACTATTACATCTCCGGTGAACGGTGTGATCGGAAGCCTGCCTTACAGAGAAGGAAGCTTGGTAAGTTCTGCCAACGAAATGCCTTTGACGACGGTTTCTGATACAAAAATCATCCGCGCTTATTTTTCTATGAATGAAAAACAGTTGCTTTTCTTCAATAAAACATTCAAGGGCGAAACGACGGCCGCAAAATTAAAAGCAGCTCCAGAAGTTTCGTTGGTGTTAGTGGATGGTTCAGAATATGACCAAAAAGGAAAAATCGCAACGATGAACGGCTTGGTAAATCCAACAACTGGAACTACGCAATTCAGAGCTGAATTTAAAAATCCGGAAGGCATTTTGAGAAGCGGTTCTTCAGGAATTATTCGTCTGCCAATCGAACAAAAAGGCGTAATGCTGGTTCCTCAGAATGCCATTTTTGAAGTGCAAGGAAAACAGACGCTTTATGTAGTTGGAAAAGACAATAAAGTGAAATCAAGAATCGTGACTACAAGCGGTACTTCAGAGTTGAATTTTATCGTGACCGATGGCCTTCAAGAAGGTGAAGTCGTGGTGATCGAAGGTGCGTCAAAGTTAAAAGACGATATGGAAATTGTTCCTCAAGATGCTAAAAAAGCACCAGCTGCAGCTCCGGC
>Ga0265780_10011891_pt1 | contig 10253 bp, 13 predicted proteins | sample P1T30metagenome_FD_192432 | JGI IMG/M metagenome (GOLD analysis project Ga0265780, IMG submission 192432) | Plant litter microbial communities from East Loma Ridge, Irvine, California - P1 T30 | ecosystem: Environmental > Terrestrial > Plant litter > Unclassified | place: USA: California... | reverse complement strand
GTTTATTTTAAATGCTACTGACTGACAACCAAGTACTACCAACCAAACACGACCAGCTAAGCACTAAACGCTAACAACGTATTTGCCTCCCGCCCGCATGACTCCCCTGAATCAACCCGAACGCCGCACGCGCCTCTGGCAATTTACCCTGCTGTACCTGCTGGCCCTGCTGGTGCCGCTGGGGGCTTCGTACTACCTGTTTTCCAATAATAGCCTGGCCGATGAGAACACTCGCCTCAAGCAGGAGCTCGACCTCACGCACCAGGAGCAGGCCCAATTAGTAACGCGCTTCGACACGCTGACGCGCCACTTGCAGCGCATTGATGCGGTAGACCAGCGCCTGCGCGTCGAAACCAACGACCTGGTGTTAGGCCGTCTGGCCACCACCAACCAGGATTATCTCAACGATATTGCCGTGAGCCTGAGCCAGCTGCGCGTTGATTCGGTGCGGCTAAAGGTGCCGGCCCACCGCCTGCTGGTGCGCGATGAGCTGCGCGACTTCGACCTGTTTCGCTCAAATCGCAGCACCATCGACGCCCTGCGCCAGCAACTGGCCAGGAGCGGTAACACCACCCAGGAAAACGCTCGCCTAGCTGAAGAATTAGCTCGGGCCAAGCAGCAGATTATCATGCTGGAAGCCGCTGGCATGAACCACCAGCAGCCCGTGGCCAGCAACAACAGCGGCGGGGGCATGGTAGCCCCACCGCCCACCGCGGGGGCCAAGCTGCAAATTGCCCTGCTGCAAGACCAACTAGCCTTTGCCAAAGCCGACTGCATCCGCCAGCGCGCCGATGGCAAGTCGCGCAAGGAGCGCAAGCGCCTGCTGGAAGAGTCGCGCACGGCCTTTATCTCCATTCTGCAAGACCCCGCCACCGATGACCTCAAGCAGAGTATCGAGAAAACCCTGGAGCCCATCAACGTGGAATTGGGCCGCCCGCCCCGCTTTTTTGGGCTTATCAATTAGCGCAGCCAGCCGCTTTTAGCGCGGTGGGGTTGTCCACGGCCCACCGGAAGCGCACCCGCACCCGGCCCAGGCGGCGCGGGTCGGCTAGGTCGATGACCTCGGCTACTTCGGGGTGGGCGGCGGGCTTCTGCGCACTATGGCCGTCAATATCCGGCGACTAAGAGGCAAGGGCCGGCCGCTACCTCACAATGCGCAAAGAAATATTAGTGAGCGGGATGCGCTGGCCGCCGCTTTCGAGTACCAGACTGGCAGCCTTAACATACTTATCTGTTTCGACGTGCAGGGTGATAGGAGCAGCCGGGTGCGCGGCGTAGAGCTGCTGAAAGGCGGCCTGCGTTTCGGCTTCGTCCAGCGCGTCGGCCTTGAGGATGTACTTGTGCCCTGCCTCGTCGGTGACGGAGAACGAAACACTGCTGGGCACGGGCCGCAAGTGGGGCGTGAGCATCGCCTGTAGGTAGGGGCCCATGTCGCGCGTTTCGGGCTCGGCCAGGTACTCGCCCGAGAGGAAGTTGGCCCGGTAGTAAGTCAACTTTAGCGGTTGGCTGAAGGCTACTTGCCACGGGTAGGTTTTCAGGTACTCGTCCCACTGCCGGGCGCTGAGCGTGCCCGCTTTTACCTGTGCCTGCGTGGCGGGCGGGGCAGCGGCCAGCTTCTGGCGCAGCATTTCGGCGCGGTCGCTTTTCGGATAGAAGCGGCGGAAATCCACATTCGAGACCTGGGCTTGGTAGCGGCCCACCAGCACCTGGCGGCCGGCTCCACTGAGCCACACCACCACGGCCCCCTTGGGCAGCACGCACACCGTCAGCTCATCGTAGGTACGCTGCTGCTGCTGGCGGTGGGCCCAAAAGCCAGTGCGCAGCAGTGCGCGCAGCTCCTGCTGGGGCAGGGAAAAGGCGCCTTCGTAGAAGGTGTCTTCCAGGTAGGAGAAGTAGAGGATTTCCAGGCTCACGGGCACGGGCTGGAACTCATCGCCCACCACCTGCCCGATGCTGGACAGGCCCCACTTGCCCTCCAGCGTGTTGCCGGCGGGTACGGGCATCGTCTTGCCGTCGGGGCGCACGAAAGCCCCGAATTGGATGGTCATGGGGTAGCCCTTGGCCGCGCAGGGGCCAGCCGAGAGGCGGAATTTCTCTTCAGGAGCAGCAGCAGGCGTAGCAGGTGGGTGGGTGACTAGCCGAATATTAACCAGCATTCTTAACAAGTGCATAAGCAGCAACTGATACATAAGCGATAAATTGGGCACTACCTGTCTACTGGCACTAGCTGAGGGCCAGCCGGAGAGACGGCTAAGAAGCGACTCTAGAACTGATTGTGCGGGCAGTAATCAACTTACAGCGGCCCTATCTCCACCGGGGTCTTGGTTAGCGGTAGGCTTTGGCTACCATTGGTTAGCACCAGCTTGGCCTCTTTGAGGTATTTATCGGCTTCTAGCCGCAGGGTAAGGGGCGTGTTGGGAGTGGCCTGATGCAAGGTGCGGAAGGCAGCCAGCGTTTCCATTTCATCAAACTGACGCACCCGTAGGCGGTAAAAATGACCAGCTTCATCGCGCACCCGCCAATAGGCCCCGCTGGGGGCGGGCCGCACTTGGGGCGTGAGCAAGGCCTGCACATAGGGTGCCGGGTCGGCCGCATCGGGGCCGCTCGTGTACTCGCCCGACCAATAGCCCAGGTTGTACGTGCTGAGCGTGAGGCCAGGCGGCAGGGCCAACTGCCAGGAGTAGGTTAGCAGGTAGTCTTCCCACTTGCGCGAGTTGATAGTGTTGGCCTTGATTTGCTGCTGCACGGCAGGGGGCAGCTGGTCTTGGCGGGTGCGCACGGCCTGGGCCCGGTCTACCTCCGGGTTGAAGCGCTGCCAGTCTACATTCGACACCTGCGCCCGGTAGTGCCCCACCAGCGTTTGCCGGCCTGGCCCAGCCAGCCACACTACTACCAGGCCCTTGGGCAGTACGCACACCGTCAGCTCGTTATAGGTTGTTGGCTGGCGGGTGGCAGTGTTCCAGAAACCCTGTTTTAGGAGGTCGTAAATGCGCTGTTGAGGCAGCGCGAATTTGCCTTCGTAAAACGTGTTTTCAGTATACGAGAAGTACAGGATTTCGAGTCGCTCGGGGGCGGGGTGGGTTTCTTCACCTACTGCCCAAGCGCGGGAGGCTACATTCCAAGGGCCTTTGCTATTGAGGTAGTGGCCGCTGGGCACCACTATGTTTTTGCCGTCGGAGCCCACAAAAGCCCCAAACTGGATGGTCATCGGGTAGCCTTCGGCCGAAGATGGGCCGGCCGTGAGGCGGAAGCGCTCGGTCTGAAAAGAGAGCATGATAGTACTAGGGTAGGTAGTAGGCTGGGGTTGCGCGCAGGCTAGCAGCAGCATACTGCCCGCTTGAAGCAGGGCAGCGGCTGCTGTGCGAAGCAGGAAAACAGTCATTAGGGAGTAAGGTCTTGAATAATCTGCCGGTCGGGCAGGTTGTTAGTGGTGCGGCCCGTCATGGTGTAGCCGGCAATGGACGTCCACTCGCCTTTGCGTGCTGAGCGATGCAAATAGCGGTTGCGTACCCAGTACCACTCCGGCGTCAGGGCAAACTCGGCGGGCTTGTACTGGCTGTAATCGTCGTTGTGGTTGGCCGGCAGGCCCGGCTTAGGCTCGCCAAAGCTGGGAGCGGGCCGCCCTTCCACAAAGGTGTTCATCAGCTCATACAGCGGGCGCAGGTCTTCGGGCACCGCGTATTTCTGGAACTCCCCCGCGAACTCCTCAAACTTCATGGGCTCGTGCCGGGCACCAGCCTTCGCTTGGTTTAGCATGATGGTCAGCGCAATGAACTGGTAGTGATGCGTAAGCGGACGGCTGCCCCGGTACCATTGCTTAAAGACGTTGATAGGAGTTAACTGCTCGGCCGTGTACCACTGCTGCTGGATGTAGCTGCGGGCATCGGCGGCAGTCACGTTCCGCTCTTCCAGCTCATATTCCTGGTAGCTGCCGCCAATGTCAGAATGCACCCCCGGTAGGCGCACTTCCAAGCCTTTATTTGCTTTTACCGAACTAGCAATAGTAGTAGAAGCAAAATTCTTGCGGTATTCGTCCGCGGCGGCTAGTTGCACTACCTCTTTGGCTTTGTCACCAAGTGCCAGGTGTAGCTCCCGCACATCATCGTCGAAGCTGTCGTGTACCCGGTTATGATATATCTGCCCCGCTATGCTCGTGTACTCTTCTCCACCATACGACGATACCGTATCGTAGAGCCCCACAAAGTTGATTTCGATAACTGCCTCCTCCACGTACAAGCTGCCGCTCAAGCTCGTGTACTGCTTAAACCATTCATTGGTGCGGCGGGCCACGAAATGCCGTGCTGCAGTAGCGCCCCGGCTAAAGCCTACCGCATCGACGCGCAGGCGGTTGAGCCGCTTGCCGGGCCCACCCCCGTCTGTTGGCTGTAGCAAGCGGGTGATGGTGTCGGTAAGCAGTAAGATGCCTCGCGTAACCTTGGTCGGCACCCCGGTGGCACCCATACCAAACGCCATGCCCATCGTGTCGTCGTCGCCGCCGTCCGTGGTGCCGATGCCCTCTACATAGATGGAAACCTCTTCCAGGTTGTTCTCAATCCGGCTCATGTAGCCCATCACGGCCACGTTGGAGTAATAGGACTCAAAACTACCTTCTATCTTCACCTGCTTGTTGTTGACTGTCACGTAGCCGCCCTTGGCTTCTTCCAGCCGCAACGTGGTATTGGTGCGGTTGTTACCAGTTCCGTCGAAGAAGATGGCTGCGATGATATCTACCGGCTCCCGGTCGTCGGGCTCGGGTTCTTCGCCCACTAGTACTACGCCCACACCGCCGGCCTCACTAGCGGGCAGGCTCGAAAGAAGGGTTGCCATAGGTTAGGGGCCGGGGTTAGGAGTAGGTTGGTCGTTTAGCAGGAGGGGGCACAGGCTCATACTGGCCGTGCGCACGCCTTCGGCCTGAGCAGGCAGCGGCAGGCCGGGCACTTTTAGCTGCAAGGTGCTCATGATGCTCACTTCGCCGCCGATGGCGCAGCGAATGGTACTCTTCTCCAGCAGCGGGTGCTGCGCCGGGCTCATCAGGCTCACCTTATCAAAGTACTTTTCCCACATCAGCAGCATCGGGAAGCAGGGCGTATTGTTCTTGACGAGGCAGGTGCCGAAGGGCATAAACAGCTTGTCGAGCGTGGTGGCCATCAGCTTGCCCTGCACCGTCACGGTGGGGTTGGTGAGCACGCGTAATTGGCTTGGTAGCGAGCCTTTGTCGCAGCGGCACACGGCCCCATTGCACACGTATTTCTGTCCGGTCTGGCTCATCCTATACTAGTTGCTGAATGGTGAGGTCATATTCCTTGGCGTAGCCCGCCGGGCTCTCGCACGCGATGGTAGCGGCCACGGCTACCGGCCAGCCCGTAGCCACGTCGAGGTCATAGCGGGCGCGGTAACTAAAGGTGAGCGCGGCTGGGTCAAGCGCGGCCACCCGGCCCACGAGCGCCAGGGCCGTTTCGGCCTGCCGGGCCACGGCCAAGCGGTTGGTGCGCTGCTCATCGAGGCGGCCACTCACCAGCACCGTAGCGCGGCCGGGGGCGGCGGGCACCCCTAGCTCCAGGCGCTCGTGAAAATGCAGGGCTGTATCGGGCAAAAAATGTGGAAACGACCGCGCCTGCCCGTAGCCCAGTCCACTCTCGAAACGCTGCTGGTAGAGGTTGGCCACCAGCAGGTGGTAGGCGTAGTCGTGGTGCAGCGAGTGCAGCAGCAGCGCGGGGTCGCGCACCTGGGCTTCTACGGCCGTGCGCAGGGCAGCAGTCAGGGCTTCGGCCTCGCCGTAGCGGGCCACCAGTTCTTGCTTGATGCGGGCCCAGGTGGCCACGACCTCGGCGTGGTTGGCTAAGGCTAAAAACGCGCCGCCCGCCCCTGTTTCAATGACCAGCCGCTGGTATAGGCCAGCCAGCAGCAGGGCTATTTCTTCCATCGCCAGCAAATCGGGCTTGCGCAGCAGCGGCGGAGTCGTGGCCCAGGTTACCAGCAGGTTTTCGCCGTGCGCATGGCCGCTCAGGGTCAGTTGCTTCTGCACGAGGGTGCGCGCCACCTCGCCGTGGCGGCGCGCCTCCCAGCGCGTGGCTACGTCGTAGCGCAAGGGCTGCGGGTGCGCCAGTAGCGCCAGCCGCACGGGTGCCTGAAACGGCCCTGAAATAGCTTTGTGATGGCGCGTAGCTTCCGTCAGGTGTGCTCAGCCGCGTAGTTGTATTCGCTCCGTGCTAGTGATTTTGGCCTTATTGGCGGGAGAAAAGCTGGCCGGCGCGCCTGATGGCCCCACCCACGGCCTCTCGTGCCCGCTGCATGCCCTGGCTGGTGGCGTTCAGCGCCCGCTTACTAGGCTTGTCGACTAGCTTCCGGTCGTCAATGACGGTGCGCGTATTGTGCTTGGCCGGGCCCATGCCGATTTTAACCTCCGTGAATGAGCGGTGGGAGCGGTGCAGGTACTGGTTGCGCAGCCAATACAGCTGGCCGGGCTGCTCGCCGGGCGGGCAAATAAGCTCGCCCCGGCCCGCGCCCTCCTTGCTCCGGGCCTGCCCCAAAAAGCTGTCGCGCAGCCCCGCTAAAGGAGCGGGCACCTAGTAGGCGGCAAATTCGCCGGACAAGTCTGCAAATTCCGAAGCCAGCTGCTGGCTGTGGCGGTGGGCAAAGTCGAGCATCAGGTAGAGCGGCACATACTGGTACTCATTGGTAAGCTGGCGTATGCCGTCTTCCCAGAGGCTGAACAGCGATTTTGAAGGGATAGTGGGCGTTACAGGAACGGGTATATCACCTGCCCAGAGGTTATAACCGGGGATTTCGGGTGTCCGAACTTCATAAACCGGTCGGAACTGATAAGGCTTATACCAGCCTCCAGTAATAAGGTCTTGCTTTTCGGCGGCGCTACGAATGCGCCGGATTTCTTCCTGGGCGTGCTCGGCGTAACCGCCGCCGATGTCAGAATGCACACCGGGCATCGAGAGCTCCACGCCCTTGCCCGCGTCGAGCGAAGAGTCGATGGTGGTTATTGAAAAGTTTTCCCGCATCTCGTCGGCGGCTCTCAGGTGAATCACCTTGTTGGGCGTGGCGCCCAGGTTGAGGCCCAACTGCTTCACGTCGTCGTCGAAGATGCCCTCCGTCTTCCCCTGCACTACGTTGCCTATCATAGTCCCTTCCTCATAGGAAGACACCGTTTCGAACAGGCCCACAAAATTGACGGTGAGCTTGGCTGGCCCCTGGCCCGGCCAGGGCTCGCGCAGGCTCAAGTGGCGGTGCACAAAGTGCCGCGCCGCCGCTGCGCCCCGGCTGAAGCCGAATACGTCGATAATGATTTACTGGATAAATTGTTCGTCCTGAATATAGGCTTGCAGAATTTGTGCTTTGGCTTTGTTGAGGCCAATGGTGACTTTGCCGCGAATGCCGGTCGTACCGCCGCCAAAGACGTAGCCTTCCATTTCATCATTGCCATTATCCTTGTCGGCAGTGCCCTGCGCCTTTAGCTCCTCGCTAAAATCTACCGTACCAATGCCTTCGGTGTACACTGACACCTCGTGCTGAGTGGGCTTGTTGCGCAGGTTCATGTACTCCAAAATGGGCACGTTGGAGTAGAAATTGGCGTAGCTGCTTTCGCCACCCTTTAGGTTCAGGATACTGGGCTGGCTGAGTCGCTTTTCTGTATTGGCGCGGTTGTTTTTTGTGCCGTCGAAAAACATCGACAGCTTGATAATAATGCCCTCCTTGCCTGGAGGAGCCGGTGGTGGCTCGCCTACCGTGCCCTTGCCAATCGCCGTTTGCGGCGAATCCATCAGATGTTCGAAGCCAGATGCTGCCATAAAAAGGAGAGGAAATGACGAAGTAGTAGACGAAAAAAAGGCGCACCAGCCGGCCCTTAGTAATCGAAAAACTGGACTTTGCTTTTGGTGAGCGGCACACTTTTGCCGCCCGCCCGCAGCGAGAGGGCCGCCGTGGTCAGGTCTTGGTTGAGCTCGACGTGCAGCTTGAGCGGCTCGGCGGGAAACTGCGCGTACAGGGTGCGAAACGCGGCCTGCGTTTCGGCCTCGTCGAAGGGCGAAACTTTGAGCAGGCGCTTGCGCCCGTAAGCCCCCGACAGGTAGAGCATCGTGCTTTTGGGCACGGCTTTTTCGGTGGGCGTCAGCAGTAGCTCGCGGGTGTACGCGGCAAAATCGGGGGGCGGGGCCAGGCTCAGCCGTTCGGCACTTAGTAGCGTCAGGCCAAAGTTGGCCAGCGTCATGGGCTGGCTGAATTCGAGCTGCCAGCGGTAGCGGCGCAGGTATTCGTCCCACTTCTTGGCACTGAGCGTGCCGGTCTTTATCTCCTGCTGCACCTCGGGGCTCATTTGGGCCCGGCGCGTAGCCAGCACGGCAGCGCGGTCTACGCGGGGGCGGTGCAGGGCGTAGTCGTAGTCGATGCGCTGGGCCTGGTAGCGCCCAATGAATACCCGGTTGCGGCCCCGCAGCCAGACCACCACGCCGCCGGTGGGCAGTACACTCACGGCCAGGTCATTGTAAGTTATTTGCTTTTTCTGCTCGGCATCCCAAAGGCCCTGTTTGAGCAGGGCGTGAATGCGCTCTTGGGGCAGCAGGAACTTGCCCTGCCAGAACGCATCTTCGGCGTAAGAGTACCAGCGGATTTCCAGGCCGTCTGGCGCGGGCTGCATAGGGTCGCCCACTGCCCAGCCGATGGCGGTGCCGCCCCAGCCTTCCTCAATGATATGGCCCGATGGAATGGGAAAACCGCCCCCGGTGGCGGCAAAAAAACGGCCCTGGTCAATGGTAACGGGGTAGCCGTCGGCCGTGCCCGGCGCGGCCGAGAGGTTGAACTTATCGGTTTGAACAGCAGACAGCATGGATGATTTGGGGACGGGTTTGGGGCCGGGGGCAACGGCAGACTTGGCGGAGCGCGACTGGCAGCTCGCCAGTGGGGCATGCAGGCTCAGCAAAGCCAGCACCGCGCAAAAGCGGGGTAGGCCACGGGTAGAGCGCCGGAGCCAAGGCAGCTTATTCACTTTCATTAAGCAAAAGCGGGCACAGGTTCATAAACGCGAGCCGGGCCGCTTCCGTGCGCGCTGGCGAGGGCAGGCCGGGCACGGCAATCTGCAAGGTGCTCACGATGCTGACCTTGCCGCCCAGCGCGCACCTGATGGTGCTTTTCTCCAGCAGCGGGTGGCTCATTGGGGTTTGCACCGTCACCAGCTCAAACGCGTCCTGCTACATCAGCAAAGCTGGCATGCAGGGCATGTTATTTTTCATCAGGCAGGTGCCGAAGGGCAAAAATGTCTTGTCGAGGGTGGTGGCCACCAGCTTGCCTTGCAGCGTAGCGCCGGGGCTACTGGTAACCCGCAGCATGCTTGGCAGCGTGCCCTTGTCGCAGCGGCAGATGGCCCCGTTGCACACTAGCTCTTGTCCTACTTGGCTCATGAAAGTCGCTGTACGGTGAGGGTGTATTGTTTATTGTAAAGCTGCGCCAGCCGCGCGTATACCGTGAGCGTCAGCTCGCCCAACGAGCCAGTGGCCTGCTCCACCACATAAGTGGCCTCGTAACCAAAATGCGGCGCTGGCTCGGCCGCGGCGGGTAACCCCAGCGCCGCCCGCATTAGCTCGTGAATGGCGGCTACGTCGGTTTTAGCCTCGTCCAGCGCTCCCCGCAGGGCAAAGCGAATTCCCGCTTGCTCCCGTGTATCGGTTGCTGCCGCTTCGGTAAACCATAGGCTGAGGTGCGGAAAGAACTGCGCAAATTCCCGCTGGCCCAGGCCATCAGCGGGCCGGGCTGGGCTGATAGCCTGGGCCAGCGCCTAGTACATATAGTCGTGCCGCAGCGAATAAAGCACGTTTTCTTCCTTGGCTACCTGGGGCTGTAGAGCTTATTCTGCTTGTTGTCGGGGTGAAATACGTTGCTCACCACCACGGGCAAATCGGCCAGCCCGTGCTCGTAGCTCACCAGCAAGGCCTGGCCGACCTCGGGCGTGAACATGTGGCCCTTTGTCGTCGCCTGAATAGGGCGTGGTCACGCGCAGCCAGCCGCTTTCGGCATCAGCGGGCTTGTCCACGGCCCACCGAAAGCGCACCCGGCCCAGGCGGCGCGGGTCGGCCAGGTCGATGACCTCGGCTACTTCGGGGTGGGCGGCGGGCGGGGCGTAAAACTCGTTGGCCGGGGGCGTGTAGAGCGCGCCCGACATGCCCTTGAAGCGGTTTTGGTAGTTGCCGTCGCCGTCGAGCTCGTGGGGCGCACGTGAGTTAGTCGAGAGTCGAAACCTTCAGTTTAGGTAA
>Ga0265780_10011890_pt1 | contig 10253 bp, 7 predicted proteins | sample P1T30metagenome_FD_192432 | JGI IMG/M metagenome (GOLD analysis project Ga0265780, IMG submission 192432) | Plant litter microbial communities from East Loma Ridge, Irvine, California - P1 T30 | ecosystem: Environmental > Terrestrial > Plant litter > Unclassified | place: USA: California... | reverse complement strand
GATCAGCGCGGTGGCGCCGAAGACGACCGGCAGGCGCGAAGGGCGGGTGGTCATGGTCTCGTCGTCCAAGGCGGTCCTCTCGGGTCGTCGGGGCTGTCGTCGGGGGATGCGGCGGGGCACTCGGGGGACTCGGGGCGCCTCGGGCCGTCCGGGGTCGTCCCCGGCTGTCGGAGCCGGGGCGCGGGGGGGCCGTCCGCCCGGCCGGACCACCGCCCACGGGGACGGGCGGTGCGTCGCGGCGCTCGCCCCGGGTCTCGGGTCGATCCCCCGACGAGGACTCGTCGGAGGGTCGTGAACCGGACGAGCGTCCCGTTTCGGTCGGTCTCCGACGATAGGCCGCGGCTCCGGCGGCGGCAATCCTCCCTGAGGGGGACACCCGTTGTTCCCCGAATCGGGTGGTGCGGGTGGGTGCCGAGGGCCCCCGGGTGAGGCGCACAGGCGAGCCATGCGCCTCGGGGAATGTGGCGTCGGGCACAGTGGAGCGTGCTCACAACCCTCAGCCGTTCGGTCCTGTCACCCCTGGTGCGCGCGGTCTGGCGCCCCCGGGTGATCGGGCGCCGCAACGTCCCGCGGCGCGGCGCCGTCATCCTGGCCAGCAACCATCTCTCGTTCATGGACAGCGTCGTGATCACCCTCATGGCACCCCGTCAGGTCTCGTTCCTCGCGAAGAACGCCTACTTCACCGGCTCGGGCCTCAAGGGTCGGGCGTCGCGGGCCTTCTTCACCGGCATCGGTGCGATCGGCGTCGAGCGAGGGGCCGGGTCCGCCGCGCAGCACGCCCTCGACCTGGGCCTCGGCAAGCTGACGGACGGTGACGCGTTCGCGATCTACCCCGAAGGGACGCGCTCCCTCGACGGGCGGCTCTACCGCGGCCGGACGGGCGTCGCCTGGCTCGCGCTGACGAGCGGGGCCCCGGTCGTGCCGGTCGCCCTCACGGGGACGCAGGAACTGCAGCCGGTGGGCACGCGCTTCCCGCGCCTCCGGAAGGTCACCGTCGAGTTCGGCGAGCCCATCGACCTCTCGCACCACGGGGAGGCGAAGTCGGGTCGGGCTCGTCGGCACGCCACCGACGAGGTGATGGCGGCCGTCCAGCGCCTCAGCGGCCAGGTCGAGGCGGGCGTCTACAACGATCCGCCCGCTCCCTCGGTCGTCGCCCGGGTGCGTCGCGCGATGCGGCCCGACCCCGTCGGGCCCGATCCGCTCGACTGAGCCGCGCTGCTCGCGCGTCCCGGGCGTAGCGTCGGGGCCATGAAGGTCGCAGTGCTCGGGACGGGCATCATGGGTCAGGGCGTGGCGGGGACACTGCTGCGCGAGGGGTTCGACGTCACGGTCTGGAACCGCACGAGGTCGAAGGCCGAGCCGCTCGCCGCCGACGGTGCCGCGGTCGCCGACACGGCGCGGCAGGCGGTCGAGGGCGCCGACGTGGTCGTCACCGTGCTGTTCGACGGCGACGCCGTGCTCGAGGTCCTCGACGAGGCCGCCGACGCGAGCGGTGCCGACACCGTGTGGGTGCAGGCCAGCACCATCGGCGAGGCCGACACGGCCCGCGTCGTCCGGACGGCCGACGGGCACGGACTCCGGCTCGTCGAGGCGATGATGCTCGGCACGAAGAAGCCGGCCGCGACGGGGAAGCTCGTCATGCTGGCCGCCGGCGACGACGCCCTGCTCGACGCCGTGCGTCCGGTCCTCGACGCCATGGGCTCCAAGACGATCGTCGCGGGCGACACGGTCGGGCAGGGCACGGCGCTGAAGCTCGCCGCCAACGCGTGGATCGCCACGATCACCGCCGCCACGGCCCAGTCGCTCGCGCTGACGGAGGCCCTGGGCCTCGACCCGCAGCTCTTCCTCGACGCCATCGACGGGGGCCAGTCGGACACCCCGTACGCGCACCTCAAGGGCGCGACGATGATCGCCGGCGACTACCCGGCCCAGTTCGCGCTCGACGGCATCCGCAAGGACCTCGACCTCATGCAGGAGGCCGCCCAGGGCACGGGCTTCGACACCGGTCTGCTCGAGGCGCTGTCCGGCGTCTACGCGACGGCGGCCGACCGGGGGCACGGCGGCGACGACATCGCCGCGGTCCGCACCGGCTTCGACCGGGACGGTTCCGCCGAGACCCGCTAGGACCGCCGAGACCCTCGTGCGCGCAGGAGGGTCTCAGCGGCCGGGGCTCGTGGGGCCGGTGGCGCCGGCGGCGGCGATCAGTGACGCCGCGACGGCCCGGCCCGTCGTCGTGTCGCGGTCGGGCTCGCGGAGTCGCATGGCGAGGTCGCCGGTGACCACCAGCAGCAGGCGTTCGGCGAGGCCCTCGGCCTCGGGGCCGACGAGCGGGCGTGCCAGGTCGGTGAGTCGCGTGCGCAGCGTCTCGGTGTCGAGCCGCACGGCCTCGGCGACGTCGGCGGGAGGATCGACGTACTCGGCCGCCGAGGCGAGGAACGCACACCAGCGCGCCCCCGTCGGGCGGGACCGGAAGTCGTCCAACGCGTCGAAGATCGCGAGGAGGCGCGGGCCGGCCTCGTCGCACCGGGCGACGGCGGCGTCCCAGGTGGCGAGCCAGTCGTGGTGGCGACGGGTCAGCGCTGCGGCGACCAGCGCCTCCTTGCTGCGGTAGCCGCGGTACATCGTCGCGGCCGACACGCCGGCGCGGGCGAGGACGGCGTCGACGGGCGTCGCGGCGATGCCGTTCGTGAAGAACAGGTCGTCGGCGGCGTCGAGGATCTTCTTCTCGCTGGCCGGGCGCAGGGGCATGCGGACAGCTTAGGCTGTGAAAATGAAACGCACGTTTTCGATTGGCTCCGGGCTCGTCGCGGCCGGCACGGCCCTGATCGCCGTGACCTACGGCCTGGTCCGCCTCGCCTACGGGCTGTACCTGCCCGAGACGCAGGCCGACCTCGGGTTCGACGCCGGCATCGCCGGGCTGATCTCGTCGGGCGGATCGCTCGCCTACGTCGCCGGCGCGGTGGCGGGGTTCGCGGCGTCCGCCCGGCACCCACGAGGCCTCGTCGTCACGGCGGGTGCGGCGGCCTCGATCGGTGCCGCGGGCATGGCCCTCGCGCCCGACGTGGTGCCGTTCGCGCTCGCGGCCGTGCTCAGCTCGGCCGGGGCCGGCCTCGCGTCGCCGGCCCTGGTGCGCCTCCTGCAGCGCGGTCTCGAGCGCGGACGGCAGGCGCGCGGCCAGACGGTCGTCAACGCCGGGACGGGCCCGGGCCTCGTGGCGGCGGGACTCCTGGCGTCCGCCGTGCTGCCCGACTGGCGACTCGCGTGGTGGGCGGCCGTCGGGGGAGCGATCGTCGCGGCCGGGGCCGTCCTCGTGCTCGACCACCGCGGCTCCGTGGCTCGACCGAGCGACGCGACGGGTGCCACGACCTCGGTCGGGCGCGACCTCCTGCCCCCGCGGTCGTGGTTCGTCGACCACCGGTGGGTGCTGGTCGCGGCGCTGCTCGCCGGTGCCGCCTCGGCCGGGGTCTGGAACTTCGGGCGCACGTTGCTGGTCGACGCCGGGGTGGCGGCCGAGCTGTCGGTCGGGGCCTGGGTCTGCCTCGGCGTGGGCGGCACCGCCGTCATCGCCACCGCCCGACCGCTGGCGCGCCTGGCCCCGGGGGCGGTCTGGGCGCTCACGCTGGTCGCGATGGCGGCGGGCACGGCCGGGTTGGCGACCCTGCCGGGCGTCGTGCCGGTGGCGTTCGTGGCCTGCGCGGCCTTCGGCTGGGCCTACACGGCGGCGACGGGTGCGCTGATCGCCTGGACGGCCGAGATCGACGCCGAGCGGGCCGCGAGCGGGACGGCCCTGCTCTTCGTGCTGCTGGTGCTGGGCCAGGCCGTGGGGGCCGTCGTCCTGGGCGCGCTGGTCGGGACCGGCGGCTACGGCGTGGCCCTCGCCGTGGCAGCCCTCGGCGCCCTCCTCGCGGCGCTCCCGGGCCTCGTGGGCCGGGGAATGCATCGTGCAACGGGGGCGTTGCCTCACGAGCGCCCCCGCCCGAGGGCGCGTCACCGTTCGGAAGGACCACCCTTGGACCTCTTCTCTCCCGCCACCTTCGGCCAGCTCGAGCTGCGCAACCGCGTCGTCATGGCGCCCCTCACCCGTCTCCGCTCCGGCGACGACGGCGTTCCGGGCGACGTCGTGGTGGAGCACTACCGTCAGCGCGCCTCCTTCGGTCTGATCACGACCGAGGGCACCTGGCCCTCGCAGGAGTCCAAGGCCTACGACGGTCAGCCCGGCATCGTCACCGACGAGCAGGTCGCCGGCTGGAAGCGCGTCGCCGACGCCGTCCACGCCGAGGGCGGCCAGATCGTCATGCAGGTCATGCACGGTGGTCGCGTCTCGCACACCGACATCACGCGCACCGACCGCATCGTCGCCCCCAGCGCGATCGCCATCGACGGCCAGGTGCACACCGCCACCGGCAAGGTCGACTTCCCCGTGCCGCACGCCCTCACGACCGACGAGGTCCACCAGGTCACGGCCGACATCGTCGCCGCGTCGAAGCGCGCCGTGCTCGAGGCCGGGCTCGACGGCGTCGAGATCCACAGCGCCAACGGCTACCTGCTGCACGAGTTCCTCTCGCCCGTCTCGAACGTCCGCACCGACGAGTACGGCGGAACCCCCGAGAACCGTGCCCGCCTCGCGATCGAGACCGCGACCGCCGTGGCCGAGGCGATCGGTGCCGGCCGCGTCGGCATCCGCCTGTCGCCCATGCACAACATCCAGGACGTCGTCGAGACCGACGTCGCCGACGTGACGGCCGTCTACCGTGCGCTCGTCGAGGGCCTCGCGCCGCTCGGCCTCGCCTACCTCAGCGTGCTGCAGGCCGACCTGCGCGGCGAGCTCGTCCAGGACCTCCGCACGCGCTTCGGCGGCGCCTTCATCGCCAACAGCGGCTTCGGTCAGATCACCACGCGCGACGAGGCCATCGCCGAGGTCGCCGACGGCCAGGCCGACGCCGTCGCCGTGGGCCGCTTCGCCATCGCCAACCCCGACCTGGTCGAGCGGTGGCAGGGTGACCACGAGGTCAACGAGCCGAACCCCGCCACGTTCTACGCCGAGGGTGCCGAGGGCTACACGGACTACCCGACGCTGGAGCACGCCGCGCGCTAGTCCGGCGTCTGCACCGCGGACCCCGTCCCGGGCGACCCACCACGTCCTGCCGTGGTCGGTCGCCCGGGGCGGGGTCCGTCGTCGTGCGGCCGGTCCGTGCGACCGGTCCGCGCGGCCGCCGGCGCACGGCGAGCCGAGGAGGCGCGGGTCGCGTCACCCGCGCCGCGCACCCGGCGTAGACAGGACGGCATGACCGACGTGAAGCACCCGTCCGACCTCGGGATCGACGTGAGCGAGGGCTCGCCGCAGCAGCTGTACCGCTGGCTGCTCGCGAGCGTGTTGTTCGGCCGGCCCGTGCAGCAGAGCGTGGCCGCCGAGACCTACCAGGTGCTCGTCGACCACGGGCTGACGAGCCCCGCACGCTTCGCCGAGCACGACCACGAGGGGCTGCGCCGGCTGCTCGACGAGGCCGGCTACGCCCGCATCGACCACGTGATGAGCGACGAGCTGCACGAGGTCATGGGGCGCATCGACTCCGACTGGGGGTCGGTGAACCACCTCGTGCGGTCGTCGGCCGACCGTGCCGAGCTGACCCGCCGCCTCACCGACCTCAAGGGCGTCGGCCCGAAGACGGCCGAGATCTTCACGCGGGAGCTGCCCGCCGCCCTCTACGGCACCGCCTGACGGCACCGGATGACAGCACCGCCTGACGGCACCGCCTGACGGCACCGCCTGACGGCGGAGGCGTCCTCGGGTCGGGAGCGGGGCACCCGTAGACTCGAGGCGATCTCGGGGGCGCGACCCGCGCCTCCTCGGGTGTGATCGGTGCGACCGGCACCGACGGTCCGCGCGATCGTGCAGAGGGGGCCCCGTGACGCTCGTCGACAAGCTGTTCCGACAGGACGAATGGCGCACCGTGCCCAACGCCATCTCGGCGGCCCGGCTGCTGCTGCTGCCGGTGTTCCTCGTGTTGATCGTGGGGCAGCACTACTGGTCGGCGATGGTCGTCATCGCGGTCGTCTTCGTGACCGACTTCCTCGACGGGTTCATCGCCCGCCGGACGAACACCACCTCCGAGCTCGGCCGGTGGCTCGACCCGGTGGCGGACCGCATCACCGTGATCGTCGTCGTCATCGCGTTCGTCGCGGGCGGTCTCGTGCCGTGGCCGGTCCTGCCGCTGCTGCTCGTGCCCGATCTGCTGCTGAGCGCCTACGCCCTGTTCGTGCTGGCCGGGGCCTCGTTCCCGGTGACGTGGGTCGGCAAGATCCGCACCGCGCTCATCTTCGTCGGGCTGCTGCTCGTGCTGGTCGCGGCCGCGGTCGTGGACCAGTTCGGCGGATCGGGAGGCGCGTCGTCGGCCCCGCTCGCCGACGCCGGTGCCGTCGCCCGCACGATCGGCCTCGTGGTGCTCTGGGCCGGACTCGTCGGCCACTGGGTCGCCGCCGTCCTCTACGCCGCGGCACTCGTCCGCACCCGTCGCGCCCGCCGAACCGCCTGACGGTCCGGGGCCCGACCGCCCGTCCAGGGCCTGACCGCCCGCCCGGGGCCCGGGCGTAGCGTCGACCCCATGACTCGCATCACCACCCCCTTCAGCGCCGCCACCACCGCGGACGAGGTCGTCGACGGCCTCGACCTGACCGGCAGGCGCATCGTCGTGACCGGCGCCGCGTCCGGCATCGGCATCGAGACCGCCCGCTCCCTCGTCGCCGCCGGCGCCGACGTGACCCTCGCCGTGCGCCGCCCCGAACAGGGAGAGCAGGCCGTCGCCGACATCCGCGAGAGCACCGGCGACGGCGGCGGCACCGTCCGTGCCGCGATCCTCGACCTCGAGAAGCGCGACACCCTGCAGGCCTTCGCCGACGCGTGGCAGGGCCCGCTCGACGTGCTCATCGACAACGCCGGCATCATGGCCACGCCCGAGACCCGCACCCCCGAGGGGTGGGAACTCCAGTTCAGCAACAACCACCTCGGTCACTTCGCCCTCGCGAACGCGCTCCGAGGAGCCCTGGTCGAGGGCGCCCAGGCCTCGGGCACCCCGTCGCGACTCGTGTCGCTCAGCTCGACCGGCCACCACTTCTCGCCCGTCGTGTTCGACGACGTGATGTTCGAGCGTCGCGAGTACGACCCGTGGTCGGCCTACGGCCAGTCGAAGACCGCGAACTCGCTCTTCGCGGTCGGCGTCACGCAGCGCTGGGCCGACGACGGCGTGCTCGCCAACGCCGTGCACCCGGGCGGCATCATGACGCCGCTGCAGCGCCACCTGCCCAAGCAGGAGATGCTCGACCGCGGCTGGATCGACGAGGACGGCACCCCCAACCCGGCGTTCAAGTCGACGCAGCAGGGGGCCGCGACGTCGGTCTTCGTGGCCGTCCACCCCCTCGCCGAGGGCGTCGGGGCCCGCTACTTCGAGGACGTCGCCGAGGCCGAGCCGTTCCGCGAGGACGCCCGCGGTCGCGGCGTCAAGGACTACGCCCTCGACCCCGAGCAGTCCGACCGCCTCTGGGCGCTCAGCGAGCAGCTGCTCGCCTGACCGGCGCAGGCGCAGGACGCAGGAGGCGCGGGCCGGGTCGACGACCCCGCCCGCGCCTCCTGCGTCCTGCCCCTGGGCGTCAGCCCGTGTTCTGCAGCCCGGCGGCGATCCCGTTGACGCTCAGCAGCAGGAGGCGGTGGTCGGCGTCCGCCGGGTCGCCTCCGCCCGCGACGCGGATCGCCCGCAGGGCGCGCAGCTGCAGCAGGGAGAGCGCGTCGACGTAGGGCGACCGCAGCCGCACCGCGCGGCTGAGCACCGGGCGGCCGTCGAGCACCTCGCCGTGGCCGCTGACCGCGAGCACCCACTTGCGCGTGCGGGCCATCTCGTCGAGGACGCGTCCGGCGAGGTCGTCGCGGTCGGCCAGCGCCAGGTACTCGCGGGCGATGTGCTCGTCGGTCTTGGCGAGCGACATCTCGACGTTCTTGATCATCGCCGAGAAGAGCGGCCAGGTCGCGTAGGCCTCACGGAGCAGGTCGAGGTCGCCCACGGCCTCGAGGGCCGACCCCAGGCCGTACCAGCCGGCGAGGTTGATGCGGGCCTGCGTCCAGGCGAAGACCCAGGGGATCGCCCGGAGGTCCTCGAGGGACTCGACCGAGAGGCCCCGACGGGCGGGACGGGAACCCAGCGCGAGCAGGCCGACCTCCTCCATCGGCGTGACGGCCGCGAACCACGAGGCGAAGCCGTCGGCCTTGACGAGGCCGAAGAACGCCTCGCGTGAGGCGACGTCCATCGTCGAGGCGACCTCGGCGAACCGGGTGGCGGCCGTCGCGTTGGCCTGTTCGTTCGACGGGCTCGAGGCCAGCAACGTGGCCGCGGCCATCTGCTCGACGTGCCGGGCGGCGATGGTCTTGTTGCCGTACTGGGCGAAGATGACCTCGCCCTGCTCGGTGATCTTGAAGCGACCGTCGACCGATGCCGGCGGCTGAGCCAGCACGGCCTCGTTCGCCGGTCCGCCGCCGCGGCCGAGGGCGCCGCCGCGACCGTGGAACAGCGTCAGCTCGATGTCGTTCTCGGCGGCCCAGTCGGCGATGCGGGCCTGGGCGGAGTAGAGCGCGAAGGTCGCCGAGACGGGCCCGACGTCCTTCGACGAGTCCGAGTAGCCCAGCATGACCTCGAGGCGGCGACCGGTCGCCGCGAGGCGCTTCTGCACCGCCTCGGTCTGCAGGGCCTCGTCGAGGATGCGCGTGCTGGCCTCGAGGTCGGCGAACGTCTCGAACAGCGGGATCACGTCGAGCACGGGCGCGGGCTCGTCGCCCATCGCGCGCTCGGCGAGCTCGTAGACGGTGGCCAGGTCGGCCGACGACTGCGTGAACGACACGATGTAGCGCGACGCGGCCCGCACGCCGTAGCGCTTCTGCAGGTCGGCGATCGTGCGGAACACCGCGAGCACCTCGTCGGTCGTCTCGCTGCGTGCAGGAGGCGCGGCGTCGGACCCGGCGTCGCCGCCGGCTTCCTGCGCCCCGCCGGCCACGGGATCGGCCGCCCGCAGCTCGGCGAGGGCCGTGCGGTGCACCTGCGAGTGCTGGCGCACCTCGAGCTCGGCGAGGTGGAACCCGAAGGTCTCGACCTGCCAGACGAGGCCCTGCAGGTCGCCGTTGGCGCTGCGGTGGGCGCCGGCCGCGCGCAGCGACTGCTGCACGACCCGCAGGTCGGCGAGCAGCTCGTCGGGGTGGCCGTAGGCGAGCGGGGCCCCTTCGCGGCGGGTGGCGTCGATGCGGGCCGCGACGAACATGAGCACCCGGCGGTGCAGCTCGTGGGGCGAGCGCACGCCGATGCGGGACGCGACGTCCGCGTCCATCCGGCGCTGCGCCTCCGCGAGGGACACCAGCTCGGCGGAGGCCGGGGTCTCGGCCTCGTCGAGGGTCAGGGTGCCGCCGATGCGGCTGGTCGCGCGATGCAGGCCCAGCAGCACGTGCTCGGCGGCGATGTCGGCGGCGGCCCGGGTGACCTCGGCGGTCACGTGCGGGTTGCCGTCGCGGTCTCCGCCGATCCAGGTGCCGAGGCGCATGAAGGCGGGGGCGACGGCGGGTTCGCGGCCGGCGGCGTCCCCGAGCAGGCGGTCGTCGAGCAGGCGGTAGACCTGCGGCACGATCTCGAAGAGCGTCTGGTCGAAGATGCTCATGGCCGTGCGGACCTCGTCGAGCGGGGTCGGCCGCGTGGTGCGGATCGGCGAGGTGCGCCAGAGCGTGTCGACCTCCTCGAGGAGGCGGCGCTCGGCCTCGGCCACGGCCACGTCGTTCTCGAGCCGGTCGCGGTCGGTCATCAGGTCGCTGATCCGACGGATGCTCGACGCGACCGCACGGCGGCGGGCCTCGGTCGGGTGCGCGGTGAGCACGGGGTGGAAGCGCAGCGCGTCGAGTCGCTTGGAGGCCTCCTCGGCCCCGACCTCCTCGGTGAGCTGGCGCAGCGTGGCCGAGACCGAGTCGCCCGCGGCGCTCGCCTCGCTGCCGCGCCGGCGCAGCACGCGGACGCGGTGGTGTTCTTCCGCGAGGTTGCTGAGGTGGAAGTAGCAGGTGAAGGCGCGGGCGACCTGCTCGGCCAGCCCCTGGTCGAGGGCGTCGACGAGGCGCTGGGCGTCGTCGAGGCTCGCTCCGTCGGCTCCCTCGTAGGCGGCGATGACGGCGGCCCGGACGTCCTCGACGGCCTGGAAGAGTTCGTCGCCGCCGGATTCGCGCAGCACCCGGCCGA